>JAFEHB010000181.1_pt1 | contig 64913 bp, 54 predicted proteins | sample 9267121 | NCBI WGS metagenome assembly JAFEHB01 (sample SAMN17103336, study PRJNA684904) | human gut metagenome | isolation source: diarrhea sample from child under the age of five | host: Homo sapiens | place: South Africa: Mafikeng, Mafikeng Provincial Hospital | collected 2019-09 | reverse complement strand
GCGTCTTGCTCGACAACCCAAAAATAATTGAGAGGCTAGGACTTTTGTCCCAGCCCCTTTATCGGTATGAAACTTATTTCTCTTTCCGCTTACCACGCAAGAGCAACGCCAATGCAAAGACTGCTAAGAGGGCACCGAGTATGGTCAACCCGTAAGCAACAACTTCACCAGTTGATGGAAGAATTTTTTTCTTTCCTTCTTTTGGTGTAGTTGGAGTTTCTGATTTTTCCGGTGTGCTTGGCGGCGTTGTTGGTGGGGTTGTAGGAGGTGTTGTTGGCGGTGTCGTTGGTGGGGTTGTAGGCGGAGTCGTTGGCGGTGTGCTTGGTGGTGTGGTAGGAGGTGTTGTTGGTGGCGTATGACGATTGGTTACCGTGAAACCATCAATGTTGCTTGTATAACCTGCTACTGGATCCTCTGTAATCGTGTAGGCAATCTTCTTGCCTTCCTTGTATACGGGTAGATCCGTAAAGCTTGCTTGCCAATTATCAGTAGCTGTAATTTCTTTTTCAGCCACTTCTTGACCATCCGCAAGGAGGCGAACTGTGATTTTTTCAGGACGAACACCCTCTTTATTGTCTGCATCATCCCAGATCTTCTTGACCGCTACTTCTGTTATTTCTGGTGTGCGGCTATTGGTAATCACTACATTTCCCTTGTTACTGTCATCGACCGTACTAGTATAGCCTTTGACTGTTCCAACTTCTTTCACTAGGTACTGAATCTCTTTGCCTTTCGCTTTTAGAGGCAAATTGCTAAAGGTATGGGTCCAGTTATTTTTAGCAGAAAGTTCCACTTCTTTTCCTTGAGCTTTGCCATCTGCATAGAGCTGTACCTTAATGGTGCTTGGACGTTTGCCATCTTGGTCATTGTTGTCTTCCCAACGTTTTGTAACAGTGACGCTGGTTTTACCTGGCTTGTAGCTATTGGTAATGGTTGTTCCATCAATCGCAGCAGAGTAATTGGCTACTGTGTCTTCTGTGACTGTGTAAACAATTTGTTTACCGTGATTGTATTTTGGAAGATTGGTAAAGACTGTCTTCCAATCAGTCGCTGCACTTAGCTCTTGGCTAGCTACTTCTGTACCATCTGCAAGGAGACGAACAGTGACCTTGTCAGGACGAACGCCATCTTGGTTGTCATTGTCCTTCCAAACTTTCGTTACTGGAATCTCAACAATTTCTGGTGTCCGACTGTTGGTAATATTGGTTCCTTCGATATTTGTTTCATAGCCTTCAACAGGTTCTTCTGAAACAGTGTAAGCAATGACATTACCAGCATCATCGACCACATCGAGATTATCAAAATGATAGGCCCAAGTTCCTGTAGCATCTGGTTTCACTTCTTTAGAAGCGACTTTGACACCATTTGCTAGGAGATTGACTGTGATTTTTGATGGACGCTTGCCATCTTGATCGTCATTGTCATTCCATGTCTTTTGACCAGCAACGCTTGTCTTTTCTTTTTGGTTCACAACATCACGAGAAATCGCAAGGTCATTTCCAAAATCGTCCTTGCTGATCTTGATAGGTTCTTTAGAGAGAACATAGCCTGTTGGAGCTTGAATTTCTTGAACCGTGTAAGCTTGTTTGATCAAGCCCGTAATGGCACCAACACCATTCTCATCTGTCGTAATGGTTCCCACTTGCTCACCAGTATCATCTGCTGTCACATCAAAGACGGCGCCGGCAAGCGCTTGACCATTTTCACCTTTTTTATGAATCGTGAAGGAATATTTCTCACCATTAAATTGTCCATCAAGAAATTGATAACGGATGACGGCAACTTTATTTTGCTCTTTGATTTCTGTAGCTGTTATGCTAGCATTGTTTTTATATTTGGTATCGATAGCTGGGACCTTGTCCAGATAGACATCATAGCGAATGGTCATTCCTTGTTCTGGGGCTAGATCTCCAATATGAACCGTTAGAGAACGACCATCAGCACTGACAACAGGGGAATAATTTTTCGTGACATTTGTGGTATCTCGCAAATGATAAGCCCCATCTTCGTCACTAACCTGCCAAGTTCCTGTATGGATGTTGACAGAATCTGCTTTGATCTTCCCATCTGTAAAGGCCAATTGGTCTTTAATGTCAATATTATGAAGGGCTGTGTGGCCTTGATTGATGTTCAAGGTATAGGTCAATTTTAATTTATCGTCTGAGTTGGTCCACCCCCACTTGCTGAAGACTTCTGGAGTAGGAGGATTCTCACCTGGATTGACCCCTTTGTAATCAACATTCCCACCTGAAATCTCATCTTTATCGATTTTAAGTTTGAATTCAAGTGTCTTTTGTCCTTGGACAGCCTGATGGTCTACACGCGCAAAGAAACGCAATTTCCCTGTCACATTGGCCATTCTTTCAGGATAGTCTGTGTAGGTTACCGTGATGACTTTTCTTTGATCGTCTACCGTTGCGGTCGCAACTTTTTGACCACTTGGATCCAGCAGGTCGATGGTATCCATTTCAAAGACCTTAAAGCCATCTCCAAGTTGGATAACGGTCTGGTCTCCCTTTTTTACACGTCCATTCGGCAACTCAAAGTTTGCTTCAACTTGAAAACTCTCCCAAACACCGAGTGGATCTGTAATCGCTCCACCAGAAGAGTTAGAAATCTTTACAGATTTGACCACACTATTAATAGTATCTGCATGGACTTTAGCTATACTATTTGGTTTGGCAAATCCTAAAGCCGCTAGTAAAAATAGGGCAACTGTTGTCACAACAGAATAGAGCCACTTTTTCATAAACGATTTTTCTCCTTTTTCTACGTTTACTAGATAAGGTATGTGAGTCGAAAAATTATCACTACATATTGTGAATTTTTACACAACCCATCTTCTTTCATTATAATCGTTTCACTTTGATATGACAAGCTAATATATATGTTTTTTGTATTTTCAGTTCATTTTCTTGATACAAATAAAAAATAGCAGCCTGTATTAATCAGACTGCTTGGTTTTTTGCTTATAAGGGAACTCCAAACACCTCTAGGGACTTGAGTTCTGAAGACTGGAGTCTTCGCCATTCTCCCAATTGAAGAGTTGGATCTAGCGTTAGAGGACCCATAGAGATCCGCTCTAAATCCACCACTTCCTTACCACAGGCAGCGACCATGCGCTTGACCTGATGGAATTTTCCTTCAGCGATTTCGATTTCGACGTAGGAGCTGGCATTTGTCTCATTCACCTCTAAGATCTGCAATCTCGCGGGCAAGGTCGTGAAGTCTTTGAGGGCAATGCCTGCTTCAAAACGGGCCACATCTGCCTCATCCATGATCCCAGCCACCTGGGCACGGTAGATCTTCGACACATGCTTCTTCGGCGAAAGCATAGCATGAGCGAGCTTGCCATTATTGGTCAAAAGCAGCAAGCCATGGGTATCGATATCCAGGCGTCCAACAGGAAAGACTTCCTTATGACGGGCTGTCTCATCCAATAGATCCAGCACCGTTTGGTGATGGTCATCTTCAGTCGCTGAGATAACCCCAGCTGGTTTATTAAGCAGATAATACACAAAGGTTTCATGGACCAGGTCTTCTCCCATAAAGGTCACCTGATCCTTGTCTGGATCAATCTGTAGTTTTCCTGATGTCTCTTTTTTTCCATTTACTGCGATTTTCTTTTGCTTGAGGAGTTGTTTGACCTCGGACCTGCTCCCCACGCCACAATCCACTAAAAATTTATCTAGTCGCATGATTACTTCCCGCTCTTTCGTACAATCCAAAGACCAAAAAAGGAAACCAGGATCATGAGGATACCAGAAAATCCAAAAATGAAGACTGGAGCGGATGAGATCGTCCCTAATAGACTAAGGACAAAGGTCGTTGCGATCGAACCTGTACTACATCCCAAAACCGCAATGGACGTTGCCTGGCTCAAGACCCCTGCTGGCATCTTATCAGATAAGACATTGTAAACTGTTGTCAAAGCCACACTGTAGGCGAAGCCAGAAGCAATGGTTACAAGGGCAAGAATCAAGAGATTTGGAGAGACCCCGATCAACATTTGGGCCACACCATAAGCTACTCCCGAAACCAATAATAAACGATCACGGAATAGATAGGTCAAGGGCGAGAAGGCCAAACCTGCCAAGATCCCAACAAATTGCATGGCTGCTAATATAACCCCAGCAGTTTGGGCAGTGCCATGTCCAACTTGTTCTACCACACTTGGAATCCGAACGGTGATCATGACATTGGACAAGACGATAGCTGCCGCAACGACCGCTAAGCCGAGCGTAGTCCGCCATTGTCCCCCCGTCATCTTCACATCCTTGTGTTTTTCCTCCACTGCTTCTGTCTTAGATCCATAAGGCACAAATAAGAGATACAAAAGTAAGATAGGAATACTGATGCCGTAAACGAGAAAGGCAGCCTGCCAGCCAAAGCGAATCAAGAGGCTGACTCCAAAGGTTAAAACGGCCGTCCCAACAACCTCTGCAGAACCACGAATGCCAAGGGTTTGAACGCGTTCTTTTCCTTTATAGCGCTCACTGATAATGGCAATGGCAGAAACATTGAGCAAGCCAACCGCCATCCCGAAAATAATCCGAGACAAAAAGACAACCAGATAGGCTGGACTGATTAAGGGAATAAAGCCACATAGAGCGTAAGCAACTAAGCCTGTCACAATCATCTGGCGCTCTGAAAATAGGCGCCCAATCCATTTATTGAAGATGAGTGAAACCATGATCCCTGCAGAAGGAAGCGAGACCAAGAGCTCAATCATGCTATGAGGAATTCCCTTGTAATAGGCAAACATGGCCGACTGCGCACTCGAAATCGAAAACGAGGTCGTCAAAATAAATGAAAGCGCGAGAATACTCACTTTCTCCATGATTTTTTTCATTATTCTATCCTTTAAACTAATCTTTTTTTCACACTCCTCCTATAATAACACGAGCTAGTGACAGGACGCAATAGATTGAATTAAAAAAACGAAATGATTTCTCCATCATTTCGTTCGTGCTAGTAATTGTGAGGCAAAGACTCGCGTTCCAACCATCAAAGCACCAATCCAGACAAAAAGCAGATGATTGTTAGGAGCTAGTGGCGTCACCAACTGGATGAAGAAAGAAGAGAGGGCTGATCCGAGATTGCAGCCGATCAAGACCAGCGAGGTCGCAAGGTTCAGGAGATTGGTCGGGATTTTTTCAGATAAGTGATAAAAGATACTGGTGACCCCCGTACTGTAGGTAAATCCTGCTAAAAGGGTTCCTATAACCAAGCTCCATAGCTGGCTGGACAAGCCAATCAAGGCCAAAGCCAGACCGAAACCAAAGCACATGATCATGAGCAAGTTCTTTTTGAAAACCTGTGTCAAACTGGCAAAGCCTACCCCTGCGACAATCCCTGTTAATTGCATCAGACTCAAGACGGTTCCAGCTGTTGTCGCTGTTCCCATACGAGCATCAACGATGATATCCGGCACGCGCAGACTAATGATGGAATTGAAACAAATGATGATACCAGCAATCACAGCTAGCATCAGACTAAAACGCCATTGAGGGGAGCGAAGACGTGCGGAACCTTTCTTTTTCTCCTTCAAGCTAGCCTGTTTTTGCTCCTTAGGATAAGGGACAAAAAGGATATAGAGGAGTAAAATCAAGTAACCACCACCATATACGGCAAAGATCGCTGGCCAGCCTAGGGGTAAGAGTTGTCCAACCATAAAGGTCAAGATGGCAGAACCCACTACTTCAGCAGACCCCCGATAACCCAGCATCCGGGTCTTATCATTGCCTGAGTAGCGCTCACTGATAATTGAAATAGCCTTGGCATTGATCATTCCTGTCCCCAAGCCAAAGATCAGACGACTCAGAAAGATGAGAGGATAGTCCTGCACAATCAAAGGCAAGAGGCCACTAGTTGAAAAGAGCAAGAGCCCTACGACAATCATCTGGCGCTCACTCATCCACCGCTCGATCAGGCTATTTAAAAAGAGCATGGCCACGACCGCAAAGGCTGGCAGGGAAACCAAGAGTTCCACCTGGCCTGCTGAATATCCGAAGTGGCTAAAATAAGCCTTCATTGCCGGCAAACCGGCTGTAATTGAAAAGGATGAGATCAGCATGAGCGACAAGCTCAAGAGACTGATTCTTTCCATTGTTTTTTTCATTTTTTATTTCCTACACTTTACTGGTAACATTTGATTTTACTAGTTTTTCAGAAAAGATTCAAACTAGTATTTTCAATAGAATCCTAGTATAATCAATTTAGAAATAGAAAAACAGGACATTTGTCCTATTTTAGGAGATTGAGATGAAAAAAATTTCCCCATCTACCAGACTCAAGGAGATCATCACAGACTACCAATTGGACCAGATCTTTCCAGGCGACTGTCTTAGCCAGCTGGACCTCGTTCTCTACCAGGCTGGAGATTATATCTGCCGCCAAGGCTCTGAGCAAGATGTCATTCCTTATTTTCTCAAAGGTCGGCTCAAGATCGTCCACAGTCTTGAAAACGGCAGCGACACCATCCTTGAAATCCAAGAAAAACCTGGACTCTTAGGAGAGATTGAGCTCCTGCTCGATCGGGTCTGTATCACATCAGTCATTGCTGACCAAGACTCGCTAGTCGTTCAGCTCCCAGCCCAGCACTTTAAGAAGCGCCTCCTGCTTGATCCAACCTTTTTGCGCTCTACGGCCAAGACCTTGGCTGAGAAATTGCACCAGATCAACTATTTGGCTCCTGCCAACTTTCATTATTCGGTCAAGGAACGCCTCGCTACTCATTTTATGGAACATTGCGATGAAAATGGGACCCTCAAGCCCAAGATGAATCAGCTGGCCCTGCGTTTTGGGATCAGCTACCGCCACCTTAGCCGCGTCATCAAGCAGATGATCGAAGAGGGCTTAGTCCAAAGAGAAGGGCGAGTCTATACGATTTTAGATGCAAAAAGGATGAATGATTTGTCCATCAAACATGCGGAAACCGTCGACAGATAACTTTAATTTTAGGCTCTTTTGTGTTATTATGGAGGGTAGAAAGAAAGTGAGAGTAAAACGATGAAAGCAATTGAAAAAGTTACAAGAGCATCCCATTTGATTGATATGGATGACATCATCCGCGAAGGAAATCCAACACTTCGAGCTGTTGCAGAAGATGTGACCTTCCCTTTGTCTGATCAGGAAATTATCCTGGGTGAAAAAATGATGCAATTCTTGCACCATTCTCAAGACCCTGTTATGGCTGAAAAACTTGGCCTCCGTGGAGGAGTGGGACTTGCTGCCCCTCAGCTGGATATCTCGAAACGAATCATCGCTGTTCTGGTTCCCAATCCAGAAGATGCCGATGGCAACCCACCAAAAGAAGCCTATAGCCTTCAAGAAGTCATGTACAATCCAAAGGTTGTCGCCCATTCTGTTCAAGATGCAGCGCTTGGCGACGGGGAGGGCTGTCTCTCTGTAGACCGCAATGTCCCAGGCTATGTGGTTCGCCATGCCCGCGTGACAGTTGAGTATTTCACAAAAGATGGGGAAAAGAAACGCATCAAACTCAAAGGCTACAACTCCATCGTCGTTCAACATGAAATCGACCACACCAACGGCATCATGTTCTATGACCGCATCAACCCAAACAACCCATTTGAAATCAAAGAAGGACTTTTGATTTTAGAATAGGGTAAATGACAAAAAAGTAAGGTAGTAGTGAATCATCACTACTACCTTACTTTTTTTACGAGACTGCGTCTACCGATTTCTGTCTCTTGGCGCAGTGGTTGATTGGAACTACTCCTACCTACGGTACTCGTACTTCCTAATCAACTGTGCGGGGGCAGGACTACGAAATCGAGACTGCGTCTACCGATTTCTGTCCTGCTCCCTATATTGCCCAATCTCCGTTGCGGAAGACTGGGACGCGGGTGCCGTCTTCTCGGATGCCGTCGATATTCATTTGATTTGAGCCGATCATGAAGTCGACGTGAACGTCTGAGCGGTTAAGGCCGGCTGCTTCGAGTTCTTCTTCTGTGAACTCTGCGCCCCCTTCTACGCTGGTTGCATAGGCTGCCCCGATGGCCAAGTGGTTAGAGGCATTTTCATCGAAGAGGGTATTAAAGAAGGTAATGCCTGATTGGGAAATTGGACTTGGATCTGGGACGAGGGCACATTCACCCAAGGCACGCGCTCCCTTGTTTTTGAAGACCAAATCTTTCATGACTTGATCGCCTTTTTCTGCTGTGATATCCACAATTTCTCCATTTTCAAAGGTCACTTTGATGCCTTCGATGATGTTCCCATTGTAGCTAAGCGGTTTTGTGGAAGTGACATAACCTTCTGCACGACGGAAGTCAGGAGCTGTGAAGACCTCTTCTGTCGGCATATTTGGCAAGAAGCCTTCGCCTTGGGCATTGATAGCTCCAGCAGATTCCCAAACATGGTTTTTCGGCAAACCAAGAGTCAAATCGGTGCCTGGTGCTGTGTAATGAAGGGCTGAGAATTGTTCTTTATTAAGCATCTCCGCCTTGCTCTTGAGAATAGCTGCATGCTCTTCCCAAGCCTTGACGGGATCTTCCTCGTAAACTCGGCAAGTCTTGAAGATTTGATCCCACAGGAGATCCACTGCTTCTTCATCGCTCGTCGCATTTGGGAAGACCTTTTTCGCCCATTCTAAACCTGCTGCAGCAGCAACTGTCCAGCTGACCTTGTTGGATTGAGTAGCGATGCGCATTGGTTTCATGGCCATGCCCAAAGCCTTAGCAGAAGCCGAAAGCTTCTCTGCATCAACACCATTTAAGGCACCTGGATCAGACGAGCGCACACCCAAGCGACTAGCCTTGTGGTCTAAGAGGTAGTTCATCTCCGCGATCTTATAGTCTGGCACATTGTCCAAACGATCCATCGGTGCATGGAGGAATTTTTCCCGGGTAGTGAAATCATCTGCCCATTGGACAATCACTTCGTGTGCCCCCAAAGCATAGGCTTCCTTCACAATCAAGTGAGCCAATTCTCTTTGCTCCACATCGATGTTCAAGACCAAGGTATGCCCAGGTTGCACATTGATACCGTTCGCCACTAACAATTTAGCGTATTTTTCGAGGTTTTCTTTAAAATTTGGTAAAACCATTGTTTTCTCCTTCATAAGTGAATGATCTCCTCCTAGTATACCATAAGTCCATGCAAAAAGGATTCCGCTCCTGCAGAATCCTTTTTCTTGTTCCTTCTAGCTTAAGGAAGAACATATCCTTGATCATCTACCGTATGGGGATGTTCAGTATTGCCATTCTCCCTCAAGGCTTCTAAATCTTGATCCAAAATCGAATTGTAATCCGTACTACCTTCACGGGTTACTCGCGTCGATACTTGGCGCAAGAGTTTTTCATTGAGATTGCGGACCCAGCGACCATTACTATGGTCATTGGCACGCATATAATTTTTTCTGACGATTTCTCCATAAAGAGCTTCATTGACTTGGTAGCCTTGCTTGCGCAATCCCAACAGACCGATCTCAACGATCTCATTTGGGCTGTAGTCTTCAAAATCAAATGTAGTCGGGATCCGACTTTGCAAACCTGAATTGACCTGCAAGAAGTCATGCATCTCTCTGGTATAGCCAGCAAAGATAATGACGATATCACGACGGTGGTCCTCCATAAATTTGAGGACTTCATCCAAAGCTTCCTTCCCAAAATCATCATTTGAACCAGTATAGAGCGTGTAGGCCTCATCGATAAAGAGGACCCCACCCAGTGCACTCTCCAAAACTTCACGCGTCTTTAAGGCTGTTTGACCTTGGTAGCCTCCAACCAGATTGCTCCGCGAAACTTCGATGAATTTCTTCTGCTTGATCACCCCTTTTTGGAAGAGGATATTGCCTAAAATGCGGGCAACGGTGGTCTTCCCTGTGCCGGGATTTCCAAGAAAGAGGGAGTGCAAGGTCGTATCTTCGACGATTCCTCCTTGTTCGGCCCGTTTTTGGTTGAACTCAGCCATGGCTACGAACTGTTCCACTTGCTCTTTCACCTTGGCAATGCCAACCAAACGGTTGAGAGCAGCCATTCCATCTTCTTCCTTATCGGCTCCTGCCTGGTACTTGCCTTGGTTAAGGACAGCATCGATATCGCTATTGAGGATGGTCTCAATATCATCGGAACCTTGGGCCACCACCCGATCTGCCATGGTCTTAGTCAATTGCTCATCCAGGTTACGGATCCAGCGGCCATTGCTCTTATCTAGCGAGCCATCATAGGCCCGTTTGACATGACGCGCATAGTAATCCCGGTCTTCGAGCTTGTAGTCCCCTTTGCTTAGGATCATTTCGCCCAGTTGGACAATCTCATCTCCTGTGAAATCTTCAAAGATGAAATTATTTGGCACCCGAGAACGGAGGCCTGGATTGGTCTTTAAGAACTCCTCCATTTCCTTGGTATAACCGGCAAAGATGATCATGATGTCATCGCGATTATCCTCCATAAATTTGAGGATGGTATTGATCGCCTCAATCCCAAAATCTGCACCACTGTCCTTTTTATCCAAACTATAGGCTTCATCAATAAAGAGGATACCCCCACGCGCTTTTTCAAGCAGGGCCTGGGTCTGTTCGGCTGTTCCTCCAATATTCGAAGAGATCAGATCGGACTCCGTTGCTTCCACAAAACGGAATTCCTCCCCTGAGAGTACTCCTGCATCAAAGAGCACTTGTCCCAACAGCCGGGCCACCGTCGTTTTCCCTGTACCAGGATTTCCCATAAAGGCCGCATGGAGTGTTTGCTTTTCAGGGGCCTTGCCACTGGCGATTCGTTTCTTGTTAAATTCCACCATGTTGATCATTTTCTTGATCTCATGTTTGACTTTTTCAAGACCAATCAGGCTATTGAGTTCTTGAAGAGCATCTTGTTTCTTCTCTGGACCAGAGTCTCTTGCGGTGGTTGGAGCCACCGTTGCATCCGTCGTCTGTCCCGTAGGAACGACTTGCGCATTGCCCTTGGCCACTTCTCTGCCAACAAGATAGTCACAGTCATCCTCGATTTCCTTGGTCAGATCACGCGCATCGCCCTGCCTATAGGTCACGGTGCCCACCTTCACATAGGCTCCACCTTGAAGCCGTACATTAGGATCCGCAATCTTATGACAAATCATATGCTCAGCCATCAGCACACCATCTTCAAAAACTCCAAATGAAATGGTTTGGGCATTCTCATTCAAGAAGGTCGTTTCCCCAGTCAGGGAAGCAAAGGATTCTTCATAGACGCATAAAAATTCTGAAAATGTAGCTTGGTGAGCTCGGATCATACTATTGTATGAATTGATGGAGGTTATACGATCCGAATTCGAATTGAATTGAACATTATTGTCAAGACAGACTCCAGTACCGGTAGGCAGCTCAATTTTACAGTTTTCAGACTCCCAGATGACATTCCTCAACCAAACTGGTGGAAAATCCTTTTCCAGATCCCCACCTGTAATCGTTGAATTTTTTGCGATCACTTCTGAGTCCTTGGCATGGATCGTATTATTCCCAAATTTTTCAATATGGACATTTTCTAAAGCCAATTTAGAGCCTTCTGACAGATCAATCTTAGAAAAAATCGTTGAATTTTGAATGGACAATTCTGATGCAGACATTCCGATGACACTTTGGTGTTTTTCCGGAACCTTCATCCCAACTCCATCCAATGTCATTTTCGAATGCGTATCCATATAGATAAAAAATTCACTATTTGTCGGAGTGGTGATTTCAAAATAGACCTGTTTACAGGTGATAGCCGACTCATTCCATAAGGTCAAGGCAGTATGGTTCCCACCAACTTTAAACCACAGATCTTCAAATGTCACCTGAGCTCCCTCTACAAATCGGAAAGAAGCCTCAATCGTGTTGTTAAACATGCGCCCATTACCATTTGGATTTGGAACTACATGCCCCACAAAATGAAGGCTCTTGTTGATCACAATCACCTCATCTGTCGGCCATTGAAAGACATACCCATTTTCAAACTCGATGGTATCTCCATCCTGCGCTTTTTCAAGCGCATCCATAAAGTTCCAACTATTGTTGTAAGGCCCTACTAAATATCTTGCCACGCGCTTCTCCTTTGTTTCATCTTTTCTGTTTCCTTGTTATAAACACTTGTTACTAAAAATTGTAACACAATCCAGTACCAAAGAAAACACTTATCAGATCTGAAAGGACTGAAAAACCTCTATTTTCAAAAGGAAAATAGAGGCTGTCAGTTAATCTTTCAAGGCTGAAAACAAGCTGGCTAGAGCAATCGCTCCTGAGAGCATGGCAGTGGAAAGGAGCAGCACATTGTCTGCCACTTCTAGCTTGTACTCAAAGACTTTTTCAGCTGGTTTGTCTTCTGCAAAAATTTCTAACTTCATGTTCTCCTCCTTTGTTTCTAGAACAAATCACTGTGACTTCCTGTCCTCAGCAAATTTAAAATCAATTCATCCTTATCTACTTTGTAAACCAAAAGCCAATCCGGCTGGATATGACACTCCCGAACACCTTGGAAATGATTGGAGTTGGTCAGTTGATGGTCACGATATCTAGCAGGAAGTTCTTTTTCTTGAACCAGAAAATGTAAAACTTCTTCTAACAAGTCTGCCTTCAAACCTCGCTTCATTGCCAACTTAAAATCTTTTTTAAACTGTTTATGATAACGAATCTTAAGCACGCAAGTCCTCCATCAAGTCTGTGACTGATTCAAAGGGTTGACTCATATTCCGATTTTTCTCTACATCCGTTACGACTTGGAGCAACTTACCATGATCGTCTAATTTAACATCAAAAGGTAAGCCCTGATATTGAATAGCCTGACGGAGGAAAATGTTGATAGCTGTGGTCATATCCATCCCTAAATGATTAAACACCAGTTGGGCTTGCTCCTTAACCTCACTATCCAAACGGATGCTCATGCTCGTCTTTGACATCTTCTCACCTTCTTTCTATCTATCATTGTAACAAAAAAGAAGGCTATTGTAAATTCATCAGATATACAACAGCATCTTAAAATTGATATTCAAGGTAATTCTTATAACTTACTTCCTATAAATTTTTTGACCATAGGTAAAATTTCTTTTTCCAATCCTTTTATTTGATCCGATTCCCATTTAGTTTTTTCTGTTATGCTAGCCATTATTTGTAATTTTAAACTCTGACGATCAAAAATTCCTTCCCACTGTTTATATTTTGCACTCGGAACTAAATTCCCAAATTTCGAATTTTGACTATCTGTAATGATACAAAGGTTCCCAAAGGAGTGTAAGAATTGATCATCCATTTTTTCAACTCTTTCATCACTATTTGGATGTTGTGGAAACCAATGCTCTATAGAACGACGATATGCAAATTTAAACTGATCAAATTTTATACTTTTATACTTTCTTCCTAATTCTTCACGGTTTTTCCATAAGATGTAATCAACAAAATTGAATGCATAAACAGGAATATCACCATATGTCTTAATAATATTTTCCTCGGTGAATAATCTTCCCTCAGCATATCTCACAGCCATTTTCTCAAGAAAATCCTTAAATCGAATAGCAAATTCTTGATCATTTAGTTCTTCAATATGCTTGAAGAGGAATTGCAAAACTTCATACAACCAACGACTATCACGATTGGCAGTGAAAGTCACAGCAAACATAGATTGAAGAAGAATAATGTTTTTGTTAATTTCCGAATCTGAAAATGTATTCTTAGTAAAACGTTCTTCAACTATGTAATGCTCTTTCGCTTTTCCATTTGGTTGATATTCATAATAAGTCCCCTTCTGCAAAAACCATTCATCCTTGTTTCTGCTTGAAGAATCCATATTTGAATTTCTAACGATGAAATTATCAAAAATATGTTTCATTCTAAGAAGGAATTCACTGAATTTAATAACCCAAGTCTGATTTTTATTTTTTATATCAAATAGAGTTAAAAGTTTCTTATCATCTAACTGAACCTCACTGATATCCGCACTTTCCCAAATTGCCAATACTTGGAGTAAGAAGGTTGGAAAATCGATAACTTGAGTATAGTCACCAAAATCTTTTTCTACTTCTATAATTTTTTCATTTACCTTTTTCCCTAATATATCAGATAACTTTCTTCTTTCATTTTGATAAAAATCAATGTCATCATAAATATTATGAAAGGAGTAATTTGAAAAGTGCCATCCAAAAATACGTTCACGCTCCTGAAAATTATCTGCCCTCTTCCGCCTCATCTTAAATTGACTTGCTACCGGCTTATCAAATTCAGCACAAGCATCCCAGATTCTTGCAAATTTTTGGGCCGTTTCTTGGTCTTCTCCAAATTTAGCTATCATTTGTGCCTTAAGAATTTCATGAGCTTCTAGTTGTTCTCCTCGAGAGTTAAAACGTTCGAAATAAAGATTCAAATCTAAATCTTTAGGAAGTATACTCCGAAAAATGATGACTTTATTAAAAAGATAATCAACGAAAGACTGAGATTCAAGCTGGCGTTCCTCTAGCACTTTTTTCAAGGCATCTTTAGCATATCGGTAACCTCTAGTCAACTCATTTTCATCGTCCTCTGAAATTTTTTGCTTAGTAAACAACTTTTGGATATTATCGTTTGACTTCCTCCTAGCTGGGAAAGTAAGATTGACAGCCTTCAATCTATCAAAACTAAACTCATGTTTCAAAGCTAAGGCAATCAAATTAAGAGCTGTTGTTCGTTGTTGACCATCAATGATTTTGAAAAGACCATTCTCTTCATTAACAACTAATGTTCCAATATAATAATTGTCTCTCTTTTCTTGAAAAGCATCTGCCACATCGTTCAATAATTGTTCAATTTCATCATAAGTCCAAGCAAAATTTCTCTGATAAAGAGGAATAGCATAGGTGTCTTCATTTAACAAACGGTTAACGGATAAGCTTATATGTGTTTCTACCATTTATCTTTTTCCTCTTCTATAATTTGTTCCATCGTATAATTTTCAAATAATTCTCTATCTATCTTAACCATGAAATCATTCGGAGTTACAGCATGGGCTAAAACTTGAAATAGTTTTTGAACTTCTCTTTGTCTGAACTTCCCGCCTGCAGCGTAGTTTCCTACAGTAGCGTCATATATGGCTCGAGACTTCACACGGGGGTAGTAAGCCCAAATAAAAAGAGTCTCTATTATTTCCTTTGATAGTTCATCTTTTCCAAATCTCTCTGCAAAAAGCGAGCAAATATTTAGAAACAGATTGTGGCACTTGCGATAGCGCCCCTTTGAACTATTGTAAATTTTTAACATACCTCCAGGGTAATCTGAACCATTTTCTGCACTCTTAGGATCATTAAAAATTCCTAACTGTGTATTTAAAACATCTATATGATCTTTAATCATTTGATGAACAGATTCAATATATTCAAAAAATTTGCTTCCATCTATGATTGGCATGGTAATTGACATAGGGAAGTTTTCAATATGACGATATAATTCTAGGTATGGAAAATTTTGATTTAAATCAACACCTTTAAAATCGTCAATAAAATCTTCTGTAAAACGCAGATAAGAACCATAACGCTTGTTAGTTAGTCCTGTTTCTCCCCTAGACCAACGTCTCATACGGAAAAGATGCTTATCAAATAGATCTTTCAAACTTAAATCGTCATCTTCCACAAACTGCTCCCATTTCTCAACAATTTTTTCATCTTCTGAGTCTTGTTGACGCAGATGATAGGCTTTGAGTAAATCATGAGGTTCTAAAGATTTTCCACGATTATTCTGAGAATCAAATAATTGAAAGGCTTCTGCCAAACGTTCCTCTGGCATGATGATACAAGAAATAGAACAATTTTCCAATAAAAATTCGCAAATATCTTTTGCCTGGCTTGTACCAACCAATTGAATTAAATTTTCCCACTCGTTATAATTTTCACTTGCATGATAGCAGGATATCTCTCCAAATTCAGCACCTAAAAGTTGATTAGCGCCTTCATAATCCTTTAACTTTTCTAATGAATGAAGAAACAAGGAAATAGAAATTAGCCGTTGCTGTCCATCGACAATATCTAAGTATCCATCATTTTCATGCAAGATAACAGAACCAACCTGATATTCCTTTTTCCCCATAGCATCTCGTAAATCATAAAAAAGATTACGTATATGCTTTCTGTTCCATTTATAAGGTCTTTGATAAGAAGGAATTCGCAAATCCTCTTCTTTCAATAGTTCACCAACCTTTTTAGAAGTAAATTGAATACTCATTTTATCCGCCTTTATCGTATTTTAAAAAAACTACAAATTCATATGAATCTGTAGTTAAGAGTGGCTAATTCTTTTGAATAACACTTGTATTAGGAATATTTTTTGAATACTGTTCTGCTGCTTCCTTTGTCCAAAATCCTTGTGCAATCATATTGCCAAACTGATCAATAACAATCCATTCAGTCATATCTCCATCACCTTTCAACTTTTTATTAATTATATATTAACCATTTATTATTAGAGATAGTATAGCATTTACAAACTGTAAAATCAATATTATCTCTGTAGAATATAATATTATTTTTCTCAATTCAAGATCAACTGCAATACACTTTCTCTATTTAAGAATACAAGTATATAAAAATAGGAGTAAAACAGTACGATTTTTAGTAAATTTCGTTCTGTCCTACCCCTTAAAAGGTATTGTAACATTCTTCCAAACTTAGAAAACGAACAACTAAATCAATCAGTTACTACGTCATGTAATTATGACTTTTGTTCATCTAAGAGTGATAGCTTTTGAATAAAAATTATTTATCCATCAAAACAAATCATCAAAGAGGCTCAACTGGTTATCCTCTGGCATATTGCCAAGAATGCCCATCTCATCCATCTTTTCAACCAGGGTAGACGAAACACCGCCGCGTTTTCGGAGCTCGGTCTTAGAGAGGAATTCTCCTTCTTCACGCGCCCGCACGATTTGCTTGGCAACGTTCTCTCCTAGACCATCCATAGCAACAAATGGTGGAATCAAGGTATACCCATCGATCAAGAATTCTGTCGCCTGACTGCGATAGAGATCTAGCTTGCCAAACTTGAAGCCCCGCTCCCACATCTCATTGACAATCTCAAGAGTGGTGTAGAGATCGATCTCCACATTAGAAGCTTCGTTGTTCTTGCGTTTCTCAGCGATTTCCTTCATCCGCGCTTTCACGGCCTCAAGGCCTGCGCCCATAGTCTTGATGTCAAAGGCCTTGGCCCGAATCGAGAAGTAAGCACAGTAGTAATAAAGTGGATGATGCACCTTAAAGTAGGCCACACGAAGGGCCATCATAACATAGGCCGCCGCATGGGCTTTAGGGAACATGTACTTGATCTTTCCACAGGACTCGATGTACCATTCAGGGACATTGTTTTCCTTCATGGCTTGGATGTAGCCATTGCGCTCTTCTTCTGAGATCTTGAGCCACATGCCTTTCCGCACGCGCTCCATGATGGTAAAGGCCATCTTAGGCTTGAGACCCGCGTGCATGAGGTAAACCATGATGTCGTCCCGACACCCGATAACGGTCGATAGATCGGCAATGCCCGCCTTGATCAAGTCTTGAGCATTTCCCAACCACACGTCGGTACCGTGAGACAGACCAGAGAGCTGAAGTAACTCTGCAAAGGTCGTTGGATGGGTCTCTTCGACCATGCCCCGAACAAAGTTGGTTCCAAACTCTGGAATCCCCAACATTCCTGTCGGTGTTCCGATCTGCTCGGCTGTTACCCCTAGCACTTCTGTCCCAGAAAAGAGAGCCATGACCCCTGGATCATCCATAGGGATATCGTTCGGATCAATGCCTGACAAGTCTTGGAGCTTGCGAATCATGGTCGGATCATCATGACCAAGGACATCGAGCTTGAGGACATTCTCATCGATATCGTGGAAGTTAAAGTGGGTGGTCTGCCATTCAGCTGTCACATCATCTGCCGGATACTGAACCGGAGTAAAGTCATAGACATCCATATAGTTTGGAATAACAACAATTCCCCCCGGGTGCTGACCGGTCGTCCGTTTGACCCCAGCTGCACCGAGAGCCAAGCGTTCGACCTCGGCATCTCGGTAGTACTTGCCAAAATCCCGCTCATAGCCCTTGACAAAGCCGTAGGCAGTCTTAGCTGCGACCGTACCTACCGTTCCTGCCCTAAAGGCATATTCTTCCCCAAAGATATCGCGGACATCCAAGTGGGCGCTTGGCTGATCTTCCCCAGAGAAGTTCAAATCGATATCGGGTACCTTGTCCCCATCGAAACCAAGGAAGGTTTCAAAGGGAATGTCCTGTCCATTTTTACTGAGCTTGTGGCCACAGTTTGGACAATCCTTGTCCGGCATATCAAAACCAGATCCATAAGAACCGTCTGTGATGAATTCACTATACTGGCACTGGCTGCAAACATAGTGAGGCGAAAGAGGATTGACCTCGGTGATCCCAATCATGGTCGCGACAAAGCTGGATCCGACAGATCCACGCGATCCAACCAGATAGCCCCGCTCATTGGAACGGTGCACCAGCATCTGTGAAGCCAGATAAATCACGGCAAAGCCATTCCCCAAGATGGAGGTCAATTCTTTTTCAATTCGCAGATCGACAATATCAGGAAGCGGATTACCGTAGATCTCAAAGGCCCGCTTATAGGTCAATTCCGCAACCGTTTCTTCGGCCTTGTCGATAAATGGCGTATAGAGGTCACCCTTGACCACTTCGACCGGCTCAAAGGTCTCTGCGAGCGCATTGGTGTTTTCAATAACAATCTTGCGTGCCAAGTCTTCTCCCAAAAAGGCAAATTCATCCAGCATCTCATTGGTGGTTCTAAAATGCGCTTTTGGCAGTGGCGCTGGCTGGGCATCTTCTCCGTGCCCTATGGTCCGGTTGATCATGGCCCCTTGACCGAGACTACGGACAATGATCTCCCGATAGATCTCATCTTCCGGCTCCAGATAGTGGACATTACCTGTCGCAAGAACAGGCTTGCCGAGGCGATCTCCCACTTCAATCAAGCTCTTGATAATAGTCTGTAGCTCCTCCATGTCCTTGACCTGCTCCTTGGCAATGAGAGGTGCGTAGATAGCCGGTGGCATAACCTCGATAAAGTCATAGTACTTAGCCACTTCGACTGCCGCATCCACACCTTGCGACATGACCGCATCAAAGACTTCCCCTTCTGAGCAGGCCGATCCGAGGATCAAGCCCTCGCGGTGGGCGTCCAGCACGGTCTTGGGAATCCGTGGAACTCCTTCGAAATACTTGGTCCCAGAAAGTGAGACTAGTTTAAACATGTTCTTAAGGCCAGTCTGGTTCTTGACATAGAGGGTCGCATGCTTGACCCGCGCCTTCTTATAAGAATTCTCATCGATCAAATCGATATTCAAGTCCTTAAGATTGGTCACCCCATGCTTTTCAGCGACATCTTTGATAAAGATAAAGAGCAGGCGCCCCGTCGCTTCCGCATCGTAGTTGGCCATGTGGTGGTGCTCCAAGCCTACTCCAAAGCGCTTGGTCAATGGACCCAAGCCATGCCGTTTAAAATCTGGATAGAGGTTGCGGGCAAATTCCAGGGTATCGATGACTGGCTGGGTGATCTTAGGAAGGCCATGACGTTCATAGTTGGCATTCATGAAGCCCACGTCAAAGGTGGCATTGTGGGCAACGAGAACCGTTCCCTCACAGAAGGCCTGAAATTCCTTCAAGACCTGCACCAAGGGCTTGGCACCCCGGACATGTTCGTTGGTGATCCCTGTCAATTGGGTCGTAAAGGCGGACAGAGGATGGCCTGGATCGATAAACTCATCAAACTCCTCAATGACATTGCCCTTGTACATCTTAGAAGCCGCGACCTGGATCAAGTCATTATAAATGGCTGAAAGTCCTGTCGTTTCCACGTCAAAGACCACATAAGTCGCTTCATTGAGGTCCAGATCCACCTCGTTATAGGTGATGGGCACCTTGTCTTCTACGATATTGGCTTCCATGCCATAGATCAGCTGGATTCCAGCTTTCTTGGCTGCTTTAAAGCCATGTGGGAAGCTCTGCACATTGCCATGGTCGGTGATGGCCACCGCCTTATGGCCCCACTCAGCTGCCTTGGCGATCAGCTCTTCGACTTCTGGCAGAGCATCCATCGTAGACATATTGGTATGCGCGTGGAATTCTACCCGGCGCTCCCCTTCTGGCATTAGGTCCTTGCGGGCATAATGCACGACTTCCTGGATGTCTTGGACATTCATGGTCAAGTCGCGCGTGAAATTGTTCATTTCGATATTTCCCCGCACCCGGAGCCAGCTGTTTTTCTTGATCATGTCAAACTTCTGGGCTTCTTCCTCATTTTTGACCCATTTCTGAAGGGAAAAACTCGAGGTATAGTCGGTCATCTTAAAGCTGATCAAGACCCGACCGGTCCGTGTCACCTTGTGCTCCACGTCAAAGACCACACCCTCAAAGACAATTCGGTTCTCTTCTGTCGTAATCTCGATCATCGGAGTGATCTCGGCCTTGTCTAGCTTGGGCTTAGCCACAGCCTTCTTAGCCTTGAAGTCAAAGACTGGATTTTCTTCAACAGCTGTTGGCGGAGCCATCTGAGCCAAGGATTCCATAGCCCGCAAGGTCTCTTCATTGGCTGCTTGGAAAATCTTTTCATTTTCCTCCTCAAAGCGCGCCACTTCTTGCTCTGTCAATTCCTCATCAGACTCCACCCGACAGGTGAAATGCGGAAAACCAAAGGATTCCAACTGCTTAGCAAGGTTGGGCAAATGGTTCTTACGAAAATGCTCCGTATCAACCGAAGAAGGACCAGAGATGATCAATTCCTGCCCTTCTGCTCGCACCTGCAAGTCTTGGTAGAGTCCCTTAAAGCCTTGACTAGCACAAGGTCCTTCCTCAAAGACCTCTCGGTAGTAGGCCTGCAATAAATCCGCAGAAAAATCCGGATTGGCCACCTGGATGGTAAAGGTTGCCTGGTTTCCTGTCTTTGAAAATTCATCCTTCAAGCGCTGGCGCAATTCCTTAAACAGAGCAATCGGCAATACTTCGGCAAAAGCAAAGCGAAACTCCCAGACCCGACTGACCTTGTGCACCACGACTTCTTGAATCTCCGCATGCAAAAAGGCACTGGAAGATCGCATCTCCAGCGGCATATCCAGCTGATCCATTAAAATTTCAAAGGTGTTGGACATTGTTTCTCCCTTGATCTTGATTCTTTTGCTCGCTTTTGACTGGCCCGACTCTATGCAAAACCAGACCATTCAAAAACATTCGTAACCCTTATTTTATCACAATTTAAGGATTAATTCGAGGGAGAAGTGAAGACAAAAAATCACCGATAGGACGGTGATTTATTTTCGTCTTTTATTCAGTTAGGGCTGATCCATCATTTATACTTCATTCCCATGATGATCACAACTGCCAAAATAGGAAATAAAATTAACATCCAGATTCCAATCCACATCTGCCGTTTAAAAAGCCTGTCTAATCCACCATAGCGTTCAACGTATGATTCTTTTGGACAGGCTGGATTATACCAAACCGTCATGGTCGATCCCAGTGGAAAAGCATCTTGAAAAAGATTCCCCTTTGAGACTGTAGAATTGGTGTAGATGGTTATCCTTTGCGCCATCAAATCGATATCGCTAGCCGCTTGATTCGTTTTCCAAGGGAGGGTTACCCGCACTACCCGATAATATTTCAAGCTATTTCGATAGGTCTGACCATCCACTATATATTCGACAATTGGAGCCACTACAATCTGTGTCCGCTTATAGCCAACTACCACTCCCTCAACGCTCTTTGACGAGAGGGTCTTAATCCTAACTTCTCTTCTATAAAAATGTCCAAAAAAGAGTACTTCAAACAAAGGAAATCCAATAACAGCCACAGCAATTACTAGAAGTATTCTAATATCAGGCATCCCCATCACCTACTTCATCATAATATATGTGATGCTCAAACTAATCTTCGTTTCATCCGATATCTTCTCTACGATCGAGCTTTGTTCACTCGTCAAAGGGAGCAACAAGAGAGTCGCTGATTGAGTCGGTAACTTAGGATTGTTCGATAGACTATACTGGACCACTTGATCTTGGTAAACAGATTGCCCATCATAACTCCAGCTAATTTTAAAGGTCGCATCACGATCAATATTCGTTGTCGTTTTGTTGACCAACATAAATACTGCATACTCCTGTTGCTCTACAGTATAGGTGTTCCCTGTATAATATACAGTGACATCCCCTTGATCGCCAACTTCCGGATGCTCCTTAACCAACTTCTTCCCCAGTTCCATCAAATCAGATGTTTTTCCTTCAAATCGAGGGGCGACTACAAATTTCAAGCCCTTTTCCTCTTTAGCGGACGAGGAGGCCTTTGAGGTTTGCTCCGTTTTACTTGTGGTCAACTCCTTGGCCTCTTTTTTCGACTGAGCACAGGCTGTTAATACAAGAAGACTCGCCAGTAATACCATCATCTTTTTCATGGATTATTTCCCTTCTTTTATGATTGAGTTGGATTTAAAAATATTTTCTACTATCATACCGAAAATTAGTTTGAAGAGCAAGTTCGTCACTAGATGGAAAGAGTTGAGGGGATAAAAAAGAGAGAACCAGTGGTTCTCTCTAAAATCTCTTTTGCTCCGCTTCTTTTTCAGCTAGTTCATTTAAGAGTTGTGCACGCTTCTCTCGAACTACATCAAGCCTGCGCTCTGTCTCACGATACTGCTGTTTTAATTGCAACTCCTGCTCATCCAAATCCAGAAAGATTTTTCGAGTCGTCGCATCCACATCTTCTAGTAAATCCATGTAAAAGGAGCGATGAGAAGGTGTTACTCCCATCAAGAGTAAATCATTGAGCTGATAAAGAGCATCTCCTTGAGAATACTCAAGATCTTCTCGCAACTGATGGAGCGCTTTTTGATCATCTTGATTGTCCTCTAGTTGAATATCTAGCCTCATCTGGTCCTTGTAGAGCAGGTCCAACTTCTCTTGTTTTGTAGTTTGTTTATCCATCGACGAGGGAACCTCCATTTGCTGAAATTATCAAATATTTCATCCATTATTCGACAGTTCCTTTTTTGTATCCTGACTTTTCAATCAGTTTTGGGAACTCTTCTTCAAATTGTAATTCAGCATCATCTTTATAACCCATATACACAACTTCTTCAATATCACTATGATTGAAAAAGTATAACTGATCTGGCGCTTGATATCCAAAAGGCATTGTAATACTAGTGTATTCGAAATACACTGCTTCATCATTCTGATTAACTAGTGACCCGCGCCCAATAATCATTAAATTCGTCTTATCCTTTAGTCTCACAACTGATCCTAAAGGAAGTAACTTTTCACCCATTTATTTTTCCTTTCATAAACCATAATTACAGAAACTTGTATATATCCTATATACTTTTTAAAAAGGAGAGAAATTACTCCAACTTAATACATCCGATGTTTCCACTTTTTCATGTCTTGCTCCATCATAGACCTTCGTCAATGCATTTCCTATATATGTGCCAGCAACTGCTCCAATTGCTGTCCCGACACCTGGAATTGGTATCGCAGTACCAAGAACAGAACCAACTATTGTTGATGTTGCAGCAATTCCTGTATGTGCCACAGCATCTTCCGCGGCAACTTTTGAACCATACTTATCTTTCTCATCTAAATACGTAGAAGCTCCTGAAAGAACTGCTCCTGCAGCACCTAATTTCCCTAAATGATTGGCTGTTTGTCCCAATTTTGAAGTAGACTTTGTCCAATCATCCAAGCCATCAAATACCTTCATAGCGTCTGAATTATTGACAGCATTACGGAAGTTTCGCATTTTTTCAAGAGAATTATCACCAACAAAATGACCTTTCCCTACAGTTTGTACAGTTCCTCCAGCTTCCATAACAACATTGGCAACGGTAAGTTGGAGATCAGACCAAGAAACAGCTAATGAAGGTAAATCTTTCACTTTAGATAAATCGATATCCAATCCAGGTTTGTTATCATCCTTCATATGTTTTTTGATGTAAGCCTTAATTGCTGCTAAATCCTTATCTGAATATTTTTTTTGGCCAAACTTCTTAGATTTTTTAGATACAAGTCTATAGCGTTCCTCTATCAATCTATCCTCTTGTGCTTTTGTAAGCTTTTGGTTATGATGATTTTTTAAGAAGTTATCAATATTATCAACATCTTTCTGTGTTAGCTTCTTCTTATTATTTAAGTTTTCAAGTGAAGAATCATAGCCTTTTCTATCTTCTAGATATTTTTTGACATGATCATTATTTACTAAAAGATTTGGATGGTCCGCGTGATAGGTATCCATGAATTTAGCTTCTTCAGTACTAATATTTTGATGGTTATCTACCTTATCCACAATTCCGCGATATCGCATTTCTTCAGCTTTCAGAGATCGCACTTCTTTGCTATGTTGTAAAAGTTCCTGATCCACTGCACTCGGATACTCACTATTGTAGCGTTCAATTGCTGTTAAATCTGACTCTGTTAGTTCTTCGCCATTATAAAACTTCCTCAGGGCTTCGGTATAAGCCTCTTGCATGCTTACTGCACGTGCTTCCCATTTTGTTGCAACGGTGTCAGCCCAATCCGTACTGGTTGTACATTCAAAGGTTCCTGCAGCAAATGAGACTCCAAGAGTGTGCTCTGCATCAGCAATTCTACCAGCGGCATCGTTTGCCTCAGTGTTAGCTGAAGCAGAATTTGAATCAAATTTTCTTAAATTTTCTAATTTTTCCTTAGCTTTAGTAATTTGATCGTTTAGATTTGACGCTTGAGTTTGTAAAGCACTTAGTCGTCCTTCATCTCTATTTTTTTGATTGGACAAAGAAGTAATTGAAGCACCAATTTGTAATGACAAACGAGAAGCCCCTTCGATTTCTCCCAAAAGCTGTTCCTCATCCAGACTTTCTGCGCCACAAAGCGCTGAATAATTATCTGCCAAAAAGTCCGCAGCGTCTGCAACAGCTTCAGAATAAAGGATACAAGCCTGATAATATGAGACCATAATTCCTGAGGCATAAGCACGCGCAGCATCATAGCCTGCACCTTGTAGGTCATCTGACCCACTAAACGTACTAAAGGCACTGATTAGTTGCTGATAGCCTGCGACACGTCCCTGAGAAGCACTTGATGTCGTAGAGGACATCGTCTGAAGGGCACCATAGTTTACTTTAACCATCTATCTCTTCCTTTCTCAATGCTTTGCTGAACTATACAGTTCTTCGCTACCCGAGCCTTTATGATTATTGATATATCCCGCAATCGAAGCATCTGTCGTCTGGAACTCTGCATGAATTCCATGGAGTACTTGGATAAAGTCGATCGCCCGCTCCTTTGCTTGCTCACCGGCATTTTTATCACCATCAATATTGGCTGACATTCCTTTCTGGCCTTGATAAACATTGCCATCATCTTTGGTTCCAGTAGCAGAGCTCACTGAATTTGACGCAGACACAATGCTATCCGCATAGGAATGAACTGTATCATTTGATTGAATTGCCATAGAAAATTACTGTCCTTTCGTTGAAGGGGGATGTTCGGTAAGGAAGTCGTCGAATACTAACAATTTAAATCAAGTCTTTATTGACCTATTTATTATTCGCTATTGCCAATAATAAATTACTGACACAAATCTCTACTTGTCGTACATCCTGTTTCATTGTCTACTGTTGAAAAGTCGTCAGATTTAAAAAATAAATCTCCATCAAACAAGCCAAATACGAAACTCGGTCTTTCCCTATAGCTCTCACCTCATTTATGACAAAGTCACATGAATGGTTACAGAAAACTCTATAAAGCTAGGACCATTTTATAATTCGTTCTATTTTGCTTGAAGTCAACTTTTCCTTTTGCTCGGACTGAGATCAGATCTTTAAAGCGATCTCACTCATCCAATGCCATAATATTTTCAAATGTTATTTTCTTTCTTCGTTTAGTTAAGCGAAAAACAATTACCACTAAAAAATATTACCTTACTATCATACCTGAAATTACTTTGAAAATCAAATTAACTACTAGTTAGAGAGAGTTAAGAGGATGAAAAAATAGAGAACCGTGGTTCTCTATTGATTTAACTTTTAAAAAAATAGAATAATAAAAACTATAATTCTCATCGCTTTGAAGATCAAAAAGGAGAGAACCTTTTTGGTCCTCCCCAGTTGTAATTTTTCATCAATCCACTGCAACTGCTAAACAACCAATTCTTTCCAGGAGACTGAAATAACTATGGAAGCTCATTGTACATAGAAATATCATAATTCTTCTGCTGAATTCGTTTCTTTTCCGTATACTCTTGTGGAGATATTGTGTACATATTGTTAGATGTTATAGCTCCTGCTAAATCTGTATCCATATTTTGAAAAGCTTCCGCAATATCATTCATAAATCTATCCAACGAATCAACAGTTTCTACTAAATTTTCCATACAAGTTTTGGCAAGGCCGGCACACGAATCTAGACTACTAGTAACTGATGACTCAATGATACTTTCCATCCCTTTTGATATTTCTTCGGTTGAAACCTTGATACTCGCCTTAATACTTTGAATTCGCATTGGCTGAATTCGTTTAACTGACATTTTTCAACTCCTCCTTAGGTTTTAATACACTGATAAATTCCTCGTAAGAGTGAACTACATGATCCTTTCCATCCTTTGTTACCTCTCCATAGACTGTCAGATTATCAAATAAGTCTCGATCTTTAGGAATTAAGAGACTAAATACATCCGCTAGAAGCTTAATATCTGTTTCATTAGTTAAAAAATAAAGACTTCCCTTCTCTTTAGTCATCAAGTTATAAGCAGCAGGATATTCTTTCTTCAAGCGCCAATCTGAAGACTGATCAATTACAGATCGCGAGAGCCTAAGACAAGTAGTGTAATCTATAAGCTCATCATTATGGTAGTAATCTTTCAAACTTGTATAATGAGTAAATATATATGTATACCTATTCTCAAGGGCAACTCCAAGTTCCTTCGGAATATCCTCAATTTTACCTGTTGCCATGTTAAAGAGGACTTCCTTACGATTATGTCCTCCAGTTTTTTGGAGAACTACCTTGCGATACTCTTGACCATTAAATGTAACAAAATTTATATAGGTACTTGAAACTGGAAAATATGAAACATCATAATCTGAAATAGCCTTCAAAAGATCATACTCCTTGCGAGGCAAATCATCCTGACTAGTATCATAAACCTGAATCTTCCAATACTCCCCCCAGCTCAGATTTTTCAAATCAAAACTATTATCGTCATATCTATGAATCAAACGTTTACTTTCCGTCGAAAGATAACGTTTCCCATAAATCGCACTGCTGTACTCAATAGGTTCCTCCTCAGTTCCCTGATCATCACTGTTACTGGCTCGTTTCCAAGAAATGACTAGGCCCTGTCTATCACCGATAAACTCATAAGAAGCTGGCTCTACTTTAGGAGTTAGCACCTTATAACGATCGTGCGTCAAATACCTATATAAAGGATAGGCCCCCATAATTATGACTAGAAGACTTAAACATCCCATAAAAATTAGTATCTTTTTCCTATATTTCTTCATTGAGCTCCCCCTGAGTATTTACTATTGAGATACAGCTGATATTCTTCATAGCCATGTTTCGCGTTTTGATCAGTAGAAATCGGTAACTTCTCTAAAACTTCTTTATAAGTTTCCAACTGGTCTACGGTCATATCTACTAGAGAAAGATCCGACTTTTCTCCCAAGAGATATTTGCACATTTCTGATGATACCTTGTCATCTCCAGTAGTTTTTTCTTGATTTACATCATCAATTGCTTTCTGAATCATTTTTTGTGAGCTTTCATTACCATTAACTTTAAATTCATTCGATGAGCGTGCATGCTCAATGTATGGAACAAGTCCCATATCATCCATTTCTTTAAGGCGAACTGCAGAATAAAAATTATGTGATTGAATTCTGGAAACCGCGACTGAACTTTTACCGTTCTTCTGAAAGAGATAAGTTTTCCCTCTATTTAAAAAATCATCAACAAGCTTAATACGTATTTTTTCATTTTCCAGATCATATCCCTTTAACTGATCGACATATTTTACATAAGTTTGTAAAGCTTCAGTAGGCAAGGTAACCCCAAAGTTGTAAGAAAATGTCTTCGTAAAACCAGATTCAAGATTCATTCCTTTTATTACTCTATCTTTATCAAGAATATTAGCAAATCGTTTACCGAATTTAGCAGCATCACTTGTAGCTAGAGAATCAATCATGGAAATAATAGGGACCGCTTCAGGCATGAACACACCAGCAAACGCATAACCAGCTGCTTTAGCCATAGTAATTGCCATTTTCTCCTTAGCATCCTTGCGTGATTCTTCAAGTTCGCCAATTCGAGCTTGTTTCTCTGCCATATTATTTCCAATAGCAGTCGCATATTCTTCCATTTTAAAAGCTTCTGTTTCGGTTTTTTTATGGATACTCGTCGGATACGAATAGCCTCCTGTATTTTTTTCCAATCTCGTTTCCGTTGTTTCAACAGTGTTTCGGAAGGAAAATGTTGCATCAGATATATCCGATATTGAGACTCTCGTTCTAGTTTCAGTAACATACAGCTTGTCACCAACTTCTAGTTTACCTTTTGACGTTTCTGTCCTACCAATCTCCATTACATAAATGGATTCCATCAAACCAACAAACTTATCTGCTAAAGCAAGGCGCTTATTATAAGCTACCATTTGGTTGCTGTGTATAGTTCCTTTTTCAGCATATTCAGCTTTCATAGCGTTTTCGATAGAGTCACCTAATTGAATTCCAGCCTGCTGAAATCCTTTCAAAAATGGCTGATTAGCGGAAAAATCACGATTCCCCATAGCGTTCAAGAGGTGATTTAATGTAGTAGAATCTCCAGATTTTATCCATTCCATCATCTCTTGAGCCCCGATATAATAAAAGCCTTCACTAAGAGTCTCCGCACGTTCCTTTAATATTTCACCTGGTCGTTTACTAAGCAATGCCCCTAAGGCACGACCGTCTTCCACTGTTTGGATACTGTCCAAATAGCTCATCTTATTCTTTGTAAAACTACCATTTTTAACCCCTTCTAAAATACTAGAAGCTGGTATATTACACACTGCACTGGCATTTTTAATTTTAGTCTGTAAATTTTTTAGCTCCGCTTCTGCATCCGTAGTATCTTTTGATAAAGTATCATGTGCTTGCTGCAAAACAATATGAGTATCGCGACGAGCCTTAGCTGCACTAGATAATTCACTCCCCGCTGTAGTTTTTATCGTTGTTAAATCTTCTACTTCAATCCCTAACTCAGCAGTTGCATTATTCAATAGTATTTGAAGATTATCAACTTTTGTTTTCAGCTCCACATATTGCTCAGATCCCTCACCATTTAGCTTGTTATAAACAGTATCATTACCAGATTGTTGAGTCCACGCTTTCTTTTGAAACCCTGCTCCAACTGCATTTTCTTCAAATTTTGATAAAGCTGTAGAAAAATGAGTAACGGTACTAGGAAACTCATGAAATACCTGGTTTTGCAAAGTATTTAATCGAGAAAAGAAAGCATTAATTGCCTCACCCTTATCCTCATTTTTGCCTGATTTTCCTGCCTTATCGTTGAATTCACGCATTGTTTGTTGAGAAGCTAATTCTACATTTTTTGAAAATTCCTGAACGGCTGAACTGTAACGAGCCATTCCTGGTAAATCATGGACTTTTATAATATCACTCATACTTTATTCTTCCTTCATATAAAATTTTTTAAATTCTAATCCAGTAATTTCTGCGATAACCCCTGACTTCTCTGCCTCTAATTCAATAATTTTCTGTGTCAATTTGGCGATAATGTCATCTTTTTTACCTGAGAGATTTGTTTCTGCAGTTTTCAATATCTTTTCTTCATTATTAGTTTCATTTAAATATGGTGTCCCTGCTAAATTGTATGTCATTTTAATATGATCATGATTCTTCAACACATATTCTATTTTTGTTGAGAAATCTGTGAGTGATTTTTTACATCCTTCTAATTTACTAATTTTACTACTTAAATTAGTAAGTAACACTCGATTAGCATCTATCTGTGCTTGAATTGCTGCTTTTCCCATTTCTTTCCTTTCTAAATCATTAAAACCTTAACTTTACTTGCCAAATTGTCTGATATATAGTAATGTTCCTGCCGTCCCAACTGTAATTCACGTAAAGGCCTGTTAGACACAGTAAGAACTGATTGATCGCTTAATCGAAGTGCTACTAAAGCCTGCTTATAGGTACGTACTGTTTTCGAGATTATATCAATATGTTTAGTAATAAGCGGTGAACTCATTACAATCGATTCATATCCAGCTCGAGGTCCCTTTTCTAATACATAAGCTAAAGTATCAAATACTTCTGCATCTAGCCCTTTAATTAGTTCAGTAAGATTATAAACAATCATTGTAGCAACGTGGTCTCTCTCACCTTGCTCTATACGTTCTTTAATTCGCTTCTCTATACTAGAAAGAGCTCCTAGATAATCTTCAGAGTTACAAATAATCGTTACGTTATCTATATTCAATAAATCATGAGATTCAGGAGCCAACACAATCACCTTTTGCTTGCTACGAGCGATTTGTTTGACGAATTGTGTCATCTGCTCTTCCTTATCTGTTAGATAAAGAAGGTTGCCTTTCTTGAGATCCCATGTCACAGGCTCAACTGTTTCCATATCCAATCCGAGTGGTACTTTTCCTTCATCCAGCAAGGCTGCTACATCCTCCCGTCCATAGAAGGCTGCTTCTGTCAACTCATCTGGCACCATTGGGATGCCTGCTGGGGTGCGGCCTGTCCACATCTCTTTGAGGCTTTGGACTTGATCGCGGAGGTTGTTGATGATTTGGATATCATTGTCTCCTGCGACTGGCAGGGCGAACTGGACGACATCGACTTCGTCACGCTTCATGAGCGCGCGTCCCTTGATGTCTTCCATCGTAGACGCCAGTGGGGTTGCTCCTACGATACCGCGGACTTCAGAGATATCATTTTGTGGCAAGGTCAGCTGGTGTTTGAAGTTTGAATAGAGCTGAGCACGTAGGTTGTTCTGACGGCTAGCTGTGATGATCAGGTGCACACCGATGCTGAGACCTTCACGGGAGATCCGCATGAAGAGCTTGAAGAGGTCTGTCTCATAAGGCTCGTCCTTCATAGACTCATAGCTATCCATGAGGATGACCATGGTTGGCTCTTGCTTACCGGTCACTTCACGGTAGAGGGCGATGGTGCCGACACCATGCTCAGACAGGAGCTTCTTGCGACGATCCAACTCGCGGTTGATGATCCGGATGAATTTCTGAATTTTCTCCGTCTGATCCAGCAAGAGGCTATCGGCCACATGTGGCAATTGAGTCAGGGGCGCTAAACCATTGGTTCCGAAATCCAGCAGATACATGGTCAGATTTTCTGGACTCTGCTTGCGAGCCAGATCCATTGCGGCAGTCTGGAGGAAAGTGGTCTTTCCTGTACCTGGACTTCCGTAAAGGAGGATATTCCCATCTTTTGACAGATCGATAGCGACTGCTTCTTGCTTTTGCGCTTGTGGGATATCGGCTACCCCGATCAGGACGCTTGGAGCTGTCCGTTTTTGCCAAGCCTCGATTGGCACGACCTTTTCCAACTCATCCAGCGTAATCCGCTCTTTGAGGGGTGGCAACCATGGTTGGGCCACAGCTGCGATACCTTCTTGTTGATGCAAGTGGTTGATTTCTTGCACGATGACATCCAGCTCTGTTGGCACTTCCTTGATTTCTTCTGCCATATCCAGACCGGAGAGGTCTTGATTGAGGACTTCGTATTGGCCCAGTTCATTGATCAAGTAGATAGTATGGTCTTCGATCCCTAGCTGGTCCTTTTCAGGCTGGTAGTCTGCTCCAGACCAAGCGGTTTGGAAGAGTTCATAGACTTCGTTGTTCCCGACTTGGAGATAAGCCCGACCGGTCTGGGTGATCTCAGCTGCATCTGCTGTCCGCAGCATCTCCATAGAGTCGCCACGGTCTGCCACCTTGAGGGCTAGCTTGAAGCGGGAGTTGGACCAGATCTGGTCATCCACGACCCCAGAAGGTTTTTGCGTCGCAAGGATCAAGTGTACCCCGAGGGAACGCCCGACACGCGCGATAGAGACCAATTCCTTGATGAAGTCTGGTTGGTTGACCTTGAGTTCGGCGAACTCATCACTGATCAAGAAGAGGTGAGGAAGCGGTTCAGTCGCTTCACCGAGTTTAAATTTCTTTTGGTATTGGTTGATATGGTTAACCCCATATTGACCAAAGAGGCGTTCCCGACGATGGATCTCCGCATTGATAGAGGCCAAGGCCCGCATAGACTGGGCACCATCCAAGTTGGTGATGGTCCCCAGCAAGTGAGGCAGATCCTTGAAGAGGTTGGCCATTCCCCCACCCTTGTAGTCGATGAGGAGGAAAGCCACATCGTGTGGGTGGAAGTTGACGGCAAGGCTCAGGATATAAGACTGAATGGTTTCAGACTTACCAGAACCGGTTGTCCCTGCGATCAAGCCGTGTGGTCCATGAGCTTTTTCATGGAGATTGAGATAGACCAAATCGTCCTTCCCGCGCAGACCGATCGGCACGGCCAAACTTTGGTAAGGGGCATGGCTCTCCCAACGACTCAAGACCTTGAGGTCATTGAAAGTTTCTGCCTGGTACATTTCAAGGAAGGTCACCGAGTCCGGAATTGAGCTCTTGAGCTGTTGGATATGCTTGAGAGGGGCAAGACCACGCGAGATGGCTTCCTTGTCATAACCTTCAGGGAAGTGATCCAATTGGAAGTCAAGCTCTCGAAGAACCCCTTCTTGCAAGAGCAATTGCCCTTGGTTGCGGTCCTTGATAGAGATAACCGTTTGAATATTTTCTGAAAGAGATGAGAGCACGTCTGCCACATAGATAATGGAGCAACCGAGCTCTGTCGGATCCTCACGGAAGAACTCCATGATGACATGGTCCAAAATCAAGGTTTCATCGGTGATGAGGACCACATAGTGAGGGTGGAAGATCTTGGTATCATTGGCTTTTTCTTCCTCTTTTTGCGCCTTGCGGAGCTTGAGGATTTGGTTGAGACTGTTCAAGACCTGATCGCGTGTCCGCTGATTGTAGACAAAGCTACGGACATTCATGTCTTGCAGAGTCGCATGGGGCAACCAGCGCATCCAATCCCAGCTTTCTTTTTCCTCTTCTGGAATGATCGGAATAATGGTCAGATCATGGTAAGAGTGAAAGACAGCCAATTGGGCAACCAGGAGTTGCAACTGCTCTAGCACGATAGGACGAGGACCGACGTACCCTACAGGTCCTCGATTAAGGCTGGCTACAATCGGAAGATTGTCGATCTTTTGATGAGCCTGGAACAGGGCATAGCCTTCTTCTTCCAAGGCATCTTTCTTCCCACTGCGTTCTTCCTGACCATATTTGAGCTCATAGCTGGTTGGAACCTTGCCCAAGCCCAAACGATAGGCCAAAAAGTCAAAATGAAGCGGTGTTTTTTCGTAGATCCGCGAGTCATAGCGTTTGACCATCTTGGTCAAGTCTTCAATCGCAGGGAAATGGTAAAACATGCCTTCTCTCTGCTTACGAGATAGCTGTTCCAAGTCCTTGGCCTTGTCCTTGAGATAGAGATGGTAGAGCTCCACGCGCTCTTTCTTGTCTTCTTTGTATTTCTTACGATTCTTGAAGAATCCTTGGACCGAAAAGATCACACTGACCACAGACATGGATACCGTCGCGATGATATAGAGACCCCGCGGTTGGAAAATGGTGATCAAGAGGGTCACCCCAACCATGATGAGGGGTGGCATGATCAACTTCAAAAGTTCATCTGATGGTTTTTGAGGCTCCGCTCCCGGAGGATTGATCAATATCTTGTCCTCCGAACTCCGGTAGATGATCCGAGGAGATCGGTGGTACTCTGGATAGTCCTTGTAGAAGTCATAACGTGAATGCAAACGCGGCACTAGATAAGGACTTACTTCGACAGCCCCTTCCACGCCAAATTCTTCCGGATAGAGCTTAAAGGTCACATCTCCAATAGCAAGCTCATCCCCAAAGGCCAGTGGAAAAGTCGCTTCACTGACGAGTTTGTGGTTATGGTAGAGTTTTCCGGATAAGAGCTGGCAAGTCCAAGTCTGCTCTTTTTTCACAAGGAGAAAGCGTACTGGATAGTGCAAGCGCACATCTGCACCCTTTTCATCTGCTACGAGGATTTCTTCCTTGTCTAGCAGTTCATAGGTATGGACTTCACCTGTCGCCAAGTAGCAGACCACATCCCCAAGGATCTTGCTATTTTCAAGCACGCCCTTGTCTTCACCATACTGGTAGAAGATTTCTCCTTGACTCCATTGAAAATGAAGGGGATTTTCTTGCGAAGCCAGGGTCAACTGAGCTGTTTCTTGATTCGATACGGTCGCTGTTTTTCCCTCTTCTAGCGCTAGCTCATAGCGAAAACCTTTTTTATAGAGTATGATACGTTTTTTCATAGACTACTCCTTGTGTTCGCTAGACTCAGTCGAGCTTGCAGTTGTAGAAGACGAGCTTCCTGTTGAGGAGCCTTCTGTAGACGAAGCCGTTGTTGAGCTGCTAGTGGAAGCTTTGGTTTCATCTGTCTCTGCTTCCAAGAGTTTAGAGCGGGCATCCCAGTATTTCTTGTATTCACCCTCAAGCTCAGAGAGTTTTTTCTCGCGCTGTTCACCAGAGAGTTTTTCGCTATCACGTGTCGCCTTGATTTCTTTACGAAGGGCGTAGATGATCAAGTCTGAATCGTCGATTCGTTTGGCTGTATCCAGCGCTTGGGTAAAGTCATGACGACCGATATAGATCCAGTAGTGGAGATAGAGGCTGTCTGACTTGAGCGTAACATTGTTAAGGATGACCTTCTTTTGGTCCTCTGAGAAATTCAAGCCTTGCAAGTAAGACGTCGCCAACTCATATTTCTGTGTCGTTGGAAGACTGCTTGGAGCCACTCCTTCCAACACATCGATCACACCAGTGTAGTCTACCTTGAGATAGGCTGTATCCGCTTGAAGTAACTTTTCTTTAAAGGGTGCTTGGAAAAAGACCAAATAGATCAAGGGCAAGAGTAAGAGGGCCACTACAGCTGAAAGCCATACTGTTGCCAACTTAAAGATTCGGTGTTGACGACTTGAAACCAAGGTCAAGGTCTTTTCTTCCTCTTCCTTGCGTTCTTGGTAGGCTTTCTCTAAGAGAGCTTTCATCTCTTCTAAGCTAGCGGCATCACGGATTTCCACCAAGAAATCAGGTAGATCTTCTAATTCAAGCGTCCCTTGATAGAGCTCCATGAAATCCCAGTCCCCAAAAAGAGTGACGGCATAGCACTTAGCCTGACGCAAGAATTCAACCTGATCCCACTTGCGTGGCACCATCATTCCCGGCACCCCGCGATAAGCGATCTTGACTTGCGCATCCTTGGTCACAAACAAATTGATGGGATGCAACATAAAGGTCACCGGAAGCTCCAATGCTGACGCCAAATCCAAGACATTGATAGCTAGACGCAGACGGTCTGAAACCGGTAATACCTGGATTTCTTCAGCACTCAAGCCTAGAGCATCTGTCTGATAGGTCAGATGAATCTGGTCTTGATCCGCTGTCATGCTTTGCTCTAAAAACAAGGGATGATGGAGATCCAAAATCCATAAATTGCGTAAATCCTGGCTATCCACTTCTGAACGCTTGAGGTCCAGCCGCCAGCTCATTTCTTCTTTTTCAAAACGGAAGACTTGTTCTTCCAGTGTAAATTGTTCTTCTTTCACCTTACCACTCCTCAATCTCGATCAGATCACCACTCGTGATCGGATACTCTTGTACCACCTTGCCTTCATCTAGCAAGATGCCTTTATTTACCACGCGCAACTGATACTTGCTTCTAGGTTCCATGGCAGACCCAAAGATCTGATCCAATTCCCGAATCAAGCGTCGCACCTCCATCCGCGTTGGGATTCGGAGGTCATGGCTTGCACCATTCATACGGAAGGTGACATTGATATGTTGGTCCATTTAGGCCTCTTTTCTATAGATTCGATAGGAAATGTAGCCAGCAATCCCAAAGAGAAGGGTACTCCAAGCCAGCATTTGCAAGGCTGGAATAAAATCCGACAAGCTGGCCGAATTGTCCTCCACATTGGACTCGAATTTAGATAATTTTTGATTTTCAGGCTGGAACAGGTCCGCTTCAGGCCCTGTTTTTTTCTTTCCCTTTATAGCAGAAAACAACTGGCCGTCAGAATCGGTCAATTGTTTCTCTTGCTTGCGTTTTTCATCTGCTAATTTTTTCTGATCCTTCTCATTGAAAAGAGACTCAGTCGCATCCAATTGGCCCCCAAGTGTCTTTTCCTGCTCTGTCTCAAGACGTGAGTTGTTGACCTGCAGACGATTATCAATAAAATCATCTGCAGAAACAACAGCTACTGGCAAGAGACTAAAGACAAAGAGAAGATACATCATTTTTTTCATAAGCTTGATTCAATTTCCTTTGTTTGAGTAAACTTCTTTGGAATGAAGATATTGGCAACTGCCAAAAGTCCGAAGAAGACCAACAATCCGAAGAAGACGCCGATACCGGCTGTTTGTCCATCAAAGTAACCCGCAAACTGTCCTTCTAAAATAGAAAGGAGGTTGACATTTTTCACCAGTGCTGGAAGGCCTGACAAGGTCGCGGTCGTTCCGATCGCACTTGATAGGTAGACGTAGCTGATCAACATGAAGAAGGCTAGTCCCATTCCAATCACACGGAAGTGTTTCAAGAGAAGGTATTGCAGTTGTACCAAGACAAAGCTTGCTAGAACCGCTAAGAATACCCATGAAGGTACATATTCACGACCAACAGAGAGTTGAATACTTGAAATCATTCCGATCACCAGTCCAAGGATGAGAGAAAGTCCCACAAGGACACCGACAGACAAGAGATCTGATTCTTGCAAGCGATCCAATTTGAAACGATCCTTAACCTTGCGAATGATTGGTTGAGTCGCAAAGAGATAAGCTGTGAAGAGGCTTAACACTTCCAACATAAAGATCCAGATAAATGGACGGTAGACGTTGATGGTCGCTTTCACAGAAGACGATTTCTCTGCAACTGGATTTGACAAGAAGTCGAGCAAGACTTCATTCGGCACTCCGTTTTCATAGGCATTGTTGAAGACTTTACGGAAGGCTTCGACGAAGTTCCCGTTTTCAGACAATTCCTTGTCGAATTCACCCATCAAACTTTCCGCATTGCTAGACAATTTCTCTGTATTGCCTTGGGCTTTTTCCAATTCTTTGTTCAATTGGCCAAAGATTTCATTGGTAGAGTTAGCCGCTTCTACATTGCTACGAGACGAGCTCTTAACGCCTTCTGTCGAGCTCAATAATGACGTGTATTCAGAACCAAGAGCTGACAAATCTGCATCGGTCTTGGTTTGAGCCTGTGTCACTGTTTCCTGCGCTTTTGAGATCTCTTCTAGGCGTTTTTGAAGGTCTGCATACTGCTTCAATTGATCGTTGATATTTTGGGTTAGATCCTTGTTGGTGTTTTCGATTGCTTGAAGATTTGCCTGCAATTGTGGTCCCAAGTCTTGCAACTGTTTAAGTGTACCATCTAACTGGGCTTTCACACTCTTCGTTGCATCCCCAGATTCATCCGTTTCAATACTCTTACGGTAGTCCTTCATGTTACTTGAAACGGTAGCCTTCACGACATCGACCAAAGCATTTGTCAAATCCATATCTTCGATCGGATCATAGAGCGAATGACGATCTCCCTTGTCATCTTTTGGATAGTAAGCATCGATCAATGCTCCCGCGCGTTGATAATCCAGGGCGATTTCACTAGCTTTCGATGCATAGTTAGCGACAGCTGTTTTCAAGTCTTCTGCAGATACAGTCACACTGGTTGAAGAAACTCCATTCACAAGGACTTCAACATCAATCGCGCTTGGCATAGCTCCTCCATCTTCAACAAGGTGAATTTGAATTTGTTTGCCATCTTTCAGTTCGACTTCCTGCTCACCACTGCCTGCATAAGTCTGTCCATCATAGGTCCAAGTATCAACCTTGACCCCTGCAGGGACATGAATACTAACTTTCTGTTTTCCAGATTTAGCATTGAGAACATTCGCAACTGCCGTTAATTTAGCATCCACTTCAGCAGCCAAAGTTTTTAATTCATCAGCATTTCCATTTGCCTTCGCCATCGTCCCAGCAAAAGTACTATCAAAATTAATTGCTGTATTGAGGTTGCCATATTTATTAAGATTAAGACTAGCTGGATCTAAAGACGGAAGTTTTTCAATTGCGTTACGAATATTATCATCCGCTTTATCTCGAGCCTTGCTGATAGTTTCGATTTTTGGCTTTCCAAGCAAGGTACGAAGAGTGACTTTGTCTCCTTCCTTTAGACCATAGTAGTCAAAGATCTTCGCTTTTACAGAAGACTCAATGCTCTTTTCGTGCTCATCTAATTTGTCGCGTTCTGCCTTGATCCCTTTTTCGAGGTCTGCCACACGATCATTCACATCTTTTGTCAAGCCTGCATAGGTCTTGGTCCCTGAAGAATCTCCTTCTGTTTCAGTTGGTTGACTCAATTGTTTGGTAATTGCTTCTTGGTTTTGTTGTAGATTCTTATACAACTCTTGGGTCTTTTCACTGACAACAGACTGGTTCATAGACATCAGCTGGTTCATGAACTCTTCATGGCTGATCTTATCCTCAGAGCGTTGCTTGATCAATGTGTCGAAGTTTTGACCGTACTGATCCTGAGATTGGGTCAATTGATCAAAAGCCTGTGTATAAGACTCAAGGACTGTCTTCAAGGCATTGTTCGACTCAACAGAAGACGTAGACAAGCTATAGAGACTTGGGAAGATATTCTTGGAATCCAAGGCCGAATCCAGCAAGTTGCTTCGGTAAGAACCAATGTTGGTGGATTGAATTTTGTTACTTGTTTCCACGTTCTTCTGAGCTGTATAGAGGTTGCTCAAAATGCTGACCATATACATATCAACCAACTGGCTATTCAAATCTGAAACGATATCTTTAGCGACTTTATTGGCCTCGTTTTCAACCTGAGAATTTCCAGCCGCATTGACCTTATACGTCACCGTTGTCTTCTCTGCATTAACCGCGTTCACTTCCAAGACCTTCTCTGAGAAGTCACTTGGAATGACAATCATCAATTGGTACTTGCCATCTGCAAGCCCTGACTCAGCGGCTCCACGAGGGAGTACAGACCAGTTTTGTGAATTATCCCGTTCGATATTCTTTACATAGCTAGCCCCAAGGTTGTATTCTTTATCATTCAGTTTGACCGCCTTGTCTTCATTGACAACCGCAATGTTGAGCTTGGTGTTTTCTGTCGTTTGCACGGTCTTGGCTTCGTTTTGCTTTTGGTCCTTTTGAACCGTCGTATAAAGACCCACTACAGATCCCATCAAAAGGAGCACAACCGCACTCTGACCGATGTATTTTAACCATTTTTTATTTTTAACTTCCATACCTTTTCCTTTTTCTAATTCATAGATACAAAATAGGGGTTAGGAATTAAGAATCTAACCCCTATTTTCTATATATCAAAAGACAAAAGGGTGATCTACCTACAAGAAGTAAGATCACCTCCAAGACTATCTTAGTGGATTTGTGCAGCGATATCTTGGTCAGTTTGTTCAACGATATCAGCAACTTTGATCAATTGACCGTTGATGTCTTCCAACAATTGAGCGAATTGTTTGATTTTTGGAGACAATTCGTTGAATTGTGCTTCAAAGCTATCAAATGCAGATCCATCCCAGTTTGCGTCGATGACTTGTTGTTCATGAGTCAAAGTAGTAAGGATTTGATCGATTTCTTGAGAACCTTGTGCATAACGTTGTGCTGAAGCACGTAGGTCTTCTGGAGTTAATTTAATTTGAGCCATATTTTTCTCCTTTTGGGCTGATACCCTTATATTTTTTTCATAAACAATACATTTTAGTACGAATTAGTAAAATGCCAGATAACTGTATATTTTACCTTTTTCTCCCTGTTTGTATTATTTACTTAAAAATATCTTAATGAAATATTGCCAGAATGTCAAGTTTAGAGGGCTAACTGATAAAACATTGTAACTTTGTTACAATTGTGTAACATTTTGTCATAAATCTGTAATATATTTTCTGAATTCCTTGCCCCAGTAGTCTCCAACTAGTATTATTTCTGAGAAGAAAAGAAGACACTCTGTCCTTTTATATTAACTCAACACATAGATAGAAATTGTTGATTTTAGGTGTTTTTAAAAGCAAATTTTGAAGATTTTTGTATATTTTTTCATTTTTAAAACTTTTATGGTATAATGAAACCTGTTCAAAACTTGTTTCATTCAAGATCGAACACCATTAACCTATAAGGAGTATATATGAAAAAATTTCTACTTGCCTCTGTCTGCTAGCTCTTACCGCTTGTAGCCAAGGCCAACAAGGCAAAGGAACTACTGCCGCTTCTTCCAAGCAAGAGGCCACTCAAACCAAAAAGGAGCAAGTCCAAACCAAGACCTTTGTTAGTGACCTCGGCGATCACCACCAAAACAAAATTCAAATTGGCTACAAGAATGATGAGATTGTTTCCATGACCATCATGGGAGTTGCACCAATACCGGAAGATATGCAAAAATCAGATGTCGCTGAATTGAAGGAAGTCTATCAAGAAGAAGCTGATAAAGCAAATTCCAAACACGGTGTTAACGGACAAGCTGGAATCAACACAAGCATCAAAATCGCTGATGATAAACAGACCTATACAAACGTTATGCATGTTGATTTTACTCAAATGAAAAAAGAAGATTTTGTGAAATTACTGGCTGATCAAGGGGAAGAAACCAACACCACCATGTTGAAATATCTAAAAGGCAAACCTCAAGATCTCTTTACCTATTTCAAAGATCAAGGCCTCAAAGAAGAAAAATAAAAAGAGCTTCCTGAGTTTCATCACCACACTGGTGAGAGCTCAGAAAGCTTTTTCTTATTTGTTCAAGATTGAAAGGGTTTCAAGGAGATTGTCTGCATGAACTTCGATGGTATCTCCTGTTGCTTTGATTTTCACTTCTACGATACCTTCAGCTGCTTTCTTACCAACTGTTACGCGGATTGGAAGCCCAATCAAATCACTATCGCTGAATTTGACACCAGCGCGTTCATTTCGGTCATCCACCAAGACTTCGTAGCCTTTATTCACCAAAGCTTCTTCGATCCGATCGGTCAAAGCAAGGCTTGCTTCATCCTTGACATTGACTGGAATCAAATGCACATCAAATGGCGCCAATTCTTTAGGGAAGTTAATCCCCCAAGCGTAACGGTATTCCCCTTTTGGAGTCTTATTGACAAAGAGGCGTGCATGTTGCTCCATAACGGCTGAAAGAAGACGGCTGACACCGATTCCGTAGCAGCCCATGATGATTGGAACCGCACGACCGTTTTCGTCCAAGACATCTGCTCCCATGCTAGCTGAGTAGCGTGTGCCGAGTTTGAAAATGTGACCGATTTCGATCCCACGTGCAAAGTTCAAGACCCCTTTCCCATCTGGTGAGATTTCGCCTTCACGAACTTCACGAATATCGACGTATTCTGCAGTAAAGTCACGTCCTGGGTTGACACCAGTCAAGTGGTAGCCTGTTTCATTGGCACCGACTACTGCATTGCGACTATCTTGAACCTTGCGGTCTGCGATAATCTTAACATTTTCAGGAAGATCAACTGGACCGAGAGAGCCAAAATCAGCTCCTAATAATTCTTTCACTTCCACTTCGGTTGCAGGTTCAAAGAAGTCTGCGCCGAGGTGGTTTTTCAACTTCACTTCATTGAGCTGATCATTACCTACAAGAAGGGCTACAACTGGCTCACCATCTGCGATGTAAACTAAAGTCTTGATAGTAGCTTCTTCTGGAACATTCAAGAATGCAGCTACTTCATCAATCGATTTGACACCTGGTGTTTCCACGCGTTTCACTTCTTCTTCCGCTACGACACGGTTACTTGGCTTGTATTCGTTAGTAGCCATCTCCAAATTGGCAGCATAGGTTGATTCACTTGAATAGGCAATGGTATCTTCACCAGAGACCATCCATTTGAGCAATTCTGCTTTGATTTCTTCTTGGACTTCTGCTGGAATTTCATCAAAGGAAGCCACTGATTTGTCTAAAACAACCCAACGATCCAAGTCTGTACGAGCAGGTGTAACAGCCATAAACTCTTGGCTATCTTTTCCGCCCATAGCACCACCATCACCGATGATGGCTTTGTAGTCGATGCCACTGCGGGTGAAGATCCGCTCATAAGCTGCCTTGTATTCATCATAAGTGACATCCAAGCTATCGTAGTTAGCATGGAAGCTATAACCATCTTTCATGATGAACTCACGGGTCCGAAGAAGACCGTTCCGTGGGCGTTTTTCATCGCGGTATTTTGGTTGAATTTGGTAGAGATTCAACGGCAATTGTTTGTAAGATTTTACTGAGTCGCGCACAATAGCGGTAAAGGTTTCTTCGTGAGTTGGACCTAAGATAAAGTCAGAGCCTTCACGGTTTTTCAACTTATAGAGGTCTTCCCCGTAAGTTTCGTAACGACCAGATTCACGCCAGAGATCCGCACTCAAAAGGGCTGGAGCAAGCATTTCCACTGCTCCAATTTTTTCGAATTCTTGGCGCATGATGCCTTTTGCTTTTTCAATTACTCGATTTGCTAAGGGCAGATAAGAATAGACACCAGCTGATACTTGGCGAACATAACCTGCACGCAACATCAAAGCATGGCTAATGACTTGGGCATCGCTTGGCATTTCGCGAAGCGTTGGAATCAACATTTTACTTTGTTTCATGGACAATATCCTTTTCTATTTCAAAAATAATTTCATAATATCATTCCAGGTGACAGCAATCATCAAAATAACCATTACAGCTACACCTGCAAGCGTTATATAGGTTTCTACTTCTTGTTTCAGTGGCTTTCTCCGGACGACCTCGATCAAATTAATCAAGATTTTTCCTCCATCCAAAGCTGGAATCGGGATTAGATTGAAGATCCCAATATTAATTGAGAGCATGGCCATAAGAGATAAGACTGCCGGAATTCCTAATTGAGTAGCTTGTGAGCTGGCATTGTAGATAGCAACCGGTCCACCCAGTTTATTGAGACTAAAGTGGAAAATGATATCTTTCAAAGCTCCCAAAATCCGTGTCGCTGTATTCCAGGTATCTGTAAAACCAGACAAGAGTTTATCCACAAATCCAGTCTTGAGGCCGTTTGTCACACCCAGATAGTAACGATTTCCTGACTTGGTTGGCTTCACTTTGACTTCTTTTTCTTGGCCGTCTGTTTTGACTTTCAGGGTCAATTCAGGAGCCGTCTTGCTGTCCTTGGTTGCTTTCTCAACAGCGTCTGTCAGCTCATCCCAGTTGCTAACGGTATCGTTGTTAACTTGAAGGATCTGAACATTGCTTTTGACACCTACCTTAGCCAGCGCCCCATCGGGTGCCACCTGAACATTGTTGCTGTAGTAGTCAATCGCACCACCGCGCATAAAGGCTAAAAGTGAGTAGACGACAATACTGAGGATAAAGTTGTTCATAGGACCCGCAAAGTTGGTGATCAACCGTCCCCAAATGCTGGCATTCTGATACTGAACATCTCTCGGTGCAATCCGCACCTCTGTCCCATCTTCCTCAACGATGGTCGCATCATGATCGACACTATAGGTCTTTGTCTCATCGAGAACCAAGCCCGTAATTTCCAGTTTGTCTTCAAAGTCAAACTGGGTAACATTCATGGGAAGAGCTGTCTGATCCAGATTCTTTCCTGAAAGATTAATCCGGACGACCTTCCCAGCCTCATTTAGCGTCAAGCTGACAGGCGTTCCGGTTTTAATCTCAGTTGTATCCTCACCCCAGCCAGCCATACGCACATAGCCACCTAAAGGCAGGATGCGAATGGTATAAGCTGTTCCATCTTGACCAATATGGGCAAAGATCTTTGGACCCATCCCGATCGAGAATTCTCGCACCAGGATGCCCGATTTTTTTGCAAAATAGAAATGACCAAACTCGTGAACGAGAACGATCACTCCAAAAATAACAATAAAGGCAATAAACTGCATCGTTCTATATGTGGTTTCCTTTCTATCTCTTCTGTCTTAGAACAAGCCCAAGAAATGCATCAAGGGAAAGACAAAAATCAAACTATCAAAGCGGTCTAGGACACCGCCGTGTCCTGGAATAAATTTTCCAGAATCTTTTACACCGAAGTGGCGTTTAATCGCACTCTCTACCAGATCTCCAAACTGACCTGCAATACTAAAGAGGATGGTGAAGAAAATCATAGCAAGAAAACCATGTCCACCTGCCACAGAGCGATCCACGATCATATAGATCACAGTTACCGCAACTGCAGACAAGATTCCCCCAAGACTGCCTTCAATCGTTTTATTAGGAGAAACCGCAGGCATAAGCTTGCGTTTCCCAAATTGACTTCCGACCAGGTAAGCACCTGAATCTGTAGCCCAGACAATAAAGAGGGCCAATAAGACCTTATCAATACCAGCGATTCGCGCATCTACTAAGGAATGGAAACCAAGTCCAACATAAAAGCTAGACGCAATGGGGTAGACCACATCTTCATAATTGTAATTCTGAGCAAGAACAGTTGTCCCCATGAGAATCAAGACAACCAGACCATAGGCAATCATATTGCCATCTGCTGGAAGGTAAGGAAGGTAGTCCTCGATCGGCAACGTCAGGACGAAGGCCGCTAACATGGCTAGCGCTCCTTCAAAAGTCGCTGTCTCAAGCCCCTTCATCTTGAGCAATTCATGAACTCCTAGCATGGCGATCAAGCCAATCACAATCTGGAAGAACACCCCTCCAACCATTACTGTTGGAATGAAAAAGAGCAGGGCAATTCCTCCAAAAATCACACGTTTTTGTAAATCTTTCGTCATCATCTTCTCCTAAACACCACCAAATCTCCGATGGCGATGGCTATATTCTACTATGGCACTTCGTAGTGCTTCCTCTCCAAAATCTGGCCACATCACATCTGTGAAATACAACTCACTGTAAGCAGCCTGCCAAGGAAGGAAATTACTCAAACGGATCTCTCCGCTGGTACGAATAATCAAATCCGGATCCCTTAGGACACGTGGCAAACTCTCGGTATAGAGAGAATCAGCGATCATCTCTTCTGTGATATCTTCTGGGCTAAACTTCGCATCCAAGACTTCTTGGGCGATCTGCTTCACGGCCTGGGTGATCTCAGCACGTCCACCATAATTGAGCGCGAAATTCAGGATCAAGCCTGTATTGAGATGGGTCATCGCTTCTGCTCTTTCCAAAGCCTCCAGCGTTTCTTTTGGTAATTTCTTGGTATCACCGATCATTTGAATCTTGACATTGTTGCGATGCAATTCGGGGACAAAACGATCATAAAATTCGACCGGCAAGTGCATGATGAACTTGACTTCATCTTCAGGGCGTGTCCAGTTTTCCGTCGAAAAGGCATAGACCGTCAAGACCTGAACTCCCATATTTTTTGCTGCAATGGTCACTTCTTGGAGAGCTTCCATCCCTGCCTTATGACCAAAGACGCGCGGTTGCATCCGCTTTTTCGCCCAACGACCATTGCCATCCATAATAATGCCAATATGTTTCGGGACTTCTAAAGGGATCTCGATTTTTTCTTTCTTCTTAAAACGAAACATGTTTTTCTACCTATTTCAATATTTATCGCTTCATTATACCATAAATCCCCATAAAATAGGGACTGTGGCCTCTATTTTGAACGAGCAGGGCTTTCCTTCATCGCGCAATTCCATTTGCCCACCAAAAAAGAGGCTCTTGCCTCTTCTTTGATGATTATTCTTCGATAGCTGAATCGACATCTGAGCTAGCAGATTCTGTAGCAGTGGCTGAGATCCCTTCTGATACAGGAAGAACTGTTTTGATCGCTCCCAATTCAAAGGTCAGGTAGACACCATCAACATCCAAGACAACGGTCTTGCGATCTGTATCGACTTCATCGATGGTTCCGTACAAGCCACCAATCGTGATGACTTCATTTCCTTTTTGAAGTTTATTCAAACTTTCCATCCGTTTTTGGTACTGTTTCTTTTGGCTACGGCTCATGAAGTACATCAAACCGACCATCAGAACAAGCATAATTAGCAAACTTCCGCCTTGCATATGTTTCTCCTTTAATTTTCATATATGCTATACTATATCAAATTTCGCCCGTCTTTTCAAGTTTTCCCATCCTCTTCAAGCAAAATCAGACTCCAGTATCAGATTTTGATGCAAAAGAAAAAACCACGAAAAGTGGGCTACTGACTAGTCAATCGTAATGCCATACTTTTCGTGATTCTCATCATACCAATCAATCAAGGCCAACGCCGTTTGATAGGTAATATTTTTGATTTTACTCGTTCCCTTCGTCAAAGTCGCCAAGCTCATTTTGCTGATGTTTGTTTCAGTTGCGACACGATAGCTCGTCAAGCGACCGTCAACCATCAGTTGAACAACGGCTTCCACTTTTCTGTATTCGGGAGTTGAGTAGATATCAATTGTATTGCTCATCTTACTTCCATTCCTCAAATTTTATTCTTGTATAGATTATATACTTATTTTCTTTATTTATTAATAATTTTGCTCAAATTGGATTATTTTCACTAATTATTGATGTTTTTTTAGCCCAAATAGGGTATTTTTGGCCTTATACGGCGAATAATTTCCCCCAGGTGGGAAGAAAAAAAAAAGACTGCTATATGATAGCAGCCTCTATTTTTCACAAACTAATTCGCCTTAGTCTGCTTGTTTATCAGTGTTTTCTTCCTTCTTTGTGTCTTTTTCTCTGATCACAAGGACACCATCTTCCATGTCTGCTTCGAGATGTTTGGCATCCAAGTTATCCAAGTGGAAGTCTGTGACTTTGTCACGGATTTGTTGTTCAACTACCCGACGGAGTGGACGAACACCCATCACTTCATCATAACCTTCTTCAGTCATGTATTCTTTAGCTGCATCGCTCACTGCCAAGTCGATTTCTTTCTTAGAAAGGGTCTTATTGACATCTACCAACATCAAATCAACAATCTTAGAAAGATCTTCCTTGCTCAAGTGTGAGAATTCAATGACAGCGTTGAAACGGTTCAAGAATTCTGGACGGAAGTAAGGTTTCAAACGATCCATGAGTTCTGGTTTATCCGCATCTTCTGTCAAGTTGGCTTCGTAACCAAAGCCAGCGTTTGAAGTAGCGATAATTACAGTGTTCTTGAAGTTGACAGTGTTCCCTTGACCATCTGTCAAACGACCATCGTCCAAAACTTGGAGGAGAAGGGTGATCACTTGAGGATCCGCCTTTTCAATTTCGTCAAGAAGGACGATTGAGTAAGGATTACGACGAACACGTTCTGTCAAAGTATTGCTATTGTCATCATAACCAACATAACCAGCTGTTGTACCAATCAATTTAGAAACGGCTGTACGGTCGCTGTATTCTGACATGTCCAAACGGATGATGGCATCTTTGGTACCGAACATATCAAGAGCCAATTGTTTAGCCAACTCAGTCTTACCGACACCAGTAGGACCTACAAAGAGGAAGCTACCGATTGGACGGTTCCCTTCGTCAAATCCTGCACGGTTCCGACGGATGGCACGTGCCACTGCTTCAACAGCTTTATCTTGACCGATAACCTTAGTTTGCAAACGGTGACCCATATCTTTCAAACGTTCGATATCAGTTGCACCCATTTGTGACACTGGAATACCCGTCATCCGTTCTACAGATTCGGCCACATCGTTGATTGTTGCTGTTACTTTATGGTCTTCCGTATGGTTTTCAATTTTCTTTTCAAGTTCTTCGATACGAACTTTTGCATTAAGAGCTGCTTCGTAATCTTCTTTAGCAGCTGCAGCTTCTTGTTTAGCTTTTTCTTCTTCAATTTCATGTTCCACGGCATGGACATCTGTTACTGGATGTTGGGCTGCCAAGTGAGCAGCTGTCACATCGACCAAGTCAATGGCCTTATCAGGCAAGCTACGTTGTGGAATGTATTGGATCGAATAATCAACCGCTGCTTTCAAAACTTCATCTGGCAAGATGACATTGTGGTGTTTTTCATAAAGATCACGGATCCCTTGGAGGATCTTGAAAGTATCTTCAGCTGATGGAGCATTGACTTTCACTTCGTTGAAACGACGAGCAAGAGCCGCATTCTTCAAGATGGTGTTACGATATTCATCTTGAGTAGTTGCCCCAATGACTGTCAATTCCCCACGTGAAAGAGCAGGTTTGATGATATCCGCAAGACCTTTAGAGCCTTGACCATCACCTGTGCTACCTGCACCAAGAATTTGATGGATTTCATCAAAGAAGAGAATGACATTTCCCATAGCTTTGACTTCTTGGATCAGATTTTGAATATTTTCTTCAAAGCTACCACGGTATTGCGTACCAGCTTCTAGACCAGAAATATCAATCGAAATGATTTCTTTGTTCTTGATAGCAGCCGGAACTTCTCCGTTCACAATAGCTTGTGCCAAACCTTCTACAACTGCTGTTTTACCAACACCGGCATCCCCTACAAGGACAGGGTTGTTCTTGGTACGACGAGACAAGATTTCAGCAGTTTCTTGAATTTCTTTATTACGTCCGATGACCGGATCCAATTTCCCTTCACGAGCTTCTTCGGTCAAGTTACGACCAAGTTTTGCAAGGATCCCATCTTGTTTCATTCCTTTACCTTGATGGTGTTGCACTTGCTCGCTTCCTTCATTTGGAAGTTGACCAGTTTGGCGGTAAATAGCGAATTCTTCAGGTGTCACTTCACGACCGTTGATCATGTAGCGACGGCTTTCAGAACGAAAACCACCCATGTTTCCCATTAGTTGATTGAAAAGATCATCCATATTGTTAAAGTTGTTATTCATATTGTATACCTCTAATTTACATAATTTTAATTCATTCTTGAAAATTAGCAGACCAATTGGCTGCTGTTTGATTGTTTACATAATTTTAATTCATTTATTTAATAATAGCCCTACAGGCTAACAGTTTCTATCTTTCCTTTTATCAATTAGTTGTCTTAATTCTGGAAATAGCATATCACCATCTCCTTTCCACTATTGATCTTGTAAACCAGTAGGTTTTCCCAACCCCTTTTTGTTTACATAAATTATTATAACGCAAACTATTTTCTTTGTCAACACTTTTTTACATAATTTTTAAAAATTTATTAAAAAAATCTGGAGTCACTCCAGATTCCATATTTGAATAGAAGTTCTTGGCTAGATAGATTTAAATTTCCCAGCTTTTTCTTGAATAGCCGTCTGTACATTTTTAGCAAATTGACCCACCATGGACTGATCCAGTTGTTTTCCAACTACCTGGACATCTTCTTCGGCTACTGTTGTAATCGCAGTCAATCCATCATTGTAACGTTTCTCAACTCCTGCCTTGCAGGCCAATAAAACGGGCGCATAGACAACCCGGATTAAATCTTTTTCAAGTTTCTTTCGGCTTTCGATGATCCTCATCTTATCTTTCATATCTAAATCAAAGAAATCTTTGACTGGACTATCACCCATACTTCCTCCTCTTCTATACTATGAAACTTTATCTTGTGCAAACTCCTCTTCCAGTTGGTGTCTATCTTTCCGGTAGGATTGCCATAAATTCTCTTCCTCGATTTCGATCTGTTTTAAGGCTACTTGTGCTGCTTCTCTAGCTTCGAGATCATACTCTTCGATACAGCGATGGAGGGAATCCCATCCACAACTGTTATCAACTTCCTGCTCTTGTAAGAAGGAAGCTGCCATCGCATACTCTTCTTCCAGCATCTGGGTGAAGAGTTGCTGTTTTCTTTCTACTAGGCAACGCTTTTCATCTAGCTCCAAGCGCGCTTTTTGGAACTCTCTTTCCAAGTGATCTAGTTTCTTTTCCTTTTTTGAAAGAGTAGATGAAATTAATAAGCTAGTTGTTCCCACTGGTTCATTTCTCCTGCTATTTCTTGATCTTTTGTTTTTAAGAGTTCAATTCCTGCATTCACTTGCTCGTTTAAAGCATGGAATTCATTCGATAAGGACTGATATGCAGCCAAACGATTGTCAAACCTTTCTCTTACTTCAGTGACAACTGTTTGCCTTGTTGCACCAGCCTGTGCATAGGCCTCTTCTACTTCGGAAAGATTGAGAATGAAGCCTTTCGGAACGGTCTGTAATACTTTCTCCAAAGCTTCTAAATCTGTATCCAGTTGTACCTTAGATTTCTGAGCTTGCTCCAGCCCTTCATCCACTACTCGAATCAGCTCATCAGAAGCCAAGCGCGCCTGCAAAGCATCAAGATAAATCCGTTCACTTGAGCTCAGTCCACCACCTGTTTTTTGTAATTTATCCTTTAGGCGATAGTAAACCTTCATCCGCTCTTCAATGATTTCCTTCCGAGTGATGGCTTCCGTTCCCTTTTCAAGAACCAAATTCCCATCCTTATCATAGATATAACCATGCATCATGTGCTGCAGGCCCGTATTTATCAAATTCTTAGTTTTGAGGTGCTTGACAATCCCACTGGATTCCTTGCTTCCAGAATCCTGATAGCCCAAGCTAACCAAATCTTTATGGTCAATGTGGTTGTAGATTTTGTACTTCAGCGAATCTATACGCGCTTTTTGCTCGGGTGTTAAGATAGGATAGGCATTAGGGCCATTATATAGATGTACGGTTCCAATATGAGAAGCTTCCTCTTCCGTCAAGCAGGAAAGAGCATACTGAATATTCATAGACCCAAGAGAGTGACCGTATAGATCAATCTTGGCATTAGGGTATTTTCGGATCACCTCTTTCAAATGAGCTGCAGCATCTTTAAACTGCGGAGGCGGGAAAGTCCCGTTTTCATCATTGTATTTTTTTAAAAAAGCAGCTCCCATTAAAGCAGGAAATTTAACCTGTTCTTCGGCTGTTCTTTCTGCAAAAAAGCCGACCATATCTGATGCTTTTTCCTGTACGAAATTGCTGACAGGATTATCCAGCGCTTTTTTCATAAACCTACCTAAGGGTGTGGCCTCCGGAGGAAGATTAACAGAAGTAGGAATAATCGCATCTTCAAAAGCTTCTACAAAATTATTAAAACTATCCTTAGCCTTATCTCGCGCATAATTCTTCGAATATTCTGTTGCATACTCGCTCGCACCACCAGGGTTCAAAATATTGGAAGCTGCTGGCAAATCTGTCTTTACCCAATCCGTATATGTATCATGGAGTAATTTTTGTGTACTTATTTCAGTTTCAGATCCCTTCATCAAGACAGTCACGTCATGGATTTGGGCACGTTCTTCATCTGAAGCAGTATAGGGGACTGCATTTTGTTGCGCGCCTTGGCCATTATTAGTAAGAACGAAGACCTGCTCCTCATTGTCATTTACGTTATCATAAATATGGGCAACATTACCAATGTATTCGTCTTTCTTCGTCCCAATTTTAAACTTTCCATTTATTTTGACATCTTTTTCGTATTCAAGTAGAGCAGCTTTAACATTTTGTTGATCATTGAAATTTAAATTATTAGCCATTATCACTCCTTATCTAATAAATCACTTAACTCCTCTGTTTCCCCAAAATAGGTCTCTTCATATTTCCCTGTTGTAGCGTCCTCTTGTATAGTTGTGCTTAAAACTAATTTTTCATCATTATTTATAACTATTTTTACTAATAGCCCTCCCATCGGATTATAATCTAAATCATCTTTAGAAATTTTATATGATTTTATTTTTCCTTCTGGAGTAAGAGCTTTAGGATCTAATTTTTTCAACATATTTTCAATCGCCACTTTCATCTTCTTACTCTCTGCGATTTGAATCATTTCTTGTTTCTTGGCAGATTGTCCATTAAAAAAGCTACAGCCTCCTAAGCTCAGGCTAAATACTACCATTATCAACACAATAAATTTACTTTTTTTCATCTTCTTCCCATTCTTTCTTCAGGTTTCTTAGAATTTATTATACAAAATTCTATTCATACCTGAAATGTTACTTTTGTTAAAAAATGTTGCCAAATCGTTACAAGCACTAGCTATTGATGTAACATATTGGTTTTGATCCATAAATGTTTCTATTTAACTATATTAGATTAGGGGTGTTTACCTAAATGAGTTTATTTCCCAGCCTCTTCTGCTTCACTTAACAGATCACTTAATTTTGCTGAAATACCGTAACTACCTGCTTCGAACTGTCCTGAATCTTCCATTTGAACAGTCGTATCGATCGTTAACTTTTTATCGCCATTGATAACGAGATAGACATTCATCCCTCCCATTGGATTGTATTCCAATTCACCTTTTATCAGGGTATAGGAGTGAATGACTCCTTCTGAAGTGAAAGCTTTCGGATCGATACTGATTAACAAGTGTTTTATCGCTCGCTCCATTTTCGTGCTTTCTGCAATCTGAATCATTTCCCTTCTCTCAGCAGCTTTATCTGTAAAAAGACTGCAGCCTCCTAGAAACAAAGTCAGTAAGAATAGTAGCATTAATCGTTGTTTTTTATCAGTCATATGTTCCCTCTCACTTATATTATTCGTAATGATTTTTAAAAAATGACCCAATTTTTAAAAATTTTTTCCAGAACCTAAAAAACACACCCTTACTAGGTGTGTCTCTTGTTAAATCATGTATTCGACGCTATAAGTGGCATCGGATAAAATCCGTGAGAGGAATTGTTTGGTTCGCTCTTCCTTTGGACTATTGAAGAATTCATGCGGTTCATTTTCTTCGATGATGTGTCCGCCATCCATAAAGATAACGTGGTTAGCCACATCACGCGCAAAGCCCATCTCATGGGTTACGACAACCATAGTCACTCCTTCTTGGGCCAATTGCTTCATGACATCTAAGACGTCACCGACCAACTCTGGGTCTAGCGCTGAAGTCGGCTCGTCTAGCAAGATCACGTCTGGTTTGACTGCGATGGCACGCGCAATTCCGATCCGTTGCTGCTGGCCACCTGACAATTGAGAAGGATAGTAATCCTTGTAAGCGAGGAGACCAACTTTTTCAAGGGCTGATTCTGCCCGTTGGATGGCTTCTTCTTTTGGAATCTTACGGGCTACAACCAGCCCTTCTAAGATATTTTCAAGCGCTGTTTTATTAGCGAAGAGATTGTAATGCTGGAAGACAAAGGCTGTCTTTTGGCGGATTTCTAGAATCTCTTTTTTGCTGAGTTTTGAGAGGTCATACTCTTTTCCACCTAGGGTTAGGTGACCTGTATCTGCATTTTCCAAGTGATTGAGGCAGCGAAGGAAGGTTGTTTTTCCTGATCCAGATGGCCCCAAAATAACGACGACATCCCCTTGGTTGACCTTGAGATTAACATCCACCAGCACTTGGTGGTCCTTAAATTTTTTCGATACGTGTTCTACTTCTAACATCTTCTTATTTCTCCTTCTTCTATGCGAGTGTCAGGCGTTTTTCTAAGCGATTGAATCCCCACTGAATCACTCCACAAATGACAATATAAAGAATAAAAATCACTAGATAGGATTCAAAATATTGATAGCCATAAGAGGCTTCGACCTTGGCAATTGCGGTAATATCCTTGATGGTCATGACAAAGACAAGGGAAGTTCCTTTGACCAAGTTGATAACCAAGTTACACAAATTAGGAAGGGCTGCACGCAAGGCTTGTGGAAAAACAATGCGGATGTAGGCTTGACGATTAGTCAAACCAATGGCTTGCGCTGCTTCTAGCTGGCCCTTATCAACGGTCAGAATGGCTGACCGTAGAATTTCAGCAAGACTTCCCGTTGTCATCAAGCTAAAGATGATAAAGGCATAGTAAATGGGATTGATCTCAAAGACATTAAAGTGACTACCAATACTCTTAAAAAAGCTATTTAAGAGGCTGGGAAAGAGACTATAAAAGAAGAGAATCAAGAGAATCGGAGGCGTCGCGCGGATAAAGGCTAAGTAAATCACTGAGAAACTGCGAACACCTTTGACCTTATAGATCTGACCGAGTGCCAAAAAGAGGGCTGGAAAGAAACTCAAAAGAATCGATACAACCATGATCAGAAGGGTCACTGGAACACCACCCAAGGTGGCTAGAAATGCTTTACTAATAAAATTGAAATCCATAAGCTACCTTTCTGTTACACTGAGTCGTTTCTCAAGGAGTTGAGCGGAGAAGGAGATCACAAGGGCAATTCCCCAGTAGATCACTGCGACAGCTGTATACGTTTCGAGGGAATAATTCCCAAGATTGCGGCTGATCAAGTTGTTGCCTGCTCCCATGATATCGATAAAGCCAATGGTATAAGCCAAAGCGGCATCACGCATGAGGTTCAAGATGGCAGTCGTCATATTTGGAAGAGCCACGCGAAAGGCTTGGGGAAGGACAATCCGCCAAATGGTTTGAGCTGGCGTCAAGCCGATACTCAAGCCCGCTTCCATCTGACCTTTTGGAATGGCCAAATAGGCTGCCTTGAAGACCTCAGAGATCATCGCGGCAAAGAGAAGAAACATGGCAACAAGGACAAAGACAAACTTGGACCAGTGGTCAATGTCAATGCCCAACCACCAGTTCAAAAATTGGGGTAGTCCATAAAAAACCAAAAAGAGTAAGACAATCGGAGGGGTACAACGCAAAGTAAAGACATAGCCCTTGGCTAGACCTGCTCCTACCTTATCTTCTGATACTTGTGCCCAGGTCAAAACCAAGCCAAATGCAGAACCGAGAACCGTCGTTAAAACCATCAAAGCTAGGGTCGCTGGCAGAGCTTGGACCAAGGTTGGAAGAAATGACCAGACCTTGGAAATGTCGTATGAGACCATGTTTCTTTTCCTTTCTGTATCCGTATAGAAATAAGGAAGCTGGGGCTATGCGCACCCAGTTTCATCTTATTTCTCTTTATCTACATAACTGAAGACATCTTCACCGAAATATTTTTTGGACAATTTCGCAAGCGTTCCATCTTTTTCTAATTCTTTGATGGCCTTGCTGTATGCTTCCGCAAATTTTTCGTTTTTCTTATCCTTATGGATCAATGGGTAAGTTGGAATTCCTTTGTAGGCAAACCAGCTCAGTTTGTCCGCATATTGGTGGTAAGAACCATCTTTATCTGTGACAGCTTTTTCAAAGGAAAGTTTGATGTCAAAGAAGGCATCGTAACGTCCTTCAAGAACCCAAGCATAAGCATCTGCGACTTTGAAAGATTCCGCAGCTGTTAATTCGATTTGTTGGTCCTTATGCTTTTCATTGTATTCTTTAATAACATTCCACTGCGCATTTTGTGGTGAAATTGGAACCAATTTTCCTTTTTCTTTAGCGAAGTCATCGATGTTCTTGTATTTATCCGCATCTTCTTTCCGTACGGTAAATCCGATGATACTTGCTCCAATTGGTTCTTTTGGAATGATAAATTTCTTGGCACGTTCTTCGGTATACCAAGCTCCTTTGGTTCCGATATCGTATTTACCAGATTCTAGACCGATCAAGAGATCGTCATCACTTGTTCCAGTGTACTCAAACTTGTAGTCTGGTAGTTTTTCGTCAATGGCTTTGAGAACGGCTACTTCATAGCCATCTGATTCTCCTTTTTCATCAACGAAATCATACGGTACATAGTTTTGAGTGTGGGCTACTTTCAAGGTTGTTACCTTGTTCGATCCTGTTGAGCCTTTGCTGTCGTTTGCATGGTTCAAGCTCCGTCCAATAATGGTTGCACCTGCAATGGCAAGCACTGCCACCCCACCGATAATCCATGTTTTTTTACTCATACTCTGTTCTCCCTTTTTCTATTTTCCTTATTCTGCTGCAGCTTCACGAACCCATTCGATTCGTTCTTCATCAATGTCACTTGGAATCGTACAATCGGCACCGATGACCAAGCCTGTCGTTCCTGTTTCTGCGATGATGCGTTTGGTTTCTGCTTGGATGGCAGCCTTGTCTCCTGTGTAGAGAAGACCATTTTTGCCATTTTCAAAACCACCAAGAACCGTACGTCCACCGAAGATTTCGCGTCCTTCTGCTAGGCTGATTCCTTCTGGTCCGACTGCCCAGTTAATGACTTGGGCTGGGTAGTCTGTGAAGAGATGGATATCATTGCGAGCTCCTTCGTAACCACAGATATGAAGGATATTTACGCCACCGGCTTCATTAGCTGCCTCTAAGACATGGAGTTCACTCGGCGCGATGACTTGTTTGTAAATTTCCTGACTGACACGCGCATCTTGAATGCTTTGAACACTGAGATAGATCCCGTCTGCTCCAGCTTCTTTGATGATTCGTTGGCTCAGACTGGCAATGTCCTGACCAATGGTATCCAATACTTTTTTAAGAGTTGCTGCATCTTGATCAATGAAGTTTGCGATCAAGTCATCTCCTCCTGAAACTTCTCCGACCAACCATTTGAAGTAGGTCACTGGAGCAAAGATATTGTAGATAGCCACAATGTCTTCTTCAAAACCGGCACGGATTTTTTTAACGAGCTCTACTTGCTCTGTGATCCATGGATGATCTGCTCCGAGTGGTTCAATCCCTGCTAAGTCAGAGATATTTTCAAGGCCTTTGTGAATGGCTGGATTTGGATAAGCAAAGTAACCATCACTCATGAGTTTGACAAAGTCTGGTTTGACCTTGTGAAGGAAGTTTTTATGGCCATTGAGGTTTTTTTCAATAATTTCCGGATTAGAAAATCCTTTCAACCATTCTTCTTCTGTTGTAAAATGATGCCAAAATCCAACTGGTACACGGTCAACTGCTTCTCCTTTGAAAGCTTTTAAGACTAATTCTCTTTTTGTGGACATGTTCTTACCTCGTTCTATCTTTTCTTGTTTGTTATCTTATCACTTCAATGATGCTTTGACTAATATATATTTTTTATCAAGCTCTTCATCTTTTTTTATCACTGATCTTCAAGAAGAAGAATTCCTGCTAGATCAGATGGGCGGATGAGGGAGAGGCTATGGGCTGGAATTTTCTCCAGTCTTGCCATATCTGGATCTTTTTTTGCTTTCCCCTGACTACTTGCTAGAGCAGCTTTACTAAGCCCTAGAAGCAAAAACAAAACGGTTACCAGGATGCACCATACATTGATCTTTTTCATCTCCCTCTCCTTTCTTCTTACAATACAGCTGCTTGACGTACCCAGTCTAAGCGTTCCAATTGGAAATCATCTGGCACAGTACAGTCTGCTCCAAGGATCAAGCCACGACTTCCGGCTTCAGCCACCAAGCGACGAGTTTCTTGCTCAATAGCTGCTCGTTCCCCTTGGTAGAGCAAGCCTTTCTTACCATTGACAAAGCCACCCAAAACGGCGCGATTGCCGAAAAGTTTACGACCTGCGGCTAGACTAAGGCCTTCATGATGGGTCGCCCAGTTAATGACTTGAGCTGGATAATCCTTGAAGAGTTCCACTTCATTGCTGGCCCCTTCAAAACCACAGATATGAAGGATATTGATGCCTCCCGCTTCATTGGCAGCTTCTAGGACTGCGATGTTACTAGGCTCAATGATCTTACGGTATTCTTCTTGGGTTACGCGCTCATCTTGGACCTGCTGGGTTGAGAAGTAAATCCCTTCAACACCTGCTTCTTGGATTAAGCGGCGACTAAGAATGGCGATATCTCCTGCAATGACATCAAGAACATGGGCCAAGGTTTCTGGATCTTCCTTGATAAAGTCTGCAATCACTTGGTCTCCACGGGATTGATCCGTCCGGAACCAGCGTTTCAAATAAGAAATGGGCGAGAAAATATTGTAGAAAGAAGCAATCTCTTCATGGAAATGGGAACGAATCTCCTTGACCACTTCAATCTGTTTTTCAATCCAAGGATGATGCTCCCCGATGGGCTGAATATCCTTCAATTCTTGGATCGATCTGATCTCTCTCGAATAAAGAGCACTCGGATAACGGAAAAAGCCATCGCTCATAATCTTGACAAAATCAGGTGAAATTTCTTCAACATAGTGTTGATGTCCTTTGATACTTTTTTCAAGTACGGCCGGATTGTCTAGCCCCAATTCTTTTTCTTCTTGGGTCACATAATGGAGCCAAAATCCTACAGGGATTCGCTCTACTACTTCGCCTCGAATGGCCCGAAGAACCAACTCTTTTTTACTCATACTGTACATCCTCCTCAATATTTCTCCAACAGAAAGATTGACTACTTCCCTTCTGGAATTTGTAACCATGATATCACCTCGAAAAGTGGCTGACTAATATATTTTCCCTATCAAGGCCTTAAAATTTCTTTATTAAAAAAGGTATCCAAAAAACGCAAGTCCTTGAAAATAGGGACTTGCGGGTATCTTTCTCTATTCTTTCATTTTAGAAGAAAAGGACCGCTTTGATCTTTTCTTGATCCGGTTATAATATAAAACTATACCCCTTCTTTTAAGCTGAAAAATGGCATCTATTGAGATGAAAAAGCCCTTCATATCAACATTTCTTTCTTCCTATTCATTTTACCATTCCCTGGATCCCCTTCTCCTCTTTCTTGTCATGCAAGATTGAAAAGAGTATAATTTTTATAGAAAAATTTTAAGGAGTGTACGGTTTATGAAAACAACAAAAACCACCTTTACCATCGTTTCTGCTCTTGCTTCTGTCATTTTACTGACGAGTTGTGGAAGCAACGCCAACAAAACGCAAGAGACAAAAGCAAGCAGCACTAAAAATCAGGTGACGATGACCTATGATCAACAGCGCTCACAAGAAAATACCATGTCTGTCCTCTGGTACCAAAAGGCAGCTGAAACTAAGGCTTTGTATTTACAAGGCTACAATGTCGCTACTGACCGTTTGAAAGAGATCCTCCAAACTCCTTCTGATAAGCCTTATTCCATCGTCTTGGATTTGGACGAAACTGTTTTAGACAACAGCCCTTACCAAGTTCAAAACGTCAAAGATGGTACGGCCTTCAATCCTAAAGATTGGGATGTTTGGGTGAAAAAAGCAGCCGCAAAAGCGGTGCCAGGTGCCAAAGATTTCCTTCAATACGCGGATCAAAACGGGGTTCAAATCTACTACATTTCTGACCGTACAACCTCTCAAGTAGATGATACCATTAAGAACCTTGAAAAAGAAGGCATTCCTGTTCAAGGACGTGACCACCTCATGTTCTTAGAAGATGGCGTCAAATCAAAAGAAGGCCGTCGCCAAGCTGTACAAGAAAAGACCAATCTTGTCTTGCTCTTCGGGGACAACCTGGTTGACTTTGCAGATTTTTCTAAGACCTCTGAAGCTGATCGCGACAAGAAATTGGACGAATTACAAAAAGAATTTGGTGAAAAATTCATCATCTTCCCAAATCCAATGTATGGATCATGGGAATCTGCTGTTTACCAAGGTAAAAAACTAGACGCCAAGGGACAAACAGAAGAACGCCTCAAAGCCTTGCAAGGTTTTGACAAATAAAACAAATATCCTCGTTAGGAAAAACCTAACGAGGATGTTTTTTCTATATCGACAAGTTTATTCAACTGTTACAGACTTAGCAAGGTTCCGTGGTTTGTCGACATCGAGCCCACGATGAAGGGTTGCAAAGTAGGCAATCAATTGGGTTGGCACCACCATTGAGATTGGAGAGAGGTAAGGGTGAACCGCTGTCAAGACCAAATCATCTGTCTCTTTAGCGACATTTTCTTCTGCAATGGTTAAAACATGAGCCCCACGTGCTGCCACTTCTTGGATGTTCCCACGTGTGTGGCTGGCTAGGACTGGATCAGACAAGAGGGCAATGACCGGTGTACCGTCTTCGATCAGAGCGATGGTACCGTGTTTCAACTCACCCGCAGCGAAGCCTTCACATTGGATGTAAGAAATTTCTTTTAGTTTCAAACTGGCTTCCATGGCAACATAGTAATCTTGACCACGTCCGATATAGAAAGCATTGCGGGTTGTTTCCAACAAGCCACGGACTTTTTCGTCGATCACTTCTTTTTCTGAAAGGGTTGATTCGATCGATTGGGCAACGATAGACAATTCGTGCACCAAATCAAAGGCTTTGGCCTTCTCATTGCCATTGGCTTCCCCAACAGCTTTAGCAAGAAAGGCAAGGGCTGCGATTTGAGCCGTATAAGCCTTAGTAGAAGCTACCGCAATTTCAGGACCAGCATGGAGCAACATGGTCATGTCTGCTTCACGTGAAAGAGTTGAACCTGGAACATTGGTCACTGTCAAGCTTGGAATGCCCATTTCATTGGCTTTGACCAATACTTGGCGGCTATCGGCTGTTTCACCAGATTGGCTGATAAAGATGAAGAGTGGTTTCTTGCTGAGAAGTGGCATGCCGTAGCCCCACTCAGAGGAGATACCGAGTTCTACTGGGGTATCTGTCAATTCTTCCAACATCTTCTTAGAAGCAAATCCTGCGTGGTAAGAGGTCCCTGCCGCAAGGATGTATATGCGGTCTGCCTCTTGAACAGCCTTGATGATAGCTGGGTCAACCACTACTTGTCCAGATTCATCTGTATAGGCTTGGATCAGCTTACGCATGACAGTTGGTTGCTCATCGATTTCTTTGAGCATGTAGTATGGGTAAGTCCCTTTACCGATATCAGAAAGGTCAAGTTCAGCCGTATAGCTAGCCCGTTCTTTGACGTTTCCATCATAGTCTTGCACTTCAACGCTATCAGCCTTGACAATGACCAACTCTTGGTCGTGGATTTCCATGTATTGGTTGGTTTCGCGAATCATAGCCATGGCATCTGAGCAGACCATATTGTAGCCATCGCCAAGACCGATCAAGAGTGGTGATTTATTTTTCGCTACATAGATGGTGCTTGGATCTTCCGCATCCATCAAAGCAAAAGCATAGGCTCCACGGATGATGTGGAGGGCTTTTTTGAAGGCTTCGAGCGTAGATAAGCCATCTTCTTCAGCAAATTTTCCGATCAAGTGGGCAGCGATTTCTGTATCTGTTTGCCCCTTGAAATGGTGACCGGCTAGGTATTCTTCCTTGATTTCAAGATAGTTTTCAATGACCCCGTTGTGGACCAAAACAAAGCGACCTGTTTCAGAGCGGTGTGGGTGAGCATTGTCCTCAGTTGGTTTTCCATGAGTGGCCCAACGGGTATGTCCAATCCCAGCTGTCCCTTCGACACCTTCTGCCTTAGATGACAATTCTGCAATACGGCCAACTGCCTTTACCAATTGGCTCTTGCCTTCACTAGCCAGGAAAACACCCGCAGAGTCATAGCCTCGGTATTCGAGTTTTTCAAGTCCTTGAATCAAAATATCAGTAGCGTTTGTATTTCCTACAACACCAACGATTCCGCACATAGTTTTTACGATATAGCCTTGCTATACTTTCCCCTTTACTTAGTCAAACGACCCATGGTCGATTTCTCAGTTACTTTAAAATTGGTCTAGTCTAATTTGACCAAAAAGCAACCAGCGGAGTCAGTATACAATGCTTCTTCGAGTTTGTCAACTAGGAAATTCAAGAAAATTGGTCTAGTTAAGTTAGCGTTAAGATTGAAGACAAAGTCATTTGAGAAAATTCCCACTGTAAGAAAAATGCCTGAAACATAATGGTTTCAGACATTCGGAATGATTGAGAGTCAAACCGTTTGGGAAACTGTTTGACTCCAAGCTTTAAAACGACAATGCGAGGGGGCTCAATACGAATTGAAAGTGAGCTACGGATCTCGATTTAGTCTTCAAATCCATTGGCTTGGCTTAGTTCTTTAAACCAATGGCCGGATTTTTTGAGGGTTCGTTTTTGACTTTCGAGGTCCAACTCAACCAAGCCATAGCGGTTCTTGTAGCCATTGAGCCATGACCAGCAGTCAATAAAGGTCCAGATCAAATAACCTTTACAGTTGGCACCATCTTGAATAGCCCGGTGAAGCTCACGAAGATGGTCTTTGACAAAGTCAATCCGGTAGTCGTCTTGTATCACGCCGTCCTTGCGGAATTTTTCCTCTCCTTCGACTCCCATCCCATTTTCTGTCAGGATCCACTCGATATTGCCATAGTTTTCCTTGATATTTTGGGCAATGTCATACAAGCCTTGCTCATAGATTTCCCAACCTCGGTGGGGATTGATCTTGCGGCCTGGCATAACATAGGGTTCATAAAATTGTTCAAAGAGTAGGGGAGATGCTGGATTTGGAGCATAACGAGGAGCTGCTACACGGAGTGGTTGGTAATAGTTAACCCCTAGGTAATCCACCGTATTTTCCTCGATCAAGCGCAATTCAAAAGGATCATAATCCGGTAAGAGATCACGCTCCCGTAGGATCTCCACTAATTCTTCAGGATAATGACCAAGAACAGATGGATCTAAGAAGGATTTGGCTTGAAAGAGCTCGGCAATACGCGCAGCTTTCACATCTTCTGGATGCTGGCTCCGAGGATAGGCTGGTGTCAAATTGAGCACAATCCCGATACGGTAATTAGGATCCACCTCATGACAGGCCTTAACTGCTAGAGAGCTTGCTAACTGGGTGTGGTAGGCCACTTTTACTGCCGCTGCTGCGTCTACCTTATGAGGAAAATGGGCATCATAAAAATAACCAAACTCCACAGGGACAATGGGTTCATTAAAGGTGATCCACTGATCAACCAGATCCCCATAGGTCTTGAAACAAAAACGCGCATATTCTTGGTAAGCATAGGCCGTTTCTTTATTTTCCCAACCATCCCCTTGCTCCTGAAGAGCCATCGTTAAATCAAAATGATAGAGGTTGACCAAGAGGTGAATCCCTTTTTCTTTGATCTTTTCAAAGACACGGCGGTAGAAATCAACACCTGCTTGATTGATTTCCCCTCGTCCTTCTGGGAAAATACGTGACCACTGAATAGAGGTCCGAAAGGCCGTGTGGCCGGTTTCTAACAAGAGATCTAGATCTTCTTCCCAGTGTTCATAAAAAGTCGATGTTTTCTCTGGTCCTTGCCCTTGATAAAAGCGGTTGGGCTCGATCCTATACCAGTAATCCCAGAGATTGTCTCCCTTTCCATCCTGGGCTAGACGCCCTTCTGTTTGAGGGCCCGAGGTCGAACTCCCCCATAAAAAATCCTTTGGAAATTGATACATGTCCTATTCCTCCTCATTCTACTAGCTCTATTGTAGCGAATCCTCCCCCAAAACCTAGTCACAATTTACAGTCTTTCTTACGCAGATTAAAGAAAAAGCCCCTTAGGAAAAATTCCTAAGGAAACTGGTCCTCTTTACAATTGAGTCACGACATATTCAAAGAGCTTGCGATCTGCTAGGCTCTTGTCAAAACGCAATTCCGGATGCCACTGAACGCCGAGGAAACGACTCTCATCTGTGGATTGAACGGCTTCTATGATGTCATCTTTAGGATCCCGCGCGATCACTTCTAAACCATCTGCCAAGTCTTTAATACTTTGATGATGGAAAGAATTGATGCGACTGGTCTTACCATAGATCTCTTGCAGGATCGTCTGATCCTTGGTCACCAACTCTTGGCTGGTGTACTGACCTGGATTGTCCTGCCAGTGGTGTTCAATGTCTTGATGCAGAGTTCCCCCTAGAGCGACATTATAGAGCTGGGTCCCACGGCAGACGGTAAAGATAGCTTTTTTAGCCGCACGCGCTTCTTCAATCAAGGCCAACTCAAAGAGATCGCGTTTCAAGAGATAGTCATCACTATCGATGGTGATTTCTTCTCCGTAAAACTTGGGCAAGACATTTTGTCCGCCGGTGATGATGAGCTTATCGATCATCGATAGGTAGTCTTTGGCCAAGGCCGCATCTCCAATTGGCAAAATCAAAGGAATCCCTCCTGCCTCTTTGACCGCTTCGACAAAACCAGTCGCCGCATAACTCATATTCGCGTCTGGATCATCTGGGAAGGGTCTTTCATTTCCTGTAATTCCAATCACTGGCCTTTTTTTCATACTTGTTTCCATATACTTTCATTCGTTTTCAAGGCTTATTGTAACACAATTTTAAGCTAGACTCAATGGAGAGTTTTTGAAGAGAAGGCCTCTCCCTCTATAACAAAAGCTTGCTGAAAAGGGTTAAAATTGCTTCCTATCAAAAAATCCTCAAGTGCGAAGACTTGAGAATTGTTTGTTAATTTTTGATAAACCCTTCTTTTACCAAAAAGTCACGCGCTACTTGAGCAGCAGGCTTACCTTCTACTCCGACTTGGTAGTTCATCTGGCTCATTTGCTCTGCTGTGATTTTACCCGCCAACTGATTGAGAATCCCTTCCAATTCAGGGTGTTTCTTAAGAAGAGTTTCTTTCATGAGGGGCGCCCCTTGATATGGCGGAAAGAGTTGCTTGTCATCTTCAAGGACCACCAGGTCATAGCGAGCCAGCTCGGCATCCGTTGAGTAAGCATCTGTGATCTGGATATCCCCGGACTGGATCGCCTGGTAGCGAAGGGCTGGCTCCATGGTGGAGACTTGTAGGTGGAGTCCGTAAACCTTCTGCAAGCCCTTGTTCCCATCCTCTCGGTCATTAAACTCCAAGGTAAATCCTGCCTTGAGTTGTCCTTCCACCTTTTTCAAATCTGAAATGGTCTTGAGGCCATACTCTTGGGCAATTTTCTTGGGCACCGCGACAGCATAGGTATTCTGATAAGCCATAGGTTTGAGCAAGGCCAGGTCGTCTTGTCGCTTGATCCCATCTCGAGCCGCTTGATAAACTGCTTCTGGATCATGGTCGACTTGCGGCGCCGGCTTGAGGAGACTTTCAGTCACGGTCCCTGTAAACTCTGGATAGATAGCAATATCCCCTTTTTTCAGAGCTTCATAGAGAAAAGTGGTCTTACCAAAATTTGGTTTAACAGTCACTGTCATATCCGTATTTTTCTCGATCAAGATCTTATACATATTGGCTAGGATTTCCGGTTCAGGACCCAACTTCCCAGCGATGACCAGATTTTCTTTTTCCGGTTTGGGAAGAAGACTTGGTGTATAGCTAGCTCCCAATCCGATAACCATTACCGCAAAAGCCGCAAAGATGGTCCGCAATTTGGCCTTTTCCATCCATTT
>JAFEHB010000051.1_pt2 | contig 65827 bp, 53 predicted proteins | sample 9267121 | NCBI WGS metagenome assembly JAFEHB01 (sample SAMN17103336, study PRJNA684904) | human gut metagenome | isolation source: diarrhea sample from child under the age of five | host: Homo sapiens | place: South Africa: Mafikeng, Mafikeng Provincial Hospital | collected 2019-09 | reverse complement strand
GTTAGTTAGCTACCATAGGGTTTTTATTTACAGACATTTTTGGACATGCCCGGAAATATCAAGAAAATATGTGTTTCTTTTGGGCTTTTTCCCTTTGGGTGCAAAGCCCCAATCTTGTGTTTTTTTCCACTTTAGATTACGGGATGAATTACCGAGGCGTACTGTATATTCAATGGAAGCGCCTGATAATGCAGGCTCATCCCATTGTGTGCTCATAAACATTTTAGATGGATAGAAACTCTTTCCAGCTTGATTGTCATATGCACAAACTGCAGCTTTTAGAAAGGTGCTTTTTCCGATTCCATTCTCACCAACAACAGCAACAACCGGAAATTTGAATTGCATTTCTTGTCCAGTCCAGCCATGGATATTCGTTATTTTTATACTTTTAATAAATTGCTGCCATTCGCCATCTCCATGATCAAATTGCCGAAACAGCTGTTCGATTTCGCACATTTTCGCTTCCTCGCTCTCTATAAACCACCTAATAAATATAGTTGGAAATTATTTTACCCTATGTCAATAGCACAGGAAAAGGTTTAAATACTCTTCTTTTATTATAGCATATTTTTTGTCGATGACATGCATTTTTTGCATTAGGTTGAATTCATCACTTGACATTGTGGCAAAGAGCTTATGACCCTAGATGAAGTGAGTATGCTTGATAACCGCTACGCACTTCTTTTTATTCGGGGAGAACGCCCCGTAATGGACTTCAAGTATGACATTATGAAGCACCCGAATGTGAAGCTGACTGCTGACGGAGGGCAGCCACCGTATATTCACGGAGAGCCGACGCAGGCAGTCGCAACCCTTGTGTTTGACAGCGATATTCCTCAAAGCGCCGTAAGCGTAAACGCTGTCAGCACTTCCTACGAGCTTCTGTCCGATGAGGACTTGGAAGAAATATTCAACATCTAAAAGGAGGATTTGCAGAGGTCAAGAAACCAGAACACGCATTAAAGCTGTTTATCCGCTTCGCCCTTGCCAAAGGTGCGGTGACCTACGGCTTGGAGCTGATGATGGCTCTTTTCAATATCGTACAGGGACTTATTTCAACCATTATGAACGCCGCAGGCTTCGGAACGGCACAACAGACGGTATTCCCGTTGGAAATCGTAACCGCTGTTGAGGACTGCGGCTTTTTCGAGAGTATTCCGCTATGGGCGGTCACATTGATATGCGGATTGTTCATTATGGTGCTGTCGTTCATTATGATTATGTCGGTGTACGGCAGATTTTTTAAGCTCTATCTTTACACCGCCATTGCCCCTGTTCCGCTTTCCGCTTTTGCGGTAGAGCCGAGCCAGAGCGTCAGCAAGAGCTTTATAAAGAGTTATGCCGCCGTGTGTCTGGAAGGCGCAATCATTGTGCTTGCCTGCATCATCTTTTCGCTCTTTGCGGCTTCTCCCCCTGCGGTTGACCCTAATGCTGCGGTGGAGTCTATGGTATGGAGCTACATCGGAGAGCTTGTATTTAATATGCTCGTCTTGGTCGGTGCGGTCAAAATGTCTGACTGTGTTGTAAGAGAAATGATGGGCTTATAAAGGAGGTGCGACGAATTGGAAGTTAAAATAAGCAAGGAAATTTGCAGTTGCACGGAGAGTATGTTCTTTGGACTGTCGCTCAGACAGTTCATTTTTTCGGTGCTTGCCTGCGGCGTGGCGGTCGGACTGTATTTTCTGCTGCGCCCACATTTCGGAACGGAAACTCTTAGTTGGGTATGTATCCTCGGTGCTGCGCCCTTTGTACTGATGGGATTTGTCAAATACAACGGTATGAACGCCGAACAGTTTGTCTGGGCGTGGATTAAATCGGAGTTCCTTATGCCGAAAGCTCCTTAATATCTCCGACCTTCAGCTCAGCTATATCACGAATGTCGGCGCAGGACAGGGGCTTCTCAAGGTCGGCAGCTCTCTTGTGCCGTTTGTCAACAAGTTCCCCCGCAATACAGAGCTTTACAAGCTGATGACAACCAAGTTCGGAGAGGTATAAAATGCAGAAATTGCGGTGTTCGTGTCGTATCGCGAGAGGTTGGGGAAAATAATCGTGTTGATTAGTGCGAAAAATCAATGAAATTTCATTGATTTTCACACGAACATTTGTTATACTATGTTCAGTACCTTTAAGGAGGACTGCTTATGTATAGAAAGATTATGGGCTTCTTGGAAGCGTGGAAAGAAAACGAACACCGCAAGCCCCTTATTTTACAGGGCGCACGACAGGTCGGAAAGACCTATTCCATTCTGGAGTTCGGGCGCACCCACTACGAAAATGTGGCATACTTCAACTTTGAAACCAATCCAAAGCTGAACGAAACCTTTGAGGAAAACATCAGCCCCGATTATCTGATACCGATTTTGTCCCATATCGCAGGTCAGACCATCGTAAAGGAAAAAACGCTGATTGTATTTGACGAGGTGCAGCTCTGCGAAAGGGCTTTGACCTCGCTTAAATACTTCTGCGAGGATGCTCCAAATTACCACATCATTGTCGCAGGCAGCTTGCTCGGCGTTGCGGTCAACAGAGCGAAATTCTCTTTTCCCGTAGGAAAGGTCGATATGAAAACGCTTTATCCTATGGATATGGAGGAATTTATGTTGGCGCTCGGTGAGGACGATTTGGTAGAGCAGATTAAAAAGTGCTTCAAAACCGATACGCCGCTGCCGTCTGCCTTGCACGATGCCGCAATGCAACTTTACCGTCAGTATCTTGTGGTCGGCGGTATGCCAGAGTGCGTGATGCAGTTTGCCGAAACAAAGGATTATATCCTTGTTCGCCATACGCAGGATACGATACTTGCGAGTTATCTCAATGATATGAGCAAGTATAACAACTTGAATGAAATCAAGAAAACCAGACTTGCATACGACAATATAACCGTTCAGCTCTCCAAGAAGAATACCCGTTTCCAATATAAGCTGATTAAGAAAGGCGGACGGGCTTCCGAATTTGAAAATGCGATTGAATGGCTTTGCCTGTCTGGTATCGTGTCACAGGTCTACAAGGTGGAGCAAATTAAAAAGCCGCTTGAAAACTACCGTGATATTGATGCGTTCAAGATTTACGTGTCCGACTTAGGGTTGCTTTGCGCCAAGAAGGATTTAGCCGCCAATGACATTCTCTATATGGTCGAGGAAATTAACGATTTCAAGGGCGGTATGGCGGAGAACTATGTAAATGTGCAGCTCACCATTAACGGCTATAACACCTACTATTGGGAGTCGGGGCGTGTGGCTGAAATTGATTTTATCATTCAGCGTGACGGTCAGCTCATTCCCATTGAGGTCAAGTCTGCCGACAACACCAGAGCCAAGAGCTTAAAGGTCTATATGGACACCTACAAGCCTGCTTATGCTATCAAGCTCTCTGCCAAAAACTTCGGCTTTGAGGACAATAAAAAAATCGTTCCTCTCTATGCCGCATTTTGTATCTGAAATCAATATCGCAATGATAACGCTCACAGAAAATGTGGGCGTTATTTTTTTGCTCCTAAAACAGAGTAAGAAAGGATAACGCTTATGAAGAAATACACGAACATCATCTGTATGGTTGCCGCCGTATGCCTGTTAGGTGCGGCGGCTTTTTGCGGCTTCCGCATTTACAGCCACTATGCGCACGAAAGTGAGCAGGAAGAAGTCTTTGAGAAAATTGCCGAGGTTGTGAAACAGGCACAGACAGGCGAAAGTGAAACTGCCGATGTTCTGCTCACGGAGAAAGAAACCGTGCTTGCGGAATACTGCGAATTATATCTGTAAAATACGGATATGGTCGGCTGGCTTTCGATTGCCGGCACAAATATCAACTATGACCGGTTTAAGAAAAACATTGACCGTGTTGGCGGAGAAGGAACAGCGGAATTTGTAAGAGAGGCAATTTCCATTTATTGTGATAAGTAAAGCTTGAATATGAACGCCAATGAATATCTTACTCCATCCGAAGTAGAGCCCCGTTAAAGAGTGAATTTCAGACATATCAACCACTGGTTCCTGTTAAAAATCGTCATACAGCGATATAGTGGATGCAAGAAAGGAGGTGCTCCTCATGGAACAGGAGAAAATCGAAATGTTCATAGCGTCCTGTCGGAAGGAGCAGGGTTTCACACAAGCCGTTCTTGCGGAGAAACTTGGCATCACAGACGTAACCGGTAAACCACCCGTGCCTTTACGAACAAAGAACAAAAGAAAACGAGGAACCTCTTGCGAGAATTCCTCGTTCTTTGTGTGTGCCAGGCATGGCGCAAGTCTTACGGGTGAAAGTCCCGTCACGGGTATTTACCGCTAAGTGTAGCGAACCACAAGCCGAAAACAGCAATGTTTAGGGGGAGGAAGTGGAGTAGCAAAACCGTTGAGCCTACGAACAGAAACTGGATACGAGACTAAATGGCGGGCGAGATTGCATTACAAATCGAAGCCCAAAAGGTAAACGTAACGCCAAGAGAGTAAATCCAGAGGTTGTGCGGTGAAAGACTTGTGTCTTACCCTGGGAGGCCTAGGTAGCGTACAGTGAGTACGTGCGATAAAAAGCTCATACCTAGGAGTCAGCTGAGACCATAGTGTCCCTAAGAACCAAAGGGAAAAGGGTCTAATGTCAATATATTGCAAATCGCTGTAAGCAAGGTTAGAACAGTCCGAAATCGAGGATATGCTTAACAAGTGGAAACGTATGCCCACGGAAGCAAAAGGTAGAGGGGATGGTTTCTAACATCTTTACAAGCAGAAGGAGGAGCAACAAATGGAATTAATTGAATGGATTTTACAAGACGAAAATATCAATAAGGCCATCAAATCAGTCAAGAAAAACAAGGGTGCATACGGAATAGATAAAATGTCCGTGGAAGAACTTGACGGATACTTTGCCAAGCATAGGGAAGAAATTAGATCCCAAATACGCGATGGCAAATACAAGCCGACACCAGTTAGAAGAGTCTATATACCCAAATCCAACGGGAAAAAGAGACCTCTAGGAATACCGACGGTTGTAGATAGAGTGGTACAACAAGCTACGGCACAAGTCTTGTCGCTTGGCTACGATAAGTACTTCTCAGAACACAGCTACGGATTTCGCCCAGGCAGAAGTTGTCAACAGGCAATAGAGGAAGCACTGGTATACCTCAACGAAGGATACGAATGGGTAATAGATATGGATATTGAGAAATATTTCGATACCGTAAACCACGACAAATTAATCTCGATACTCAGAGAACGTATCAATGATGCGAAAACACTGCGACTAGTTCGCCAGTTCCTACAAGCTGGAGTAATGGAGAATGGACTGATTAGTCCTAGCAAAGAGGGTGTACCTCAAGGTGGACCGCTCAGTCCAATACTATCCAATGTATACCTAGACAAGCTAGACCAAGAACTGGAAGCAAGAGGACTTCACTTCGTCAGATATGCTGATGATTGTAACATCTTCGTCAAAAGCGAAATGGCAGCAGACAGAGTAATGAAGTCTGTTACGAGTTGGCTAGAGCGTAAGCTTAGGCTAAAGGTAAGTGCAACTAAGACAAAAGTTGTCAGACCAACAAAAAGTAACTTTCTTGGATTTACATTTTGGAAGTCCAAAGATGGATGGAAATGCAAGCCGGCAAATGACCGCAAGAAAAGGTTATACGCTAAAACTCGTGCAATACTTTGTAGAAGAAAAGCTGTTGCAAGACCTATGAAATCCACTTTCGAACAACTCAACTGGTTGATACGTGGATGGATAAACTACTACCGAATTGGCAGTATGAAGATATTCCTAGAAGAATATGGGCAATGGCTTCGCCATAAGGTGAGAGTGGTAATACTCAAGCAGTGGAAGAAATCGAGGCGCATATACCTAAATCTTCAGAAACTGAACCAAATCATAGGATGTGGATTTACGCACGAAGAAATCTTCAAGGTTGCGAACAGCAGACTAGGATGGTACAGAAGAAGCGGAATGTATGTAGTGAATTTTGCAATCAGTCCAGAGATACTTGGACGCAAAACAAAGAGCCGACCAGGATTGGTCGACCCATTGCAGTATTACCTGAGAAATATTTGATTCTATATTGATGTAGCGCCGTATACGAGAACCGTACGTACGGTGCAACGGGAGGGTGAGGAAACTCACTCTACCCTATTGGGCGAAATGGGTGGACTTATCTCCTCAAACAGAATATACTTTACATGTAATCTTCCGGTGCACGGATGAAGAGGGGAGGAAAACGATGAATTCATGGGAACAGAGTTATACCACTGATGAAATTCTGGAGATGATTCGAAATCACGACGGAAAAGAAGTATTGAATCTTCAGAAATGCGAAATCCAAAATGCGGATATTTCCGGCTGGGACATTCCGGAGAACATTGACTTCGAGTGGAGTGTTTTTACCAATGTAAACATGACCGGAACCACCTTTCGAAAATGCAACCTGAATCACGTGTGGTTCAAGGAGTGCGGTACGGAGGGCATTCGATTCCTGTACTGTGACGTGCAGGAGGCGAATTTCCGGTGGATGAATTTCCGGGGAGCGGATTTCTCCGGTTCCAATTTCCATCATACCTTGTTTGAATATGCCAATACCGAGGATATAACGGATAACGATGATACGAAATTTTTTCGGATGGTATGTCCGGAAACCGGGCCGTTCATCGCCTGGAAGTGCTGCACGGAGCTTCGGGTGGTGCAGCTGCTGGTGCCGGCGGATGCCAAGCGGGTGTCTGCCACGGCGGAAACCTGCCGGTGCAATAAGGCGAAGGTGCTGTCCATCAAGAGCATTGATGAGACAAAATCCTATGATTGGGCCCAGTCCACGGTGGATCCGGATTTCTACTACGAAGTGGGGAAATGGGTGGAGCCGGCCAACGGGTTTGAAGAGAACCGGTGGCGGGATTCCTCTCAGGGAATTCACTTCTTTATGGAACGGCAGCAGGCCGTGGATTATCAATCGAAATAGGAAAGGATTATTGTTTTTTTTATGAATTTTAACGATTACAGCGACGATATCGTATTTGGTTTTAACACCCGTACCGGCGGCGTCAGCACCGGGGTGTACGATTCCATGAATCTGAGCCTCACCCTTCCGGACGATCCGGAAGATGTCAAGAAGAATTACGAAATATGGTGCCGGGACCTGGGCGTCCGTATGCAGGATCTGGTCATCGGTCTCCAGACCCACACCAACAACGTGGTTCGGGTGGATGAGCGCAACAAGGGGCAGGGACTTTTCCGAACCCGAATGAAGGATGTGGACGGAATGGTGACCAATGTGCCCGGTGTGGCGCTGGTAACTTATCATGCGGATTGCACGCCCGTGTACCTGTACGATCCGGTGAAAAAAGCCATCGGCATGGTGCACGCCGGATGGCGGGGCACGGTAAAGGAAATTGCCGGAGCAGCGGTTCGAAAGCTTCAGACGGAGTTCGGAACGGATCCGGCAGACCTGGTGGCCATGATCGGTCCGTGCATTTCCAAAGAATACTTTGAATGCGACCGGGATGTGGTGGATGCGGTACGGGCCATGAATATTCCGGCAGAGGAAATGATTTCCTACGACACGGTCAAAAATAAATATCACGTCTCCATCGCCGGCGTGAACCGTCTGGTGCTGGAAGCGGCCGGCGTTCCCGGGAATCATATCGACATGCAGGACCGGTGTACCTACGGAAATCCAAGCTTGTTTTTCTCCCATCGCCGGGATGGATTGAAGAGAGGCGGTCACTGCGCATTGCTGATGCTGCGGTAGATTTTGTGCCAACCCCATAAAGGCAGAGAATTCGGTTGAAAAAAAGCGCTGAATAGGTTATTCTAATATAAGTGTTGAAAATTGAAGTAAAGGAAGTGTTATTATGAAAATTACATGGATTGGACATTCGTGTTTCAAAATTGAAGAGGGTGGGTATTCCATCATTATCGATCCGTATCAGGACGATTGCATCCCGGGACTGGCTCCGGTTCGAGAGAAGGCCAACGAGGTTCTGAAGAGTCATGAGCATGACGACCACAATGCTGCAGACAATGTGGAAATCGTAAAGACCGTGGCTTCTCCGTTTAAGATTACCACCATCGATACGTTCCACGATGAGAAGAACGGCACCGAGCGCGGTAAGAACAAGATTCATATCATCGAGACAAAGAATCAGCGGGTGGCACACCTGGGCGACCTGGGCTGTGAGCTGACAGATGAGCAGATGGGACAGCTGTATCAGGTAGATGCACTGCTGATTCCGGTAGGCGGCGTCTACACATTGGATGCGGCACAGGCGGCACAGCTCACCGTGGATCTGGATGCCAGACATACCATTCCGATGCACTACAAGAGCGTAGAAAGCGAATTCGATCTGCCGGAGCTGGGCACCGTATACGATTACACCCTGCGTCTTTCCGGTGTGTGGGTGAATTCCCTGAACACCCTGGACCTGAACGAGAATTATCCGGCAAAGGTAGTGGTTCTCCAGCCGCAGAACATGACCAAGAAGTTCATGAGCATCGGCGAGATGGAGAAAATGAGCAATACAAAGAATGCGAAGTAGCCCCATTCGGATGCGGCAAAAATAAATTTAATGAAGCCAAAGGTGACCGGTGGGAACACAAAAAGTTCTCCGCCGCGTCACCTTTTTTATTTAGAAATGACAATACATTTTCGGAGAGATGTGGTATAATTCAATTAACCCAATTAAAGGAGGTCACAACTATGAAGGTTATGATTACAGCGAAGAATTATAAGCCGAGTGAGCGTCTGCAGGACAACATCGAGAAGAAATTTTCGAAATTAGAGAAGTTCTTCGATGAAGATGTTACCGCGAATGTGATTGTTTCGAAGTTCAAGGACAAGACGAAGTTGGAAGCAACCATCAATACAAAGCAGACACTGTTCCGTGCCGAAGAGACTTCGGACAACGTGTACGAGGCAATGGATCTCATCATCGACCGACTGTCCAGCCAGATGAAGAAATTCAAAGGTAAGCTGGAATCCCGGTACAAGGAGAACAAGGCGCTGAAGTTCGAGTTCATTCCGGACGATGAAGAGGAAGAAGATAATCTCACTGTTGTGAAGAGAAAACAGTTCGAGCTGCAGCCGATGAATTATGAAGAAGCCATTCTTCAGATGGAGATGCTGGGACACAATTTCTTCGTATACTTCGATATGGATACGGAATCCACCAACGTGGTATACAAACGGAAGGGCGATGCATACGGTTTAATTGAAACATACAGATAGAAGGCAATCCGATCCCTATCCGGACGTGACCGGACAACTGAATATTGATTTTATGGGGCTGTCATCAAGGCAGCCCTGTTTTTATGAAGTGAAAATAGGTAATTCCCCGGCCTTGCCGCCCATTTTCTTGACACCGCAAAAACCCTACGGTAATATATTGACATGAGTAGAAGAACTCCGAGGAGACAGGGCGCATCGGTGTCGAGACGAACATCTCAGCACGGAAATGCCGGCCGGACCCGGGCGGGTTCCAGGGCATCCCGGAATGCGTCTCGGAAGAACGGCGGCGGCCGAAGACATGCAACGAAACAAAGGGCATATACCACCTCCGAGAGTCGGATACTGGACTTCCTGGCCACCATACCGGCCATGATTGTGATTCTCATTACCCTCCGGGAGATTTTTCTGGCGGTAACGAATTCCGCAATGGGGAAGGAACAGTATACGAAATTCCCGGAGCTTTTTCAATTTGGCAATTTTATTATCATTATTGTAGGGATTCTCTATGTCGTGCTGTCCAACATGGTTCCGGTGAAAAAGAAGCCCCTCCTGCAGCGGAATCCGGAGTTTCTGTTCTTCGGTATCTTTATGATCTGCATGGCGCTTTCCACCTTGGTGAACGGCATCGATGGGAAAGCCATCCACGGAATTCCGTATCGGAATCAGGGAATCTTCCATTTTGCCTTTTACATATTGATTTATTACTTCGTTTCGTCCAAAGTCAAGCTGCAGCAGCTTCGGAAGTTTGTGCTGCTGTCCTTTCTTTTTACCTCGGATGTGCTGGGCGTTACCGCAATCGGGCATCAGTTCTTCCTGAACATTTCGGCCTATTCCGGGAAAAAAGGCCTGAGTGCGATCTTCTTTAACAGCAATCACTACGGATATTTTCTGGCCATGGCCTTGATGGTGGCGGTAACTGCTTTTATCGTGGGCGATAAAGTGTGGGTGCGGGAATTCGGCTTCCTGTCCGGGATGCTGAACCTAATCGTGCTGTTCATGAACAACACCTTCGGAGCGATTCTGGCTTCTTTCATCAGCTTGCTGGTGGTGCTGTTCCTGTCGCTGATCAAGCTGCCGAAGAGCAAGTGGCGGGCGGTATCGGTGGCGTCCCTGATTATCGCCATTCCGCTGGCGGGGGGCGTGTTGCTGAACGCCCAGTTCGACAATTTCGTGGTGTTGCTGCAGGATATTGGAAAAATCATGTCCGGAAGTTCCGATGCGGCATCGGCCGGAACCAATCGGTGGGGTCAGTGGGTCAAAGCCGTGCAGTACATTCAAGAGCATCCGCTTCTGGGATACGGCTGCGAGGGGATGGCGGACCGGATGATGAACGATATCGGCATTTCCAATCCCCACAACGAGCTGCTGACCTATGCGCTGTTCTTCGGTGTCCCGGCGGCGGTGTGCTATACCGTGGCGGTGCTGATGATTTTCTTGCGGCACCTTGTGAGCGGTGCCTGGAAAGATCCCTATGCATTAATGGCGTTTTCCGCCGCATTGGCGTATTTCATCTCCTCATTTTTTGGAGTGGCCATGTTCTATACCACACCGTTTTTCTTTATCATGCTGGGGTACAGCTCCGGGAAGGGGAAACGGTGAGAAGTTAACGAAAGGCGAGTGAATTTATGAAAAAAGCGAACTTATTTTTTCTGATTACAATGATTGTTATCGGTTGTGTTTTATCGGGATGCGCCGAAAATGATAATGCAGAAATAGTGAAGGAATCTTCTAAGCTGCAAGAAATAAACCTGACTTTGTACAATGGAAAAAGTGTAAATGTGACGGAATTAGAGAAAGTAGAAGATATAGTGAAGGTAATCAACGGTGCAGCATCAACAAAAGAAGAATCTGTACAGGATGTACCGGATGCAGAGCAGTATGGAAGAATTATCCTTGTATCGAAAGAGGATGAAAGAACCCTGTATTACTATGAAAGAGAGGGTAAATACTATATTGAAGAACCGTATGTAGGAATCTATCAATGCGATCAAGATCTTAATTCGTATTTTAAATCCATCGCGGACCTCTAAATTCGGAGCATGTGAAAAAAAGTCTCTTTGTCAAATGGTGTTGGTGAAGAGTAAAAGCGATACATATCGAGTAGCCGTTACGCTGCTCGATATTCTTTTTTCGGTTCTTTCCCGCCGTTACGTCATATATCCAGGAATTAGAGACGATGGTAAAAGGAAATTCAATATGCCTAGAATTTCGAAGCGAGTTCACGCTAATCCTTTAAATTTTGAAAATCAGCGTGAACGATTTTCTGCTTTTTCCCGTCTTACTCGGATAATGTTCTGTACAGGGACGCAAGCCTTGAGGTTTGTTCACGCTGTTTGAAGGCAAATTGGCTTTTTAGCGTGAATAAAAATTAGAATACTGAAAATTTTGCAAAAAACGTTCACGCTAAATCTCGTTTTTCGGGCAAAAAGCGTGAACTCACCTCGGACTTCCAGACGTATGAGAATTCACGTGTACGATAAAGACAATAAAAATAGAGTTGCTTTTTGAAAAAATGGTGATGATGATGAAATCCATTTCCATCACCAACACCAAAAGGTATAGAACCTATATTTTTTTCTGTTCTCTTGATGGGAAGCGGTTCAATCGAACTTACTTCCGGATGATGACCCGGGTGCCTATCGGTGCCATCTTATAAAGCTTTGCGGCATTCTTTCGCGGCATATTCGGACAACCGTGAGAGCCGTTTTTCTTATAGATGGTGCCGCCGAATTTGGAGCGCCAGGATGCATCGTGAATACCATATTCACTTCCGATAAAGGCCATCCAATATTTTACGTAGCTGCTGTAGCCATTTCCGCGAAGCGTGATGTTTCGTGATTTGCTCCGGAGGCGGAAATGACCTTTCGGTGTTCGGTTTCCCGGACCGCCGGTGACCACATTGCTCTTTAGTTTGACCTTGCCCTTGACGTAGTACTTCAGCGTCTGATCGCTGATATCGACCAGAATATATTTTTTGTAATTGTACGGACCGTAGCTTGCCCGGCGGTATTGCTTCTTGGTGATGGCACCGGTCTTCTTGTTGGGACGGATGGTGACATCGTGGTATTTAAACGCCTTGGTTTTCGCCTTGGCGGCGGAATCGAAATAGTAGTAATACTTTCCGGACTTCACCATCTTCTTGGTGGTGAGCTTTCCGCCTTTATTGCAATAATAGGTGTTGCTCTTCCAACGGAAACGACCTTTTGCCGTGCGAATCACCCCTTTTCCGTCGGCGTAATAATACGCTTTGCCGATTTTCAGAATTCCTCTTTGCAGGACACCGTCGTTATTGAAATAATACTTTTTTCCCTTGATGGTATTCATTCCGGTGACAAAATGATTCTCCGTATCGTAATAGCGGGTCTCATTGTTGTCCGAAACCCAGCCCAAGTTCTTTGGGGATTCCGGGGTGGTCGGGTTTTCCGGGGATGCAGAATCTTCTGGTTTCTGTTCTTGATTTTGTTCCGGATTCTGCTCCGAAACCGCTGAATCCGACTCTTTCGAAGCCGGCGGTTCGCCGGATTCTTGCTGCACCGCGGAATCGGTACCGGTCGCAACGGTGTCTGCTGCGAAGACGCTGTTCATGCTCAGCGCCAGGGTTAGAACGAGCAGCAGTGCGAAAAATGAAATAAACCGATTCTTACCAAAATGTTTCATCAGTCTGAATTCCTTCCTTTGATTTTCTGATAATTATTCCCATTCAGTGTAGCCCTTTTCGTAACAGAAAGCTATAACCGAATGGTTCAATTCTGGGGACTGCATTGGGAACTACAATGTCCAATAATTTAGATCCACCCGTCCGCTGATTCCCGGAACCTTTCCGGAGCTGGTGTACTGCCAGCAGCGGTATGAGCCCTTGTAGGTGACGGTGTCGTTGTACTGCGCCACCCATACCCGATAGCCGGACAGCTTCTTCATGTCCAGGTTGTTGTTGAGCCAGCTGGTGCTGGCATAGATCATCGGGGTATAGCCCTTGGACTTTACATAGTCGCAAAAAGCTTTTACCGCCGCGGTTCGCTTGGACCGGTTCAGCTTCGAGGAGGATGCCCGTCCGCCCGGGTAATTCTCGGTATCGATAACCAGCGGCAAATTGAGTTTGCAGCCGGATTCTTTCACCTGCTTGACGGCGAAGGCGGCTTCCGCCTTCGCTTCTTTTACCGTGCGTGCCTGGGAGAAGTAGTAGGCGCCCACGTCTACCCCGGCTGCGGTGGCCTTCCGCATATTATCCTTAAAGGTACTGTCTGCACAGCGTTTGCCGTTGGAAGTTCCGGAGTAGCCGCACCGCAGAAAGGCGAAACTGATGCCGCCGGATTTCACCTTTGCCCAGTCGATATCCTTCCCCTGATAATAGGAAACGTCGATGCCTCTCATATATTTCCGATTCGAAGAGATAATGGATCCGGACATGTTCGCAGTGTAGGTGTATTTTCCCACCTTAAAGGTGCCGGTGAGGGCAGCGGCCTTCGGCCCGGCGTAGTAGATGTTGCTTCCGCTAAAATAAAAGCGATGGGTATACAGGGTGCCGCTCTTTCGGCTGTAGTAGGACTTTCCCTTCCAGGTAATCCGGCCGGCCTTCTTCCGCAGTTTTCCGGTGGAAGTGGAGTAGTAATAGTACTTTCCCCATTTGTACACGCCCACCTTGATGCGCCCGTCGGAACCGGCCCGATAGGTGTACTTTCCGATTCGGAAGGATTTGCTCTTCTGAATCTTCCCGCCTTTTCGAATGTAGTAACGGTTCTTCTTCCAGGTGACGAAACCCTTGGACTTCCGAAGCCGCCCCTTGCTGCTGGAGTAATAATAGCTTTTTCCCCATTTGTATACGCCGACTTTTATTTGCCCTTTTTTGTTCGCCCGATAGGTGTATTTACCCACCTTGAACGTCTTTCCGGTTTGAATTCGGTCGCCTTTTCGAACGTAATACTTATTTCCGTTCCAGGTGACAAATCCGGCTTTCTTGCGAATTTTCCCCTTGCTGTCCCGGTAAAAATAGTATTTCCCTTTGCGAAGGACCCCGGCTTTGCTCTTGGGTTTGGACGGTTTCTCGGACGGCGGTTGGATTGCGTTCGCTTCTTTTACCGTAAAACGCATCCGGACGCTGTCTTCATATAGAATTTCCCAGCTGCCGATTTCATCGGTGTTCAGAAGATAGAGACCTTCCGAATCCGGCTGAAGGAGGATTTCCTTAGAGGTATCCGCAGAACGCTGCCAGAGAACCGGTGCAGTGCCGGAGTCTTCCTGCGAAGAGGTGCCGGATTCAGTGGATTCGGCAGCTGAAAAACGCAGGTATATTTTCTTATTTTGTTCAAAAGTGACCGATTGATTCGAATCGCAGCTTTGCCAGCTTTCCGCATTGGACGGATTCGCAGTGTATTGCAGGGCATCCGTTTCCCCGAAGCAGGGAAGGGGAGCGAGCATCATTACAAGTGCAATGACTGCGGATAAAATAATTCGATTGTATTTCATGAAAAAATCCTTTCATTTGATGGTTGATGACGGAATAAAATCTGCATTGTTATTCCTTAATTATAATATAGGAGCTTCCGGAAGGGAAGAATATAAGGGAAAACAAGAAAGAGATGAGGGAAAACCTCATCTCTTTCTTCGGGAATGTGATACGGTATGTGTAGGTTGTACCGAAATCAGATTCTCATGTGTATAGGTGTGTAAATTTATGATGGCGATTTAATAATACCAGTAGTCCATATCTACGCGGGTGCTGATTCCGTTTACTTTGCCGGAACTGGTGTACTGCCAGCATTTATAGGAGCCGCCGTAAGTGACCTTCTTGTAATACTGAGCAACCCATACATAGTAGTTAGACAGCTTGCTCATATTGAGCTGATTATTTAGCCAGCTGGTGCTGGCATAGATCATCGGCGTATATCCCTTGGCTTTTACCTGCTTGCAGAAGGCCTGAACCGCTTCGGTTCTCTTGGTCTTGGAAAGTCTGCTGCTGGATGCCCGTCCAGGCAGGTTTTCCGTATCGATAACTACCGGATAGGTGACTTTTACACCGGATTTCTTAATCTGTTTAATGCAGTAATTTGCTTCTTCTTTACCTTCTTTTGCATTAATCGCTGTCGTGAAGAAGTACACGCCCACATCGATTCCGGCTGCTTTCGCACCCTTGATGTTTCTCATAAAAGTACTGTCGATAGAAAGCTTGCCGTTGGTGCTTCCCCGGTAACCGCAGCGAATGATAGCGAACTTCACGCCGGATGCTTTCACTTTCTTCCAGTTGATGTTGTACTGGAAATAGGATACATCGATTCCGATGGCTTTGCCGGTATTCAGCTCGATAATCCGGCCCGTGGATGTGGTCTTGTATTTCTTTCCATCCACTTTGAAGGAGCCGGTCCGAATGGCACCGGTGGAGGAGACGTAGTACCGGTCTCCGCTTACGGTGATGAACTGATCCTGATAGATCTTTCCGCCGGATGCAGCATAGTACCGCTTTCCGTCGTAATTAATCCAACCCTTGGTGGTCTTCACCCGGCAGTTGGAATCGCCGTAATAGTACTTGGATCCGTATTTGAAGATTCCTTTTCCCAGGCGGCCGGTGGCATACGCCTTATAAGTGTAGCCGGAAACCTTGAAGGTGTGACCCCATTCAATCTTTCCTTCGGAATTCACATAGTAGCTGTCTCCGTTGTAATTGACAAATCCCGGGGTGGTTTTTACCACGCCGTTGCTGTCCGCGTAGAAGCGGGAAACGGTTCCGTATTTGAAGACGCCGGTTCCCAGTCTTCCGGTTGCGTAAGCCTTATATCTCTTTCCTTTTAACTTCAAGGTGTGACCGGTATAGATGGTGCCGTCTTTAGTGACGTAGTAGCGATTGCCGTCGTATTTCACAAATCCCGCAGTGGTCTTCACCTTGCCGGAAGAGGTATCGGAGTAATAATATTTTTCATCATGAGAAAAATGTCCCTTAACCAGGTGACCTTTCCGATCAAAGAAATACTTGCTTCCCTTGATGGTGGCAAAGCGGTTTTTGTAGTATTTGCCGCTCTTGTAGTAGTAGTACGTATAGGAACCGGACTTCTTCCAGCCGGTCTTGCTCTTCTTGGTTGCTCCCTGAGCCGGAACCATGGCCAGCGCAAAAATAAGAAGCACCGCCAGAATTGCGATTCCGATATTGATTTTCTTCGTGTGTTTCTGAATCATAACGCTTTTGTCATCGTCCTTTCTTAAATACCTGTAAGGATAATATCATTGTTGGGAATAAAATGCAATAATATTATTTGTAAACTGGCAGAAATATTTTATCGGTTAACTTGTGACAGGGGCGGTTATGTGCTAAAATCGCACTATATTGAGGTGATACCAATGAGATATATCAGATATTGTACAAATCTTATGACTGCCGGCGTTTTTATTCTGTTGAACCGGATTATCGGCATCTTCTGTCCGGTGCGAAAGAACAAGGCGGTATTTATTTCCGACGTTCGCGCAGAGAACGGCGGAAATTTAAAGTGCGTATATGACGCCATGGGCGAAGATTACGAGAGAGCCACGTATTTCAAAGCGGATCGGCGGAATTGGAGTTCCTTCGGAAAATTCTGCAAACTGGTCTATGACATGACCACGGCAGAAGTTGTTTTTCTGGAGGATTATTTCCGTTACACGTCGTACTACAAGGTGCGAGAAGGTCAGAAAATCTGCCAGCTGTGGCATGGTGCCGGCGCCTTCAAGAAATTCGGATACAGCCGGGCGGAAGGAAATGAGAATATTCGTATCCATAAAGGATACCGGAAGTATACCCACGTGATTACCAGCAGCGAAGCCATCAATTCTTGCTATGCAGAGGCATTCGGCGTAACTCCGGATAAAGTGCGGGCCACCGGTGTTCCCCGGACAGATATTTTTTTCGATGAGAAATACCTAAAGGAAACGAAGGCGCGGCTGCACGAAGCGTATCCGCAGCTGAAGGGGAAGAAACTGATTCTCTTTGCACCGACGTATCGGGGCCTTCGGGCGGATGATGCAAGCTACGATTTCAGCCGGATTCCGCTGGATGAAATCTATGAAGCCCTTCACGAAGAATATGTGTGGGCGTTTAAGTGGCATCCGGCGCTGTACAACAACATTGTGAACGGCAAGGTTCGGACACCGGATTTCGCAAAGTATCCGGATTTCTTTTTGGACCTTTCGGAGGAGCGGGAAATCAACGATATCCTGACGATTACGGATGTGATGATCACGGATTATTCTTCCGTTATTTTCGATTACTATTTGACCGGCGGCCGGGTGGTGTATTATCCGTATGATTTCGACACCTACTACAACGGTCGGAGCTTCTATTTTGATTACGAAGAATACCTCTTTGGCCCGGTGGCAAAGACACCGGGGGAACTCATTGCGGCAATTCAGGCGCCGGCGGAGGATGAATCGGAGATTCGCCGAAAGTTCGGAGAGAAATACATGTCCGCATGCGACGGCCGTGCCACGGAACGGGTTATCCAATGGGTATTTGAGAAGAACGGGAGTAAAGAATGCAGATAATGCTGAAAATCGCCATTGCCATCTGTAACGGCATCTACGGAATTCACAAGCTGTTCCCGGTGCGGAATCGCATCGCCATGGTGAGCCGGCAGAGCAGTACCTTGACGTTGGATATGCGTCTCCTGAAGGAAGAGCTGGAGCGACAGAATCCGGAGGTGGAAATCGTTACGCTGAACCGGATGATTCCGCCGGGCTTGGTGGGCAAAATAAAATATCTTTGGTACATGGTGACCCGGGAGATGCACGTCTTTGCGACATCCAGGGTTGTGCTTCTGGAAGGATACTGCATCAATGCCAGCATTCTCCATCATCGGAAGGAGCTTTCCATCATCCAGCTGTGGCACGCACTGGGCGTGCTGAAACAGTTCGGGTACTACGCGGTGGGAACGGAGGAAGGCCACAGCGAAGCCTTGGCAAACGCGATGCACATGCACGAAAATTACGATTGTGCCATCTGCAGCAGCGAATTCTGCCGGCCGTACTACGCGAAGGCCTTTCGCATGCCGGAATCTCGGGTAAAAGTATGCCCGCTGCCGCGGACGGATTTGCTGCAGGACCGGGAATACCACCGTCGGAAGGGGGAAGAAATCATTCGGAAGTATCCGGAACTGGGAAAGCGTCCGAATATTCTCTATGCTCCGACGTTTCGAAATGGAGAAGATATCACAGAACATTTAGATTCCTTATTCGAAGCGTTCAATTACGAAGAGTATAATCTCATCGTAAAGCTTCATCCGGTGGATCGAACCGGCATTCATCGAGAAGAAATTTTCGAATGCCCGGAATTTACGGCGATGGAACTGTTCAGCGTAACAGAGGCCTTGATTACCGATTATTCATCGATTATTTATGAAGCGGCGGCAGCTGAAATTCCAATTTACCTATATACGTTCGATTTGGACCGGTATCTGGAGCGGAGAGGGTTTATCATCGATTTCATGAAGGATATTCCGCTGGAGAAATATCGGAAGCCGACCGAGCTTCTGGAACGGGTGTATGAAGATGTGAAAAGAAGAAGGGCGGAAGGGACGGAGACGAGCCCGGATGCGAGCCAATCATTCATTGAGAAATACGTACAGCCCGGGGCCGGAAACACCCGTCGGTTGGCGGAATTGGTGCTTCAGGAACTGGCGAAGTCCCGCAATTCTTGAATATTATATGAATATGAGATATAATTACATGATTTAACTCTGATACATAAGGGAGGAAGAAAAATGGTATACGGCGTTGTTCTGGCAGGTGGCATCGGAAGTCGAATGGGAAATGTGGACCGTCCGAAGCAGTATCTGCACATTGGAAAGAAACCGATTATTGTTCATACAGTAGAAAAATTTATCATCAATGATAATTTCGAGAAGGTTATTGTTCTGTGCCCGGCACAGTGGGTGACCTATACAAAGGATCTGTTCCGGAAGCACCTTCCGGAGAACAGCAATGTGGTTGTAATTGAAGGTGGAAAAGATCGAAACGGCACCATCATGAATGCCATTCGCTACATTGAAGAAACCGATGGATTGGATGAAGAGACCTCATTGGTAACGCACGATGCGGTTCGTCCTTTCGTTACGCATCGCATCCTGGAAGAGAATGTGGAATCCGTTCGAAAGGGCATCGCTTGCGATACGGTGATTCCGGCAACGGATACCATCGTAGAGAGCCTCGATGGAGAAACCATTGCCAGCATTCCGAACCGGGCGAACTACTATCAGGGCCAGACCCCGCAGAGTTTCCGGGCAAAGAGATTCAAGGATTTGTATGAGACCTTGAGCGAGGATGAACGGAAGATTCTGACCGATGCAGCGAAGGTGTTTGTTGTAAAGGGCGATAAGGTGGCATTGATTAAGGGCGAGACCTTTAATATCAAAGTAACCTACCCGTATGATCTTCAGTTGGCAGAAACCCTGCTGGGAGGAGAGAAATAATGCTGAATACAGTATACAGACTTGTAGAGCCGAGACGCATCGAGTCGGAATTCTCCAATATCGATGTAAATGGAGATTCGGTGTTGGTGCGTCCGACCCATTTATCTATTTGTAACGCAGACCAGCGCTATTTCCAAGGGACTCGACCGCCGGAAGTGCTGAAGAAGAAATTGCCGATGGCATTGATTCACGAAGCAATCGGCGAAGTAATCTACGATCCGGCAGGCGATTTTGAATCGGGACAGAAGGTGGTAATGGTTCCGAACACTCCTATGGAGGAGGATGACATCGTTGCGGAGAACTATCTGCGCAGCAGCAAATTTCGCGCCAGCGGATTTGACGGTTTTATGCAGGATATCGTGGCCATGAGACGGGATCGAGTGGTGGCCGTGCCGGACGGGATCGACGATTACGTCGCTGCTTTTACCGAACTGGTATCCGTAAGCTACCACGCTATCGATCGTTTTGACCGGAAAGCGCATGGCAGAAGAAATGTGCTGGGCGTATGGGGAGACGGAAATCTTGCTTTTATCACATCTCTGCTTTTGAAGAAGAGATTCCCGGAGAGCAAGGTATATATCTTCGGAAAACACGAATACAAGATGGACGATTTCGTCTTTGCGGACGAGACGTACTTCATCGATGCCATTCCGGAAGATCTGAGAATCGATCACGGGTTTGAGTGTGTGGGAAAGGCCGGTTCCGGTACATCCATCAATCAGATTATCGACTACATCAATCCGGAAGGATGCATTGCGGCGCTGGGCGTTTCCGAAGACCCGGTACCGATCAACACTCGAATGATTTTAGAAAAGGGACTAACCCTCTACGGAAGTAGCCGAAGCAGCGCGGATGATTTCCGCCATTTGCTGCAGTTCTACAAAGAGCATCCGGAAGTGGTGGATTATCTGTCCAGCATCATCGGAGAAATCGTAGAGGTCCGCACTATCAAGGATATGACCCATGCGTTTGATGCGGATATCCAGAAACACGGTGGAAAGACCGTTATGGTGTGGAAGAAATAACGAAAGGATTATAGAAATTAATGTCACCAAAGGTATCGGTTATTATTCCGGCATACAACGCAGCGACAACATTGCCGCGGATGCTGGATGCAATCAAGGCACAGACATTTGAAAATTTTGAAGTTGTCGTAATTAACGATGGATCTAAAGATGATACTCAGAGTGTTTTAGAGAAGTATCAATCGGAGGATTCCAGAATTCGGGTATTCCGTCAGGAAAATCAAGGTGTTAGCGCAGCCAGAAATCATGGTCTGGATGTAGCTCAGGGAGATTATATCGCCTTCTTTGATGCCGATGACGAAGTGCCGGAGAATGCGTTGAATGACCTCTACCATGCGGCCAGAGAGCATATGGCGGATTTGGTAATCGGGCGTCATACTATACAGTACATGACGGAAGATTATATGCCGAAATCTTCTAAAAATCTCTCAAAGGAAACCGACATTCCGAAGTATCATAAGTCTTTTTGCTGGAATTTCACCCTTTGCAACAAGTTGTTCCGACGTTCTCTAATTGAAGAATTTCAATTGAGATTCAACGGAACAAAACATGCCGAAGACGGACTGTTTATCTTCCGGTATATTCAGAAGGCAGAAAAGATTACGGGTTGTCCATCCGTCGTATACAAGTATGTGAAGAATTCCTTCTGGGAAGATGCTTCTCTCAGTCAAAAGGCGAATTCATCCTCGTTCAAAGATCTTCGTCGGAACTTAATGGAAATAATTCAGGTAATTGATGAAGAATCGGCAGAAAGTTTGAACGAAGTAAACGCTTCTGATGCAACTCAGGCGGCGAAAGACGAAATGTTCTGGAATTGGAAATTGATTCGGTCGACCATGTGGAAGCGGTTCGCTCAAATTTCTATTCTGGATGAGTATTATCGGCTGCTTTGGAACAGTGACGAGGAACTCTATTCGCTTCTTCAGAAATCATTGGAAGAATGCAGAGAGAATATGTTCCCGAGTCAATGGAAAGCTTTATTGGAAGACAATTCAGACCTTCAGATGGATGTGGGACTGATGAATCGGGAGGAGCTTGCAGAGAATCCACTTCTTTCGGTCTTGGTAACAGCAGAACTTCCAAAAGAATCTGTAGAGAAGATGTTGGAAGCGTATTACGGGCAAATTTTCGTTTCATTCGAAATCCTTTTGGATGAAGCCTTGATAGATGCCGTTCCGGAAACTTATCTGAAAAAGGAAAACTTTCACGTGCGGCCGCATGCCAATTTGGCGAAATGGAAAAAGACGGCGCTGCAGGAAGCAAAGGGCACCCATTGCATTATAGTGGAGGAACCGGTATATCCGTCGACTCGAACTGTTGCACAGATGATGAAGCAGATTCATGATAAAACATTTATCACTGCGCCGATTTGTAAAATTGACGGAGAGCGTTTTCATAAACTGGAGGCACAGTCCACTGTATTTACAAACGAATTCTTGGTAATAAAGAAGCGTTCCAAATACAATCAATTGGATGCAATATGGAGCAATAAGATTTTCAGCATAAAAAATCTCCTGGCAAAGAAGCGATTGTTTGAATCGGATTCCACGAAGGACTTGAATCGATTATACGGAAATTCTTCTTACATTAAGTTCGAAGATAACTCCTTTGTTACAAATATGAGTGACAGTGATATTCTGCGAAAGGTCAAGAACGTTGGGGTCAAGCTTGGGTACAAGCGAAAGCTCCGCAAGGAGGAAAAGCGCCTGAATCGAATTGAGAAGGAAAGCACCGAAGTGGAAACCATATCCCTTCGTTTGAAGAAGTGGCGAAATCGTAAGCTGCGAGAAGGATATAAATTCTTGACGTTAAAAGTATTGTTTCCGGTATATTACAAGTGGCATGCACGGAAACCGATTGAGAAAAACAAAGTTCTTTTTATCGTCAATCGAAAGCCGGCATTGCCGAATTCCATGACTTACGTTCACAATCTGTTGGAAAAATCCGGTAAGTTTAACATTCATAATAAATTCCTGTTGAACCTATCGCTTCGCTATCGACAGAAATTTAAGGTGGATTTGGATTTAATCAAGGACTTGGCAACCGCAAATTACGTGTTCTTGGATGAGGCGACAGTGACCACTTGCGGAATCAATAAGCGACCGGAAACAAAAATCGTTCAGCTTTGGCATGGATGCGGTGCATTTAAGAAGTTCGGATTTAGCACAGCGGACAAGATTTTTGGCGGAAATGCAAAAGAGCAGAAACGGTATCCGATGTATCGCAATTTCAATTTGGTGTGCGTCAGCAGCCCGGAAGTGGTATGGGCTTACGAGGAGGCCATGCAGCTGAAAGGTGTGGGTAATGTTAAGCCGGTAGGAGTCAGCCGGACGGATGTGTTTTTCCAAGATGATTATATTCATGCGGCAAAGCAGCGAATTCTCGAACAAATTCCTGCGGCGGCGGACAAAAAGATTATTCTTTACGCCCCGACCTTCCGAGGAAGAGTCGCAAGTGCGTATGGACCGGATCACTTTGACTACGAGAAATTGTATGAAGCCTTGGGGGATGAATATATTATCCTGATAAAGCATCACCCGCTGGTAAAGCGTCTGCCGGAAATTCCGCTGGAATATCGGGATTCCTTTGTGTATGATGTATCCCATACGATGGAAATCGAAGACTTAATCTGCGCTTCGGATATTTGTATTTCAGATTATTCTTCTCTGATTTTCGAATATTCCTTATTTGAGAAGCCGATTATTCTCTTCGCCTATGATTTGGATGTGTATTTCGATTGGCGAGGTTTCTATTACGATTATTTCGAAATGGCACCGGGACCGGTATTAATCAGTACAGAAGAGATTATTGATTATATTACCCATATTGATACGGAATTCGATCGGGAGAAGATGCATGCTTTCCGTGAAAAGTTTATGCGTTCCTGTGATGGGCACTCCACAGAGCGGATTTTGGATGAAGTAGGATTAAAGCTGTAGAGAGAAAGGTGAAGTTGCATTATGAAGTACTATGTAGATGAACACATTAAGAACACCGAACGCATATTCCCGGAACAGAATCGGTATGGCCTTAAGCGATTTGATATGAATGAGAATCCAGAAGGTTTGCCGGAAGATTTTGTGAATTCTGTTCTGAAAGAAATCACACCGGAATTTCTTTCAATCTATCCGGAACCAGATCGGTTTTTGCGCAAATATGCGGAATTTATCGGTAATGGTGTCACTTTGGACAATTTAGTGGCGACAAATGGCTCTGATATGGCAATTCGATACATCTTTGAGACATTCGGAGAAGAAGGAAAGGATGTAGTTACCGTTTCTCCAACATTCGGAATGTATGGAGTGAACTGTTCGGTTTTAGGACTGAATCATGTGACGGTGCCATATGAACCGGATTTGACGATATCCATTGATAAGCTTCTGGACGCCATCACAGAGAATACTCGAATTGTGGCGTTGCTGAATCCGAATAATCCGGTTGGAAATATCTATACGGATGAGGAAATGGAAAAAGTAATTCGTAAAGCGCAAGAGGTAGGGGCTGTTGTTCTGATTGATGAAGCGTATCATTATTTTTATGATAAGACGTTTCTGCCGTATGCACTGAAAGAAGACAACGTTATTGTAATCCGGACATTCTCGAAGCTTATGTCTATTGCAGCATGCAGATTGGGAATAACCATCAGTAATCCGGAGATAATCCATTATATAAAGAACGGGAAGCTGACTTTCGATGCCAATTCCATTGCATTGCTTTTTGCAGAACGGATTGTTGAACAGCCGGAAATGGTGGAGAATTTGATTCGAATTGAGAAAGAAGGAAAGGCGTATATTCTGAATTCTCTGAAGGAGCACGGTTATTGGTGCAGAGATTGCAGAGGAAACTTTATATTTCTAGAGCCAAAGCATGATGCACATGAAATTACAAGAAAGTTGGCGGACAGAGATGTTCTGGTTCATGATTACGGAAATGAATTACTGAATAAGTATATTCGTGTTTCGGTAGGATCTGTATCTTCTATGAGGGAGTTTCTAGAAGTATTCTATGAAGTGGACGGAGAGCAGTAATTGTATTATATATGTAGAACCTTCGATGAGCATGATGAAATGAAGTCATGCTCATTTTATTATTTCGAAAGTAGGGTTATATGGAAAAACTTCTGAGCATAATTATTCCAATTGACGATTGGAGAAGCGACGACGAAAAAGACCTTCAAGCAGGTGTGGAATGCCTGCTGAATCAAAATATTCCCAAAGAAGAGTTGGAATTGGTATTTGTAGTCGGACAGGATGATTCAAAGATTAGTGACATTCTTCAGTCGTATTCCAACACATATTTGAACATGGTTCGAGTAACTGATTCAGATGCGAGTAGTATGGTTAACACTGTATCCGGGAAGTATGCCCTTTTTTATGATTTCTCAAATCGATGGGAAGAAGGGGCGCTGGGAGAAGCGTGTCGATATATGAATCAATGTGCTGTGCCGCCGAGTTTCTTTATGTGTCGGGAGATTTTTCAGAAAAAGACTTCTGCGAAAAGCACGTTCCGATTTCTTTATAAAAATGGAAACCATATCGTTAACGTGAAAGAAAAACCTCGGAGCATTTCGGTTTCTTTAAACAATGTAATTTTCCTCACGGAGGCCTTAAAGGAAGGGATTAAGGAACTGTCGAACGGGAAGAAGCTTCAGTATGGCCGTGAATTATATTTGCTTTCTCGGATGCTGATGAATAATCCCAATGTCGGAATTATATCATCTGCAGGTTTCATTTATCGGAATTCGGAACGACTCAGCAGTCAGCAGTCGAATGCCGGAATGGAATATGTCCGAAATCTCAATATTCTGTTCCGTCAACTGGAATTGTTAGTTTCAGATGAAGCAAGTCAATACTACATCTGGAACGTAATGCTGTACGTGATGAAACAATACATGGAAGGGGCGGACACACCGCAGACGTTTACCGATGAAGAACAGAATGCATATCTCTCATTGCTTCGAGAGAAACTGCACCGGATACCGGATGATATTATTGATAGTGCGCCTGGCACAGTTCAAATCCAGCGAATGGGATTGTATGCGGCAAAATACGGTCACGATATTTTCCGGAATTCCATGGCGGAAAAAAGCGCTGTTACGTGGAAGGGACACCGCTTAGTCAATTTGAAGCACGACGCTTTTCGGATTTATACACTGAATGTGCAAGGTGAAATGCTGTGTATTACCGGAACCATTGATGCCGGGACATTGAATCAGGAGATGAAACTGACGGCACGAGATGAAATCGGAAAAGAATGGTCTGCAGAATTGCACCCCTATTCAAAGGGTGATATTAAAAATCGGTTTGATGAAGTATTGCTGGCCGGTCGGTGGTTCCGTCTATTGGTACCTCTTCACATGGCACAAACAATAAATTTCTATCTTGATATTAATAACAGTAAAATAAAAATATATCCGAAATTGATGGGAGATACCGGGTTAAAGCACCAGTATCGTTATTCTTATGTAGAAATCGCCGGGTGGCTTATTCGATATGATAGCGGAGCACTGATTGCAATACCGAAAACGGTTTTAAGACTTTTTAAACTTCATCACAATTATCTTAAAGAACTTCATCGAAAAAAGGATGCAGCGGGAGAAGCGGACTACCGAAAAAAACTTCGTTGGAGTAAAAAAATTCGCAAGCTGAAGCTGAAAAATCAAATTGCTTTTGTGACGGCCCGGAGTAACGATGGATTGCTTCCAAACATTCGAAACGTGTACAATAGGACGACGGCAGAGAAAGTGGTATTTGTTCACATGATGCCTTATACCGACGAACAAATGGAACGAGCAATCGAGGCGGTGTATTCCAGCAAGGTGGTTGTAACAGACGACTATTTCTATCTGTTCCGAAAATTCGGAAAGAAGCCGGGTCAGAAATTTGTACAGCTGTGGCATGCCACCGGCGCGTTTAAGAAATTCGGTCTGGACGGTACCGATCTATTTCCGGAAGTAGATCGACTGTATCATAAGGATTATGATTTGGTATCGGTGAGCGGAGAGAATTTGAGGGAAATATATGCAAGTGCATTCGGAATTGAACCGGAGAAAGTGAAAGCGTATGGAGCACCGCGCACCGATGAAATTCTTCAGTCACAATACAAGGATGAAAGAAAGAAAGAGATTCTGGACAAATATCCGAATTTAAAGGAAAAACAAGTGATTCTGTATGCCCCGACTTTCCGGGATTCCAATGGAAAGGATAAACACATCTTTCATCCGGTGATGGACTTCGAATCATTAAGTCATTCATTGAAACGGAATCAGGTGTTCATAATTTGCCCGCATCCGGTGATGCAGAATCGCATTCCGGACAGAGAATATCACAATATTATTCAGGTAGATGATTTTACTACCAATGAAATGATGTGCATTGCCGATTTGTTGGTTACAGATTATTCCTCGGTCATCTTTGAATATTCTCTCTTGAATAAGCCGATGGTATTCTATTGTTACGATTACGATGAGTACAATCGAGATTTTTATTTGGATTATGAAAAGGATCTGCCGGGAAAAATGTTCCGAAATTATGGAGACTTAGAGCAATACATTTGCAATGGTGAGTTTAGAGACGTTGCGACAGTGCAAGATTTCAGAAATCGATACATGTCTGCATGTGACGGAAAAAGCGGTGAGCGGTTAGCTCATGCAGTAGAGGAATTGCTGGAAGAATAGTGGAAAGGAACAAAGAACACTAAGTTGTTATTCTCAAGTAATGTATTTATATTTGTCTACCTTCCGGTAGTTTTGCTTGTAAATTACGCACTCAAATTCAATCGCCGGGCGCAGAATGTTTTTCTGTGCCTGGCCAGTTTGCTTTTCTACGCTTGGGGCGAGCCACGGTTCGTGTTGGTGATGATGGCATCCATTCTGGTGAATTGGTTTTTTGGTCTGCTGGTAGGGAAATTTAAAGAGAACAAAAATGTGCGATGGCTGATTGCACTGGATGTTTTTATCAATTTATCGATTATTTTCATATACAAATATCTGGCATTTACGGTGAAAAACCTGAATCTGCTCTTTCACGCACACCGGAAGGTGCCGGAAATCGCATTGCCAATCGGAATTTCTTTTTTCACGTTTCAGGCAATCTCTTACGTAATTGACGTGTACCGTGGACGGGGCGAGGCCCAGAGAAACCTCTTGAATGTGGGGCTGTATATCTCCTTCTTTCCTCAGCTCATCGCCGGACCAATTGTGCGGTATGAAACCATTGCGGACCAGATTAATAATCGGAAGGAGAACCAGCAGGACTTTTCCGACGGTGTGGTACGCTTTATCATCGGATTGGGAAAGAAGGTGCTGCTGGCCAACAACATGGCGCTGATTGCGGATCACGCCTTTGGGTTCGGAAACGGAACGGTGCAATGGTTCGGCGCAGACATGCCGCTGACGGCAGGGATGGCCTGGCTGGGAGCGTTGGCCTACACCTTCCAGATATACTTCGATTTCAGCGGATATTCCGATATGGCCATCGGTCTGGGAAAAATGTTCGGATTCCACTTCGACGAAAACTTCAATTATCCGTACGTTTCCCGTTCCATTACGGAATTCTGGCGACGCTGGCACATCTCTCTGTCCAGCTGGTTCCGGGATTATGTCTATATTCCGTTGGGCGGAAACCGAGTGAAGATGGAGGCAAGGCATATCTTCAATCTCTTCGTGGTGTGGCTTCTGACGGGAATCTGGCACGGAGCGAATTGGACCTTCATCCTGTGGGGACTGACCTATTTCGTGCTTCTGGTGACAGAGAAGAAGCTGGGACTCCATAAGGAGGCAAAATACCGCTGGATGAATCCGCTGAAGTATATCGCAACCATGTTCTTTGTCATCATGGAGTGGGTGCTCTTCAGGGCGGACAGTCTGGGAGATGCCGTACACTATATGAGCTGCATGTTCGGTGCCGACGGATGGGGACTTTCCGCACCGGGAATCTTCTATCTAACCCAGTACCGATACTTCTGGCTGGCGGCGATTGTAGGTTCTTTACCACTGGTTCCGTGGATTGGAAAACGCTTGAAACAAGAAGACGTTTCTGCTAAAAGAAAATGGGCCGCGGATGTGATTTCCGGCGTATTCATTGTCGGAATTCTGTTTGTGTCGGTATCGTATATCGTCATCGGAAGCTACAATCCGTTCATTTATTTTAACTTTTAGAGAAGAAAGGAGAAATCATGAGAAATCGAATCATTACGGTGATATTTCTTTGTTTTCTGCTGTTCTTCGGGGTTCGTACCGGAATGAATGTATGGGATTCCATCAATGGTACGGAAAATAATCATCAGCCTCAGACGGAGGCATTGGGCAGTGGCGGTCAAATAACCGGTTTCAACAAGGCGTCCTTGGAAAAAATCTCTAACACGATTACGCTGAACTTGGCAAATCGAAATCAATGGATTAATCTAAACGGTTTGTTTCAAAAAGGAATGGGGAAAACCGGTGATTTGGAGAAGGACTGGTATCTTTTGAAAAACGGAATGCTGATATACAGCCAAAACAAAGATTCTGATGAAGAATTGAAAAAGTATGCCAATAATGTAGTGAATCTTTCTCAATTTGCAGAAAGTTATGGAATGAAATTTCTCTATGTGGAGCTTCCGTACAAGGTGCAGAGAGATGGAGAATATCCGACAGGAGTTCCGGATTACGGAAATCGTAACGCGGATGGAATCATGGAAATTCTTTTATCAAAATCCGTGCAAACAATGGATTTTCGGGATATAATGAAGGATAAGAATATAGAAACTGAGGAAAGTTTTTTTAGAACCGATCAACACTGGAAGCCGGAGACCGCACTGTGGGCGGCGGGAGAACTTTCCAAGAAAATATCTCAAGTGGATTCGGAGTGGAAAGATTATCCGGAGTATCGAAATTCGAACAATTATCGGATAGAGTATCATTCGAATTTATTTCTGGGTGCCATCGGAAAGAAAATTGGCAGTATATATGCGGGAAAAGATGATTTTAATACGCCGATTCCGATATTTGAAAATACGATTCGCTACAGGGTTCCGCGACAAGAAGATTCCATCGATCGGACCGGAGATTTTGAAACTGCTTTTATCGAATCCAATAATTTGAAAAATGATCCTTTCAAGGTGAACACCTATGCAGCGTATTGCGATGGAGATCATAACAAGGAACAGGTAACGAATGAAAGTGCACCGAATCAGAGAAACATCCTGTTAATTCGGGATTCTTTTTCATGTACACTGATGCCGTACTTGGCGCTTTATACGAAAAATATCACAACGTTGGATTTGCGGTTGTACAAGACAAAATCCGTATATGATTATATCCGGAGACATCCGGATATCGATACGGTGATTGTGGCCTACAATCCAAGCAGCATTACCGAGGAACAATACACTTTCGACAAGGTTGTAAATGAAGAAAAAAATTAGGACGACAATAAAATCATTTTTTTATGCTCTCTACTACGGAATTATAGCGTTATTGTTGTATTTTGTTGTAGCAGGCCGGACATTGACGGATTGGTATGATGTTACATTCGGTACGAGATTCCGTGAAATCGTGTACACCTTTAACCTAGGGCTGACCGGAGCTGACACCAGCTTTATGAGCGAGGCGCTTCAGGAATGCCGACCGGATTTGATTAAGGCAACAATCATTGTGCTTCTGCTTATCACGGCAGACTTGATTTTGTTCCGAAGAGTGGGACTAAGAAAAGTTCGGGTGGATGAATCCAAGGGACGACACGATGTTCAAGAGGAAACGTCAAGGCATGAAACAAAAGAAACAAAGCTGAAGTACCGATGGGTGCGAAGCAAGTGGGGGGGTGCACTGCAATGCGTTTATCATGCTACGATTCTGCTGATTTGTATTTTTTTGGCAAAACCGGTGTACCTGTATGCAGACCAGGTATTGGAGGTATCGGACTTTCTCCGCTCCAAACTGATGTACACAAATATATACGATGAAAAGTACGTGGATCCCACATCTGTTCAGATTGAGAACACACGGAAGCAAAAGCGAAATGTTATCATCATATATATGGAAAGTATGGAAACTACTTATGCCTCAAAAAATTTGGGCGGTTATCAAGAGCGGAATTTAATGCCGAATCTGTATAATCTCCAGAGGCAGAACATCGCTTTCGGGGATCGTAAGGGAATGGCCGGAACTCATAATCCATACGGAACTACTTGGACAACGGCATCCTTGTTAGCCTCTTCTTCCGGAATTCCATTTGCTTTTAATATTGGAATGAATAAAAATATTGGGAACGATTCGGATAAAGGAAAATTTGCAAAGGGTGTCACCACCTTAGGGGATATTCTGGAAAAGAAGGGCTACAACCAGGAGTTTATTTGCGGTTCGGACTCTGCTTTCGGTCGGAAAAAGAAGCTGTTCCAAAAGCATGGAAATTATAAAATCTTCGATTACTATTCAGCCATCGATGCCGGCTATATTGATAAGGATTACAAAGTATGGTGGGGAATGGAAGATTATCGGACATATGAAGCAGCAAAAGACGAAATCCGTAAGCTTGCGGATAAAGGTAAACCGTTTAACTGCACTCTTTTGACGGTAGATACGCATCATGTCGGAGGTTATCGATGTTCAAAGTGTCCGCGGGGGAACGGAAGCAAAACGGCGAATGTGGTCGCCTGTGCGGATCAACAAGTACAGAATTTCGTAGATTGGTGTAAGATGCAAGATTTCTACAAAAACACCACTATCGTCATCGTAGGGGATCATCCACGAATGGATAAAAAGCTTGTAGAAGATGTGGATAAGGTGAATCGGGAAGCGATTGATGTATTCATCAATTCGGTATCGCCATATCGAAAAATTGATCGAAAGCGAACCGCTGTAACGATGGATCTTTTTCCAACAATTCTGTCCTCTATGGGTTATTCCATAGAAGGGGAACGACTGGGGTTGGGGACAAATTTGTTCTCGAAAAAGAAAACTCTGTCAGAAGAGATGGGATACGAAGCATTCAATCTGGAAATGGGAAAGAATTCGCGGTTCTATCATAAGTCTTTTGAATAGAATACTTGGAATAGAAGCTAGGAGATTGGCTGAGGGGACGGAAAGAATATGAATGAGAATTCGTATGATGTTACGGTAATTATACCTGTTTATAATACAGAAGAGTTTGTAGAAGAAAGCATCCTAAGTGTTTTAGACGAAAAGGAGCTAAACGTTGAACTACTGCTTATAGATGACGGATCTACCGATGATTCAGCAAAAATAATTGATTACTATGCAGATCAAAATTTATCGGTTAAAGCATTTCATCAACCGAATAAGGGCCTTAGTTCTGCCAGAAACTTGGGCTTGGAGAATGCTTCCGGAAAATATATCTGCTATTTGGATAGTGATGACTATTACATCCCGGGGAAATTGGCTCAAGCCTTCCATCTTTGTGAGGAGAAAAAACTAGATTTGCTTTTCATGACATACATGAATTTTTTTTATGATAATCTTGCAAAGGAAAAATGGAATATTCATCGGACGGAACAGGTAATGAGACGTGGAAGCTATCCACAAGAACCGGTAACGGGAATAGAATTGTTAAATAGCTTTCAAGCGCAAGATGAGTTTTCTGTAATGGTTTGTATGCAAATGGCAAAACGAAGCATGATAGAAGAACATCATATCCGTTATATCGATGATATTATTTTTGAAGATGCTCCGTACACTTATCAAGTTGTTCTTCATTCGAAACGAGCAATGGCCTGTAACGAAGCTCTATTTCGACGTCGCATAAGAGATAATTCTTTAGAACATAGACCTGCAAATGTGAAGCGCTGCTTGGGAGCGTTTCGCGGAATTATGCCGATGATTCATTCGATGCAGTCAGTTCATGGAGAATTTGGGAACTATCGAAATGCAGTTAGTGCAGAGCTACAAAGACGGTTTCGCTTTACTGCAAGGGCATACCACGAGTTGGAACAGGAAAAACGAGGTGAATTTTATGAATGCTGTACAGATGAGGAAAAAATACTTTTTGACTCTTTTATAAAATTGTACTCAGACGAATGTGAAAAGAACCAAAAATTTAAATCATTAAAAAGAAAAACAAATTACTACAGAAAAAAATTGAAAAGAAACAAGCGGAAAATCAAAAACTTCGAGATTCCATTGAGTTTAAAATAGGAAAAGGTATTCTGAAACCTTTTCGTGCAATAAAAAAACTCTTCAAATAACATACAACGGTTGAATTATAAATCGTTATAAGCTATAATAAGCTGGTTTCTTTGTACAGTTTATGAAGGTGAATATATGAAAAAATTTATTAGTAATATTAAGAAATATCATAAGTATGCAGTGAGAAGTGCGAAAGCAGAACTCCAAAGTGAGGTAGCGGATTCATACTTGAATTGGCTTTGGTGGATTATTGAACCGGTTTGCTTTATGCTGATTTACACGTTTATTTTCGGTTATGTATTCCAGAACAAGACACCTTATTTTGCTTCCTTCGTATTCGTTGGATTGACAGCTTGGGACTTTTTTAACCGAATGGTAAAAGGAAGCGTTCGATTGATTGTAAGTAATCGAGATTTAGTTAAGAAGGTATATATTCCCAAATATATACTTCTCCTTTCTAAATCATATACCTATGTGTTCAAGATGATGATTTCTATTGTGATTACTTTTGTCTTAATGATTTTTCAGGGTGTGCACTTGAGTTGGCATATTTTCTTTTTCATTCCGATAAACGTAATTCTGTATATACTCTCCTTTGGTATTGGTATGATTTTGATGAATTACGGAGTTACGGTAAATGATTTGGGAAATCTGATTAATGTGTTGCTGCGGATGGTATTCTATCTTTCCGGTATTTTCTATAATATCAATGAGCGTCTTTCCGGAACGCTGTGCTCGCTGCTTCTTCGAGCAAATCCGGTGGCGATGCTGATGAACGAACTTCGAAATACGATGTTATATAATCAGCTTCCGAATTTCAAGTGGCTGGCAATATGGTTGGTAATTGCACTGATTCTCAATGCAATAGGAATCCATTTAATTCACAAGAATGAAAATAGTTATGCGAAGGTGATCTAATGAGTGAAAAGAAGAAAAATATTGCGTTATCAGTTCGGAATCTTCATATTTTCTACAGAGGATTAAAAAAGACGTCAATTCGTTCCAGCTGGATGCATTTTAAGGACAAGGTTGAAGTATTCGAAGCGTTGAAAGGCGTTAGCTTCGACTTGGAAGAAGGCAAGATTCTTGGCATCATTGGAAAGAACGGAAGCGGTAAATCTACGATGCTTCGTGCAATCGCCGGAATTTTTTCTCCGGATGAAGGAACCATCGATTTGCATGGAAGAAGAGTATCTCTGTTGTCTATCGGAGTAGGATTCAACAAAAAGTTGACAGGAAGGGAGAATATATACCTTTCAGGGATGCTTTTGGGATTTACAGAGGATCAAATCGCGGAAAAAGAAAACGAGATAGTTGGGTTTGCAGATATCGGGAAGTTTATCGATAGACCGGTTAAAACGTATTCTTCAGGAATGTATTCAAAATTGGCATTTGCAATAACAGCCATTCTTGAGACAGATATTATGCTGATTGATGAGGTGCTGAGTGTTGGAGATCAGCGTTTCAAAGAGAAGAGCTATAATAAAATGAAAGAATTGATTTCCGATGATACGAGAACTGTCGTAATCGTTTCTCACAGCTTAAGCACTATCGAAGAGTTATGTGATGAGGTGCTTTGGTTGAATGATGGGGAAGTGATAGAACAAGGAAATCCTGTGGAAGTACTTCCGCGATACACGGAGTTCATGGCATCCAAAAAAAAGAAAAAATAGTTATATCTATTTAATCGTTTTTTTTGAAATACAATCTAGGTTTAGAGATTCGATTAAATAATTGGACGGACTTGATGAATTTGTTTTCATCAAGTCTTTTTTAATGGTTATATCACTTTACGTCGGGCCATTGCTTTTTGCAAGAACTAATATTATAATAATATGACCATACAGTTATTGCTCTAAGAAATTTATACCTATGGCTTAATTGCGAAAGGTAGTTCGAAATAAACGGGAGAAAATAGAAATGCGAAAAAAAGTTATATCGTTACAGGCGTTCAGTTACCTACTATTGATTATGGGATTATTTATGCTCATAACTCCGGAAACGTCAAATGCAGCCACCATTTCATCCGTTATGGGAACTGAAAAAAATGTGTCAGTAAAATGGAATAAACAGAAGAAAGCAAAAAAATACATTGTATATCGTAAGAAGAATAATGGCAAATTTGTGAGAGTAGCAACAATGTCTAGAAAAAAGAGATCTTTTTTGGATAGAAAAGTTGCAATTAATAAAAGGTATTCCTATCGTGTTGCAGGCGTTGTAAAAGGAAAGAGAAGATTTGGTGATACTCGTTTTGTAAAAATTACAAAGGCTAAAGAACCAGTTAAGATAAAATCTCTTGTAACAAGCAATACATCAGCCACGCTTTATTGGGATAAAGCGCCGTATGCGAATTATTATATGGTGTTCCGAAAAACACCTAAAGGGTCTTACCGTAAAATAGGAAAAGCACCGTCATCAAGGACATCATTCACAGATAAAAATATTAAGAGCGGCATGAACTACACATATACTGTGTGCGCGGTTAAGAAAAGATCTAAAAAGGTTTCCTATAAAAGCAGATATGATAATGAAGGAATAACGTCAATTTCTTCGAAACCGTCAGTAAAATGCGATTTCACTACGCTTCATGCAGAAGTAAAATGGGATGGAATTGCTGATGACAATATTACAGGATATCAGATTAGAAGAAAATTTATAAAAGGTGATTCATTTAAAACTATTAAAACAATCGAAGATCCAACAGCGAGATCATATAAAGATGTTTATTATGATTCAATGAACGCTGAGGAACGTGCATCGAATTTAACTGCAACAAATTTTGAAGATCCTTCAATGAATTCCCTTGTATATACAGTGCGTGCGTATAGTATTAAGAATGGTAAAATAAGCTATGGTAATTACACTGCACAGGGCATAATGCATGTAGAAGCACCTACTATAACCGGTCTTAAGTTTCACAATAAGGATAAAACGCTTTATGCAGACTTGTCATTCAGTTTGCTTAAGAATGCGGAAATATACAAGATTTATGGTGGTTATATTGATAGCAACCAAAGAAAGAAGTGGGAGCTGCTTGGAACTTGCAAGCCAAAATGGAGATTCGGTGACTATAAGAAAACTGTCAGGACATTAAGCAAATACAAGTACTATACAGTTAAGGCTGGATTCTCAATGAATGACACGATTGTTTACAGCAAATATGATGCAGATTTTACCGTTTCCAACAGAAATTACAGTGATAATAATATTCTTTTCCTGGGTGACAGCATAAGTTTTGGTTCACCTTATAAAGGAAAAACGACAGTAGAACGTTTTAGCTATCCATGGAGAGTCGAACTGCTCACAGGATGCAAATATTTTAATCCTTCCATTCCAGGGGCTACTTATACAGTTAAGTATAAAAATGGTGTGGGTGGTGCTCACAATCCGGAAAGGTCAAGAATTGTCACCGATGTTGCTGAAAGAATAAAAGATGGCAAGACACCAAAATACAACACAGATGCTCCTATCAGCGATGCATCGGGAAAGCCTGTTAAAGAAAATGTACCTTGGTATGTTCAACATGAGAATACACAGCATTTTTACGATTTTGATGTAATCGTAATGGCTGCAGGAACTAATGATTGGCAGGATAATGCGGCGATGGGCGACATTAATAGTACAGATATTACTCAGTTCTATGGTGCGTTGAACGTAATGATGGATTGGATTACTGAAGCGAGTCAGTTCAGAGTAAAACAAAATAAAAATCCTATAAAGATTATTTTCACTGATCTCTATTATGCTGATAGAGTTAGTGGTCAATACGCAAAACGGAACAATCGGTTTATAACTAAAAACGGAAAAGGTTACACTTTGAAAGATTATCAGAAGGCTATTGACGATATCGCAGACAAGTATGCCGCGTATGGAATGGAGATATGGCAGATGCCAACTGATAAGTATTGCAACTATGAAAATGCGCCATATACTATGAGCGATAATTTACATATGTCGCGATATACATATGGTCAGATTGGTAATGGCATTACTAATTATATGATTCGTAATGAAATCCTTGATAGGAGAAAGAGTATGGCAGATAAAGATAAGCTTATGACATATATTCCTTTTTCAAAGCTTGAAACGCACAGTGATAGTAAGGTCAAGGATTCAACACCTGAACATATGAATAATAAAGAAGATAATGTTGCAGTGTCCGATGCACCATCAGCTGATAATAATAAGGAAAAAATCAAATGGTATTCGAGAGTGCGATGAAGTAGCTTTCATCGCACTCGTTTAATTCTTAACTTAAATTGCAATTTACGATCTATTGAAAACATTGAATCAAATCGGTATAAGTGATACAATAATATGACTATTTTTAGGCTACAGCATTCAGAATAAGGAGCGCGCATTGAAAACTGTAATAACATATGGAACCTTTGATTTGTTCCATCAGGGTCATTATAATATCCTGAAAAGAGCGAAGGAACTTGGCGATTACCTGATTGTAGGTGTAACAGGAGAGACTTATGATGCAGAAAGAGGGAAGCTTTCTGTTCAAGATAGTTTGGCAACTCGGATTGAGAATGTACGTAAAACCGGGTTTGCCGATAAAATCATTGTAGAAGAATATTTGGGCCAGAAGATTCCGGATATTATGAAATATCATGTGGACATTTTTGCTATTGGCTCCGATTGGAAGGGGAAATTTGACCATATCGGAAAGTACTGCCAAATTGTATATTTGGAACGGACGAAAGATATTTCCAGCACATTGCTCAGAGAGCAGAATTTGTCTATATACCGGCTTGGAATTGTAACCGATTCAGTTTCTGATGATGATATTATTCAGGAAGCGCAATGTGTTAGTGGTATTCACGTGGAAAGCGTGTTTTCACCCCGGAAAGAGACTGCAAGAGAATTTGCACAAAAATATGAATTGCATTCTTATTATACTGATTATGACCGTTTCCTAGATAGCGTGGATATTGTTTGTATTAAAACGCCTAAAGATCAACGAAAAAAATATGTCGATACTGCGATTGATAAAGGTGTTCATGTAATTTGTGATATGCCGTACACTTTTGATGCAGATGAGGAACAGAGAATTCTTCGGAAAGCGTCCGAAAAGAATGTTGTTTTCTTCAGCAACGTGTTGACAATTTATCAGCATGCCTTTGGACAACTTCTTTGGATGGCGAGAGGAAATCTTATCGGAGACTTAGTGAGCATAAAGTGTTCATTAAGCAAGACAATGTTTGCAGGTGAAGATCGACATACCTTTTTAGATTTTGTCTATTATATAACCTGTGCAATTGTGAAGATTTTGGGAACAGAATATCAGGAGATTAGCGCGAAACTGATTCATAATAGTGATGGGACTGTGAATTATGGAATGCTGAACTTCTATTATGAGAATGCATTGGCGAATGCGGAGATTAGTATGGATATGGAAACAGAGTGCGGAATGCGGATTATTGGAACCGAGGGGGAAATGTATATTCCGGAAGACTGGTGGAGAGTTGGATATTTTACGCTTAAGAACAAATCCGATGAAAGACCAAAAAGATATAGTTCCAATTTTGAAGGAAACGGATTCCGATATCTGATTCAAGCACTGCTTCATGACATTCGAACCGGAAATACGGAATTTACATTGATTACGTCGGAAGAATATAATACGATTACCGCTATCTTGAGTACCTTGAGTCAGAAATACAACTTGAAATAGCGAGAACACAAGGAGGAGACAACAAATGATTTTAGCAACACTTCAAGATGAACAGCGCATTTTCGATTACATCGGAAAAGATTTCGGTCGTTGTGCATATCTATACATCGATTTGAAAAAATACGGATTTGACAATGAAAATGTGCATTTATGGTATCAAGAGAAGCGGGGAGAAATTCAAGCAATTCTACTTCAATATTATAATGGAATGCACCTTTACAGCCGGACTGGAAATTATGACCCGGAAGATGTGGCAGAAGTAGTTCGAGAACAGAAGCCGGCAATGGTCTGTGGAATGAAGGAAACTATTGGAAAATTGCAGCCGTTTTTCCCAAGTAAAAAAAATGAACTGGGGAAGGTGGTTCAACTGAACGAGTATACCGGAATTCATGATGAAAAGGCAACCCGAGCAACACGAGAGGAACTGGGAGAAATTGTGGATCTATTGATGACGGACGAAGTAATGGGTGGACCGTATACTCGAGATTTACTCTATAAACAGTTTTTAGAACGATATGACACAGGTTTTGGAAGAAGCTTTATTCGCCGCAACGAGGAAGGAATCCTCTTTGCACATTCGGGAACATATGCAGAACTAAGTGATATTGCAGTTATTTCAGGTGGAATTGTTGATCCAAAGTATCGTTGCCATGGTGAATATGCGAGATTGTTAGGATCAGTTTGCGGCAGTCTTGTAGAAGAAGGAAAGACTGTTATTTCATATTATTACAAAGTGGCAGCATGGTCCCATAAGCAGGTTGGATTTGAAGAGCTTGGAGACTGGGCAAAGCTGGAAATGTAAGGAATGAATGAAAAGGATGAGGTTAGATGAATAGACAACAACAGAATCTTCTCGAATTACTCAAACTTTTAGATGGAATTTGTAAGAAATATAATATTACATATTATGCAGCCGGTGGAACTGTTATTGGTGCAATTCGTCATGGTGGATTTATACCTTGGGATGATGATATCGATGTATATATGACCCGAGATGAATTCAATCGTTTTAGGGAAGCTGTGCGGATGGAGAAAATGACGGATTATACATTGGAATGCAGCATGGATAATCCGGATTATCATGCGATGATTCCACGGATTATCAAGAACAACTCTACCATGATTTGTGCGTATCATATGTGGGGAAATTCTGTTGCAGGGACATTGATTGATATCTTTATTCTAGATCCGATTCCGCAAGATCCGGAAAAACAGGACGAACATTATGCTAGATTTAATATATACTCAGATTTATTGACACCGTACGTTCATTCAGACCGAAACCCGGATTCTCTATACGGCTTGTATGACCAGTATATGAAAGAAGCTAGAGAAAAGGGTAAGAGAGAAACGCTCCTTGAATTGGAGAAGGAGCTGTTTTCTTGGGATGAAGAAGAATGTAAGTCCTATATGCTCCGTTGGGCATCCCGACCGGCGGTATTTCCGAAAGAGATGATGGGAACCCCAGAATACTTCGAATTTGAAGGAATGATGGTGCCGGTTCCGCATGATTGGTATGGATATCTGACTCAGTTGTATGGACCGGATTGGTTTGAGATACCACATCCGGAAGTTATTGAACATCATACCAATGTTATAGATTTGGATCGAAGTTATAAAGAATTTATAACAGAGCGAGATCGGTACATTGATCAGAAGGATGCTGAAGAAATTTTTGACGGAAGACGCGATGCAGCAATTCTGGCAGAAAGAAAGCGCAGAATTATTGAAAAGTATATTCTGAATATAAAATCTACATTGGCAGACAACAAGCTGAAAAAGAATCTGAAAAATGCAGGTGCCTTGATGGATACCTGGATGAAAGAGGGAGAATACAGTAAGATACTTGAAGTTTTTGAGCCCTATTTTACATTCCAGATGCAGCGGTGCTTTATCGGAGCAGCCAATCATCCGTCCTGGTTTCGTTGGCGGTATCCGGTGTTGATACCGGTAGAAGGAAAATACCTGAAGTATGCGATAATTGCACAGATTATGAGTGGGAAAATTCGTGACGCACACAAAATTCTTGGTGTTTATGAAAGAGCTGGAAAACTTACCGATGAAATTCAAGAAGCCGACAAGCTTTTGAAAAAAGTTGAAAAAGTACAGGAATTGTACTACAAAGGGCAATATGAAGAAAGCATTCGACTGATACAGTCCTGTGAAAATTATGAAAAGTCGATAATTTGTCAGACCTATTATTGGCTTTCAAAAGCAAAGATTCAACCCATTTCAGATGATTTGCAGCAACTGGAAGAAGTGATAAAAGAAAATCCGGATGCACTGGAATTGAAAAAAGCCTATGGAGATTATCTGTTTACACTTGGAAAACAGGAAAAAGCACGTAAAGTGTATGATTCGTTCGTTTTTGCGTCCAGAAATGGATTGCTGCTGCAGGATGTTGAACAGTGCTCCGGGATTCAGAAAAATAATCTGAATCATGAGACAACCGAAATCTACAAACCGTCCGAGATTGAAAAACGAGAATTGGAATTGTTGCAGCAGTTAACAGAAATCTGTGATAAGAACGGAATTGCATATGTTTGTTCGAATCGAGTAGCGCGCCTTCTCTTGAATAATGGGACGCTTGGACCGGATAAGCAAGAAAAGCAGATTTATATAGACTCGAAGGATGCGGAACGTTTAATTGAAGCCGTTGCAAAAACCAATAATCCTAATGTTGAAATTCTATATTGGGAAAATAAGCCAGCTATAAAGGATTTTCAGTTGATTTATAATGATCGAAATAGTATATATATGAATTTTAAGCAATTGAACTGTTGGGAATCTGTAGGAATTCATATTAATATTGTTTTGCTGAGACACAGAGCAAGCAACGAGGGATGTCGGGAAAAAATGCATTCCGCAGAGGAAACGATGCTGAATGCATACAATTTGGAAGGAGCTGCTCAAAGAGCGGTAGCCAGCCGGTCGGCAGGAATAAAGAATCATATTGTAAATGCGATTATTAAAATCATTGGTAATCAACGGTTTGCAAAACATTTGTTTAAGGTTCTAATTCAAGATTCTAGGTCTAATGAAGGTTCAGATTATTTCTACAGAAATAATGGACCGTTTGAAAATAGAGGTGGATTTTTTAATCGACGCACTTATCTGAAAAAGGATTTCGAGAATGTTGAGAATTATGAGATAAATGGACACTCTTATCGTATGAGAAAGGATATTGTTGATTCCTTTACGCAGGAAGACATTGTGCGGATGAAACCGGTTCCATATTATGAAGATTTGTTTTCGTTGAGATCTTTGAATCTCAGTTGGAAAGAGTTAGAACAGTATGTTTCGAAAGAGGAATACTCTATGCTTCCGTGGGAAGAATACGGAATGACGATAGGGCGAAGAAATTACTACCAGAGTCGATATTCCAGAATGTGGAAAATCATGTGCCGACATCAGGATTGTATTGAAATTTGGAAAGAATATGAACCGTTGCTTCCGGCACTGCGGAATCTTTTGAAGTGTGAAGATCAAGAACAGCTCAGAATAGCGTTGGCTGATTATGATCGTGTGGTACGGTATTATCACAATGCTAAGATTGATTTTTTTGTTAACCGAGAATTGAGCGAAATCTATTTGGAGAATAGAAAATTTTTCGGTGATAAAAAATATGCAGAGAATTTAAAGAGAAAGGCAGATGAAACGGAATATTGGCCATTTTAGAAAAATTGGAGTGAGTCGTGAACAGACAACAACAAGAGTTAGCAAAGATTCTAAAGAAATTCGATCAATTTTGTTTGAAATATGAAATTGACTATTATTTGTGCGGAGGATCCGCATTGGGAGCCATTCGTCATAACGGTTTTTTGCCTTGGGATGATGATGTGGATTTGGACATTACAAGATCAAATTATCAGAAATTACAAGAATACTCTGATAAGCTTGAGCAGGAAACGAATCTGGTGGTGGTGGATTCTTCTCGGTATCCGCATTATTCGAATACCCTGGTACGTATTGTGGAAAAAGAAAATACTATGATTTTTCAGCACCGAATGGTGGGCAAGACGCCCAAGGGATATTTTATAGAATTGTTTATAATGGATCCGATTCCGAGAGATCTGGACCAGAAAAAAGTCTGGTTGAAAAAACATTGGGTTTATACTGAACTCCATTCCATATCCTTTCTCTCTGCAAATACCAAAATCATGGATTTCTTGGATGAAAAGATGTTAATGAAATACATTCAGAGGTATCAAAGCGAAGGAAAAGACAAGGTGCTGACCGAGCTAAGCGAAGAGTTGTTTACAGTACCGGAGTCCGAGAGTGATGAATATCGATTCCGCTGGGGAATAAACAAGAATATTTATCCAATTTCTTGGTTTGGCAAGCCTCAATATGTACCATTTGAAGATTTCAAACTTCCAGTTCCTCAACAAGTAATGAAATGTTTACGTGCAGATTATGGTGATTCATGGATGATGATACCGGATGAAGAGGGAAGGATAACTCATGAAGATATGGTGGATAATCTAGACGTACCATATGACAAGTATGTAAAAGACTATCAACAATTCATCGATGAGGATGCAGTTTTTCAAGCCTATCTTCCCCGCAAAATCGGAAGAGCAAAAAAATTCTTCAATCGAATGCGGTCGTTAGAAAAGTCACAAGAATTGCAGCGAATGTTGGTTTTAAAGCAAATGGAAAATGTTTCGTTACCATTATTGGAAGTGTATCAGAAAGATAGAAAGTACGATGCAATTGAAAATATATTTCGGATTTGGTATAAATATCAATTCGACTTGCTGTTTGTTCAGAATTCGGCGTATTTAGATATTGGAGACAACCGGCTTTGGTATGCATTAGTGCCGTTATTAATTCGTGGAGAATGGTCTAAAGCTCGGAAAGTATTACGCTGGAGATACAAAATGTATGGGAAATCAGAAATACTGGAACCGATGGAAGAATATGTAGATGGGATTCAGGGAGCCTATGTACAGTGTGATTGCGGTGAGTATGACGATATTTCAAAGTACCTGGAGAAGATTAAAATGTTTTCTCTTGCAACCGAAACCTTTGATTATCAATACCTATCTTTGAGAATGCGCATAGAACAGAGTACTGTACTATGTGAAGCAGAGTGCATGAATATTCTGCAGCAAGGAGAAACACTGTATGAAAAGTATCCGGACAAGGAAGAGATATTGTGCATCATGGGAGATGCATGCCGCAAAGGCGGGAAAAAAGAGAAAGCACATCAGTACTACCAAGAATGCAAGAAGAAAACTCGCAACGGTATGATAATTCAATATATTAACTCTATTTGCTAGAAATAACGGAGATGTTTCTATGAATAACGAACAGAAGTATTTGCTGAACATGCTGAAACAATTTAATCAGTTCTGCGAGGAATACCAAATTTGTTATTATTTGGGAGGCGGTGCTGCCTTAGGAGCAGTGCGGCATAGAGGCTTTATCCCGTGGGATGATGATATTGATTTGTATATAACTAGGAAAGAGTTGCAAAAATTAAAGCAAAATAAAGAGGCACTCGACAGAGCTGGTTTTGTCTATTTGGACCATTTTGAATATCCGGAGTATGGAAATTCAGTGGTTCGAATTGTTGAAAATACGAGCACGATGTTTAATCCGGTTCGCATGAACGATGAAACACCGAAGGGGAGCATGATTGAACTTTTTATTCTAGATCCTTTGCCGGACGAGGAAGAGGCACGAATGGAATGGAAAAAGAAGCAGATTATCTATCTGGAGCTTTTGGACTCTTCCTTCAGAGCGTTACGAATGAATCAGAAGGAATACATCAGCGAAGAATTTTTAGAACGTTATTTGGAAAGGGTTCAGAAGGTTGGTCGGAATCAGGTACTGCAAGAATTGGAACAGGAATTGTTTTCTGTGGAAGCATCCGATCATTGCCAGTATTGTATGCGCTGGTGCGGAGGCGATATTCGGTTTGAAGCGGATTGGTTAGGAAAACCGAGGTATGTTCCTTTTGAAGATACGATGCTACCGATTTTACCTGGCGCAGAAAATGCATTCCGCGAGGAATATGGGGAACAGTGGATGTATTTTCCGGAGAATATGGAGTCAGAACATACATTTATAGTGAATTATTCTATACCATATTCAGTGTATGTTGAAGATTATAGCCTTTTTCTCAGTGAAGCGGATTTAAAATCTGCATTTGCAAAGAAAAGGAATCTGACAAGAAAACAGTTCTTTGCTCGGTTGAAAACGATGAAGAAATCCCAGGAATTACATACTGCGCAAGTTATTTTTAATTTGAATCGAAAAAACATATCAATGAATGCGCTAGAGTCCTTCATTGAGGAAGGAAAAGTCAGCCAAGTACGAGAGTTTTTCTCCAAATGGGAAAAAGTGCAATTTTCGCCTCTCTTTAAAAATGCGAAACAGTGTCTAGAAATTGGTGATGAATACTTGTACTATGCATTGATGGGATTGATTTCTTCTGATCGATTGATGGATGCCGGAAAAGTTTTGTCGTGGAGAAAAGGAAATACTGGAAATATTGCAAAATTAGAGGAAAAAATAAAGAATATCTGTGATGCCTGGTTCTTTTGGCATATTGGCAATGAAAACGCTATGCAGCAGGCGCTACACCGTGCAATAGAATTTCAGATTCCTGTCGAAGTATATGAGGAAGAATATTTAAAGCTGCAATGCGAAAACAAAAATCTGGAATATGATTCAGTAGAACAACTTCAGATTCTTCAAAGAAAAGCGGAAGCACTTTTTCAGAGGTATCCGGCTCGGAAGGAACTGTTAAAACTGTTGGGAGATATTAGTCGAAAACAAGGGGATACCAGCAATGCGATAGAAATGTATTACCGGTGCATTCGCGAGTCTCGAAATGGAGTGATATGTCAAGCAACAAAAGAAATCATAGAATCATTAGAAGATAGGAGAAAAAATGACTGAGGCTCAGAAGAAAATTATAAGCTTACTTAAAGAAGTAGATGAAGTGTGTCGAGAAGAAAACATTAAATATTATCTTGCTGAGGCCACTGCATTGCAAGGGTTTCGAAATTCCGGTTATGAATCGGAGACTCCTTCGCTGGACATATTTGTATTGTTTCGGGATGTACCATGCCTGATTCGCAAATTAATGGAGAAAGAAATTGCGAATCGTGAAATTGAATGGAGTGTGGATAATCCTTCTCTAAAATCTAATATTGTTCGTTACATAGATAGTAGTACGCTTTATCTTCCTCTGAAGAATCCGGAGAAAATTTGCAAATATGGATTGAGCGTACAGATTATTCCATTGTATTCCAAAGAGGCAGAGAAGATACGCAGTCTAAAGAAATACCAATACCTTTATTGGTCAGAGTGCAGACAGGATAAGTGGTTGACAGATGCAAATTCTATTATTGCAAAGGTGTATCGAAAACAAGCTTATCGAAAGTGTCAGAAAGCAAATGAAACTTTGCGGAAGAAGCTTTTAAATGGATTGGCCCAGATTGAGAGAAGCGCTACGGCGAGAGACACACTGTTTTATTTTACTGCGAACGGACATCATAAAAAAACTTTTTCAAAGGGAATCTTTGAAAAGGAGAAAAAAGTATTCTTTGAGGGCGTGGAATGTGTGATTCCGGAAGATGTGGAATCCTTTTTTCAGACCCAGATGGGAAATGCTTGGAAAGAAAGAAAATATCCGGGAAGAGAAATTCAAAAATTCTTGATTTCGGATGAAGATTGTCCATATTCAGAATATTTGGACTATCTAAAAATGAAAAATGTCAGCTTAGATTTATCGAAAGAGTTACAGGAAGAAAAAGAAATAAACGAAAAGCTAAAAAAACCGAATAAAGTGATTATGGATGCATGGAGTGCAGTTCTTCGAACGGATGTACGGATTCGTATGTGGCAAGAATATATGCCAAAAAAGGATCAGATTTTGAGTGCCTATGAGAAGAAAGATTGGGAAATACTTAAAGAATTGTTTGCTCGGTACGATGAAGAAATGAGAAATCTTGTAGCTAAAAAAATGTCCGTTTCCTTTAATACAGAAATACAGGATGTATATTACGAATTACTGAAGCATAACGGAGATAACGACTTTTTGAAAAAAATACAAGAGTGGTTGCCGGAAGCATATAAAGAAGATTTTCAAATGTAATGAACCCTTGAAATTTTAGTAAATATCATCTTGAGTTAAGGCAAATAAGATGATATCATTAGTACCATATTTGATAGATTGAAGAAAGGAAAGAAGTATGTTTAAAAAGAACGGAAAGAAAGCCGTAGCGTACATCGCCTTGCTTTTAACATTGATTATGTGTCTGGGCACTTTGTTGGAAGGTGCGATTGCATTTGCAGATGTAGATACGCCAAATGCTTCGACGACGACCGGCGAAAAGGTGCAGGAGGATACACCAAAGGCAGAAGAATCTGCTACAGATGACGAAGAGCAGTCAAAGGCTCCGGCGGAGGATGAGAATACGAATCCAAATGCTTCGGTGACAGATAAACTAAAGATGACGGTTGCTCCGGTAAGCAACAGCCTGTATCTGAACGTATCCGGAAAAAAGAAGGTAACCGTTCAGTGTGAACTGGAGGCCACTACCGGATATAAGGCACAGACTTTTGATGTCTTTGACCAGACAAAAAATATCGCAGTGGCCACAGATATTAAGATGGGAAGTCCGGCGACGGTCGCGATTGAAGACAATCATGTGTATTGTCTTAAAGTGACTGCTACCGATGCTTCGGGAAAGGAAGTCATCCTTCAGTCGAAGGAGACCTATTCCGTAAATTTCCCGGAAAAAGTCACCGACTTGAAGGCAACTTGTGCTAAGAAGGATAATTTAATTAAAGTAACTTGGGACAAGGTGGATGGTGCAAATCGATACTACGTGTATCGGAATACGAAGGCCACTCGTCCGAGCAAACCGATTAAGACGGTAACCGGCAACTCCTTCTCCGAACGGAGAAAGGGTGGATCCTACTATTACTGGGTTCAGGCGGCGAATACTACGGATGCAGCTGCATCGGACTTCGTGAAGAGCGGAAAAGTCACTGCAGGAAATTATCTTGCAATTTCGGTACGGAATTACTGGTTCACCGCTACTGCAAAGAAGCGCATTCCGATTTACAAATCTGCGAAGAGCAAGAAGGTAATCGGTTACCTTCCAAAGGGAAAGACCGTAGTAATTAAGAAGAAGAGCCCAAAGGTGGTTCCGCAGTACGGCGTAGTAAAGCGGGTGTATTTTGATGACAAGAACCTGAAGAAAAAGGGCTGGGTAAGCTTTAGATCCGTTAAGCTGAAAAATCATGTTGCCGGAAAGTCCAATGACTGGAGCAAGAGCGTGAAGGAGAGCTATGTGAACAATAAAAAGTTCAAGAGTTCGACCAACTATCTGATTTGGCTCAGCAAGTACACTCAGAAGGTGTACGTATTCAAGAGAGCGAATAAGCACAGCAAATGGGCTCTCCAGAAGACATACCGTTGTTCTACCGGTACGTTTGCGCATCCGACACCGACCAATATGAACTATATCCTAATTCGGAAGCAATACGATCGCCATCGTGTTACCAATAAGGGAATGAGATATTACTACAAGTATCTGTCGGCATTTGGAAAGAAGGGATCTTCCGGAAGAGGAAACGCATTCCATACGGTATGTTGGAGAGAAGGAACTCATAAGATGCTGAAGCCGGTAAAGGATAAGCCGAACACCAAGGGCTGTGCCAGAATGTTCACCGGTGAGGCAAAGTGGATTTATAAGCACGTTCCGACTAAGACTCGAGTAGTCAGTTATTAGTTGAATTGCATAAAGAATTTAATAATCGCATAGGACATCGTCCTATGCGATTTCGCTGTGTTCGCCTTTTCCGAAGTGTGATACAATAGACTCATTGACGTTAAAGAAAACAGAAAGAATTGGTATAATGAGAAGAAAAAAGATTGCAATCGTGGGAGCCGGTGATTTCCAGCTTCCTTTGGTTCAGGAGGCGTCAAAAGAAAACGACGTGGTGCTGATTGCACCGGTAATAGGCAAAGCATTTGAACCCTACATCAAGGAGTGCTGTCTCATCGATGTGAGAGATCAGGATGCAGCGCTGAACTTCTGCAGAGAACAGAAAATTGACGGAATCATTACGGATCAGACGGACATCTCCGTTCGCACCGTGGCTTACGTGGCGGAACAGATGGGACTGCCGGGAATCGGTTACGAGACGGGACTTCTTTTTACCGACAAGGCGAGGATGCGAGACGTGATGGAGGAAGCGGGAATTCCGTGCCTCCCGAACCGCACCGTAGCTTCCGTGGCGGATGCGGTGTCCTTTTGGCGAGAATTGGAGGGAACGACGGTCATCATCAAGCCGCTGGACTCCCAGGGCAGTCGGGGAATCTATTCCTGCGATTCGGAGGAGGATATTCGAAAGCATTTTGACGAGAGTGCCGGTTTTTCTTCCAACGGAGAAGTAATCATCGAAAAGATGGCCACGGGAATGGAATTCTTCGTAGAAGGGATGGCTTTTGACGGAAGGTTCCGGAATCTGATTATCGGAGACACCCATTACTTTGATATTGAGAACGCTTACGCGGCGGAAAGCCGCCGAACACCGTCGGTACGGAATCCGGAAACGGTGCGGCGCGTGCTGGAACGGAACAGGGAAATCATCGAAGCCTTTGGATTGAAGCAGGGACTGACGCATAGCGAATTTATCATGGACGGCGACGAAATCTACCTGCTGGAGACGGCGGCCAGAGGCGGCGGCGTATATATTTCATCGGATTTGATTTCTCTGGAAACGGGAATTAACGTGGAGAAGTTTCTGGTAGATATCGCTTTGGGACAGCTTCAACAAATGCCGCAATCGAAAGCTACCGGAAAGTATTCCGGCTATAAGGCGTTCTATGTTCCGTTCGGCGAGGTGAAGAGCATCTCCGGATTGGAGGAAGTGAAAGCACTGCCGTATGTACACCGAAACCAATTGGATAATTTGCATATCGGAATGGACGTTCCGGTGGAGAAGCTGAACAAGACCAATCGGCTGGCCCTGATTGTGGAGGCGGAGTCGGAGGAGCAATGGCTGGAGAGAGTCGCGCATATCCGGGATATTCTGCATGTGGAATGCGAATCGGATGGCATCACTCGTGACCTGGTGTGGAAATAGGAGGAGAAATTAAATGCTGGATAAGTTGCAGAAAAAAATGGTAAACGTATTTCTGTTCTTTGACCTGATGAAGCTGAACAGAAAATATCCGAAGGGAGACGACTACATTCGCCTGAAGAAGATTCAGGAGAAGCGCCTTCACAAGCTCATGAAGAAGGCGTATCAGATTCCATTCTATCGGGAACGTTTCGACAGAGCCGGCGTGAAGCCGGAGGATATTCGTACTGCGGAGGATTTGGTGAAGCTGCCGCCTCTCACCAAGGATGAGCTTCGCGCTTGGATGAACGAGGAAGCGGAAAAGCCGAAATACAAGGATTGGTTCCATGACACCACCAGCGGTTCTTCCGGAAAGCCGCTGATGCTCCTGTATTCTCCAAAGGAGAAGGCGTTCATGATGGCGGACTGGTTCCGGGTAATGTGCATGGCGGGATACAACCCGTTCCGCGGAAAGACCATGAGCCGAAAGAGTGCTCACAGTACTTCCGCCGGTGCGGATACGTTCCTGCAGAAATTCGGCATCCTTCGAAGAGGTTTTCTGAATCAGTATGCACCGGAAGAGGACATGATTAAGCAGGTAAACGAATACAAACCGGATTTCCTGTACATGAACAAGACGGAATTGATGCGTCTCTGTCTGTACTGCAAGGAGAATCACAGCGATATTTGGCAGCCGAAATTCTTCTGCGCCTCCGGCGAGATGACGGATCCGGCAGCCAGAAAGCTGTTCAAGGAGATTCTGGGAGATGGAATTATCGATGCGTACGGCAGCGCCGAGACCGGTTCCTGCATGCTGAAGCTTTTCGACAGCCCGGAGCACATCATTCACTACGATGCGTATGTAATTAATATTTATGATGAAAACGACCGGCTGGCCAATGCGGGTTCTGTGGTAATCACCCCGCTGTTCAAGACGGACATTCCGCTGATTAACTATAAGATTGGCGATAAGGCCATTTCCGAAGTGCGGGACGGCGTTCGTTATGTTACCAGTCTTCAGGGACGGATGAACGACTTCTTCCGCTACGACACCGGCGAGGTGACCACTTTCTTTGAAATCGCTCCGATTATCGCACATTGTGAGGACGTGGTTCAGATTCGTTTCGTGCAGGATTCCTACACTCATATCGTGGTTCAGTGCGTCCAGAGCAAGGAATCCCTGAAGACATTGGAACAGATCGAAAAAGAATTGGATGAGGCTTTGAACAAAAAGTTCAAACATCATATGGATATCGACTTCGAATGGTCCAACTCCATTCCGCCGGACAGCAACGGCAAACTGCGAATGATTGTATGCAAGGTGGACGAGAATGGAAAAAAATAAATTAGAACGGCTGCAGCGTCCGGCAGATATCGTGTTCGGTATCTGTCTGGCGCTGACATTTGCGATGGAAACTCTGCTGGCATATCGGCAGAGTATTCTGTATAACGGAAAATATTTTTCGGATACGGCACTTCACCTGAACATTGCCCGACGGGACCAGTATACCTACCGGATGATTGGATTCCTGGTGAAATACATGGACAAGGTGACTGCCAGCCCGTGGGGAATCGCCGCGGTAATCGGCTTGCTGGTGCTCTTTACGGTGGTGGGGAACTACCTTTTGATACGATTCTTCACGAAAGGAATCACCAAGACCCGGATTTCGGCGGAAGTACTTTCCCTGGTGGCGTTGTACACCGGACCGATTTACATCCCGAAATTCATGCCGTATTTCTATGCAAAGACTCAGAGTAAGTATGCATGGCAGAATCCGACTCAGATTATGGTAACGGTGTTCTCCATTTTTGCACTGTTGGTTTTCTATAAGGTATACGAGAATTACATGGAAGGGATTTCCATAAGATCCTGGATTCTCCTGGCGGTGACTTTTTTGCTGTCCGCCTGGGCGAAACCAAGCTTTATCATGGCCTTCTTCCCGGCGGCAGCGATGGTACTGTTGGCGGATGTATTCCGTACCGTCGATATATCGGAGATAAGGGATTGCCGAATCGTATCCAAGGCGTACCGCTTCCGACAAGTAGTGATTATGGGGCTCACCATGCTTCCGTCCTGCATCTACTTCTTGATACTGAATCAAACCCTGTTCGGAAAAGATACCCAGCAGGCATCCGTAGAAGCGGGAAAAGAAGCTTCCAAGGTGGTTATCGACCTGGGACGGGCCTACTTCAATCAGGATTTCTCCATTACGCTGAGCATTATTGCCGGACTGGCATTCCCGCTGTTCGTACTTGCTTTTAACCTGAAGTCGTTAAAGAAACCGGAATACGCGGTGGGCTGGCTGACGGTGCTGTGGGGATATGCGGAACACTTCACCTTCTCGGAAAGCGGTCCGAGAGCGACCCACGGTAATTTTGCCTGGGGAAAGAAGGTTGCGGTATATCTGATGTTCGTCATCAGCATGGCAAAGTTCATCGAGAACCTGTACGATCCGGAATTCTGCAAGGGAAAGAAGAATCTGAAAATCGCCTACGGTGTCGTTGGCATCGGGCTTTTGGTTCTTCATATGGGATCCCAGCTGGTGTACCTGAATCATATCGGTCATGGCGGACGGTATATGATATAACATTTGCCATTAAGAAACAGAATAATGAAATTAGAAGGCGTTGTCTTGACAACGCCTTTTAATATGCTAAAATAAATTTATCGGTTAAGTTAACAAATAATTTTATTTTGGCGCTCTTTTTACATATTCAGAAAGGACAGAAACCAAATGGAAGAAAAAACATGTGGGGGAGAATCCCGGGGAATGCAGACCGGGATGGGACAGCTCCTGCGGTGGTTTGGCATTGCCCTGATTGTTATCAGTATGCTGGGACCGGCGTTTGCACCGGTGAGCTACGGTGTGGAAGCGAGTTCCGCAGAAGATTCGCAGGTGAAGACGGTAAAGATTACCACAAAGCCGGCTTCCGGACAGATTAATCGCCGGATGGGAGTTGTGGTGCGGAAAAGTGCCTCTTCTCGTTCTAAGAAGGTGGCCCGACTTCCGAACAACAAGAAGATCACCATGGAACACATGACCTTTACCACTACCAAGAACTATTCCAGAAAGCAGCGGTGGTTCTACATTAAATGCGGCAGTGTGAAGGGATATGTGCCGGTGAATCAGGTAGATCACGTGCGGTATCAGTATCGGAAGGTGAAAGCGAAGCGAAACCTGACATACCGCTACGGCGCCGGCTGCAAGATGCGGAAGAAGGGAACCTTGAAGAAGGGAACCACACTCTCCTTGTGCCTGGAAACCAAGGCGAAGGGGTCCAAGACCCTGTGGTATCGTTTCCGTTACGGCAAGAAATTCTACTTCGTCAGCTCCAAGGATTTGAATCTGACGGAGACCGTGGGAATCGAACCGGACCGTGACAACGGCAGCAGCCCGGCAAAACCCTCCGACAGCGGAAGCTCCGGAACTCAGACGAATAATAAAGGTAACGAGACAAAGCCGGATACAGAGAATATAGTCACACCGCCGGAAACCAATCCATCGGTGAATGCAACGGCGCTTCAGAGCAATAAGAAACCGATGGCGGTTCAGATGCCGAAGTCCACTCTCACTGCGTGGTACAATTCGCTGCTCAAGATGGCGAACCTGATCGAGAAGAACAATCTGAAGTACAATAAGGGCGGTGGCGGAACGACTTACCAAAAGGGTCTGAAGGCCAAGAAGGTGAATTGCGCTACCTATATTTCCTGGTCCTTGCAGGATGCGGGTTTTGAGCCTTCCGGATTCTGTTTTTACCTGGGATACGGAAAGGTTTACGACCAGAAGATTCCGAAGAATTATTTCATCAAGTCGCCGAATTACCTGGTGCAGACCAATCTGAACATGTCCTTGGCGGATTGCGTGAAGAAGGGATTTTTGAAGCCGGGGGATATCGTGGGCTGGCAGAATGGATACCACACCATGGTGTACAAGCATACGAAGAACGGAAAGTACTATTTCTTCTCCGTGGGACCGAAGAGTGTGGCCAACAAGGTGGTTCACGAGAACACGTACAAGGCGAGCTATCGCATTGGGGTAATCATTCGGCGGATTGCCTGATTTGGAATGAGCGGAACGGAGATGAATCTCCCACGAATAACAGAAGAGGGACGACACGGCGGCGTGTTGTCCCTCTTTTTTGCGTCTTACTCTTTGGAATAGGTCACCTTGCAGCTGACTCCGCTGAGCCGTCCGATTCGGCCGGATAAGGTGCTGATAATCTGCTGGGGTGCATCCATGACGATGCTGATGATATTGATTCCCTTTTCCCGGTATGGAAGTCCCATTCGTCCGATGATGTAGGGACTGTTTTCGTGCAGCAGCGCGTTTACCGGTTCGACAGAATCCATGTCGGAAATGATGATGCCTAGAATGGCTACCCGTGTGTTTTCCATTGTTCCTTCCTCCTGTTGAATCTTCTTGAATTGTATCACAAAAGGCCTTTTTTTTCTGTGCAAATTGAACAAATTTCTCGATTTTTCTCGAACGATGTGTACTGAAGGGGAATTTTTTTTCTGCCATAATGGAGTCAGAAGCAATGCTGATCATTTAGGAGGTATGAAATGAAAAGAAAAAAGGAAAAAATGAGTAAGAAGCAGTTTGCGGAGACGATGGCACAGGAACTGAACCGGTATTTCGAGGAGAATCTGACGATGGAAGTGCACGCTGCCATTCGGGAATTCGTGAAGACCAACGATTACACCCACTACGCCATCGTGCTGGAACGGCCGGGCGTGTATGCCCTTCCGGCGCTGAACGTGGATTTTTTTTATGAAGGGTACAAGCATGGAGATAGCATCGAATCCCTGTCTCGAACACTTGCCTGGAATGCGATGGGGGCGATTATGATGCCGCCGCCGGTGAGCGGCATGGACGGGATCCCGAAGAAGGATTTTGGGGTGAAGTTATCTGCGCGGGTGGTGAGCAAGCGACGAAACGAGAAATATCTGGAGGATGTGCCGTGCCGGGATGTGGTGCCGGGCATTACCATGTTCGCCAGCGTGGAGATTATTGTGGAAGACATGGATTCCTGGCAGTGCCGGATTACCAACCCGATGATGAAGGAGATGGAGTATCAGCCGGACGAATTGATCGACGAGGCGCTGATGTTGTCCGAAGAATACTATCCGCCGATGCTGATGACCTTCTCCGATGGCAATGCGGAAGGGGAGAACCTGTTGGAAAAAGAAGGTTACGCGATGAACGACGATTCCATGTACATCCTCACCACCAATCGATTTCAGTTGGGTGCGGTGGCATTGTTCTATCCTGGCGTTGCGGAAAAAATTGCCGAGATGGCCGGGGGCAATTTCTACGCAATTCCGAGCTCCGTGCATGAATTTATTATTCTACCGGAAAGCGATAAGTATTCCGAAGAGGAACTGCAGGCGATGCTGGAGAGCGGAAATCGGGAGGTGGTCTCCGAAGATGACATCCTGTCGGATACCATTTACGTCTACGACCGGCACCTGGGACTGCTCCTTTCTTGTTCTGAGTACAGCGGCATGTGCGGCACGGAATTCTGTGAGAATATGTGGTGTTAGGCGGGAAAAGGCGGTGAAAGAACGATGGAATCTGTGATAAAAATATGCCGAAATCTGTGGTAAACTTAACGCTTTGAATACTGTCCGGGGTGTGCTAGAATAAAAGCACAGAGAACTTACTGACCGTAAGGAACACCAAGCGGGAAGAAGTGCCGGATACAGTATATAAAGGGCTCGTGGAGACCCGTATCGGATGGACTTCTTCTCGGAGGAAGTCCATTTTTTATGTAGTTTGGAGCAGAGGTATGATTAAAATTGCAATATACGGAAAAGGCGGAATCGGTAAATCCACAGTAACGGCCAATCTGGCGGCGGCATTTGCCATGCGGGGCAAGAAGGTTCTGCAGATCGGCTGCGATCCGAAAGCGGATTCCACCATCAACCTGCTGGGGGGAGAACCCCTGGAACCGGTGATGAACTTTCTTCGGGATCACGACCGGGAGCCGGAAGTCGACGATATCGTGCGCACCGGATTCGGCGGCGTGCAGTGCATCGAGACCGGCGGTCCGACGCCGGGCATCGGCTGTGCGGGACGGGGAATTATCGCCACTTTTAACCTGATCGACGACCTTCGGATTTTCCGGAAGTTTCAGCCGGACATCGTGCTGTACGACGTGCTGGGGGATGTGGTGTGCGGCGGTTTTGCGGTGCCGATTCGAGAGGGATATGCGGAGGACATTCTCATCGTCACTTCCGGAGAGAAGATGGCCCTCTACGCAGCGAACAACATTCGCACGGCGGTGGATAATTTTGCGGACCGGGGATATGCTTCGGTAAAAGGAATCGTATTCAACCACCGAAATGTTCCGAGGGAAGCGGAAAAGGTGGGAGAATTCGCTCGGAATGCGGGGATTCCTATTGTAGGCGATATTCCGAGATCCGATGAAATCATCGAATGCGAAGAAGAGGGGATGACGGTGGTTCAGGGACTTCCGGATTCCGAGATCAGCGGGAAATTCTTTGAACTGGCGGACTTCTTGCTGAAGGAACACGAAAAGGAACGGAAAGAGGAGCAGGTACAATAATGAAAAATGCCTACTATATCACAATAGAAGAACTTCTGAAATCAGCAGAACTTCGGATTCCCGGGGAACTTCAGTCCGGAGAGCATTTGATATACAGCTCACCGGCCACCTTGTCCTACAACTCTCCGGGCGCCCAGGGATTCGGAGTGAAACGGGCCGGTTTGGTGATTCCGGAGTCTGTCATGCTTCTGATTGCGCCGGCCTGCTGTGGAAGAAATACCACGATTCTGGCGGACGAAGGGGGATACAGCCATCGGATGTTTTTTCTCCAGATGGATGAATCGGACATCGTCACCGGAAGACATCTGTCGGAGATCCCCGAGGCTATTGAAGAAATCCTGGAGGTGTGCGAAACGAAGCCGAAGGTGGTAGTGTTGTGCATTACTTGCGTGGATGCCTTGCTGGGAACGGATTTGGAAAGAGTCTGTCGAAAGGCAGAGGAGGCGCTGCACGGTGAAGTGCGTGTGGTGCCGACCTATATGTATGCGCTGATGCGAGAGGGAAAGAATCCGCCGATGGTGGCGGTGCGGGAAAGCATCTATTCCCTTCTGGAGAAGGAAGAGCGGAAGATGAACCAGGTGAATCTGCTGGGATTCTTCACTCACCTTGCGGATGACTGCGAGCTGTACGATTTGCTGGGGCAGATTGGACTGGACCGGGTGCTGGAAGTGGGTCGATGTGAGACTCTGGAGGAATACCGGGAACTGGGTGCGTCCAACTTTAACCTGATTCTCAATCCGGAATCCCGGAAGGCGGCTTTTGCACTGGAGGAACGGCTGGGAATGCCGTATGCGGAACTGACCCGGCTCTACCAGATTGACCGAATTCGCCGTCAGTACGAGCTGTTCGCCGCCGCTTTGGGGACGGAATTCCGGCTGGAGGAATACCACCGGGAAGCGGAACAGGCGGTGCAGGAACTGCAGGAAGTCTGCAAAGGAAAGTCCTTCGTGGTGGGCCAGGTGGTAAACGGCAATCCCCTGGAAATGGCGCTGGCACTTCTGAAAATGGGATTTGAAGTAAAATCCGTCTTCGCGGCGATTACGGAAGAGGATTATCCATATATTCGGGAAATCGGGGAATACAATCCGAACCTTCGAATCTATTCCACCCTTTCCCCAACCATGATGAATTACGACGGAGACCAGGACGTGGACATCTCCATCGGTACGGATGCGGCATTCTACTATCCGAAATCCGTGAACGTGAAATGGAACGATGAGATTCAGCCTTTCGGTTACCGCGGACTGAAGAATTTCGCCAATGAGGTGGCGGAAACTTGGAAGCGGGCAGCGGCAGCTGCCGGGAAAGCGGCAGACGACGCTAAGATGAACGAGACGAAGGAATAGGAGGATCCGGAAATGAAAGGACTTCGTAAATATATTTCACCTTTTTCCCCGGATCAGTCCGGAGCGGCCTCGGTGCTGTTCGGGTACGGCGGGATGCTGATTATCATGGATGCCGGCGGCTGCGTGGGTAACGTGTGCGGATATGACGAACCTCGGTGGGGCGGTGCCAAGAGTGCCATTTTCAGTGCGGGCCTTCGGGATCTGGATGCGATTCTTGGACGGGATGAGCTGTTGATTCGAAAGATTCGGCAGGCCTTGCAGGATATGGATGCCACCTTTATTGGACTCATCGGAACGCCGGTTCCGGCCACCATCGCTACGGATTACCGGGCGCTGAAGCGGCTCCTGGAGAAGGATACGGGAATTCCGGTTCTTCCGGTGGAGACCAACGGCATCGAGCTGTACGATAAGGGTCAGGAGAAGGCCTACCAATGGCTCTTCCGGGAGTTTTTGGACGAGTCGGTGACCGAGAAAGAGAATCGCGTGGGCATTCTGGGGGCGACCCCGTTAGACACCACCGCGGTGGACAGCGGAGCGGAATTCCGCCGGCTGGTTCCGGGCGGCGTGGTGTACGGAATGGGCGATACCCTGGAGGATGTGCGAAAAGCGCTTTCTGCCGAGAGAAATCTGGTGGTATCTCCTTCCGGTTTGAAGACCGCCCGCATGCTAAAAAGAGAATACGGCATTCCGTACGAAACCGGCTATCCGGTGGAGGCGGAAAGCCGAAGGGAATTCATGGAACGAATCCTTCCGGAGCTGGGTTCCCATATACTGATCGTACATCAACAGATTTTCGCCAATGAAATCCGGGAATGGATTCGGGAACAGAAGCCGGATGCGAAGGTCACCGTGGCCGGCTGGTTCCGGATGGACGGAACCCTGAAGGAAGAGGGAGACCGGCATCTGGAGGAAGAAGCAGATCTGCTGAAGCTGGTGCGGGATGGCGCTGTCGATACGGTTCTGGGAGATCCCCTTCTGAAGCGGGCCCTTCCGGGATGGCAGGGGACCTATTTAGATCTTCCTCATTATCCGGTGTCCGGAGAACTTCATTCCGTGGAAACTTCCCGAGACTATTGGAAGAAAGCGGGGCATAGAAGATGACAAAGGAATCGGAAAAACGGATGCGAATCCGCATCTACGGAATCGTCCAGGGTGTGGGATTTCGTCCTTTTATCCGAAAATTAGCCCTTCGGTTTCGGATTACCGGAACCGTCTGCAACCGGGGAAGCTACGTGGAGATCTACGCGAGAGGAGAGCGGCTTTCGGAATTCCTGGAGGCAATTCCGAAGGAAGCGCCGGCTCGGTCCGCGATTCTAAAGATCAAAACGGCGGTGCCGGAAGAGCCGGAATTTCCGCCGGAATCGGAAGATTTTGAAATTATCGAAAGTGCGAAGGAAGAGGGGATGGTGTTCGTTTCACCGGACATCGCCACCTGTCCGGACTGCGAGCGAGAGCTTTTCGACCCGGAAAATCGACGGTACCTGCATCCTTTTATCAACTGCACGGCCTGCGGACCGCGGCTGACGATTCTGGACTCCATGCCCTACGACCGGGTTCGCACCAGTATGGGGGAATTCCCCATGTGCGAGGACTGTAACCTGGAATATACGGATATTCGGTCCCGGAGATATCACGCTCAGCCGATTTGCTGCAACGACTGCGGACCGGAGCTGTACCTGCTGAAAGGACCGGAAACGGGGAAGGATGCCCTGATTAAGGTGCGGAACCTTATCCGCCGGGGCGGCATCGTGGCCATTAAGGGCATCGGCGGCTTTCACCTCTGCTGCGACGGAAGCAATGACGAGGCGGTGGGACGGCTTCGGAAGCTGAAGCACCGGCCGTTCAAGCCTTTTGCGGTGATGATGCGGGATATGGAGACGGTGCGCCGGGAGTGCGAAGTACCGGAGGGTGCCGAAGAATTGATAACGGGACCGCAGAAACCCATCTTGCTTCTAGCGAAAAAGAGAACTCACGAGGCGGGCGCTTCCGTTCTGAGCGAGGCGCTGGCACCGGGAAATCCCAATATCGGGGTGATGCTTCCGTACACGCCGGTGCACATGCTTCTGTTCCGGTATCCGGAGGAGGAAAACTCGCAGGAGCCGGCGATGCCGGAGGTGCTGGTGATGACCAGCGGAAATCCTTCCGGCGCACCGATTTGCATGACGGATGCGGAAGCGGAGAAATATCTGGCGCCCATGTGCGATGAAATTCTGTCCAATCCCAGGAAAATTCGGATTCGTGCGGACGACTCGGTAATGTCTTTTTATCGGAATCAACCCTATATGATTCGCCGGTCCAGAGGTTATGCGCCCCTGCCGACGGTACTGCCGCAGGAATATCACCATTCGGTGCTGGGCATCGGCGGGGAGCTGAAGAATACCTTCGGGCTTCTGCGGGGGGATATGAACTACATGTCCCCGTACATCGGCGATATGGCGGACGTGCGCAGCGTGGAGGCTTTGGAGCTGGCGGAAGAGCGGCTGGAACGGCTGCTGGAAATTACGCCGGAGGCAGTGGTATGCGATTTGCACCCGAAATACAACACGGGCGAGGTGGCCCGGAAGTTGGCGGAAGAGAAGGGCATTCCCTGCATGGAGGTGCAGCATCACTACGCCCACGTGCTTTCCTGCATGGCGGAGAACGAATGGGATGCGCCGGTGATCGGCGTCTCCTTTGACGGCACCGGGTTCGGAACGGACGGCACCATCTGGGGCGGCGAGTTCCTGCTCTCGGATTACGACGGCTTCCGGCGAAAGGGAAGCCTTCAACCCTTCCTGCATGCCGGCGGGGACCTGGCATCGAAGGAAGGCTGGCGCATTGCGGTAGCGATGCTGGAACCGGATGCGGCGGAGCAGCTGAATCTGGGAAGCCCGAAGGAGCGAGCGGCGATTCGGTTCATGCTGGGCAATCGGGTGAACGTGGTGGAATCCACCAGTGCCGGCCGGCTGTTCGACGGAGTCAGTGCCATCCTGGGATGCAAGGAGCGGAATTCCTTTGAAGGGGAAATGTCCATGCAGCTGCAGTTCGCGGCGGAACAGGCAGAGGCGCCGGAAATCTATGACGGACCGCTGATTTCGGAAAAAGAAGATTTCTTTTATCTGGAGACGAGCAGCCTGGTGCGGGAGATTGCCCGGAGAAGGCTGTCCGGAAAGGATGCGGGCGCGCTGGCTCGTATGTTCCACGAGGTGCTTTCTCGGATGGTCCTGGAAGGCTGCCGGCGCATTCGCCGAGAGAACGGCATTTCAACCGCAGCTCTCACCGGCGGGGTATTTCAGAACACCCTGCTGCTGGAGCTGTGCCGAAATAAATTAGAACATGACGGTTTTCGTGTGCTGACCCATTCCCTGGTTCCGCCCAACGACGGCGGAATTGCTTTGGGACAGGCGGTGTACGGCGCGCGAAAGCTGGAAAAGGAGGATTCGAGATGTGTGTAGGAATTAAAGCAAGGGTTTCCGATGTGGAGAACGGAATGGCCGTCATCGACAATTCCGGCGTTCGGAGAAAAATCTCCTCGGAGTTGATTGAGGATCTGGCGCCGGGAGATTACGTAATGGTTCATGCAGGAATCGCTATCGCCCGCGTTACGGGAGACGACAGCGAGGAAGCATCGGAAGTGATGGAGGCGTTATAATGGCTTTAAGCAAAGGGGCAGCGGAGGCTGCCGAGATTGTACGGAATTACGGCGGCCCGAAAATCCGGGTGATGGAGGTCTGCGGAACCCATACCCACGAGATTTTTCGCTTGGGGATTCGGCAGATGCTTCCGGAAGCCATCGAGCTGATTTCCGGCCCGGGATGTCCGGTATGCGTCACCCCGGTGGGCTACATCGACGAAGCGGTGATGCTGGCCCTGGAGAAAGGGGTAAAAATATTTACGTTCGGCGACCTCATCCGGGTTCCCGGCACGAAGAAGAGTCTGGCAGATGCCCGCAGCGAAGGGGCGGAGGTGCAAATCGTCTACTCCCCGATGGATGCTTTGGATTATGCCAAAGCGCATCCGGAAGAAGAGGTGTGCTTCCTTTCCGTGGGGTTTGAAACCACCACGCCGGGCAGTGTAATCGCCCTTCGGAACGCCATTTCCGAGAAGGTGGAGAACTTCTCCCTGCTGACGGCGAATAAAATCATGGAGCCGGCATACCTGGCTCTGAAGGGGAGCGCCGATGCCTTCCTCTATCCGGGTCACGTGAGCACCATGACGGGCATGGAGGTGTACCGGAAAATCGCAAAGGAATGGCAGATTTCCGGCGTGGTAACCGGCTTTACTACCTCCGAAATCGTCACCGCTCTGGCGACGGTGGTTCGCCGGGTGGAAGAGGTTCGCGCCGGCGAGCGGGAATCTTTTGCGGAAAACTGTTATCCGTCGGTGGTGACGGAAGAGGGCAGTCCGGCGGCCCGAAAGCTGGTGGACAAATATATGGAACCATGCGACACGGAATGGCGAGGACTTGGAATTATTCCGGGCTCCGGCATGAAGCTGCGGGATGAATTCTCGAAATACGATGCCCGGGTGCGCTTCCAATTGCCGAAGGTTCAGGGCAAAGCCAGTCCGGCCTGTCGCTGCGGTGAAGTGCTGCGAGGTCTGATTCGCCCGATGGACTGCAAGATCTACGGAAACGCCTGCACGCCGGAGCATCCGGTGGGCGCCTGCATGGTGTCCAGTGAGGGCGCTTGCTCCGCATACTACAAATACGGTGATACACTGAAACTGAAATAAGATACCGAGGTGGAATACAATGAATGACAAAATCACACTTGCGCACGGTGCCGGCGGAAAACAGACATCGGAACTTATTGGCGGATTGTTCAAGAAATACTTCGACAATCCGAATTTGACCGCGGACGATGCGGCGGTGCTGACCCCTCCGGCCGGAAGAATGGCTATGTCCACCGACGGATTCATCGTCTCTCCGGCCTTTTTCCCCGGCGGAAATGTCGGAAAGCTGAGCATCTGCGGGACCGTGAACGACTTGGCCTGCATGGGCGCAAAACCCCTGTATATTTCCTGTGCCTGCGTCATCGAGGAAGGTTTCCCGATGGATACCCTGGAAGAAATCGTGAAGAGCATGGCGGAGACCGCTGCGAAAGTCGGCGTTCAGATTGTCTCCGGAGATACGAAGGTTGCCGGCAAGGGACAGGTGGATGGAATCTTCATTACCACTACCGGTGTGGGCGAAATCATGCCGAAGGCCGAACTGTCCGGCGCTTATGCCCGTCCGGGAGATGCCATCATCGTTACCGGCGATGTGGGAAGACACGGCTGCACGATTCTGCTGGAGCGGGACCGCTACGGAATGGAAGCCGAGGTGACCAGTGACTGCGCACCGCTGTGGCATCCGGTACGGGATCTGATTCAGGAAATTCCGGAAGTGCACGTCATTCGGGATGCTACCCGGGGCGGCGTGGGCACGGTGCTCTATGAAATTGCGGATGAAAGCAAAGTGGGCATCCGCCTGGATGCGGCATCCGTGCCGGTATGCGATGAGGTCCGGGGCGTCACCGGCATGCTGGGGCTGGAACCGCTGTACCTGGCCTGCGAAGGACGCCTGGTCGTTTTCGTACCGAAGGAAAAGGCCGAGGATGCGGTTCGCATTCTGCGGGAAGCGAGCCCGGATACGGCCGGTGCGGCCATCATCGGCGAGGTGACGGACCACATGACCGGTCACGTGGTGATGGCAACGGAGCTGGGAACGGAAACGCTGCTGCCGCCGCCGAGCGGCGAACTCCTTCCGAGAATCTGCTAGGAACGGCGGGCGCCCGGAAACCAAAAACAATTCTTTACACCGGAATGGGAAAAGAGTACAATAAGCGAGATGGACGGTATTCATAGGAAGCTGTACCTTTTTCAAAAACTGTGTAAAGAATAACAGGCGAGTACATTTGCATATGCGAAAGGCGGATCGGTCTATCCGAAGGAGGACAAGGTTTTCGATTTTGCAGGCGCAGGGTATTCGGGTACATTTATGATGAATACAATCCATCCGTGCTTTTCGGAATCCGACGCATTGTCGGACGTCCCGGGAGGTACGGATGCTTTTTTTATGAGAAAAGGAGAAGTCTGGAAAAGGAGGATATTTTTGTAATGAAGACTACCGTATTGACTTTTCAGAAGATGAAGCGACAGGGTGAGAAAATTTCCATGCTGACCTGCTACGATTACACCACCGCCAGGCTGATGGACGGAACGGTGGACGGAATCCTGGTGGGGGATTCGTACGGAAATACCATGCTGGGATATGATTCCACGCTGCCGGTGACCATGGACCACCTGATTGCGGCGACGCAGGGCGTGGTGCGGGGCTGCAAGGAGAGCCTGGTGGTGTTCGATATGCCGTTCATGTCGTATCAGGTTTCGGTGGAGCAGGCGCTGGAGAATGCCGGCCGGGCGCTGAAGGAGACCGGATGCCAGGCGGTGAAGCTGGAAGGCGGCGCGTCGGTGTGCCCGCAGATTGCGGCGCTGAGCCATGCGGGAATTCCGGTGGTGGCGCATATCGGGCTGACCCCGCAGTCGGTGAATGCCCTCGGCGGAAATCGGGTGCAGGGAAAAACCGGGGAAGCGGCGGAGCGATTGATTGAGGATGCCCGTAAAGTCGAAGCGGCTGGAGCTTTTGCCGTGGTACTGGAGTGCATTCCGGCGCCGGTGGCGGAGCGAATCAGCCGGGAAGTGAACATCCCAACCATCGGAATCGGTGCCGGTGTGGGCTGTGACGGCCAAATTCTGGTGTATCAGGATATGCTGGGTATGAACGAGGATTTCAAGCCGAAGTTCGTAAAAAGATATGCGGAGCTGGCGGAAGAGATGCGTAGCGCGTTCCGGGAGTACACGGCGGACGTGAAGGGCGGACGTTTTCCGGAGGCAAGTCATCAGTTTGAAATGAGCAGCGAAGAAGAGCTGAAGAAGTTATATTAGTAGAAATAAAGAAGAAAAAAGAAGAAAAGAGGCAAAAAATGATTCAGGTAATTAATACAATCGATAAACTGAGAAAGCAGGTTAAGGAATGGAAGAAGGCGGGTCTCACCGTGGGCCTGTGCCCGACCATGGGATACTTGCATGAGGGTCATGCGTCCCTGATGGATGCGGCAAGAGCCGGAAACGATAAGGTGGTGGCTTCGGTTTTCGTCAATCCGATTCAGTTCGGACCGAACGAGGATCTGGCGACCTATCCGAGAGATTTTGAGCACGACTGCCAGCTCTTGGAAGCGCACGGTGTGGACCTGGTATTCCATCCGGAACCTTCGGAAATGTACGCTCCGGATTTCACCACCTTCGTGGATATGAACGAGCTTTCGGAAACCCTGTGCGGCAAAACCCGCCCGATTCACTTCCGTGGCGTGTGTACCGTTATTGCCAAACTCCTGAACACGGTAACGCCGGACCGAATCTATTTCGGACAGAAGGATGCTCAGCAGCTGGCCATCATTCGCCGGATGGTTCGGGATCTGAATTTTGACGTGGAAGTAATCGGCTGCCCAATCGTCCGGGAGCAGGACGGCTTGGCAAAGAGTTCCCGGAACACCTATCTCAGCCCGGAGGAACGAAAAGCGGCGTTGGTGCTGTCCCGTTCCGTTCGAAAGGGCCAGGATCTGGTAGCTTCCGGGGTTCGAAGCTCCGCGGAACTGCTGGCATCCATGAAGGCACGTCTGGCAGAGGAACCGAGGGCAGACGTGGAATATGTTGAGGTGGTTGACGGCGAAAGCATGCAGCCGGTGGAAACCTTCAAGGAAGGGGACCTGGTGGCCATGGCCGTTCGCATCGGCACCACCCGCCTGATTGACAACTTTACCGTGGGCGACCCGGCAATTTCTTTTGAGGGATAGGTAGGACGGAGGGAATCGGCCGGCCCGAGCACTTGTGGATGCCGGTTCCGGATAAAGAGAATTATAGGGAAGCAGTGTGCGATGTTAACAGAAACGTTGCACACTGTTTTTTCAATCCAGCACCAAAAAACGGACACAGAAAATGCCGGCCGACCCGATCGCCGGCGAAACCGCGTTTTCCGGCCGGAAGTTGTGTGAAGAATTTGCTCCACGAAACGAAGACATAAGGCTTAGCGGGGAGCGGGGAGCAAACCGGCCGGCCGGGACGCCGACGAAATTGCGCTTTCCGGCCGGAAGTTGTGTGAAGAATTTGCTCCCCGAAACGAAGACATAAGGCTTAGCGGGGAACGGGGAGCAAACCGGACGACCGGGACGCCGGCGAAATCGCACTTTCCGGCCGGGAGTTGTGTGAAGAATTTGCTCCCCGAAACGAAGTCATAAGGCTTAGCGAGGAACGGGGAGCAAATCGGCCGGCCAGGCCGCCGGCGAAATCGCACATTCCGGCCGGAAGTTGTGTGAAGAATTTGCTCCCCGAAACGAAGTCATAAGGCTTAGCGGGG
>JAFEHB010000172.1_pt1 | contig 67583 bp, 58 predicted proteins | sample 9267121 | NCBI WGS metagenome assembly JAFEHB01 (sample SAMN17103336, study PRJNA684904) | human gut metagenome | isolation source: diarrhea sample from child under the age of five | host: Homo sapiens | place: South Africa: Mafikeng, Mafikeng Provincial Hospital | collected 2019-09 | reverse complement strand
CTCACACCTGAATCACTTTCTTACGCAGCGAAACAGCAAGTGTTTCACTGCTGAGCGAACCGTAACTTGGATTATAAAAGAAGGTTGCGAAACAGAACAAAAAGCTATATACTGAATAGGCTGGAGAAAATATTTTGACATGCCTGTTCCGTACACAATCCGTACAAAAAGGAAGAGGTGCGTCTATGAAAAGAGAAATGATCCTGCCGGTTCTTCTTTCCTTTGGCATCAGCCTGGCGCTTGGGCCGGTTCTGATCCCGTTTCTGCGAAAAGTCAAAGCGGGGCAGAAGGAGCGGGAAGAGGGTGTGCCGAGCCACCAGAAAAAAGCGGGAACCCCGACGATGGGCGGCGTGATGTTTCTGGCGGCGTTTACCGCAGTTTCCCTCCTTTTCCGGAAAGAGGGAGCGGAAGTGGTTCCGGTGCTGTTTCTGACGCTTGGTTTTGGCCTGATCGGCTTTCTCGATGACTATCTGAAAGTCGTGCTGCACCGCAGCGACGGGCTGTACCCGAAGCAGAAAATGGCACTGCAGGCAGTGATTACAGCAGTCTTTCTGTGGTATTTGGCGCGTTTTTCCGGAATTTCCCTCCGGATGCGCATTCCGTTCCTTCCAGGCAAAGAGCTGGACGCAGGGATTTTTACGATTCCGTTTCTCGCCTTTGTGATTCTTGGAACGGTCAACGGTGTCAACTTTACCGACGGCCTTGACGGACTGGCGGCGAGTGTGACGATTTTAAATGCTGTTTTCTTTTCCGTGGCATCGATCGGCCTCGGAAACGGTGTTTCCCCGTCCCCGCTTGCGGTTATCGGGAGTCTGCTGGGGTTTCTGGTATTCAATGTATTTCCTGCCCGCGTCTTTATGGGCGATACAGGAAGTCTGGCACTCGGCGGTTTCGTCTCGGGAATGGCGTGTTTCTTACGTCTCCCCTTATTTCTGCCGCTTGTGGGATTCATTTATATGATGGAGATTCTCTCTGTGATCCTGCAGGTGTCATTCTTCAAACTGACGAAGGGAAAACGGATCTTCAAGATGACGCCGATCCATCACCATTTCGAGCTGATGGGCTGGTCGGAGACACAGATTGTGACGGTGTTTGCTACAATCACAGCGATATTATGCCTGATCGCATTGATGGGGCTTTAAAATATGGAGGTAATCAAACATGATTTTCGCAGGAAAAAAAGTACTGGTTTTCGGAACCGGAAAGAGTGGAATTGCAGCGGAGGATCTGCTGCACAAGAAAGGTGCTTCTGTCGTTCTTTACGATGGAAATGACAAACTCGAAAAAGAAGAAATCTTAAAAAAATTAGAGAGCCGTGACAGCGTGGAAGTTGTCTTAGGCGAGCTCCCGGAGGAGATGCTCGACAGCCTTGATCTTGTCGTTTTAAGCCCGGGCGTTCCGACGGATCTGCCGGTTGTCCTTAAAATGAAAGAAAAAGAGATCCCGGTCATCGGTGAAGTGGAGCTGGCGTATCAGGTAAGCCGCGGAAAAGTGCTTGCGATTACCGGTACCAACGGAAAGACCACCACAACATCGCTGCTCGGCGAGATCATGAAAGCATATCAGCCGGAAGTAAAAGTGGTCGGAAACATCGGAACCCCGTACACATCCGCAGCACTCGACACGACAGATGATACCGTAACGGTTGCCGAGATCAGCAGCTTCCAGCTGGAAACCATCAAAGAGTTCCATCCGGCGGCAAGTGCGATCACAAACATTACCGAGGATCATCTGAACCGCCATCACACGATGGAAGAGTATATCCGCGTGAAAGAGTGTATCACCGAAAATCAGACGATGGATGATCTCTGTGTGCTGAATTATGAGGACGAAATCCTGCGCCCGTTCGGCGAAAAACTGATGGCAGAGAAGAAAGTACAGGTGATGTACTTCTCGAGTCTGCGTGCGTTAAAGGACGGCATCTATTATCAGGACGGCGAAATCCGCATTGCAAAGAACGGCGAGACGGAGCTTCTGACCAGAACCGACGACTTAAAACTGCTCGGCTTACATAATTTTGAAAACGTCATGGTTGCTTCTGCGATGGCACTTCATGCAGGCGTGCCGATGGAAACTGTCCGCAAAGTCATTCAGGAGTTTGCAGGGGTAGAGCACCGCATCGAGTATGTCTGCGAGAAGGACGGCGTGGCATATTACAACGATTCCAAGGGAACGAATCCGGATGCGGCCATCAAAGGCATCCAGGCGATGAACCGCCCGACTCTGCTGATCGGCGGCGGCTACGACAAGCAGTCCACCTACGAAGAGTGGATTCAGGCATTCGATGGAAAGGTACGCTTCCTGGTTTTGATCGGAGATACGAAAGAGAAGATCGCAAAAGCGGCAAGAAGCGTCGGATTCAACGACATTATCATGGCAGACAACTTAAAAGAAGCCGTACAGATCTGCCACGACAAGGCAAATGCAGGGGATGCGGTTCTTCTTTCCCCGGCCTGCGCAAGCTGGGATCAGTTTAAGAGCTATGAGCAGCGCGGTGAGCTGTTTAAGGAGTACGTAAGAGCACTGTAACTAAAAACGTCATATCAGGAAACTATCCCGCATAAGCTGAAAAAGAGCGAACGGCGGGTGTGGCGCGGATGCGGAAGGAAAAAGAGAAAAAAATAGATGGGACGCTGCTGGTGACGGTATGGATTCTGCTTGGCTTTGGCCTTGTGATTCTGTACAGCGCCAGCGCGTATAACGGCCGGGTCAGATTCCATGACCCGGCTTATTATTTCAAGAAGCAGCTCTTTGCAAGTGCGCTCGGTGTGATCGGTATGTATGCGGTTGCAAAAATAGATTACCGGCGGCTGTTTGCACTGGCACCGTGGTTTTATGCGGCTTCCCTTGCGCTCTCGACGGCGGTGCTCTTTTTCGGAAGTGAGTACAACGGCTCGAAGCGGTGGTTAAAGCTTGGCCCCTTATCGTTCCAGCCCTCGGAATTTGCCAAGATGGCGGTAATTCTCTTCCTGCCCTGGGTGATGGAGCACACGAAAGGCCGGTCCGACAGTCTCTGGTTTATGACAAAGGCGGTGCTGTGCACCCTGCCGATTGCAGCGCTTGTCGGAAGCAATAACTTAAGTACGGCGATTATTTTGCTCGGAATCTGTGCGTTTCTGATCTTTATTTCACATCCGGGCTACCTGCCGTTTCTCGGAATCGGAGGCGCCGGCATCGGGTTTATTGCCGTTTTTCTGATGATGGAGAGCTACCGCCTCGAACGCCTTGCCATCTGGCGCAACCCGGAGGCGTACGAGAAGGGGTTCCAGACCATTCAGGGACTCTATGCGATCGGCAGCGGGAGAATCTTTGGCTGCGGGCTTGGAAAAGGCCTGCAGAAGCTTGGCTTTGTGCCGGAAGCGCAGAATGATATGATCTTTTCGATTATCTGTGAGGAGGGCGGACTGTTCGGCGCCTGCCTGGTGATCGCCGTGTTTGCGGTGCTGATCTGGCGCTTGATGGTCATTTCGATCCATGCGCGGGATCTTGGCGGAGCACTGATTGCGGGCGGAATTATGGGGCATATTGCGCTTCAGGTGATCCTGAACATCGCGGTTGTGACAAATACGATTCCGAATACCGGCATTACGCTGCCTTTTATCAGTTACGGCGGCACCTCCGTGCTGTTTCTGCTCGGCGAGATGGGGCTTGCCCTGTCGGTCTCGAGGGACACCGATTAAAAAGGCGGAAAAGCGCTGCAGAACGGGAACAAAACGGGAGTGTAATGCATACCGTAAAAAGAGAGGCCGGATGGGAGAGAACAGGTGGGAGTATATCAGATTCTCGGCGGAAGGCGGCTTTGCGGAACGGTAACAGTCCAGGGTTCCAAAAATGCCGTTCTTCCCATGATCGCGGCGGCGGTTCTGACAAAAGAGGAGGTCGTGCTGGAAGGCTGCCCGAAGATTTCCGATGTGGAGGATATGGCGGAGATTGTAAGAAGCCTTGGCGGAACAGTCTGGTGGGAGAGGAATGCGCTCCACATGAACTGTGAAAAGATCGAAAAAAGCCGTGTGGAGGGAGCGCTTTCGAAGAGACTGCGCGCCTCTCTTTTGTTTCTGGGAAGTCTTCTTGCAAGGACAGGGGAGGCATACCTTGCAGGGGCCGGCGGCTGCCGGATCGGAAAGCGGCCGACGGACCTGCATCAGAGGGCAATGGAGCTTCTGGGAGCCGAGGTCTTCGAGGAGGACGGCACCATTCGGGCAAAGGCAGATCATCCGAAAGGAGCCGTGCTCTGCTTTCCGAAAAAGAGCGTCGGGGCGACGGAAAATGCGGTTCTTTTTGCTGTCGGAGCGGAAGGTGCAACAAGGCTGGAGCACTGTGCGCGGGAGCCGGAAGTGGTTCATCTCTGCCGGTTTCTTAAGGCCATGGGAGCGGAGATTACCGGCGAGGGGACGGAGCAGATTACCGTTTACGGAAGGCAGGGAAAGAGACTGCTGTCCGGCTGCCGGTATCGTGTTCCGGGTGACCGGATCGCGGCAGGGACGTATCTTCTGATGGGCGCGGCGACGCGGGGGCACCTGACGCTTTCCGGCGCGCCGCTGGACGAAATGGGGGCGGTTCTGTCCCTCTATCAGAAAATAGGTGGACAATATACAAGGAAGAGTGGTACACTGGTAGCAGACAGCAAAAACGTGCAGCATGCTGTTCCGTACGTGGAGACAGAGGAATATCCCGGTTTTCCGACGGATCTGCAGTCGCTGTATCTGGCGGCAGCGATGACGCTGGAAGGAAAGAGCTGTATCTGTGAAAATGTATTTGAGGACCGCCTCCGGACGGCAGAGGAGCTGCAGAAAATGGGCGGTACGCTGCAGATCTGCGGAAAATGGCTGACGGCCGAAAAAAGCCGTCTGCACGGTGCAGAAGTTGTTTCCCAGGATCTTCGGGGCGGCGCGGCACTCGTATCGGCGGCGCTTGCCGCAGAAGGATTTTCCACAATCCGGCAGACAGAACTGATTGAGCGGGGGTATGAACGGTTTCCAGAAACGCTCCGGGAACTCGGAGCCAAGATTATCGTAGAAAAAGAAATATGAGACAGAAAAAAAACAGAAAAAAGAAGAAAAACAGAAAAATACGGATTCTGACCGGGGTGGTGCTTGGCGTCGGCCTTGCAGGTGCCTTGTTTTTTAATGTGTTCAAAATCCGCAATATCCAGGTGGCGGGGAACACCCGGTATACAAAAGATGAAATCAAAGAGATGGTCGCGGACGACAAGTGGATGAAAAACACGGTGCTTCTTACGACGTTTCATTCGAAGGTTGATATGAGCGATATTCCTTTTATGAACTCCGTGGAGTTTACGTTTGTAAGCTATGACACCATCTGCATCCAGGTAAATGAGAAAAAAGTGGTCGGTTATGTCGAGTACGAAGGCCAGAAGGTCTATTTTGACAAGAACGGCATCGTGCTGGAGTGCGTGGACGAGGAGCAGGAAACACCTGCGGAGGGTGAGCCTTCCGACGGAACCGCCTCCGATGGAACGAGTGCGGATGGATCCCTTACGAGTGAGTCGCTTGCATCCGAAAGCGTATCATCCGATGGCACAGCATCCGAAAGCAGTACGTCCGACGGTGCGCTCTCGGCGGATACGATTAAAAGTGCACGTGTGACAACGACAGACTTTCAGCCTGCCCTTTCCGATGTTCCGCTTGTAACAGGACTTACGTTTGACTATGTGACCGTGAACGAGCAGCTCCCGGTTGAAAAACCGGCAGTTTTCCGCACCATGCTCGCACTTACGAGAATGACGGAGAAATACAATATCACGCCGGACAGTGTGGAATTTAATGAGAACAGCGAAATTATTCTGCATTACTATGATACCGTGCGGATTCTGCTTGGAACCGATACGGCGTTAGAAGAAAAGATGACGCGCGTAGCAGCAATCCTGCCGAGCCTTTCCGGTCTTTCCGGAGAACTCCATATGGAGGATTACAAGGACGGCGACAGCAGCTTTGTCTTCTCGAAAGATGTATAAGAGGAAAGGAAAGCCGTCAAAAAAACGCAATAATCCTGAATTTTTTATGAAATACGAAAAAAACAGTTGATTATTTTCCGAAGAAATTATATTATATCTTTATGTATGACCATCAGAATATCAGACTATTTTGAGATAGACAGCAGTTCATAATCAAAAGGAGGAAGTTGAAATTGTTAGAGATCATGACAAATGAGGCAGAATCATCTGCAAAGATTATCGTAATCGGTGTAGGTGGTGCAGGAAATAATGCTGTAAATAGAATGGTGGAGGAATCCATCGGCGGCGTTGAATTCGTTGGAATCAACACCGATAAACAGGCGCTGACCCTCTGTAAGGCACCTACCATTCTCCAGATCGGCGAGAAGCTGACCAAGGGACTGGGCGCAGGAGCAAAACCTGAGGTTGGAGAGAAAGCAGCCGAGGAGAGTATCGAAGAGCTCAAACAGATCATGGAAGGCGCTGATATGGTATTCGTCACCTGCGGTATGGGCGGCGGAACCGGAACAGGTGCAGCACCGGTTGTAGCAGGCGTTGCAAAAGAAATGGGCATTCTGACTGTCGGCGTTGTAACAAAACCGTTCAAATTCGAGGCAAGAACCCGTATGAGCAATGCGCTGATGGGAATCGAAAAACTCGAGGAAAACGTAGATACCCTGATCGTGATCCCGAACGACAAACTTCTTGAAATCGTAGACCGCCGGACAACCATGCCGGAGGCATTAAAGAAAGCAGACGAGGTTCTGCAGCAGGCCGTACAGGGCATCACAGACCTGATCAACCTGCCGGCACTCATCAACCTCGACTTCGCAGATGTTCAGACCGTTATGACCGACAAGGGTATCGCCCACATCGGTATCGGCGAGGCAAAGGGCGACGACAAAGCGCTCGAGGCTGTACAGCAGGCTGTTTCCAGTCCGCTGCTTGAGACCACCATCGAGGGTGCAAGCCACGTTATCATCAACATTTCCGGAGATATCTCCCTTATGGATGCAAACGATGCTGCAAGTTACGTACAGAATCTGGCTGGAGAGGATGCAAACATCATCTTCGGTGCTATGTATGATGATTCTGTTACCGATACAGCGAAGATCACCGTTATCGCAACAGGTCTCAACGATGCAACGGCGAAACAGGCAAGCGTATCCCGCAAAGAGCCGGCAGATGCAAGAAAGAGCGCATTTTCCAGCAGCAGCTTCTCTGCACAGGCAGCCGCTCCGGTACACACTGCTCCGAAAGCTTCCGCTCCGGTACAGCCGCAGCCACAGGTTCAGGTGCAGCCGCAGGTACAGGCTCAGCAGACCATGACAAGCAATGTTCCGAAAAAGGACATCCAGATCCCGGATTTCTTAAGAAACCGCAGATAAGCAAAGAATAATAAGCAAATAACGAATTTGCATCGACACGCCGCAGACCGAAAATGTTGCGACGTGTCGAAGTTTGTTGATCAAAAAAGAAGGTCATTCTTCCGAAAACGACAAAAAATTCACCCCCTTCCGTCTATAATAGGGTCTGTTAGAAATTCAGACCATGCAAAAGGCGCAGGGGGTGTTTTTTTGCACTATGAGATCTTTCTGGATCTTCTCTTTGCAGAGAATCTTCTGCTGAATTATACTATTCTGCGTCTTTCCTCCTTTCTTCTGAAACGATCTGCCACGCGAAGAAGGAGTTTTGCGGCAGCCGCGCTCGGCGCCGGCTATGCGGTGCTGTATGCCGTGTTTGCACGGTATCTGCCGGGTGCGCTGCTCGCCCTGGTCGGAATCGGAATTACAACAGGGATGGTGAAATCTGGCTGCAGAATCACGACAGTACGGGATCTTGCGGTGGGAATGGCAGGCTATATACTGTCCGGTTTTCTGATCGGCAGTGCATACCGCCTGTTTCGGGAGCTGATGCCGGGAAGGGGAATTCTTCTTTTTCTTCTTTCCGGGAGTGCCGCATATGCGGGAACGCTCCTCCTGCTGAAGATCCGAAAGGAGATGCTCCTGGAACACGCCAGGCAGGTTACGGTACAGCTTGTGCAGAATGGGAAATGGAAAAAAGTAAAAGGACTGTACGACACGGGCAATACTTTGCGGGATGCCACAACCAAAAAGCCGGTCTCGGTCGTACCGTACACTGTGATACTCGAATTGTTCCCGGACGAAATGCGGACAGGGATTGCGGCGCTTGCAAGGCACGAGACGGTGCCGGAGCCGGAACAGCTTCTTGCGCTGCAGCCCCGTTACATACCGTTTCGCGGACTGGAAGGCCGGGGCTTTCTGCCGGTGATCCGGATCTCGGAAATGATTCTTGTGACAGAACATACAGCCAGGCACATAAGCGGACCGCTGATTGCGCTTGGCGGAGAAAATAGTTCATCTCCCAGGGGCTATGAAATAATTTTGCATCCAGATCTCATGGAAGGACAGGAGGAATGAAGTATGCTGCAGGCTGCACTGCCAAACGGATTCCGGCTTCGTATGCTGCCGCGGTCCGTACAGGCTGTATTTCGTCAGACAGGGGAGATTTTCTATATCGGAGGCGCAGATGTTCTCCCGGCGCCTCTGGAGGGCCAGGCGGAGGCGGACGCGATCGCCGGGCTTTCCGATCCGGAAAACGAGACGGCAAGGAGCGAGCTGATCGAACACAATCTGCGCCTTGTCGTGTATATTGCACAGAAATTTGACAATACAGGAGTCGGTGTGGAGGATCTGATCTCGATTGGGACGATCGGCCTCATCAAGGCGATCAACACGTTCAATCCGGAGAAAAAGATCAAGCTCGCCACGTACGCGTCCCGGTGCATCGAGAACGAGATTCTGATGTATCTGCGGAGAAACAACAAGACGCGCATGGAAGTTTCGATTGATGAGCCGCTCAATGTGGACTGGGATGGAAATGAATTGCTCTTGTCCGATATCCTCGGAACGGAGGAGGATGTGATCTACCAGGGTCTCGAGCAGGAGGCGGAACACCGCGTGCTCGGAAGTGCAATCAGCAAGCTCTCGGAGCGGGAGCAGGTGATTGTGAAGCTCCGGTTCGGCATCAATATGCCGGAGGGACGGGAGAAAACGCAGAAAGAAGTCGCGGATCTTCTCGGGATTTCCCAGTCGTATATCTCGCGGCTGGAAAAACGGATTATGAAACGGCTGCGGAAAGAGATTGCGCGGTATGAATAGAGAATAAATAGGAATTGAGAATAGAAAAATATGCCCTGCCCGGAGGAAACAAAAAAGGTTTCTGCCCGGGCAGGGCATTGCCGGTCATCGGTTAAAAAGGGTTACCGTGTCTCAAACCGGCATGCGGAGCAAGCGCTGCAGAGAAACCGCTGTTTAAAGTGAGCTGTCTGCCGCTCCAGAGCTCTTTTGCCTCAACAGTATCCAGCAGGGAATCGTAGTAAAGCTGTCCCTCAGGCAGATTGCGGACACCGTACATATCCGGATTCCAGCCGCAGACGGGAATACTCGTCCATCTCCAGCTCGGAAAACGGAATATACTGATACCGGTCGCGTATGCATTTTTATCTGTCAGATGCATAAAAAAAATCCCCTTTCCAAAGCAATTGCTTGTTTTTTTCTGATAAGAAAAGTATAATAGAGAGCATAGTGCAAAACAAGAAAACAAACCGGATAAAAGAGGTAATTTTTTGATGGAAGATCTGATCGGAGTATATGGAATCCTGGATCGGGATCACTGGCCGGAAGCTCCGTTTCAGCTGCGGGACGGCGGAGTGGAGATAAGATGGAAGGAACCGTATGCATTTCATAATACAGACCGCGGAACATATTCCGGGTGGCTGATGCAGTATACACTTTCCGGAACCGGATGGTTTGAAAAAAACGGAAAAACGTATGAGATGAGCCCCGGAAAAGTTTTCCGTCATCATATGGGAATTTCACCATCGTCGTACCGGAAAGAACGGCAGAACGGTGCCGTCTGAAATCTGAGTTTTGTACGAAGAAATAAAGGGAGGAAACAAAACAAATGGAACGAGAAACATTCCAATCGCGCCTTGGCTTTCTTCTGCTTTCGGCAGGATGTGCCATCGGCATCGGAAATGTATGGAAATTTCCATATATGGTAGGAAACAACGGAGGTGGCATATTTGTGCTGTTTTATCTGATATTCCTTGCTATTATGGGAGTTCCGGTTCTGTCGATGGAGCTTGCCATCGGAAGAGGAAGTAAAAAGAGTACCGTGCGCGCATATGGTGAGCTGGAGAAGAAGGGTCAGAAGTGGCACATCCACGGATACGTTGCCCTGATCGGAAACTATCTGCTGATGATGTTCTATACCGTTGTTGCAGGCTGGATGCTGTATTATTTCTACAGCTTTTTAGCCGGAAAATTCAGTGGTCTTACAGGAGATGCGGTAACCGGAAAATTCAACGAGATGCTTTCGTCTCCGTCGATTCTTATCACTACCATGGTGCTTATTACGGTTGCGGGCTTTCTGATCTGTTCCGTAGGTCTGCGAAACGGCGTGGAGCGTGTCACAAAAGTGATGATGATCATACTGATGGCGATCATGATTTTTCTTGCTGTGTACAGCTTTACGATGCCGGGTGCAAAAGAGGGTCTGAAGTTCTATCTGGTGCCGGATAAACAGCAGATTGAACAGGTGGGATTGTTACACATTATTACAAATGCGATGAGTCAGGCCTTCTTTACGTTAAGTCTTGGTATCGGTGCGATGCTGATTTTCGGAAGCTATTTAAACGGAGGAAAATCCCTGCTCGGAGAGGCTGTCAATATTGCGGCACTCGATACCTTTGTGGCCATCACTGCAGGTCTTATCATTTTTCCGGCCTGCTTTTCTTACCATGTACAGCCTGACAGCGGACCAAAACTGATCTTTATGACATTGCCGCACATCTTCACTTCAATGAAGGGCGGACGGATCTTTGGAAGCTTTTTCTTCCTGTTTCTGTTCTTTGCGGCACTGTCGACTATCATTGCCGTGTTTGAAAACATTATGTGCTGCTTTTCTGAAGTCTTCGGCGTTTCCAGAAAACAGTCGGCGCTCATCAACTGTGTGCTCGTAATCCTGGGATCGATTCCGTGTGCGCTCGGCTACAATGTGTGGTCCGGTTTTCAGCCTCTTGGAGAAGGAAGTACCGTTCTCGACCTCGAAGATTTTATTGTCAGCAATCTGCTGCTGCCGATCGGATCGCTTATTTATCTTCTGTTTTGCACCTCGAAATGGGGCTGGGGCTTTAAAAATTACCAGGCGGAGGCAAATCGTGGCGATGGCCTGAAAATACCAAATGGAATGCGGATTTATCTTTCTTATATTCTGCCGTTGCTGCTTCTGGTATTAATTGTCCAGGGACTGATCGGATAAGACAGGAACAAAAAGGTCAATATCAGACGAAAAAAAGATAAGAAAAGAACTGGAAAAAAAGCCAGGAATACGAGATAATAAAAGACAAGAGACCAGAACAGGTGCCGGGACCCGGAAGTATCAGGTGTCCCGGCACTTGTCGGATCAGAAAGGATACAGGAGAAAGGGGAACAAAATGGGAAAATTTACACCACTGGATTTCAACAAATATGCAGCACTGGCCCGTCAGGCAGCGGCAGAAGGCTGTGTACTTCTGAAAAACGAAAATGAGGCACTCCCGCTTCGAAAAGGAGACAAAGTGGCTGTTTTCGGAAGAATTGCATTCCACTATTATAAGAGCGGACTTGGCTCCGGCGGTCTTGTCAATACGAAATACGTTGTCGGTATTCTGGATGCCTTAAAAGAAGAAAAAGACATTACACTCGACGAGAATCTTCTTGGAACATACGAAAAATGGATCGAGAAAAATCCGTACGACGAAGGACAGGGCTGGGGCAAGGTGCCGTGGTCCCAAAAAGAGATGGAGCTGACCGACGAGATCGTGGAGAGTGCAAAAGGCGCCGATGCAGCCATCGTTGTTGTAGGCCGTACCGCAGGTGAGGATCAGGACAACAAAAATGAGGCAGGCAGCTATCTCTTAACCGATACTGAAAAAGAGATGGTAGAAAAAGTCAGCAAAGCATTTGCAAGAACAATCGTTGTGCTGAACGTCGGAAACATTATCGACATGAAATGGGTGAAAGAGTGCAATCCGGCAGCTGTTCTCTATGTATGGCAGGGTGGTCAGGAAGGCGGAAACGGTGTTGCCGATGTACTGATGGGAAGAGTCAATCCGTGCGGTAAGCTGACCGACACGATTGCAGAGAATATCGAGGACTATCCGTCCCAAAGCTGCTTCGGCGATCTGACCCGCAATGAGTACAAAGAGGATATCTACGTCGGATACCGCTACTTTGAGACCTTTGCAAAAGAGAAAGTATTGTATCCGTTCGGTTTTGGTCTTTCCTATACGACATTTGCCGTGACCGCAGAGGCAGAAGAGAAAGATGTTGACAATGTAACCGTGACGGCAACCGTTGAAAATACCGGCAAAACGGATGGTAAAGAGGTTGTTCAGGTTTATGTAAAAGCTCCGCAGGGTGTTCTTGGAAAACCATCCCGCGCACTCGTCGGTTTTGCAAAGACCGGTGTTCTTGCACCAGGCGCAAAAGAGACGCTGACGATCGATGTGACCAAAGAGAGCTTTGCATCCTACGATGACAGCGGTGCAACCGGCCACAAATCCTGCTACGTACTCGAAGAGGGCAGTTATGAGTTCTACGTCGGAAGCGATGTCAGAAGCGCAGCCTTTGCCGGTGCATACGAGCAGCCGTTCAAAGTGGTTGAGATCCTGACCGAGGCTATGGCTCCGGTAGAAGCATTTGAGCGCATGAAAGCTGTTCCGGGCGAAGACGGAACGTTAAAACCGGGATATGAGGCAGCTCCTCTGCGCACCGTAGATCCGATCGAGCGCATGAAAGAAAACCGCATGGAGCCGATCACCTATACCGGTGACAAAGGCTACAAGCTCGGTGATGTCCTGGATAAGAAAGTAACGATGGAAGAGTTCGTGGCACAGCTTTCCGATGAAGATCTGATCTGCATCTTCCGCGGCGAGGGCATGTGCAGCCCGAAGGTTACTCCGGGAACCGCAGCAGCATTCGGCGGCCTGACACCGGAACTGCAGGAATTCGGTATTCCGGCAGCCTGCTGTACCGACGGCCCGTCCGGACTCCGCTTTGACTGCGGAACGAGAGCCTTCTCCATGCCGAACGGAACCCTGCTTGGCTGTACGTTTGACCTTCCGCTGGTAGAAGATCTGTACGAGATGGCAGGACGCGAGATGAGACAGAACCGTGTCGATGCCTTGCTCGGACCTGGTATGAATATTCACAGAAACCCGCTGAACGGCCGTAACTTTGAGTATATCTCCGAGGATCCGTACCTGACCGGATGGATCAGTGCCGTACAGATTCTTGGTATGGAAAAATCCGATGTAACCGGAACCATCAAACATTTCTGTGCAAATAACCAGGAGTCCAACCGACATCATGTGGACGCCGTTGTTTCCGAGCGTGCCCTGCGTGAAATCTATCTGAAGGGATATGAAATCGCAGTCAAAGAAGGCGGCGCAAGATCCATCATGAGCACTTACGGACCGGTCAACGGCATCTGGACTGCAGGAAATTACGATCTTCTGACCACGATTCTGCGCGGCGAGTGGAACTACGACGGCTTCGTTATGACTGACTGGTGGGCAATGTCAAACCGTGAGGGATATGAAGCAACCAAAACAACCCATGCACCGATGGTATCTGCCGGAAACGATGTCTTCATGGTATGCACCGACTGCTCCGATATGGGACAGGACGATGTGAAAGAGGCACTGGAAAACGGCGAGATCACAAGAGGCGACCTGCAGAGAAATGCGATGAATGTCCTGCATTTCATCCTTGGAACTCCAAGCATCTTACGGTTCCTGGACCGCATCAGCGAGGAAGAGAAAGAAGCACAGGAGCAGATGGGCGACAACGATTTCGTTGCAGCAGATCTTGTAACATACGAGGCAGATCCGGCAACGGGAGATGTTGTGATTGACGCATCCGCATGGAACACGAAAAAAGGAAACAGTGAAGTATGCGGTGTTACGATTCTGGCTGACAAGATGGGAACGTACGATATCGAAATCGAGATGAAATCCGATCTGGAAGACCTCGCACAGCTGCCGGTAACCGTGTACATCGACAATATCGTAAAAACTATGATCAGCATCCGCGGAACAAAAGGTGAGTGGATCAAAGAGACGAGAGACCTTGGCTTCTTCTTCGGCCCGAACCACTACCTGAAGCTGTACTTCGGCGCAAATGGTCTGGAGCTTGGAAAGATCCGCCTGAAGTTAAGAGAAGGCATGGAAGTACTGAGCAAACACGAGGAATAAATAAAAAAAGAAATACAGAGAAAAACCGGAACCCGGGAGCCGCTGTTTGAAAGCGGTGCCGGGTTCCGGTTTTTCGTATGAAAGAAGATTTTTATGGAAGAAGCTGTTTTTTAGTGAAGCTCGTCCTCATCCACATCAATCACATTGTCATCGTGCAGGATTTTCTGCTGGTTGATTTCGGTCTGGATGACGTTTTTGATCCGGCGTTTTGCGCGGCCCATGTAGTAGGTGGTGACAAGATCGGAAATGCCGCTGTAGACAAGGCAGATACCGATGAAAATGTTTGTGGTTGCAACGGCATCAAACGGATTGGTACAGATGATGATGCCGAGAACGCTGGTTAAAAGAGCCAGCAGGAACTCAAGCCACCATTTTTCCAGCCCTGTTTTTTTGAGGTTGAACGCCTTCTGAATGCTGAGCAGTCCGTTTGCCAGAAGGATGATACCGATGACAACCGGGATGAATGCGATTACAAGGTCACTTTCAAAGATAACGAAGCAGCCGAACAGAATCAGTACCAGGGCAACGAACAGATCGTAGCGGAAGAAAAACGGCTCGCCGCGGCTTGCAATGTAGCGGATCAACGCAACAACGCCGCCAAACAGGAGCAGTGCTCCGGCGATATAACAGATCAGCAAACTCGTTTTTACGGGGTAGACGATCAGCACGATACCTAGTATAATAGAGACAGCGGCTGAAAGCAGGAAACTGTTTTTCACATCCTGAAAAAATTGTTTCATAAGGATTCTCCTTTCCACTTGAATGTGGTTTTTCGTTTGCTTTTATAGTAGCTTTTCAAAGCAGAAAAAGCAATGGACAAATTGAAAAAAATGTACGAAGAAATGGAATCGTGAAACGGAAGAAAGAGAGGGTAAAAAAGATGCAGGACGAACAGAAAAAGTTCCAGGAGAAGCTCTCCGAATTGCTGTCATACGCCAGAGACCATGAAAATAAAGTAACGATGAAAGAAGTCAGAGACTTTTTTGAAGACTTTGCACTGGATGAGCAGAAAGTCACCTTTGTCTGCGAATATCTGACGATGGAGCAGGTCGATGTGGCAGATTATGAGCCGGGCGTCGTGCCGGAGGAGACCGAAAAAGAAAAGAAAAAACCGGAGTTTTCCGAGGAGGAGCTGCGTGCCTTACAGCAGTATCTTGACGAACTGCCGGAGACAGAAACACCGTCGGAGGAAGAAACGGCAGAGCTTTACCGGAAAGCGGCAGAGGGCGATTCCCTTGCAAAGAGCATGCTCGTGCAGCTCTGGCTTCCGAAAGTTATTGAGACCGCAAAAGAAATGCACACCCGCGATTTCTTCCTGATGGATCTGGTGCAGGAGGGAAATGTCGGACTTTTAGTAGCGCTGGAGTCCGTTGTAAAAGCTGAGACGGCGGAGCAGGCGATTGATGCGGCTGTGCGTGAGACGATCAGCGATTTCATGGAAGAACACAGAGTTCAGAAACACAAGGACAATACTGTAGTCAATAAAGTAAACCGCTTAAAAGACGCCATCGAGGAACTCTCCGACGGCGATGACATGGATTTCAGTGTGGCAGAGCTTTCCGCGTATCTTGACATGTCCGTGGAAGAGATTGAGGATATTCTGCGGATTGCAGGCGAAGAGCCGTAACAAAAGGCTGGTATTTGCACAGAAACTGTGTGAATTGGCAATAAAACAAAAGCAAAGGAGAAAAATACAATGGTACATCATATTGTTATGTGGAAATTCAAACCGGAAGTAGAGGATGCAAAGAAACCGGAGCTGAAAAAAGCGATGGCAGAGAACCTGAAAAGCCTGGTCGGCAAAGTGCCGGGACTGTTGACGGTTGACTTTGTAGAAGCACCGCTTGCATCTTCCACCCATGATATGGCACTTGTCACAACACTGGAAAAAGCAGAGGATGTAGCTGTATATGCAAAACATCCGGAGCACGTAAAAGTAGCAGACACCTATGTACGTCCGTACACAACGGAGCGTGCAGCACTCGATTACGAAGAGTAAAAACAAGCACGGACTTTAGCTCGTTGCCCGTTTAAATAAAAAAGTATCCCGCTTCCCCAAAAGGAACGGGATACTTTTTTTGTGCCGAGAAGATCAATTCCTGATCTGGTGAATACGTTTCATTTAAGTGTTTTTCTGTTCTTCCTTCTGCAGTTCGTCAATTGTAAGCAGCAGCTCATCGATGGAAACCTTTTCGTCCTTCGGATTTTCCGTAAATTCTCTGACCAGTTCTTCGTACGTTCTTCTTCTGTGTTCCAGCGCTTTCCGCGACCGCTCCCGCCGGATGCGGCGGACATACCGCAGGCGGAGGACAAAGAGCAGAATCAGAACGAGAAGGACAAACGGCATCGCCAGAAAAACAGGATCTGCCTTCCGGATACGGGCAAAAAGGGATGCACCGGCCGAGGCAAGATGGCGGAACCAGGAAGCGGCATGCACAGTGCCTTTCCAGAACGCTGCGAAATGGGAAGCCACAGATGAGAAGGAAACCGTGGATGATGCCGGTGCTTTGGAAATGGCCGGTTCCGGTGTCTGGGTTATGGCCGGTGTTTCGGTCGGCGTCGCAGTGGCAGTCGGCGTCGGTGTCGCCGTCGGAACCGGTTCAAACGTTACGGCAAGGGTATGATCCTTCTGGATATCGGAAAATGTGTAGCTGTCCGGATATTCCGTCACCGGCAGATACAAGCCGTCCACCGAGAGCTTCGCGAGCCGGAAGCCTTCGTCTGCCGTGTAGGAAACGGTTTTTTCCTCTCCGCGGGAAACTTCCCCGCCCTCGGACACCGAGCCATGCTCCGCCGCGGAAGTGGAAACCGTGAACAGATACGGCACCCGGGTGCGGTAGAACTGCACGTACCGTCCACCATCTGCCTTTGTTACGTTTACAATCGCAATAAATTCCCCAGGATTTGTCTCGCAGAGGCCCTCTGGTTCATTGATGGTGATATCGTCGGAAAAGCCAAAATCAACCGTGTCGTCCGCAAGCAGTGTTTTCTGCGAGAGCGAGTATGTCTGGATAAAGTTTCCGATTCCGAGATGCATCGTCAGCGGAAAAAGAAAAAAGAGATCGCCGGAAACACAGAGATCCTGAAAGTTTTCCATGTAAAAATCGAAGGGATACGTGCCCCAGTCATCCACCACCTGAAGTGAGGCATCGAGGAGTTTAAAGCCGTAGCCGCCGTCCGCATCGGTCTGGATCAGATAGCCGCCGGTGGAGGGAAGATAATCAATACCGAGAATATTGTAGCTTGTCGAGAGCTGGATCCGCTCTTTCTGCTCGAGAGTATCCGGGTCGAGGCGGAAGATACATCCGTAATTGGAAGCATCCGGGCTGCTGTAGCCGCTCACGAGGATTTCATGTGTGACGGGATTGTATGCCATACCGTTTGCGTGAGCAAAGTCTGCGTCCCTTACCTGATGCGCGAGGGAATACTGCGTAACGGGATTTCCGTCTGCGTCTGTATCATTTTTATAGTAGGCAGAGACTACGTCCGGCTCTGTCGTCAGATCATTAAAATTTTCGATGCAGATGATATAATCTTCCGTCGCACAGACGGACTGCACCGCGCCGTTGCTGCCGAGAATCGGATATTCCCCGACCAGTTCCCAGGAGGCACCGGTAAACGGCGTACTGGAGGCAAAACCAGCCTGACAGAGTATGGGATGAGCGAGGAAGAGAAAAATACCCAGAAAAAGGGCAAGAAAAAACCGGCCGGATTTCTTGCCAGTGGGAGATTTTATCGAAAAATTTGTAAATGCAAGCCGCATATGATGTGTAGGTCCTTTCTTACAGAAAAAAGGTGAACTTTTTCTGTCATCCTATCTTACCACGGAACCGGCGGAAAGTAAATGAAGGAGGGATGGAGATTTTCTTACATATCGTTTAAGAAAATGTAATAATTTTGTAGTGTTTGCCGATGCAAAGTAGTTGTAAACATTTTGCCGTCTTGGTAAAATAAACATAACAGAATTCAGAAAATTGTGAAGAAAAAGGAAAGGCAGAGAACCGATGATTAGAATCAAAGATATTGCAGACCGCGCAGGAGTCAGCCCGACGACGGTTTCGAATGTAATACACGGAAAGACAGGGCGCGTCTCAAAGGCGACGGTCGAGAAAATCAACCGGATTTTAAAGGAGATGGAGTACGTGCCGAGTATCAGCGCGCGCATGCTGGCGAACAACAGCTCCGGTCTTATTGGTGTGGCGCTTGGTTTCATGAAGAAAGGAAATGCATCGTCCTTTGAGGATCCCTTTGTGTCGGCAATGCTTGGAAACCTGGAATATCAGATCCGGGAACACGGCTATTATATGATGCTGGTTGCGCGCCATGAGCAGGACGATCTTATGCAGCAGGCGCTCGGCTGGAATTTTGATGGCATGATTGCAATGGCTCTGAAGGAAAAGGAGATTGCAGAACTCTCGGAACGTCTCGGAAAACCGCTGGTAACCATTGATCAGTATCTCCCGCCGGAACTTGGAGTCCGCTCCATTACAATGGATGACTGCGGCGGTGCGTACCAGATGAGTCAGTACCTGATTGGAAAGGGACATAAAAAATTTCTCTTTTTATCCGACTGCGATCTCGGTGTTGACCACTATCGGTGGCTCGGTGTGCGTCAGGCGATGGAGGAGGCGGGAATTGAGGACTTTGAAAGTCGCCATATTGTGATCCCGTGGAATCCAGAGCAGAGGGAGAAGGCATATGAGGAGATGCTTCCGTTCTTCAAAAAACAGACCGCGCTCTTTTTTTCATCGGATTACTATGCACTTGAAGCATCTAACTTTCTGCAGAACAGGGGAATAAAGGTTCCGGAGGAAATTTCAATTGCGGGTTTTGATGATGTTACTTATGCGACACTTGCGCGGCCGAAGCTGACTACCGTGCATCAGATGGTGGATGGAAAAGCACGCCGTGCCGTAGAGGTCCTGATGCACCTGATCCAGGATGAGCCGGTACAAAAAGATATTCCGCCATTGCCGACAACGCTGGTGGAGAGGGAGTCGGTAAGAGATCTGACGAAGTAAATAGTTACCAAAATTACAGAAAAACTCTTGTAGAAACTGCTGGTTTTGCGCAAAACTATTGAAAAATCACCGTGAAGTATGGTAAACTGTGCTTGCAAACGACAGAATCAAAGAACCAGACACGTTCTGGGGATGAAATAAAGGAGGTAAAAAAATGGACAAAAAATGGTGGAAAGAAGCCGTAGTGTATCAGATTTATCCGCGCAGCTTCATGGACAGCAACGGAGACGGTATCGGCGATTTAAATGGTATCACATCCCGTCTGGATTATCTGAAGGATCTTGGCGTGGATGTTATCTGGCTGTCTCCGGTGTACCAGTCACCAAACGATGACAATGGATATGATATCAGCGATTACCAGGCAATCATGCAGGAATTCGGAACAATGGAGGATTTTGACCGCATGCTTTCGGAGATGCATAAAAGAGGCATCAAGCTGGTCATGGACCTTGTTGTCAATCATACCTCAGATGAACACAAATGGTTCGTGGAGAGCCGCAAATCGAAAGACAACCCGTACCGCGATTATTACATCTGGCGCGATGCAAAAGAAGGAAAAGAGCCAAACAACTGGGGAAGCTGCTTCTCCGGTTCCGCATGGAAATACGATCCGCAGACCGAGATGTATTACCTGCATCTGTTCTCAACAAAACAGCCGGATCTGAACTGGGAGAATCCAACGGTTCGAAAAGAAGTTTTCGATATGATGAACTGGTGGTGTGAAAAAGGCATTGACGGTTTCCGGATGGACGTTATCAGCATGATCTCCAAACCGGAAGGGCTGCCGGACGGAAAAATTCCGGAGGGCGGACTCTACGGTGATTCCGGCTGCGTAAACGGACCGCACGTTCATGAGTATCTGCAGGAGATGAACAGGGAAGTCCTCTCCAAATATGATCTGATGACGGTCGGTGAGTGTGCCGGTGTCACGATCGAGGAAGCAGAAAAATATGCATCCGCAGACGGCAAAGAGCTCAGCATGGTATTCCAGTTCGAGCTGGTTGAGCTGGCAAGCGGAAAATACGGCAAATGGACGGATAAACGTGTACCGCTTAAAGATTTCAAAAGGGTTATGTCATCCTGGCAGACAGAGCTTGAGGGCAAGGCATGGAACAGCCTCTTCCTTGGAAACCATGACCAGCCGCGCTGCCTGTCCCGTTTCGGTGATGATTCACCGGAATATCGCGTAGTCAGTGCCAAAATGCTGGCAACCTGCCTTCATATGATGCAGGGTACCCCGTACGTATACCAGGGCGATGAGCTTGGTATGAAGAATGTTCCGTTCCACGATCTGTCCGAGTTCCGCGATATTGAGAGCATCAACGCGTTCCACGAGCTGACCGGAGCCGGAAAAGTAGCGCCGGACGACATGATGCGCTACCTGAACCTGCGCGGAAGAGACAATGCAAGAACTCCGATGCAGTGGGATGATACCGCTTCGGCAGGATTTACCACAGGAACACCGTGGATCAAAGTCGGACCGGATTACGAGACCGTCAATGCCAAGAATGAGATGGCGGATCCGGATTCTGTATACAATTATTACAAGAAACTGATTCATCTCCGGAAAGAGAAGGATATCATGGTTTACGGAACGTACGAGCTGCTCGATCCGGAGGATGAGGCTCTGTATGTATATACCAGAACCTTAGGTGACCAGAAACTCCTCGTGATGTGCAATTTTACAAAAGAGGAGCAGGAGTACACAGTTCCGGAAACCTTTGCGGGAGCAGAGGTACTGATCAGCAACTATCCACAGAGCGGCGCAGCAGCGGGGGCAAGAAAACTGCGTGCGTATGAGGCGGTTGTTCTGGAAACCAAATAAAAAATGCAGAGGAACCTGTGGCAGAACGGACTTTTGCCACAGGTTCCCGTTCTCAAAATACGGCAAAAACCGGTAAGAGTAAGAAAGGGGAAAACAAAACATGAAATCATATCTGAAAATGGAGACACATCCGCTTGCAGATCCGAAGAATGTAGTAAAGGGCGATAAATATCGTATCACGGTGCTGACGGAGCATCTTCTTCGACTGGAATACAGTGAGGATGGTGAATTTATCGATGCGGCATCCCAGACGGTTGTAAACCGGGATTTTCCAGCAGTGGAATTTTCCGTCAAAGACACAGGCGATGAGCTGGAGCTGCGTACAAAGTATCTGCAGCTGAATTACAACAAAAAGGCATTCTCTGCAAACGGACTTTCCTGCAAAACAACGGCAGTCGGCATCAGTTCTGTACCGGCATGGCATTACGGAGATCCGACACAGGATCTTGGAGGAACGGCCCGTACGCTTGATCAGGTCAACGGAGCATGCGAACTGGAACCTGGTATCATGTCCTGGTTTGGTTCCGCTGTTCTGGATGATTCGAAGTCGCTTCTGATGACAGAGGACGGTTGGGTGACCCCGAGAAAGAAAGGAGTGCAGGATCTGTACTTCTTCGGCTATGGCTGGAATTTCCGCCTGGCATTAAAGGATTTCTACCACCTTTGCGGCAAAACTCCGATGCTTCCGAGATTTGCACTTGGAAACTGGTGGAGCCGTTACTGGCGTTACAGTGAAGCATCTTATATGAAACTGATGGAAGACTTCGACAAAGAGAACGTTCCATTCTCGGTTGCTGTTATCGATATGGACTGGCACCGTGTAGACGATGTGGATCCAAAATACGGCAGCGGCTGGACCGGCTATAGCTGGAATAAAAAACTCTTCCCGGATCCGGAGCGTTTTCTTGGAAAACTCCATGCACGCGGCATGAAGACAACACTGAATGTCCATCCGGCAGACGGAATTCGTGCGTATGAGGACTGCTATCCGGAAGTAGCAGAGGCTATGGGAGTGGATGCAAAAAAAGAAGAGCCGGTCAATTTTGACATTGCGGATCCGAAATTTGTTGATGTATATTTTGACAAAGTTCATCATCCGATGGAAAAAGAGGGCGTCGATTTCTGGTGGATTGACTGGCAGCAGGGACAAAGTACCAAGATCGAGGGTCTTGATCCGCTGTGGATGCTGAATCACTATCATTTTCTTGACAGTGGAAGAGACGGAAAACGTCCGATGACCTTCTCCCGCTATGCAGGACCGGGCTCCCACCGCTATCCGGTCGGATTTTCCGGAGACACCCACATCACCTGGGAATCCCTGGATTTCCAGCCATACTTTACCAGCACAGCCTCCAACATCGGCTACGGATGGTGGAGTCATGATATCGGCGGCCATATGCTCGGCTACCGTGACGATGAGCTTGAAGCAAGATGGTATCAGTACGGAGTCTTTTCTCCGATCAACCGTCTGCACAGTTCTAACAGTGCCTTCAGTGGAAAAGAGCCTTGGAACTTCAGTATGGAAGTGCGCAGCACAATGGATGATTTCCTTCGCTTGCGTCATAAACTCGTACCGTATCTGTACACGATGAACTACCGTGCATGGAAAGAAGACACACCGATCGTTGTTCCGATGTATTATGATTACCCGGAGACGGTTTTCTGGGGCAAAAATCAGGCACCGAATCAGTACTTCTTCGGAAGCGAGCTGATGGTAACACCGGTGACAACGAAATGCATTCCGGAGCTGAAGCGTGCAAAAACAAAGGTGTGGCTGCCGGAAGGTACGTGGTTTGATTTCTTCAAAGGAATGATTTACGAGGGTGGCAGAAGTATGGATCTGTACCGTACGCTCGAGGAGATCCCGGTTCTTGCTAAAGCAGGTGCGATTATCCCGATGACAGAGAAGATCAGTGCGCTGGATGTAGAATCCAACCCGGATGAGCTGACGGTACGCGTTTACGCGGGCGCGGACAATACATTTGTCCTGTACGAGGATGACAATACTACCATGGCATATGAGAAGGATGACTGTGCAAAAACATCGATGACGCTCGACTGGGGTGCGCGGAAATTTACGATTGCACCGGTTGAAGGCAATCAGAGCTTCGTTCCGGAAAGCAGAATGTACTGCGTAGAATTCGGCGGAAGTACGGCAAAAGAAGCGAAGGTCTTTGTAAACGGCGTGGAAGCGGATGCAGAAGTCAAAGAGAAAGACGGACTTCTTACGATCGCGGTAACAGATGTAAAACCGCAGGATACCGTGACAATCTGTCTGCCGGAAGATACGGAGATTGCAAAGAACGATGTCATGACACGTGCGATGGATCTGCTGCTGCACGCCGAAATCAGCTACATCACCAAAGAGCAGATCGCAAATCTTCTTCGCAAAGCAGACGGAAAGGTAGCAATTCTGGCTGCAGAGCTGCAGAGCATGGAACTTTCAAATGATCTGCGCGGTGCGCTGCTGGAGATCATTACGGCATAAATTGCTGCAGAAAAACACGATTTGATTTACAGAAAAAGAATTCTGTGATACGATACATACAAAGAAAAGGAAGAGAGCGTGGCAGTGGATTCTGTCAGGCTCTCTTCTTGAAATGTGAGACAGGAGGATTTTTAAACGTGGGAAAATACATCATGGCACTTGATGCCGGCACAACGAGCAACCGCTGTATTCTGTTTGATCAGAAAGGACAGATCGTAAGCCTTGCGCAGAAGGAGTTTACCCAGCGTTTCCCGAAACCGGGCTGGGTGGAGCACGATGCCAATGAAATCTGGTCCACGATGCTCGGTGTAGCCGTGGAGGCAATGCAGAAAGCGGGCGCGTCCTACGAGGATATCGCGGCAATCGGCATCACAAACCAGAGAGAGACGACGATCGTCTGGGACAAAAAGACGGGAGAGCCGGTCTACAATGCAATTGTATGGCAGTGCCGCAGAACATCGGAATACTGCGATTCCCTGATGGAGCGCGGACTGGTTGACCGTTTCCGGGAGAAAACAGGTCTTGTGATCGATGCGTATTTTTCAGCCACGAAGCTGAAATGGATTCTAGATGAAGTTCCGGGCGTGCGCGAGCGGGCGGAGCGAGGCGATCTCTATTTTGGAACAGTGGAGACGTGGCTGATCTGGAAGATGACAAAGGGAAAGATACATGTCACCGATTACACCAACGCGTCCCGTACAATGCTGTTCAATATCCATACCCTGAAATGGGATGAGGATATCTTAAAAGAGCTGAACATTCCGCTCTGTATGCTGCCGGAAGTCCGCCCGTCGAGCTGTGTCTACGGGGAGACGGCATCCACATATTTCGGCGGCCCGATTCCGATTGCGGGAGCAGCGGGAGACCAGCAGGCGGCGCTGTTCGGCCAGACCTGCTATGCGCCGGGCGAAGCGAAAAATACATACGGAACAGGCTGCTTCCTGCTGATGAACACGGGAGAAAAGCCGGTTTCTTCGACACACGGTCTTGTTACCACGATTGCATGGGGCATCGGGGACAAGATTACGTATGCGCTCGAGGGATCCATTTTCGTCGGCGGAGCCGCAATCCAGTGGCTGCGCGATGAGATGAAGCTGATCGAGTCCTCGGCGGATTCCGAGTACATGGCGCAGAAGGTGAACGACACGAACGGCTGCTACGTCGTGCCGGCGTTTACCGGCCTTGGCGCACCGTACTGGGATCAGTATGCGAGAGGAACCATTCTCGGCCTGACCCGCGGCGTCAACAAATACCATGTGATCCGCGCAACGCTGGAGTCGATCACGTATCAGGTGGATGATGTCTTAAAAGCGATGGAGGCAGATTCCGGCATGAAGCTCTCTGCGCTGCGTGTGGACGGCGGAGCAAGCGCCAACAACTTCCTGATGCAGTGCCAGGCGGACATCAGCCAGGCGCCGGTGGAGCGGCCGTGCTGCATCGAGACGACCGCGATGGGAGCAGCTTATCTTGCGGGACTCGCCGTCGGCTACTGGCCGGATCAGGAGACGGTAAAACAGAACGGAGCCATTGACCGTACGTTTGAGCCGGAGCTCTCGAAAGAGGAGCGCGATGAGAAGATGAACGGATGGCACAAAGCAGTCCGTTACGCCGAAGGATGGGCAAAATAGAAAAAGATTTTGGAAATGCAGAAAAGGAACGGTTTCGTAATGAAAACCGTTCCTTTTCGCGTACTGTGACTTCTTGTCTACTGACGTTAAAGAATGTCGATATGTTCGCCGTTTAAAGCTTTGTTCATGCTTCGCACGGCACAGAATTTACCGCACATCGAGCAGGTATCTTCCTGTTCCGGCGAGCGGTCAGCACGGATGGCTTTTGCAGTCTCCGGGTCCAGTGCGCAGTCCCACTGTGCTTCCCAGTCGAGCACGCGGCGGGCATCGCCCATCTTGTCGTCAATATCACGCGCATGCGGAACACCTTTGGCGATGTCGGCAGCGTGTGCGGCGATTTTGCTTGCGATGATGCCCTGTTTTACATCATCCAGGTTCGGAAGAGCCAGATGCTCTGCCGGCGTTACGTAGCACAGGAAAGCAGCGCCGTTCATGGCCGCAATCGCGCCTCCGATGGCAGCGGTGATGTGGTCGTAGCCCGGTGCAATATCGGTCACAAGAGGGCCGAGGACATAGAACGGAGCGCCCATGCAGATGGTCTGCTGTACTTTCATGTTGGCCGCAATCTGATCCATCGGAACGTGGCCCGGTCCCTCAACCATAACCTGAACGTCTTTTTCCCAGGCACGTTTGGTGAGTTCGCCGAGGCGCACCAGCTCCTCAATCTGGCAGACATCCGTTGCGTCGGCAAGGCAGCCAGGACGGCAGGCGTCGCCGAGAGAAATGGTCACATCGTATTCACGGCAGATATCGAGAATCTCATCGTAATACTCGTAGAACGGATTCTCCTCGCCGGTCATGCACATCCAGGCGAACACGAGGGAGCCGCCGCGGGAAACAATATTCATTTTCCGTTTGTGTTTGCGGATCTGATCGATGGTTTTTCTGGTGATGCCGCAGTGCAGGGTGACGAAATCGACACCGTCCTCGGCATGGAGGCGGATGACGTCAATAAAATCTTTGGCGGTCAGCGTATCCAGGTCTCTCTGGTAATGGATCACACTGTCATATACCGGCACGGTGCCGATCATGGCCGGACATTCGGAGGTCAGTTTCCGCCGGAACGGCTGCGTATTGCCGTGGCTCGACAGGTCCATGATGGCTTCTGCGCCCATATTGACCGCGGAGAGTACCTTCTGCATCTCCACATCGTAATCTTTACAGTCTTTCGAAACACCGAGATTTACATTGATTTTCGTGCGCAGCATCGAGCCGATGCCCTCCGGGTCGATGCAGGTGTGCAGCTTATTGGCCGGAATGGCAACCTTTCCGCTGGCAACGAGCGGCATCAGGTCTTCCACGGCCATATACTCTTTTTCTGCGACTTTTTTCAGCTCCGGTGTTACAATGCCGCGGCGTGCGGCGTCCATCTGTGTTGCGTAATTGCGTTCCATCTGTTGTTCTCCTTTATTTTCAAAATCAGATCCGGTAAGCGTGGTTCAGCGGTCCCGAGCCGTGGCCGAGATCCATCATGCTCGCGAGTGCGCCCGAAATATACTCTTTTGCGGCGGAAATGGCATCCGGAAGGGAAAGCTCCTTTGCGAGCCCCGATGCGATGGCGCTGGAGAGTGTACAGCCGGTGCCGTGTGTGTTCGGATTGTCGATGCGTTTTCCGGTGAACCAGGTAAATGTGCCGTTGTGATATAAAAGATCGTTGGCATCATTGATACTGTGGCCGCCCTTTAATAGAACGGCACAGCCGCAGGAATCCCCGATCTCTTTTGCGGCGCGTTCCATATCGCTTTCCGACTGGATTTTGATGCCGGAGAGAACTTCTCCCTCTGGGATATTCGGTGTGATGACTTCGGCCAGAGGAAAGAGCAGTTTTTTCATCAGGTCAGGCACGCCGCCCGAAGCGAGCGCGGAACCGCTTGTAGCGACGAGGACCGGGTCCACAACGATGTGTTTGGCCTGGTAGAAGCGAAGCCGTTCGGAGATGACTTCGATCAGTGCCGGGGAGGATACCATACCGATTTTGACGGCGTCCGGGAAGATGTCCGTAAAGACGGCGTCAAGCTGTGCGGCCAGAAACTCCGGTGTTACATCGAAAATACCGGAAACTCCGGTGGTGTTCTGGGCGGTGAGTGCGGTAATTGCCGACATGGCGTAAACTCCGTTTGTGATCATGGTTTTGATGTCTGCCTGAATGCCGGCGCCTCCGCTGGAATCACTTCCCGCGATTGTTAATGCTGTTTTCATGTTTTTCGCGTCCATGAGAATTACTCCTTTGCATTACTTTTCTTTTTGGACAGGCGACAAAGAAAGTGGTGCCCCCAGTCTGCCGCCTGGTGTGAGGATGAATGGTTACGTAAAATTATTTGTTTTCCAGCATGCGCAGAGTCTGTTCTTTCAGATCCTTCGTTGCGGAAACAATGTCTTTCTGTGCAAAAATGGCACTGATGACGGCGATGCCGCAGATGCCGCTGCCGGAAAGCTCCGTCACGTTATCGCGTGTGATGCCGCCGATGGCGATGACAGGGATTTTAACGGCATTGCAGATAGCAGTCAGCGTTTCGTGGCTGACATCCTCCGCATCCGCCTTGGAACCGGTGTGGAAGACTGCGCCGACGCCGAGGTAATCTGCCCCGCGCTGCTCGGCGAGAATGGCCTGTTCCACGGTCTGTGCCGAAACGCCGATGATCTTGTCCGGGCCAAGCTTTGCACGGACATCGCCGGCCTCCATATCGCTCTGGCCGACATGAACGCCGTCCGCATCCATCTTAGCTGCGATTTCCACGTTATCGTTGATGACGAAAGGAACATGGTATGCGGCACAGAGTTTTTTCAGTTCCAGTGCCTCTTCCATAAAGTGATCCTGGTCAAGATTTTTTTCGCGGAGCTGGATAAACGTTGCGCCGCCCTGCAGAGCCTTTTCCACCTGGCTGTACAGTGTCTCGCCGTTCAGCCAGCTGCGGTCTGTCACAGCATATAAAAGCAGGCCTTTTTTATCGCACTTCATACTTTGCACCTTTCTCCAGCGTCTCGCCGTCCATGTGGTAGATGGCGTCGATGATGCGGTTCCGGTAGGTGGAGTTGCCGTCTTCCGGTTTCATATGGCTCCAGCCGATCTCGCCGGCAAGTCCCATCGCGCAGACAGCGGCAGCAGCGGCTTTTAACGGCTCGTCCGGGTTGGCAACGAGGTAAGCGGTCATCATGCCGGAGAGCTGGCAGCCTGTTCCGGTGATGCTTCCCATCTCGGCGCGTCCGTTGCGGATCACGTAGCAGGTGTCAGCATCGGCAACGAGGTCGATCGCTCCTGTGATGGCGACAACACAGTTGTGGTCTTTCGCAAAGTTTTTTGCAAAAGCAACGGCGCTGTCGAGGTTTTCGTCTGTTACTTTATCGGCAACGTCTGCATCAACACCCTTTGTCGTTCCGCTTCCGAGTGCCAGTGTTTTGATTTCGGAAATATTTCCGCGGATGACGGTGAACGGGATTTTTTCCATCAGTCCGACTGCGGTTGAAGTACGTAAGTGGCTTGCGCCTGCGCCGACTGGATCGAGCAGGATTTTGTGGCCGAGCGAAGCTGCTTTTGCACCGGCACGGTACATGCCGTCGATGCTCGTTCTGTGCAGCGTTCCGATGTTGATGTTCAGACCGCCGCAGATGGAGGTAATATCCTCGACATCCTCCGGTTCATCGGACATGATCGGGCTTGCGCCGCATGCCAGCAGAATATTGGCGACATCGTTTACTGTAACGTAATTTGTGATGTTGTGTACGAGAGGGGTTGTTTTTCTGACATTGTCAAGACAAGTGCCTAACATAATTTTTTGTTCCTCCTGTGTGAGTATTTTTGCAGAAGCAAATTCCCTTGTGGTACTGGAAGAACCTGTTGATGATGTGTTCATAGAGATTAAAAAAGCAGATATACGTGGAGGTATATCTGCAGAAAATGTGCATATCGTATCTCCCTACGTTGGCATTACCCAAATCAGGTTCAGGGTCTAGGAGATGCATCCTACTCTCAGCCCGCTTCGCACGCGAGCTCCCCTTTGCTTTCTGCAGACAATTATATACGCATAAAAACAATTGTGCAAGAGAAAAACGGAAGATTTTAAAAAAATTCAGAAAAATAAAAAAGACATGCAAAATATTGGAAATGTAATGTTATTTGGGTTGAAAGAGAAAATAATATCAGCGTAAAATGAAGTATAAAATATGCGTGGAAGACGGGTGAAACGATGGAAGAACAAAGAAGCTTGAACTCTACCAGGACAGCCCGGAATACACCTTCGACCTGATCCTCGTGGACGTGCATATCGCAAAGCCGATTGATGCGGAATTACTGAAAAAGAAAATTGCAGAGTATTGCAGGTGAAAAGAAGTGCCCCTGCCCGGCATCTGATGTGTGCCGGGCAGGGGCTTTTGATGTGTGAATCTTATTTTTCTTCCTCCGGGTACGTATAGCCCCAGGTTCTGCGGAAGGAGGTCATCAGATCCATGACGTCCTTCGTGTAGTCGAGGTGCATGGCAGATGCATCTCCATTGATGGCGCGTTCCATGTCGGCGAGCTCATAGGCGAGTGCATCGGCGTTGTCACCGGCTTTGATGATTTCGGATTCGCCGGTGGAAGCGTCTGTGATTTTTGCTTCCCAGGCACGCGGGTACTCCATGATCTCGATAAATCCGTTCTCACAGGAAACCATGCCGCGTTTCGGCTGTTTGGAGTGGAGAGAGAGCATCACACTTGCCATCTGTCCTTCCTGATTGGTGAGAAGGAGGCCGGCCTGCTCGTCCACACCGGTCGGAGCGGGCTTTACCTGGGAAAGGAGCTGATCCGGCTTGGAGTCGAAGAACCAGCGGAGGAAGGAGAGTGCGTATACGCCGATATCAAGCATCGCGCCGCCTGCGAGATTCCGGTTGAAGAAGCGATTCTTCATGTTGTACTCTTTGAAACTGCCGAAGTTCATCGTGATCAGATTGACTCTGCCGAGACGGCCGGAGTCGAGAAGTTTTTTCAGCTCTTTGTAGATCGGCATATGGTAAATCGTCATTGCCTCTCCGATGATGACACCTTTTTCTTTTGCAAGCGCTATGGCCTCGTCGAGCTCGTCACTGTTCAGCGTAATCGATTTCTCAACGAGAATGTGTTTTCCATTGGCAATCGCCTCTTTCATAAAGCCAAGATGCGTGTTGTGCGGCGTCGTGATATAAATGACATCGACCTCCGGATCGGTAAACATCTCATGGAAATCATCGTAAACTTTTCCAATTACATATTTCTCCGCAAAAGCAGCCGCCTTCTCATGGGTCCGGTTGCCGACCGCGTAAATATTCTTTCCGTTTTTCTGCAGTGCGACCGCCATTTCATTTGCAATCACACCGCATCCGAGTACAGCCCATTTGATTTCTTTCATCGTGAGATTCTCCTATCGTATCTATTTCGCCCAGAGCGGTTCTTCGCTTCCGCTGTAGTCAAACCGTCCGTCGTTTTTCTCTTCCAGTGCTTTGATCATATGGTACGTAAATTCATTGTAAGGCGTTGGAATTCCAAACTCTTTTCCCATGCGGATCAGCGCACCCGAGAACATATCAATTTCCGTATGGCGTCCCGCATCGAGATCCTGGAGCGTCGAGTAGCGCGCCGTCGGCGGAACCGCACTTCCGCGTCCCGAGGAGACATCCGCCTTGCTGATATCAATTCCCTTTGCCTCCGCAATCGCCATCAGTTCTGCGCGGAGTCCGTCGCTGATCGCCTTCATATGCACACTGTCGCGGTAGCAGCCGACCCCGGCACCGAGAATAGCCTGCGGCAGGTTATTGCAGACATTCAGCCGGAATTTGCTCCATATTTCCTCTAAAATACAATCGGTTGCCCGGTAATGCAGCCCTGTGCCGGAGAACAGATCCAGAACAGCCTGCACACGCTCACTGTCGTACGGCGCCGGAACTTCGCCGAAAATGATGCCGAGCGTCGCCTCAGGGTTGAAAACGTAGCCGTCATTCTCTTTATGAGAAGCTACTTTGATAACAGCATGAAGCAGATGCTCCGCACCGACTTTTTCCGCGATGATCTCCTCGCTGTCCACGCCATTCATCAGACTCATGATCACAGTATTCTCGCCGGTAACGGCAGTAATATCGTCAAGAGCCCCCGGCAGTGCGCCGTATTTGAGCGAGACGATCAGAAAATCCACGCCGTGTGCCTCTTCCGGTGTCCATACCTCCGGGTGATAAACCGTATCGTTAATTTTGCATCCTTTGTTTTTCAGACGCTTCGCCCGTTCCCCGGACGCGATAACGCCGAGCCGGATGTCCTTTTTCTCCGAAAGCCCCCAGATTACATAAGACCCAACCGCTCCGGCGCCCAGAACAGCAACTGATTTTATTATCATAATAGCCTCCTTTGTAACTATTTGAATTACCCTTACTATAACAAATTTTGCGGAGATCCTCAATTTGTTTTTCAAAATAGAAAATTTCGGAAAAGGAAGCCTAAATGTGTTGACGGAAGCTATTGGACCGCGGAGCAGAATAACTGGATGGTGACAGACGATCTGAAAAAGGTCAACGATACGCTGGGCCACGAGATGGGCGACATCATGATCCTGAACTTTGCAAAGCTCCTGCGGAAGGTCGTTCCGCCTCCGACCTGCTGCACGAGGCAGATCTGAAAATGTACGAAGACAAAATCCGGACGAAAGAAGAACAGAAGACAAAAGAAAAACAAGAGAAGAAATAAGAAACGAAGGAGAAACGAAATTCGAACATTTCTCCTTCGTTTTTTGCACGCATTTTTACCGGGAAATCATATTCTAAGGTTAGAATGAAAAAAACAGGAGAATCTGTTGATGAAAGGAAAATGGCTGACAGGTGCGCTTGTACTGGCAATGGCGGCAGTGACGCTGGCGGGATGCGGGGCAAAAGATGAGACAAAAGAAAAAGTGGAGCAGGTGACATTAAATGAGGTTGCCCACTCCATTTTTTACGCCCCGCAGTACGTGGCAATTGAGGAGGGGTATTTTGCGGACGAGGGCATTGATCTGACGCTGATAACAGGATTTGGTGCAGATAAAGTGCTGACGGCGATGATTTCCGGCGAGGCGGATATCGGGTTTATGGGGGCGGAGGCAACCGTCTACGCGTACCTCGAGGGAACCGCAGACCCGGTTGTGAATTTCGCGCAGCTGACGCAGCGGGCGGGAAACTTTGTTGTGGGAAGAGAGAAAGACAATTCGTTTACCTGGGAGAAATTGAAAAACAAAGAGGTATTAGGGGGAAGAAAAGGCGGTATGCCGGAAATGGTCTTTGAGTATGTTCTGGCGCAGAAAGGGATTGATAAAAAAGACGTAAACATCAACCAGAGCATCGATTTTGGTTCCACAGCTGCCGCGTTCTCCGGCGGGCAGGGGGATTATACGATTGAATTTGAACCGTCCGCGACACTGCTCGAGCAGAAGGGCGACGGCTATGTCGTGGCATCGGTCGGAACGGAATCCGGGTATGTGCCGTATACGTCGTACAGCGTCAAACAGAGTTATCTGAAAACGCACGGCGCAACCGTAGAAAAATTCACGAAGGCACTGCAGAAGGGAATGGACTTCGTGCAGACGCACACACCGGAGGAGATTGCAGAAGTGATTGCGCCGCAGTTTGCAGAAACCGAGCTGGAAACCATCACCGCGATCGTGCGCCGCTACTATGAGCAGGATACGTGGAAAGAAAATCTGATCTTTGAGGAAGAAAGTTTTGATCTTCTGCAGGAGATTCTGGAGCAGGCGGGAGAGCTGGAGAAAAAGGCACCGTACAAGACACTCGTGACAACAAAATACGCCGAAGAGGCCGCCGCCAAAGGCTGATTCCGGCGGAATAGAAAAGCGAAAAAAGACAGAAAAAGACACTTTTCGACATTTGTCGACAAACAGCGACATTTCATTCGAAAAAAATAAAGAAAATTGCAAAAGAAAAGCAGAAAAATAGAGAAAAAGTATTGCAAAAAAGTAAATTTTGTTGCATACTATGAATGTCGCATATATTTTTTACAACACAGGCATACGGAGGCGAACAGACATGAAAGTAGGTTTTATCGGCGGCGGCAACATGGCGAGTGCCATGATTGGCGGAATGATCCAAAAAGGAGTTGTATCTGCAGATGACATTCTGGTATCGGTCCGCACGGAGAAAAGTGTGGAACGCTTGAACAACCAGTTTGGAGTCCAGGCGACTATGGAGAACGAAGCGGTCGTAGCCGGATCCGATCTTGTATTCCTGGCAGTAAAGCCAAACCAAATAAAAAATATAATAAACCTCGTCAAAAACTTCATCTCACCCGAGAAGATTATCGTATCGATTCTTCCCGGTAAGTCTTTACAATGGCTGGGTACAGAAATCGGAAAACCAACAAAGTTAATTCGCACCATGCCAAACACACCAGCACTCGTCGGAGAAGGAATGACCGGCGTCTGTGCCAATGATCTCGTGACGGAGGAAGAGCTGCAGCTCGTTTTAACCCTCCTGAAAAGCTTTGGCCGCGCAGAAGTTGTTCCGGAGTATCTGATGGATACCGTCACAGGTGTCAGCGGAAGCTCGCCGGCGTACGTATTTCTTTTCCTGGAGGCTCTTGCAGATGCGGCCGTAGCCGAAGGAATGCCGAGAAAACAGGCATATGAATTTGCTGCACAGTCTGTCCTTGGAAGCGCCAAAATGCTTCTCGAGACAGGAATGCACCCGGGAGAATTAAAAGACATGGTCTGCTCGCCAGGCGGAACCACCATCGAAGCGGTTGCCGTACTGGAGCGGGAGAACCTGAGAAGTGCTGTTATTGATGCAACACGAGCCTGCATCCGGAAATCAAAGGGAGTGGATTAGAAGGAGCAGCACCGCCGCTTTGACAGAATGACGCTAATGTGAAAGCAGCAAAAATAAAGAATGTATGCACAAAAAAACAAACCAAAACAAGCAAAAAGCAAGCACAAAAAAGAGTAAAAAAACAAACGAGCGGAAAAATCCCGGCAGCCGTGGAAAAGGCACCGGGATTTTTTCTGGTAATTTATAGTTTTTTTCCTTTACTGAGCGTACTGTTGTGATAATCGGAAGAATAGGTTACATCCTTTCCAAACCATACCGGAGGAACAAAGGCGTTTGCGGATGCTTCGTCCGGAAACTCCACCTCTGCGAGGTAAAGGCCTTCATACGGCGCATCAAAGACATCGAGCTCGATCGTCAGATCCGTTCCGGTAAGCGGCAGCAGATAGCGTGTTTTTGAGATGAGAACGCCGTCTGCCTTTTCCCGCAGATGCAGGTAGGATTCCTTTGTGAGCGGAAGATTATACTCTTCACGCACCATCAGCCCTTTTGACTTGTAGGTCAGATAATATTCGTCGTCAGAGCGGCGGATGCGGACAACCGGTTCGGTGGAAAGATAGCCCTGCTCGATTTTTTTACATGGATAGCTTGTAAGATTTTCCGGAAGCTGATCCAGAAGGTATTTGCGTTCGATTTCCATAAAAGAGACTCCTTCTCGTGATTGCATCACTGCTTTTTTCAAGAGTTTACCATGCTTTTCCCGTGATGTTAAGCGAAATCCGGCTTTTTGCGAAAAAAGTCCTGAAATTTTTATGAAATGCAAGCATTCTGCGGAAAAATGTGGTATAATAGCGGCGGTTTGTTACAAAGAAAAGCAGAGAATATCACGTGACAAAACACACGAGACTGATCATACAACACAGGAGGACAAAACCATGGCAAAGATTTATGTATTTCTGGCAGACGGATGTGAAGAGATTGAGGCACTGACCCCGGTGGATCTGCTGCGCAGAGCCGGAGAAGACGTATGCACCGTTTCTATTATGGGAAGAAAAGAAGTAACAGGATCCCACAAAATCACCATTCTTGCAGATGAAACCATCGAAGAGGGAGAGTTTGATGACGGAGACATGCTGGTACTTCCGGGCGGAATGCCGGGTACATTAAATCTGGCCGGAAACGAGACGCTCGCAGCGCTGATCCGTTCCTATGACGATCAGGAAAAGAAACTGGCAGCCATCTGCGCAGCGCCGAGCATCCTTGGTGTGATGGGCATCTTAAAAGATAAAAACGCTGTCTGCTTCCCGGGATTTGAAGAAAAGCTGGCAGGCGCAAACGTACTCGATGTACCGGCAGTCACCGACAAAAATGTGACCACCGGCCGCGGCATGGGAGCAGCCACTGACTTCGCACTGGAGCTGATCCGTGTTCTGCAGGGAGAGGACAAAGCAAAAGAAATGGCGGAAAAAATCGTATTTCATTGCTAAAAAAAGCCTAAAAACCACAGAAATATAAAAAAATCACTGGCGTTTTTGAATAGAGTATGCTATACTCGATAAATGACTGTAGAATGGAGAGGTGTGCAGGTTTTCTGCCGCTTTTCAGATAAATCAAGGAGGAAATTGATAAAATGAGTGTACAGGTCGAAAATTTAGAAAAGAATATGGCCAAACTTACCATTGAGGTTCCGGCTGAAGAATTAGAGAAAGCACTGGAGAAAGCTTACCAGAAACAGAAAAAGAACATCAGCGTTCCGGGCTTCCGTAAAGGAAAAGTTCCGAGAGCTATGGTAGAAAAAATGTATGGCCCGGCAGTATTCTATGAGGATGCTGTAAACAGCCTTGTTCCGGAAGAGTATTCCAAAGCAGCAGAAGAGAGCAAACTGGACATCGTATCCCGTCCGGAGATCAACGTAGAGCAGATCGAAAAAGGCAAAGCTTTCATCTTTACCGCAACTGTAGCAGTAAAACCGGAAGTTACCCTTGGCGAGTACAAAGGTCTGGAAGTAGCAAAAGCTGACACAACCGTTACAGATGAAGAAGTAGAAGCTGAGCTGAAAAAAGAGCAGGAGAAAAATGCAAGAACCATCAATGTAGAGGATCGTCCGGCAGCAGACGGAGATACCGTTACACTTGACTTCGAAGGTTCTGTAGACGGCGTTCCGTTCGACGGCGGCGCTGGAAAAGATTATCCGCTGACCATTGGCTCCCATTCCTTCATTCCGGGATTCGAAGAGCAGCTCGTTGGCGCAGCTCTGGAAGAGGAGAAGGAAGTAAACGTTACTTTCCCAGAGGATTATCAGGCAGAAGAGCTTGCTGGAAAAGCAGCAGTATTCAAATGCACCATCCACAAAATCGAAGCAAAAGAGCTTCCGGCACTTGATGACGACTTCGCAAAAGACGTTTCCGAGTTCGATACTCTGGATGAGTACAAAAAAGAAATCAAAGACAACCTGACCAAGAAAAAAGAAGAGCAGGCTAAGACAGAAAAAGAGAACGCTGTCGTAGATAAAGCAGTAGAGAACGCAACAATGGAGATTCCGGAAGCTATGATCGATACGCAGGTAGAGAACATGGTTGACGATTTCGCAAGAAGAATCCAGTCCCAGGGTCTGTCCATGGAGCAGTACATGCAGTTTACAGGCGCTACCGTTGATTCCTTAAAAGAGCAGATGAAACCGCAGGCTGTTAAGAGAATCGAGAGCAGACTGGTACTTGAGAAAGTTGCAGAAGTAGAGAACATCCAGATCAGCGATGAGAAGCTGGACGAAGAGCTGGCTAAAATGGCTGAAATGTACAAAATGGAGCTGGATAAATTCAAAGAGCTCGTTGGCGAATATGAGAAAGAGCAGATGAAGAAAGATCTCGCTGTTCAGGAAGCAGTAACTCTCATGGCCGACAGCGCAAAAGAGGCGTAAGACCTCGGAAAGAGAGGCAATTGAATGAGTTTTGTACCTTATGTCATCGAGCAGACAAGCAGGGGAGAGAGAAGTTACGATATTTATTCAAGACTGCTGAACGACCGTATTATTTTTCTGGGAGAGGAAGTCACTGACGTATCGGCAAACCTGATCGTTGCACAGCTTCTGTTCCTGGAGTCTGAAGATCCGGGAAAAGATATCCACATGTATATCAACAGTCCGGGAGGTTCTGTAAGCGCAGGACTTGCTATCTACGATACGATGCAGTACATCAAATGTGATGTATCCACGATCTGTATCGGTATGGCTGCCAGCATGGGAGCATTCCTTCTTGCCGGCGGTACCAAAGGAAAGAGAATGGCTCTGCCAAACTCTGAAATCATGATTCATCAGCCATCCGGCGGTGCACAGGGTCAGGCAACCGAGATCAAAATCGTTGCAGAACAGATTCTGAAAACCAAACGGAAATTAAATGAAATTCTGGCGGCAAATACAGGAAAACCGCTGGAACAGATTGAGATCGATACCGAGCGTGACAACTATATGTCCGCAGAGGAAGCAAAAGCATACGGTCTGATTGATAATGTAATTACGAACCGATAAGAGAGGAAAGGTGTCCAAAAGCGTAGTTCCGGCAATGAGGCTTTTGTGGCACCTTTTGCCTTATCCGGCGATAAGGTTTAGTTGTAATATGTTGAAAGGAAGAAAACGATGGCTATAAAAGGGAATGATACCAAGATCCGCTGCTCTTTCTGCGGAAAGACAGAAGACCAGGTACGCAAGCTGATCGCAGGCCCGGACGGGGCATACATCTGTGATGACTGCGTGGCAATCTGCTCGGAGATCATTCAGGAAGAATTTGAGGATCTGTACGGCGAGCAGGATACCGACGAGATCAACCTGATCAAACCAAAGGAAATCAAAGCATTTCTGGATGACTACGTAATCGGACAGGATGAGGCGAAAAAAGTGCTCTCCGTTGCTGTTTACAACCATTACAAACGAGTGCTTTCCGGTGCATCCTCCGACATCGAACTGCAGAAGAGCAACATTCTGATGCTCGGACCGACCGGTTCCGGAAAAACGTATCTGGCACAGACACTGGCCAAACTGATCAACGTTCCGTTTGCAATTGCAGACGCAACGGCGCTCACCGAGGCAGGTTATGTCGGCGAGGACGTAGAAAACATTCTGCTCCGCCTCATTCAGGCAGCAGACTATGATATCGAGCGCGCTGAGCACGGCATCATCTACATCGATGAGATCGATAAAATCACAAGAAAATCCGAAAACGCTTCGATCACACGAGATGTTTCCGGCGAGGGTGTACAGCAGGCACTGCTGAAAATCCTGGAGGGAACTGTAGCTTCCGTTCCGCCGCAGGGCGGAAGAAAGCATCCGCATCAGGAGTTTATTCAGATTGATACGACGAATATCCTCTTTATCTGCGGCGGTGCATTCGAAGGACTCGAGAAGATCATCGAGACGAGACAGGATACGAAATCCATCGGATTCAACAATCCGATCGGCCATGCAAAAGATGAGAATGTCGGAGATCTGCTCCGTCAGGTCATGCCGCAGGATCTGACCAAGTTCGGCCTGATTCCGGAGTTTGTCGGACGTGTGCCGATTGTCGTTACGTTAAATTCTCTGGATGAGACGGCCCTGATGAAGATTCTGGTTGAGCCGAAGAATTCTCTGGTCAAACAGTACAAGAAGCTGTTTGAGCTGGACGGCGTACAGCTTGACTTCAAAGAAGATGCACTCGAAGCGATTGCAAAGAAATCCCTGGAGCGGAAAACAGGCGCCAGAGGTCTCCGCGCAATCATGGAAGATACGATGATGGATCTGATGTATGAGATCCCGTCGGACAATACGACAAAAGAATGCGTCATCACCAAGGACGCTGTAGAAAAGAAGGCGGAGCCGGAGATTATTCACGGCGAACCGGCCCCTGTTCCACGGCGGAATATGGGAAGAAGATCCGGAAGACCGGAAACCGCCTGAAAAACGCAGGAGGAAACTTAAATGGAAGAAGTGACAAAAGTATTACCGGCGATTGCGCTGCGTGGAACGACGATTCTGCCGGATATGATTGTACATTTTGATATCAGCAGACCTAAATCGGTTCGTGCGGTCGAGGAGGCGATGCTGGGAGACCAGAAAATTTTCCTGATTACACAGAAAGACCCGGATACGGAAGTACCGGGTCTGCTTGATGTGTATAAAATTGGAACAATTGCGGTCATCAAACAGGTTGTGAGAATGCCAAAAGATGTTCTGCGGATTCTCGTAGAAGCAGAAAGACGTGCAGAACTGCTGAACTTCGAGGAAGAGGAGAGCGAGTATCTCCGCGCCGAGGTGGCGCTGTTTACCGGCTCGGACGAAATGCAGTTTTCCGATATCGAGCAGGAGGCAATGCTGCGCAACTTAAAAGAGCTGTTTGCCGTCTACTGCGAGCAGACGCAGAAAGTCAGCAAGGAACTGGCAGGCCAGATCCTCGGAACCGAAGAAGTTGGAAAGCTGGTGGACCAGATCTGCATGAATCTGCCCCTCGACTACGTAAACCGCCAGAAACTGCTGGAGGCTGTGGAGCTTTCCGAGCGGTATGATACGCTCTGCGTCATGATCGCCAACGAGATTCAGATTCAGGAAATCCGTTCGGAGATTCAGGGAAAAATCAAAGAGCGGATCGATAAGAACCAGCGCGATTATATTCTGCGCGAACAGCTCAAAGTCATCCGCGAGGAGCTCGGCGAGGACAATTCCCGGACCGAGATCGAAAACTATAAGAAGCAGCTCGAGAAGCTCAAAGCCTCCAAAGAGGTAAAAGAGCGGATTTCCGAGGAGATCCACCGTCTGGAAAATTCGGCCAGCAATCCGTCCGAGGCAGGCGTGATCCGCGGCTATATCGAGACACTGCTGGGGCTCCCGTGGGATAAGGCATCCCGTGACAATCAAGATCTGGCAAGAGCACGCGAGATTCTGGAGGAAGATCACTACGGTCTTTCAAAAGTAAAAGAGAGAATCCTCGAATTCCTGGCTGTACGCACCCTGACGAAGAAAGGCGAGAGCCCGATTCTCTGCCTGGCAGGCCCTCCGGGAACCGGTAAGACCTCGATTGCGAGAAGCGTGGCGAGAGCCCTGAATAAAAAATACGTCCGCATCTGTCTCGGCGGTGTGCGGGATGAGGCGGAGATCCGCGGCCACAGAAGAACCTACATCGGCGCGATGCCGGGACGCATTGCGGCGGGACTCCATCAGGCGAAGGTGAAAAATCCGCTGATGCTGCTCGACGAGATCGACAAAGTAAGTGCAGATTACAAGGGAGATACCTCTTCCGCACTTCTTGAGGTCCTCGATTCCGAGCAGAATAATAAATTTGCCGATCATTACGTAGAGCTTCCGATCGACCTTTCGGAGGTGCTCTTTATTGCAACCGCAAATGATATTCAGAACATTCCGCGTCCGCTGCTGGACCGTATGGAAGTGATTGAAATTTCAAGCTATACGGAAAACGAGAAGTTCCATATCGCAAAAGAACATCTCGTTCCGAAGCAGAAGAAGGCGAACGGTCTGAAAGAAGCACAGCTTGTGATCGAGGATGAGGCGCTGATGGAAGTGATCAGCGGCTACACCAGAGAGGCCGGTGTCCGCTCCCTGGAGCGCCAGATCGGCAGAATCTGCAGAAAGAGTGCGAGAAAGATTCTCGAGGAACAGGTAAAAGAGGTTGTTGTGACGAAAGAAAACCTGGAAGAGTTCCTCGGAAAAGAGAGGTATGAGTTCCAGCCGGCCAACGAAAAACCGGAGATTGGTATTGTGCGCGGTCTTGCCTGGACGGCAGTCGGCGGCGATACGCTGCAGATCGAGGTCAATGTGATGCCGGGAAAAGGAGAGTTTCTGCTGACCGGCCAGCTCGGCGATGTGATGAAGGAGTCTGCGCAGGCGGGCATCAGCTTTATTCGTTCCGTGGCAGAGCAGTATAAGATTCCGAAAGAATTTTTCGAGAAACACGACATCCACATTCATATTCCGGAGGGAGCCGTTCCAAAAGATGGCCCGTCTGCCGGTATTACGATGGCGACGGCGATGGTTTCCGCGATCACAAAGGTTCCGGTAAAAGCAGACGTTGCGATGACCGGAGAGATTACGCTCCGCGGCCGTGTGCTTCCGATCGGCGGCTTAAAAGAGAAGCTGCTGGCGGCAAAGAAAGCCGGTATCCATATGGTTCTCGTTCCGGAGAAAAATGAGCCGGATGTAAGAGAACTGGATGCGGAGATCACAGACGGACTGCAGATCGAATTTGTCGGCAGCATGGAACAGGTATTAAAACTGGCACTTGTGGAAAAGAAGTAAGGCCAGAAGATGCAAAAAACAGGAGAAGAAAAGTATGGTAATTAAACAGGTAGAGCTGCAGCATGTCTGCGGAATCACCAGTAAACTGCCGGATACCGGTCAGGTGGAAGTGGCATTTGCGGGAAAATCCAATGTTGGAAAATCTTCTCTCATCAATGCCCTGATGAATCGGAAATCACTGGCGCGTACCAGTGCGCAGCCGGGAAAAACACAGACGATCAACTACTACCACATCAATGAGGAAATGTATCTGGTGGATTTGCCGGGATACGGTTTTGCGAGAGCCTCCGAGGAGGTTAAAGCAAAATGGGGCAAGCTGATCGAGGATTATCTGCATCAGTCAAAAATGCTGCACGCAGTATTTCTTCTGATTGATATCCGTCATGCACCGTCCAACAACGATCGCATCATGTACAACTGGATTCTTCGAAACGGCTATCAGCCGATCATCATTGCGACGAAGCTGGACAAGATCAAGCGCAGCCAGCTTCAGAAGCAGATCAAGCTGATCCGCGAGACGCTGGAGGTTGAGAAAGATACGATTGTGATTCCGTTTTCTGCAGAGACAAAACAGGGACGCGAGGAGATCTGGAATCTGATTGATGAAATCCGCTCGGATGCAGAAGAAAGCGGGGAATAATGTCATGGGTATGATACGTGCGGCAGGCCTTGGGTATGAATACCTCCGTTATGAGGAGGAAGGACAGGAGCCGGAAGTAACAAAAGCGATCGAGGACGTCAGTCTGGAAATCCAGAAGGGACAGTTTATCGCGGTGCTCGGGCATAACGGAAGCGGAAAATCAACGCTTGCGAAACATATCAACGCTCTGCTGGTGCCTACAGAAGGCACCATGTGGGTGGACGATATGAAGACGACAGATGAGGAGGATGTCTGGAAGATCCGCCAGAAAGCCGGTATGGTATTCCAGAACCCGGATAACCAGATCATCGGAAATGTGGTGGAAGAGGATGTCGGCTTTGGACCGGAAAATCTGGGTGTCCCGACCGATGAAATCTGGAAACGGGTGGAGGAGAGCCTTACGGCGACCGGGATGATTTCATACCGGGCCCACTCTCCGAATAAGCTCTCGGGAGGTCAGAAACAGAGGGTTGCAATTGCAGGAGTGATGGCTATGCAGCCGGAATGTATTGTTCTTGATGAACCAACCGCGATGCTGGATCCGAACGGACGAAAAGAGGTTCTTCGCGCTGTGCGTAAGCTGAATGAAGAAAAGGGCGTTACGGTTATTCTGATTACGCATTACATGGAAGAGGTTGTTTTTGCGGACCGTGTGTTCGTTATGGACAACGGTAAGCTGGTAATGCAGGGGACGCCAAGGGAGATTTTTTCCGAAGTGGAGAAATTAAAAGAACTCCGTCTTGATGTACCCCAAGTGACACTGTTGGCTTATGAATTGAGAAAAAATGGTGTAGATCTCCCGGAGGGAATTTTGACCATTGAAGAACTGGTGAATGCATTATGTCATTGAAACTTGAAGATGTAACGTACACATACAGCCCGGGAACGGCATATGAAATGCACGCCCTGGAGCATATCAATCTTGAAATTCCGAATGGCCAGTTTGTTGGGATTATCGGTCATACAGGAAGCGGAAAATCGACGCTTGTGCAGCATTTGAACGGTCTGATCAGCCCGACATTGGGACGGGTGCTGTATAACGGAGAGGATATCTGGAAAGAAGGATATCCGCTAAGAGAGCTTCGAAGCCATGTGGGACTGGTTTTCCAGTACCCGGAGCATCAGCTCTTTGAGACGGATGTGATCACAGATGTCTGCTTCGGTCCGAAAAACCAGGGACTTTCATCGGAGGAATGCAGAAAACGGGCGGAAGAGGCGCTGGATCATGTCGGATTTCCAAAGGAAATGTATGAAAAATCGCCGTTTGAACTCTCCGGAGGTCAGAAACGTCGTGTTGCGATTGCCGGTGTGCTTGCCATGAACCCGGATTTTCTGGTGCTTGACGAGCCGACGGCGGGCCTTGATCCGAAGGGACGCGATGAAATCCTCGATCAGCTTGCATTGCTGCATAAGACGCGCGGCATTTCGGTCGTGCTCGTATCGCACAGCATGGAGGATATTGCAAAATACGTAGAGCGGATTATTGTCATGAACCACGGTCATGTGGCGTTTGACGATACTCCGAAGAAAGTCTTTGCCCACTATAAAGAACTCGAGAAAATCGGCCTTGCAGCGCCGCAGATGACGTATATTATGCATGCGCTAAAGGAACATGGCATGGACGTGGATGTAACGGCGACAATGGTTGAGGAGGCACGCGATACGATTCTTGCGGCACTGGAAAGTCAGAAGAAAAACGGGAAAAAAGGAGCAGAAGTATGTTAAGAGATATTACTCTGGGACAGTATTACCCGGCAGATTCTATTCTGCACCGGCTTGACCCGCGTGTGAAATTTGTAGGAACGATCGTTTATGTCGTTTCCCTCTTTTTGTTCCACAATTGGGGCTATCTGCTTGGAACCGTATTCCTTGCGGTGATGATTAAACTGTCGAAGGTACCGTTCAAATTTATCACGAAGGGTCTGAAATCAATTTTTGTGCTGCTTGCGATTACGATGGTGTTTAACATCTTATTTACGCCGGGTGAGGTGCTCGTCCGTATCTGGAAAATTACGATCACCCGTGAGGGTGTGGCTATGGCATGCCGTATGTCGGTGCGTCTGATTTTCCTGATGATCGGCTCTTCGCTGATGACACTGACGACAACACCGAACCAGCTGACGGATGCACTCGAAAGCCTGCTCGGACCATTGAAAAAAATCCATGTGCCGGTGCATGAGATTTCCATGATGATGTCAATAGCGCTCCGTTTTATCCCGATTCTCCTGGAAGAGACAGACAAGATTATGAAAGCGCAGATGGCGCGCGGCGCGGATTTTGAGAGCGGAAATATTATCCAGAGAGTAAAGAACATGGTGCCGCTTCTGGTGCCGCTGTTTATTTCAGCCTTCCGCCGTGCAAATGATCTGGCGCTGGCGATGGAAGCACGCTGCTACCATGGAGGAGAGGGAAGAACACAGATGAAACCGCTTCGGTATCAGACGCGCGATTATGCAGCGTATGGCGTTCTTATGGCATACCTTGTGTGCAGTATCGGCCTTCGCGTGTGCGGACTCTGACTTTGACGAAAACGGAGGAGAAGAATGCGCAGAATTAAGCTGATTGTAGCGTATGACGGCACAAATTACTGTGGATGGCAGGTGCAGCCAAACGGCATTACAGTACAGGAAGTATTAAATCAGGCTCTTTCCGATCTTTTTGCGAAAAAAATTGCCTGCATCGGCGCAAGCCGGACCGACGCCGGGGTACATGCTCTCGGCAATGTTGCGGTATTTGATACGGATGCGAGAATGCCGGCGGACCGTATCGCATTTGCACTCAACACACGGCTTCCGGCAGATATCCGTATTCAGGGATCATCCGAAGTGCCGCCGGACTTTCACCCGCGTTTTACCGCAACAGTCAAAACATATGAGTACAGGATTTTGAACCGCACCTTTGCAGATCCGACGCGGAGACTGAATTCCTATTTCTGGTACGGCCCGCTGGATGTGGATGCGATGCGGCAGGCAGCATCGTATCTGGTTGGCATGCATGATTTTAAAAGCTTTGCAACAGCCAAACCGGAGGTGACCGACACGGTCCGTACGATCTATGAAACGAGTTTGGAAAAAGAAGACGATCTGATCCGCTTCCGGATCACCGGAAACGGTTTTCTCTACAATATGGTGCGGATTATCACCGGAACACTGCTTGAGGTTGGAAAGGGTGATTATCCGCCGGAGAAAGTAAAAGAAATTCTTGCGGCGAAGGATCGAAAAATGGCGGGAGCAACGGCAAGGCCGGAGGGGCTGACCCTGGTGCAGATCCGGTATCCCGAATGGGATTTCGAGTAAAGACATAAGTGGTCTGTATTTTCCGCAAAACGGGACTCGCAGTTTGCGAAAAAATGCAAAATATGGGTAAAAAACAGTTGACATTCCAAAATCCGTATAATATAATTACTAAATGTGTGACGTAGTTTGAAAACGCCGATGCCATAAGCCCCGGTAAGGCGGTTTCCTATATACATGAAACAGTAAATTGAATTTTTCACAGGAGGTTATATCCATGAACACCTTTATGGCAAATCCAGATAAGATTGAAAGAAAATGGTATGTTGTTGATGCAGAAGGATGTACATTAGGACGTCTGGCATCTGAAGTAGCAAAAGTATTACGTGGAAAAAACAAACCGGAGTACACTCCGCACGTAGATACTGGTGATTACGTAATCGTAATCAACGCTGATAAAGTAGCAGTAACCGGTAAAAAACTGGATCAGAAGATCTATTACAGCCACTCCGATTATGTAGGCGGAATGAAAGAAGCTACTCTTCGTGAGATGATGGCTAAGAAACCGGAGAAGGTTGTTGAACTTGCAGTGAAAGGCATGCTTCCAAAAGGACCTCTTGGAAGACAGATGTTCACAAAACTTCACGTATACGCTGGTGCAGAGCACGCTCATGCAGCTCAGAAACCAGAAGTATTAACATTTTAATAGGGAGGTAAAGAACATTGGCTAGCGCAAAATATTACGGAACCGGAAGAAGAAAAAAATCTATCGCAAGAGTATATCTTGTACCGGGAACTGGTAAAGTTACCATCAATAAAAGAGACATCGATGAGTATTTTGGTCTGGAGACCCTGAAAGTTATCGTTCGTCAGCCTCTGGCAGCTACAGAGACCGCTGATAAATTTGACGTGATCGTAAACGTTCACGGCGGCGGATACACAGGACAGGCAGGAGCAATCCGTCACGGTGTTGCACGTGCCCTTCTGACTGTAGATAACGACTACAGACCAGTTCTGAAAAAAGCAGGATTCCTGACTCGTGATCCTAGAATGAAAGAGCGTAAGAAGTACGGTCTCAAAGCAGCTCGTCGCGCACCGCAGTTCAGCAAGCGATAATCGACTGCTCAGACTATATCAAAATGGTTCAAAAAGCCCGGAAAATCAAGGCTTAATAGTGACAAGTAACTATTTTGTCGCAGAGAACGGTGTGACCCGAAGGTCACGCCGTTTTTCTGTGTTCATAGGTTGTTTGCGTGATGATAGGCTCGGAAATAACGGGAATATCTACATCGTCCACGAAGTTGAAGAAAATCTTCACTTTCTGCTTGCGCTTGCCGCTGGATTTGTCCGGGGCATAGACGATGATTTTCTTGATATACTCGTTCACGATGGTCTGTGTCAGCTCCTCCACATCCACATATTTCTGTGTCAGGGCGATAAAGGCATCCAGACCGTCGTTCATTTCTTCCCGCTGTTCCACCCATTCTTCGATAACTTCAATTTCGAGCTTTAACCGTTCCTGCTCCGCTTCATAGTCCGCAGACATCTTTCTGTATCTGTCCTGATTAAGATTTCCAAGAACATAGTCCTCGTACAGCCGGGCGATGATGACATCCAGATCGGCAAGGCGTTTCTTTGCCTGTTCCAGCTTCTTTTTGTCATCCCGGATGCTGCGCTCCTGGTCAGTCCTGCGGCATTGCAGCCATTCCTCCTGAAAACCGTCCACATCGCTTCGGATATACTCATTGACTGCCCGGATGCGTTCCAGAACGATTTCACGAAGCACATCTTCCCGGATATAGTGGGCAGTACAAGTACCACGGTTGCTCTTGTAGTTGTTGCAGACGTAGTGATCCTGCTTGCCCTCAAAGCTTTTGCTTGTGGCAAAGTGGAGCTTGCCGCCGCAATCGGCACAAAACAGAAGCCCGGAGAACAATCCCTGCCGTTCCGCTTTTGCGGGGCGGCGTTTGTTTTTCCTCAGTTCCTGCACCCTGTCAAACTGTGCCTGAGATACAATCGCTTCCTGTGTGTCCGGCAGATAAAACATATTCTCCGGCTCATTGGGAATCCGCTTTTTCAGCTTGTAGGACTTGGAATAAGTCTTGAAGTTGCAGGTACAGCCTGTGTACTCCTGCCGTTCCAAAATCCCTGCAATGGACTGGTTGCCCCAGTGGTACGGTCTTTCCGGCATCGGCTTTTTCTTTCGCTTGGCATAGAGTGCCTTTGCGGTCATAATCTGCTTTTCTTCCAGAATCCTTGCAATCTGCTCCGGGCCTTTGCCGTCAATGCAAAGGTCGAAGATGAGCTTGACTACCGGAGCCGCTTCTTCATCCAGAATCCAGTGATCCTTGTCCTCCGGGTCACAGCGGTATCCGTAGGGCGGTTTGCCCATGTGCTTCCCACTGGTTCCTCTCTGCCGCAAACTGACACGGACTTTCTTGCTGGTATCACGGGGATACCACTCGTTGAACAGATTACGGATTGCGGCGAAGCCCTCGCTGTCTCCCCGGTTGCTGTCTACGCCATCATTTATAGCGATAAAGCGGACATCATAACTCGGAAAGATAATATCCGTATATTGTCCAACAGTCAGATAGTCACGACCAAAGCGGCTGAGGTCTTTGACCAGCCAGCAGCCCACAAGCCCCTGCTTGACAAGCTCAAAGCCTTCCTGCACACCGGGACGATTGAAGTTCGTCCCCGTATAGCCGTCATCCACCAGAATTTTCAGGTTTGTATACCCGTGGTCACGGGCATATCGGGTTAAATACTCTCTCTGATTTGCGATACTGTTACTCTCGCCTTCCTGGGCATCCTCGTTGCTCAGACGGCAATAGAGAATGGTAATTTTCTGCTGATCCAACATAATATCCTCCTTCGGTGGTTGGTCAGCCGACAGTACCGTTGTGCATATTGGAATTATATCATGCTTTTGTGTCGCAGTCATTAACAAATCACCCCCTTGTCAGAAAAAATGAGCCGTTTTACCTTGTCGGTAAGTGGCTCATTTCCATCACACTCCGTTTCAATCACATACCATGTGTTTCCGATCTTGCACTCAATGGTTTTGCAGAAAGAGGACTGTGCCGCTTCCCAACGCTTGCGGCATTCTTCCAGAAAATCAATAGGCGGCTCAAAAATCGGATCGAAGCAGGAGCAAATATCAATATAGCCGATGGCATCGTTGATTTCTTCCATCGGGGCATCTTCCATAATCATCTTGTTAATTTCATCTACGGTTTTCTTCATAGGCAAATAGTTCCTTTCTTAAATTTCCATGTCCTGTCCACGATTGCGGGCAGGGTGTTTGTGTTCATACAGTTCCTTTCCCCTGGCGAGGATGGCATTGATAAAAGCCCAGACCTTTTCAGATGCAATCTCAATCGCATCCAGGAAAGGCTGGGCTTTTTGTTTCAGCTCCTCATAGTCTTTGTTCAGTTTTTCAAAACGGTCTTTCCATATCTTTGCGTTTTTATCTGCCTGCTCGAATTTCTGCTTGTATTTCAGCTTCTCAGACTTTTCCGCAAAGCTGCTGACCGCATAATCCTTTAGCGTGCGGCACTCATCCGCCGTCATGGTAACATTTCCCGTAATGGGATTTTTCTTGCCCATCGACTCAATCTCATGTGCAGTCATAGCAACAGACTTAGCAGCCTGAGTTTCCTTTTTCAGAGCTTCCAGTTTCTTTTTCTGCTTCTCCGTGGCAGCTTTGGCATCCGCTAAGCTCTGCTCGGCCTGTGCCACCTGTCCGGTCACAGCTTCCAAACGCTGCTGTTCGGCCTGTACCTTGAACTGTGTCACCGTCAGATGTTCTTCGGTGCTGCCACATTCTCCACGCTCTACATCGGTATAACCAGCGTTTCGCATGAAATTGAAAAAGTCATCCTGCAGCACACTGTAGGACGACTTCAAAATCTTTTTCCCTTTTGCGTTCAACATAGGATTTCCGTTTTCATCAAGAACGGGTTTGGATTCCCACTTCTTACTGCGGCTGACCTGTGTGATCGTTTCCTTTACCGTTCCCCGGAGGGATTCATCCTTGCATCGCTTCGACCACAGGATTTGTTTCTCCACCACCGGGATATAAACCACATGAAGGTGATAGTGGTACACATCCTCACCCAGAGCTTCCGACATTGCCCGGTTGCGCTCGTCGGCATGCATTACAGCGGAGAGGATATACTGCTCACCGCCCACGATCTCCACGGCGGCTTTATAGGCATCGGCATAAAACTGTTTTGCAAACTCATAGCCGCCGTGGTTGTAGAAATAAGCGGAGTTCACATCGAAAACCAACTCGCCATATTTGACGGCATCCGGTTTCAGCCCTCTGGTGGAGATGATCTTGTCCTGCTCCATCTGCTCAAACATTTTTACATAATCGTCAGTGGGAGACTTGAAGTGAACATTCAGCGCAGTACGTTCCGGCACGATGTCCACATTGGAATAACGGTCTTTTTCACGCTCATTGTGTTCCTGTACTTTTGTCACATCATCCGGAGTTTCCAAGTCCTGATTTCTGGCTAAGGTACGATCAATTCCATCATTTCTTGCCATAGATTTTTGTCCTTTCTTTAAGATTTGCAGACAGCGGAGGGCTGAGGAACGGCACTTTTTCAAAGTGTAATAACCCACTATTACACTTTCATCCATGCTGGCTACAAAGTGCCGTGGGCTCTCCGAGGGCTCTCCCGAGGGGGAATGCGGTCACTGCGGTGACCTCTGCTGACCAAGGCAAAATGTCTGCGCCTTTTACCTTGGTCAGCCCGTCTGCATGAAGCTGTTCTGCGGAACATTTCTTGCAGACGATGGCAGCGAAAACCGTATCTTTCACTGCCTGTCCATGGGCAGCACTGCGGTGCGCCTATGGGGACGGGAGATGCGGAGGGCTGTTGCCGGGGTATCACTTCTCCCGTCTTTTCTGCCATACGATGTCGTAACCAAGCACAGCGGCAAGCTCCAATACTTCCTTGTATCGTATACTTTCCCGCTGTAATTTTGCGGACAGGTTGGAAACGCTGTCGCTCCATCCGTACTCGTCCGAGAGCAGGTCAACAACTTCCTGCATGGTCATCCCGGCACGGATGATCTGTGCCTTTATTTCGTTGCGTATATTCATATTGATAAAATCCTCCATAATTCAGTTCATGTGTCGGTGCAACCTCTGCGCTCCAAGGTGGAGTGGATGCACCGAACAGTGAAAAATCTGCAATCTCCGAAATCCGTTCAGAATTTCGCTTGTGATGTCCTGTCCATATATGACCATATCCCACTTTGCCGTTTTGTGTGGTTTGGTCTGGAACAGTGAAAACACCCATTGTTCCGTGAACAGGGTACACGGTTCAGAGAAGCACGATTTCGTGAAATAGTTTCGTCCTGCGGTCAAAAACTTTGCTGTTTCCATTACCATTGATTTTTAATGCCCGAAAACAGGTCAGCTTTGAAAGCTGCTGTTTCCTATAACGGAAGAAAACAGGGGTAAATGCTGCGTACATACGTACAGAGCATGACTGGCAAAATCAATCCCGCCAGTCCTCCGGTACGTACGTACACGGCGAAACATCGTAAAATCCATTTATATGAGGTCTTGCCACAGCTTCCACGCCCATAAAGCCCCACACCCGCCGTCCGGCAGAGTTGGTGATGTTGTTGCAATGCTCCAGATTGAATCTCCCGGCATTGGCAATCATGGCATCGCTGAAGCTACGGGCTTTCAGCGGTGCAAGGGAGTTTTCCTCACACCACATCCGGTAGATTTCATAGAAATCCTTAGAGCTGATGGAAGCATCCGCTTTCAATCGGATGTATCCCTCCGACTCCATGAAATCAAAGATATTGTTGTTGTCACGCTTGACCGCTTCCCGGTTTTTCCGGATACGGTCACTCTCCGTAAACTTAAAGTTGTTGGCAACAAGCCGCTGTAAGCCTTCAAATGCCCACAGGAAGATACCCTCGGCTTCAGCTTTCATCTTCTCTGCAAGGTCAGGATCATCGGCTCTGTCCATGGGCTTTTCTTTGGTGGTCAGCACAAGCTGTCTGCGGTAAAAACCATCGCTGCGATCATATAGGGCTTGCAGATCACCATTGCTGAATGCCAGCAACCGGGCAAACATCCAGCCCTGATAACTCTGCTTGCCCTTGCGTTCCAAGTCCATTTTGCCCTGTGCAGTCACGATGGATTTTACATAGTTGGTCTGACGCAGAGCTTCCATCCGCATATCATCATCCACGCACAGCAGGATGTGTTCCAGATCGGCACGGGCAAAACGGTTTTCAGAAATCTTCCCGATGCTGCCGTCTTTCATATTCGTGCCGAAGATGGTGGACAGCACCGCACCGATTTGAGATTTACCCTCGCCACCGTTGCCTTTAATCACCATCATGCGCTGCCCCTTGTTGGAGGGAATCAGGCAATAGCCGATAAACTCCTGCAAAGTTGGAATGTCCTCGGCGTAAAGCAACCCATCCAGAAAGTTCAGCCAGATCACCGGTGCAGGAGCATCGGGATTATAGCCGACAGGCAGACGGCTTCGCACGATAGCCGGTCTGCCTTCGGTGAAAGTGCCGTTCAAGAGCAGCGTACCGTTGGCAACATGGATGCGATCCTGCTCCGGAGGGAAGTCAGACACCTGCGCTTCCAGTTTCAGCACTTCCAGAATGTTGGTGATCTTCCGTGGGATGTTGTTCACGGCACAAAATTTCAGCTTGTCGTAAATCTCCCCACGCAGAGGAAGGTCATCCGTCACTCGACCATCGGGCGTGAAAAAAGCTCCGTTTGCGAAGATGATTCTGCGCTCATGCAGAAATTCTTCACAAAACAGAGCTTCGTTGATGTTCTGCCCGTCAAACCAGACAGGAAAATTCATATTAGGCGTTTTCCGGTTCTTCGCCACGGTGCGCCACCTCCTTTTTCTTTCGTGCGGTATACTCTTGCAGAAAAGCAATTTTGTCGTCCTGCATCAGCTTGTCCACCAATGCCACCCGTTCTTCCAGATCACCCACCGTCAGCACATCTGCCATATATTCGATATAGCAGTGCATCTGGCAGGCTTCCACAAAACGGTCATCCAGAGCATCTTCCGGTGTCTTGGGTGCGTATCGTATTTTCCAATCTTCCAGCAGATGCAGATAATCCGTCAGCACCCGGAAACACAGCATTTCATTCTCCCGGAACTGACGGATATAGGGACGCTTTGGCTTGACCATAGCTGCGGCAGTGGGCGGTTTCGGGTCAAGCCCGAAGTCCGCAGCCAGCTTTTGCGCTGCTTCATAACTGCTCAGATCGAACAGTCTTGCCACAAGGTCGATTACATCCCCCTTGGCTCCGCAGCCGAAGCAGAAGAAATAATCCTCGTTCAGCTTCAAGCTCGGATGCCTGTCGTTGTGGAACGGGCAGCAAGCCATACCATTGCGGTTGACATTCAGCCCGTAGTGTTTTGCGGCTTGCTTTACGCTGATTGCCGCCTTGATGATTTCATAGATTGTCATAGAAAAACCTCCGTTCATAGTATTTAGAAAGCACGAAACACCCGCCGTGATTGGCAGGGGTTTGGCTCTTTCTACTATGGTTATGCCGGATTTTTCAAAAAACAGGCTAATCGGAGGACAACCCCGTTTCAAAAAACAGGACAACTTATGGATAGATGTAGATTTCTTTACATTAGCATGATAGAATTAAGAAAATGAAAAAACAGGACAGGAGGGGCAAGCATGAACCAAGAACTGATGACATTGGATTTTTGGCAGGATACGGTCATATATGAGGGAAAAACACTTCCTGTCGGCGCTCTTGCCTGTGATGCGCTGAATGTCCCTGCGGATACCATCGCAAAGATGAACGAGCAATGCGAGAAAATCAATCTGCTGCTTGGAATATTAAACGCCGGACAGGCTGCTTTGAAGAAAGAAGCAAAATTACGGACGAAATGAGGAATATGTAATGGCACAGAAATATGATTTAACTGATATTGGGAATGCGCTTAGCCGGGTTATGGACAATCCTATGACCAAAATAATCCGTTCTGGCTCTATTGGTGTGTTGGGCGTAGTAAACCCAGTTGCGGGAATTGTAGGCGGAATAGGAAATGATCTTCTATCTGAATACAATACCTTCAAACTCGGCCATCTACTGAACGGTCTTGCATCTGGCTTTAATCTCGAAAGAAGATTGAACGAGCTTTACAACTATGTAAACTCCAGCCCGGAAAAGGCTATTATCGTAGCCAATCTGTTCAAACAAACCGTAAATGCAGAATGCCCAAAGGTTTGCGTTATTTATGGTCTAATTCTTGCAAACCATTTAGAAACACTTACAGAATTCACGCACGAAGAATTGATTGTCTGTAAAGCTTTGGAAAACGCTACGGATTATGATCTGAAGAATTTCAAAGAAATAATGGAGAACTATCTTAAGCCAACATCAAATGGAAGAAGAATTGTATTTCCAAAAGACTTTGCAGATATTGCTGCTTTCACCACCACATGCGATTGGTGTGTATATAATAGAATCTTTGTTTCTCGCACAGCAGAGTGGGGTGAAATGGAAGAAGGCATTTTGGATATGAGCACGTACTATTACGAGGCAAATCCTGCATCTGTTCTTCTGGATAATATAAATGCTGCAAGACAAACTTGGAATTATGGTTAATTATTCCCGCTGATTACTTAGAAGGGAGGTGCGCTATGCTAAATGATTTTTCGTGGAACATGACCGGATACATACCGAAGCACCAAGTTAATCCACACGGTGACGGCATCATCCCCTATGTGGCAGAGCGCATCTTCCAACTGGAACCGGAACCGCCAGCGGTGGACAGTCTGAATGAATATATCCTGTCTGCTTTGCGGGAAAAGAATTTGCTATATTTTTCGTTCTTTCTGCACCACTACGAAACGCAGCTCAACAAGCGCATCAAAGGCTTTCTCAGTGTGGACGGCGGCAATCTGTACGACACAGACCGATTTATCGATATAAAGATCTCCTGCCGGGAGCAAATGCTCCAAAAGCTGATGGACTATGATCCTGCCAAGGGTGCGGAGTATGCTACATACATCTATCCGTTCATCTGGGATTCTATGCTCCGTTTCCGCATGGGCGAAGAAAAATGGTCGGTATCCTCTCTGACCAATTACAAAATGGTGCGATCAATGGCGTGGCTGTACCATAACACCAAAGATGCGGTCAACCAGTTTTCCAAGAAGTATAACTGCGACCTTGCTCTTGCGGAAGAATATCTGAAAGTTGTCCGTGGAATCCGCAACCAGCAGCCGTTCTATATAACGGACGAGGACGGCGAGGAAACAGGCGAGGATATAGCCCTTGACGATAGCTGGAACTATACCGACATCCTCTGGAACGGCATACAAGCAGAAAAGGTACAGCGGGCATTTGAGAAGCTGAATTACCGGGAACAGACCTTGCTCGAAAAACGGTTAGCAATCTGTATGACCTGCGGGCGAGTTGGCTCATGGAAGAACCGCCCCACTTTTGAAGAATTGGCGATTATGTTTGAGGGCAGCACAGCCAGCGGTGCAGAGCGAGCCTACCGGAAAGCGGTGGACAAACTGACAGAACTGCTGGTTGCCGAAGGTGCGCTCCATGCTGTCCGGCTGAAACAGAAAACCAAAACCAAGCGCAAAAAGAAAATCGCCGCCGCAATCTACGAATATCAAGCAGACTGCGACGGCGAATGGGGCGAAATTTCAGTTGATTTTGAGAACGGCACAGCAGAGATTATCCGACTTGCTGATTGGGATACAATTAAAACGAACTGGTTTGCCAAGGAGGCGATCCGGTATATTTTATCATTGTCGCCTGATGCTCTTACAAAATATATGCTCGTCCCCCTTGAGCCGCCACTTATATCTTGAATCCTTACAACCACTGTAAGTGGTATTTGCTGTGTTCCCATGCTATCATTTTATTACAAATGATAGGAGGTATTCACATGAAACCCATTTTGAATATTGAAAATTTAACAAAAATCTATGGCAATGTGCCAAGTCAAACAAAGGCACTGAATGGGATCACCTTCCAGGTGATGCCGGGAGAGTTTCTCGGCATTATGGGAAGCAGCGGTTCCGGTAAATCCACACTGCTCAATTGTATTGCGACTGTGATTCAACCCACAGGTGGAAGCATTCAGGTGGAAGGCGATACTCTGCAATCCCTCAAGGGAAAGGCTCTTGCAGAGTACCGTGGCAAAAAAGTTGGTTATCTATTCCAGAACTTTGAATTGCTGGACAACCTGACTGGCAGGGAAAACATCCTGCTCCCGACTTCCTTGCATGGGGTATCCGAAGCAGAAAGCAGCCAGCGGCTGAAGCAGTTGGCTGACTATCTGGAAATCACTGATGTTCTGGATAAGTTTCCGTCCAAGATGTCCGGCGGCCAGCGTCAGCGTGTTGCGGCAGCAAGGGCTCTGATCTTACATCCCCAAATGATCCTTGCCGATGAACCGACGGGTGCGCTGGATTCTAAGAACGCAAGAAGTCTTATGGAGAAGCTGTCCGGCCTGAATCGTGACGAACAAGCTACGATCCTGATGGTAACCCATGATTCCAATGCCGCCAGCTTTTGCAAGCGCATTCTGTTCATCCAGGACGGCGTGATCTTTCATGAGCTTCGGCGTGGAGACGAAAGCCAGCAGGAGTTCTACGGGCGCATCCTGAAGGTGATGGCGCAACTGGGAGGGGGCAGCGCAAATGTTCTCTAATCTCATTCTTCGGAACAGCCACCGCAGCCGAAAGGAAAACGGTCTGTTTTTCAGCTCCCTGGTGATTTCTATTGTTGCCTTTTACATGATTCTTTCCATCTCCACTCAAGATGTGATGCTCTTTTTGCAGAAAATGGAGAGTGACGCAGTTGACAAACTCCTGCTTCTGATTCCTGCGTTTTATGGGATGACCCTCGGTATTCTGTTCTTTTTGATCTATTTTGCCTGCAAGTATCAGTTCGAGCGCAGACGGCATGAGTTTGGTGTTTATCTAATGTTGGGGATGCGTAGAAGTAAACTGTTTGGTATGCTTCTGGCGGAAGATTTCCTGACCAGTATTCTTGCCATGCTCATAGGCTTACCTGTGGCTGTGGTGCTTTCAGAAATTGTCAGTCTTGTCACCGCCAAGCTGGTAGGCATGGGGATCATCGGTCATCAGTTTTCTTTATCCTGGTCTGCAATTGAATGGACGCTGGCAGGATTTCTGGCAATTAAGCTGACGGCACTTCTGATTTTGAGTGGACGAATCAGCCGCCAGGAGATCGGTACTTTGCTATCCCAGCCAACGAACCGCCCCAAAAAGCAAATGCCATCTGTTATCTATGGACTGGCTGCTATATGCGGAAGTGTGATGTTGGCAGTGGCTTACTACATGGCGATTCAGGGAATTGCATGGATAAAGGTAAGTATGATGGGACTGACTTTGCTGTTGGGCATAGTTGGTACGATGCTGCTTTTCTATGGGATGCGTGCGCTGATTGCTTTGATTGTTAAGAAAGGAAAAGGAAATAAGCAGCTTCATGTATTTACCTTCCGGCAGATTCAGGAGAATGTTATTCATCAGTCAACCTCCATGGCCATCAGCTCCCTGCTGATTCTGGCGGCGCTGTGTTGTTTTGGTGCGGGCGTAGGAATTGCAGGAACGAATAGCCTGTCTTCTGGCCATGTAATCGACTATACTTTTGAAGATCATACTGCAGAAGATTCATCGCAGGTTCTTCCGAATATAAAGGCAGCCCTGAAAGAAAACGGTTTGGAAAATCAATTTTCAGAGCTTTTTGAAATGAGGGTTGGGCGTATTCGCACCACAGAAGATTATGATAATGCCTACAGCATGGACGCTGTTATGGACTCTCTTCGGAGCCTGCCCCAGTCGGAAGACCGGGATGTCCTTCTGAACAATCTTGGTTATGCCACATACCCATATTTGATTTGTTTATCGGACTATAATCGTTTGTTGGAATTGTCCGGCAAACCGGCTCTCCAATTAGGCGAAAAGGAGGCCGCTGTCTATATTGATACAGAGTTTACTACGGTAAGTCGTACCGCAATGCTGAACCAAGTATTGGCCGGACAGCCCAAGGTGGAACTGGATGGTAGTCCGATTCATCTTACAGGAGAGGTTCAGTCTGTGAATTTGGTCACGGACCGTTCTATAACCTTGTCCTTTGCATTGATTCTTCCGGATGAAGCATTCCTATATTATAGCCAGGGAATGTATGATACCTATGTCAATGCGGTGCTCAGTGAGCAGGCTCTGGATGGAAATAGCCTTATGACTGCATATTTGGATTTGAACGAGAAGCTGGACGAAACTGGCATTGAATATGAAAGCTATCTTCAGAATATAGGTCGTCAGCTTTTCTACACCATAGCATCCAGTTATATTACCCTCTATCTTGCGATTGTTTTCCTGGTAGTTGCCAACACCATCGTGGGTGTTCAGTTCCTGATGAGTCAGCAGAAAACCGGGCGCAGATACCAGACCCTGATCCGCCTGGGAGCTACTTACGAAACCCTTTGCCAGTCTGCTGGAAAGCAAATTACCTGGTTTATGGGACTTCCTGTATTGGTTGCGGCTGTCAGCAGTCTGTTTGGAGTCAGGGCGTTATTTACAGGGATACTCTCGTCCCGAACCCGTGGGACAGTGTCTGAAATGCTGCTTGTACCTGCTGCTATGATTTTACTACTTTGCGTGATAGAATATATTTATATGAGAGTGGTCAAGCGCTCCAGTGATCGGTATTTGCTGACACTGATGCAGCCGCAGAGAGAAGAATAATTTGGAAGGAGGTGCTGTCATGAAAAGAATTGCTGTTGTGGAAGATGAAGTCTATATGCGGGAAGAACTCTGCGATATGCTCCAAAAGGACGGCTATCTTGTGGAGGCAATTACCGAGTTTGAAGATGCCGCTCGGCTCTTGGCAGCCCTCCGCCCTGACCTTGTGATCTTAGACCTGAACTTGCCGGAGATCAGTGGCTTTCAAATCTGCCAGGAGCTAAAGAATAAAACTGCTATCCCCGTCCTGGTGCTGACTTCCAGAGATCAGGTAAAGGATGAACTGCAAGCGTTCCAGTTGGGTGCCGATGAATATTTGACGAAGCCGTGCAGAAAAGATCGACTTCTTGCCAGGGTATCCAATATTCTCAAAAGGTATGAAGGCCGTACCAATCTCATAGAGGGACCAGATTTCCTGTTAGACCAGCAGACCTACACGCTTTATATTCATAATACCTCTGTGGTGCTTCCAAAAAATCAGGGAAAACTGTTGGTCGCTCTTTTGTCCGGCGGCGATGCTCTGGTCACGACGGAGCAGCTTTGCATGGCACTATGGGGAACCACGGAATACATAGATGAAAATGCCTTGCAGGTTAACCTAACCCGGCTGAAAAAAACGATGTCCGCCCTTGAAATGAAGCAGCGAATCGTTGCAGTTCGAGGAATGGGCTACCGTTTGGAAGCGGAGGTGTCTCTATGAAGCAGCTTTGGCACATGATAGAACGGTACTACCCCTGGCTTCTGTTGCTGCTGGGCGTGGATTGCTTTTGCGCTGTCATTCTTTGGATTTCTGACATTCAGGTATTTCAAACCTTGATCGGGTTAGTAGTTCTGACGAGCATCCTTTTGTTTTCAGCGATTCTGTTTGTACTAAACAAGAGGGAGAACACCCACATGGAACTGTTCCGAGATTTCCTCAGTGATCCTACCATCTGCAATGAAGAACGGCTGCTCAGTGCCATTAGTCAGAAAGAAGGAGAATCTGTCCGATTTTTGGCTTCGGTTTTACGGGAATACAAAAACGAGAGTAACAATATGGCGGATGCCCTACGGGACTATGAAGAATACGTGGAGGGCTGGGCACATGAAGCGAAAACGCCCCTATCGTTGCTGACCATGCTCTTGGATAACCGGAACGATGAAATCTCTCCTTCCCTGCAAGCAAAGCTGGATTATGTCCGCAGTCAGCTTCAGGAGGATGTCACGCAGATGCTGTACTATGCCCGGTTGAAGAGCAGTACAAAGGATTACCGATTTGAGGATGTCAATTTGAATGACTGCTTGGGTGAAGTTCTGGAGGACTATGCCCCACTTCTTGAAGAGAAGCATTTTGTCATTCTCAACAAACTGCAATCTGAAACAGTCTATACAGACCGTAGAGGACTTCAGTTTATGTTGGGACAAATCGTTAGCAATGCCATCAAATATAGCAGCGATAGTCCCATGCTTACAATTTCCGTGATACATTCGGAGACTGCAGATATCCTTTCTGTTGAAGATAACGGCATTGGCGTAAAAAAATATAATCTGCCGTACATTTTTCAAAAGGGCTTTACCGGGGATTCTACTGACAGCAGAAAGAAGGCTACCGGTATGGGACTTTACCTGGTTAAGAAGATGGCCGACGATCTAAATCTTCATCTGGAAGCAGCTTCCCAGTGGGGAAAGAGCTTCAAGATTGTCATCTTCTTTCCTAAATTGAGATCCAACGGAGGGAAATAATATAAACAGAAAAACGCCCGCAGGATTTTCTCCTGCGGGCAGCGTGTTGTCAGCTATCCCAAGGCTTGTATTCTGTTACAGTTTTCAAATAGGTTTCGGGATCGCCGTTCAAGATAAGGTCTGCATACTCCAAAGGAGCGTTGTAGATCAAATAATCCAGCTCTGACCGCTGATACATATTGTCAGCAATCTCGTTCTCAACGACGATAGTGTCAATCGCAATCATACTGCCGTCGCTGAATTTCACTTCCACACAGCAATTATCCATATTGTAGGCACAAGATATTAAGGTTTTCATGGTATGTCCTCCATAATTCGTAATATAAAGCGAAAATCCCGTCTGACTTTCTGTTAGAAATCAGACGGGATTTGTCCGTATGCACCCCGGAAACCGTCAGCTAACAGTTGATAAGTAAATTAGTTCCTTATCACTGTTAAGCCAAGGCTTTCCGGGCTTTTGCTATATCTAAACGGGCTGATATGGTTTGACCAAATTTGGCAAAACGAGAGCCGATTTCACCTGATTTTTAGTGGTCCGCAAGTGGTTAACTGGCCAAAAAGAGGGCAAAAAGAGGGGGAAGTGGTTCCCAAAGTGGTTAACTGAGAGCCGATTTTTGTGGTGCTTTTCAGCTCTCCTTCCCCTCGTTTTTTGGCTGTGGCAGTTTGGCATAGTTTGAGCTAATTTGAATAATTGAATATGAATTTGATGTAGCACACAGTATAAATGCTGGGTGCTTTTTTCATTTCAGGAACTCGTATTCCGGCGATAGAAAGAGCCGTCACTTCACTGTTAATTTTGAAGTGGCGGCTTTTTCTATTTCCAGAAGCAACAGCAATAATTAGAAATGAGGTGAAGTCAATGAACACGCAAATCATCGCCATCGCCAACCAGAAAGGCGGCGTTGGCAAAACAACAACCTGTGCGAACTTGGGAATAGGTCTGGCACAGGCCGGAAAGAAAGTGCTTCTGATCGACGGGGACCCACAAGGAAGCCTGACAATTAGCTTGGGAAATCCGCAACCGGACAAGCTGCCATTTACACTGTCGGATGCAATGGGCAAAATTCTGATGGATCAGCCTATACGCCCCGGAGAAGGTATTCTGCATCATGCAGAAGGCGTTGACCTGATGCCTGCGGATATTCAGCTTTCCGGTATGGAGGTTTCTCTGGTAAACGCCATGAGCCGTGAAACGGTTTTACGGCAATATCTGGACACACTGAAGGGACAATATTCCCATATCCTGATTGACTGTCAGCCCTCGTTGGGGATGCTTACGGTCAATGCGCTGGCGGCTGCGAACAGGATCATAATTCCCGTTCAGGCAGAGTATCTGCCCGCCAAAGGGCTGGAACAGCTTCTATCTACGGTCAGTAAGGTGAAACGGCAGATCAATCCAAAGCTTCAGATTGACGGTATCCTGCTGACGATGGTGGATAACCGCACCAACTTTGCCAAAGAGATTGCTGCTTTGCTGCGGGACACCTATGGAAGTAAAATCAAAGTCTTTGGAACGGAAATCCCCCATTCTGTCCGGGCAAAGGAAATTAGCGCAGAGGGAAAAAGTATTTTCGCCCATGACCCTGGCGGCAAGGTGGCAGAGGGGTATCGAAATCTGACGAAGGAGGTGTTGAAACTTGAAAAGCAGCGCGAAAAAAATAGAGCTGGCATCGGTAGATGATCTGTTTTCCACCGAAGAAGGCCGTCAGGATGCAAAGCTGGAAAAGATTCAGGAGATTCCGCTGTCTGAACTGCATCCCTTTAAGAACCACCCATTTAAAGTCAAGGATGACGAAGCCATGATGGAGACCGCTGACAGTATCAAGCAGTATGGCGTTCTGGTTCCGGCGATTGCTCGACCGGACCCGGAGGGCGGTTATGAGCTGGTAGCCGGACACAGGCGGCACAGAGCCAGTGAGCTGGCAGAAAAGGAGACCATGCCGGTCATTGTTCGGGATTTGGATGATGATGCCGCCACGATCATTATGGTTGACAGCAATCTGCAACGAGAAAGCCTGCTTCCCAGTGAAAGGGCCTTTGCTTATAAAATGAAGTTGGAGGCTATGAAACATCAGGGAGAGCGAGTGGATTTAACTTCGTCCCAAGTTGGGACGAAGTTGAGGGCTGATGAAATTTTGGCACAACAGGCGGGGTCAAGTAGAAATCAGGTTCAAAGATTTATTCGACTGACAGAACTGATTCCCGAACTGCTGGACATGGTGGATGAAAAGAAGATTGCCTTAAATCCCGCCTATGAGTTGTCTTTCCTCAAAACAGAGGAACAGAGGGATTTGCTGGATGCAATGGACAGCGAACAGGCAACCCCATCTCTTTCCCAGGCTCAACGCCTTAAAAAATTCAGTCAGGATGGACATTTATCTATTGATGTCATGCGGGCCATTATGGGAGAGGAAAAGAAAAGCGATCTGGACAGGGTTACTTTTACTTCTGACACTCTGCGGAAGTATTTTCCCAGAAGCTACACACCAGCCAGGATGCAGGAGACCATTATCAAGCTATTGGAACAATGGCAGCGTAAACGTCAGAGAGACCAGGAGCGATGAAAGGAGCCGCCTATGAAAGATATTTCAGCAAGGGAGCTGAAAGGACATAACATTCTTGCTGTGGAACGCTTTAAGGACAGCACCCGATGGATGATTGAGTTTGTTGTTCTCCATCCGTGTAGTGCTTACGGGAGCAGAGGTGATGAAATGCGTCTGTTTCTTGCAGAGGACAGCTATCAGAACGCTCTCTAAGATCATCAGCACCGGAAAATCAAAATCAAGCGGTATGCCCGTGTTGTTGAGGGACATATCCTCGATTTCAAACCGGGAAAACGCCGCCGCTCATAAACTCATACAACGAAAGGAAAGGAATGACTATGTGTACGGTAAAGGAAATTCAAGAAGCAATCCGGGAAGATTGCAAATCTCAGCATGACATGGATTCAACGGATATTGACCGAGTGATGCAAACACTTCCTTTCGCCCAGGAGGAGCCATTTATAGAGGCGCGTCCTCGAAAGCCGCTGTTTTGGTTCTATGCAAGAAAATTTGAAAAGTGTTGAACACCGCAATTCTTTGGAATGAGGATTGCGTTTTTTGTACCCAAAATTCGGAAGGAGTGAGGTCGATGGCCGTTTTTCGCATTGAACGGACCCGTGATTATACATCAAAAACAAGAGTTTGCTGTATAGAATCATAATATGGCTGAGTCAGTCCTCACCTCCGGGGCTGTCTCTTTTTTTATAAAAACTTATACAATCTTAGTTTCGATTGCAGGACCCTTTTCCCCACTTAATACTTTAAGCGGTATTATGGCCTTGCAAGAAAGAAATAAGAAATGAGGTGAACAATTATGAGTATTACAAATGCGGCGAGAAGATTTGAACAGAGATTTGACGCAAAAGCGGAGCGCTTTATTTGGCATCATCCGCTACTTGGCTTCATCTCCATCTTTGTTGGAATGCCATTACTGGTTTTGGCGTGTGTCTGTATCAGTACGATTGTTGTCGCCTTTCCTATGGCATGGCTTTTGGGTTGGTTGTAATCTTTATTTCATCTTTAAATGCACAAAAGATGACTAATGCCATTTTTAGAGGAAAGGTTTTATGATATTGGGGACAGCAAAAAAGGAGGATGAATTTTATGCAAATGCTAATTGCACTCATAGGTGTATGTGCGGCAGCAATGCTGCTGTGGTATGTCTATATTTTAATGAAGGGAGATGATCAGGCATGAGCACCATGATTCAGTATGTTTTATACCTTGCCATTCTGGTTGTTTTGGCAATTCCGCTGGGCGCATACATAAAAAACGTCATGAGCGGCGAGAAAACTTTTTTGTCCAAAGTTCTGACACCGTGCGAAAACCTGATTTACAAGGTTATGCGTGTAGACAGAGAAGAACAGATGACATGGAAAAAATATGCGGTAAGTGTAATGATTTTTTCCGGTATCGGGCTTGTTTTTCTGTTCCTGCTTCAACTTCTGCAGGGAGTTCTTCCCGGAAACCCGCAGAATCTTTTCGGTGTGAAATGGGATTTGGCATTTAACACTTCTGCAAGTTTCATTACCAATACAAACTGGCAGGCATATTCCGGTGAATCCACATTGAGTTATCTCACTCAGGCTTTAGGTCTGACTGTTCAGAACTTTGTTTCCGCAGCTACAGGTATCGCCGTTCTATTTGCATTGATCCGTGGCTTTATCAAGGTGAAATCCTCCGGGTTGGTAAGCTTTTGGGTGGACTTGACCCGCATTGTGGTTCACATCCTGCTCCCGCTGAATCTGGTCATTTCTCTGTTGCTGGTAGGCGGCGGCGTGATTCAGAACCTGAAAAGTGCAGAAACAGTATCCCTTGTAGAACCGATTGCCGTCAGTGCAGAAGGCGAAATCCTTGAGGATGCGGTAATTGACTTAGACACCGAAACCGTCACTGTAGATGGCGAAATCGTTTCGAATGCACAGATCGTCACCGAGCAGTTCGTACCGATGGGTCCTGCGGCCAGCCAGGTCGCAATCAAACAGACCGGCACCAACGGCGGCGGTTATATGGGCGTCAACTCCGCACATCCTTTGGAAAATTCCAATGCCTTTACCAATCTGATCGAAATGATTTCCATTCTACTGATTCCGGCGGCACTGTGTTTCACATTCGGTTCTGCGGTAAAGAACAAGAGGCAGGGTATTGCAATCTTTATGGCAATGTTTCTCTGTCTGGTTGTTGCCTTGAGCTGCATCGCCGTTACTGAACAGGTTGGAACATCCCAGCTTGCACAAAACGGCGCAGTCAATATGTCAATGGCAGAACAGGCAGGCGGCAATATGGAGGGCAAGGAGACTCGCTTCGGCATTGCAGCGTCCTCTACCTGGGCAGCCTTCACCACAGCAGCTTCTAACGGCTCTGTAAATTCCATGCATGACAGTTACACGCCGCTTGCCGGTATGGTGACTATGCTGCTGATGCAGCTCGGCGAGGTTATTTTCGGCGGCGTGGGCTGCGGTCTTTACGGTATGCTTGCTTTTGCCATTCTGGCGGTGTTTATTGCTGGCCTGATGGTAGGCCGCACTCCGGAATTCCTTGGAAAGAAAATTGAGCCTTATGAGATGAAATGGTCGGTACTGGTTTGCCTTGCAACGCCCATTGCAATTCTGGTCGGCAGCGGCATTGCCGCTGTAGTACCATCTGTCATGGACAGCCTGAATAACGGCGGTGCCCACGGTTTCTCTGAAATGCTGTATGCCTACTCATCCTGTGGCGGCAATAACGGCTCTGCCTTTGCCGGTTTCAATGGGAATACCGTATTTCTGAATGTAAGCCTGGGGCTGATGATGCTCTTTGCCCGGTTCCTGCCCATCATCGGCACACTTGCAATCGCAGGCAGCCTGGCCGGGAAAAAGAAAATTGCCACGACTGCTGGCACCTTGTCTACCACAAATGGAATGTTTGTTTTCCTGCTGATCGTTGTGGTATTGCTGATCGGCGCGCTGAGCTTCTTCCCGGCGCTTGCCCTTGGTCCGCTTGCTGAGTTCTTTGGCAGCATTGCATAAAGGAGGTTTACAGATATGCGTAAAAAACAGAAAAGTGCTTTTGCCGACCGGAAAATGCTCGGCAGGGCAATTAAAGATTCTTTTGTGAAATTAAGTCCGAAGACACAGGCAAAAAACCCGGTCATGTTTCTGGTTTTTGTGTCTGCGATCTTGACAAGTATCCTTTGGGTGGTATCCCTGTTCGGGTTAAAAGACGCTCCAGTCGGATATACACTGGCGATTGCCATTATCCTTTGGTTTACCGTGCTGTTTGCCAACTTTGCCGAGGCCATTGCAGAAGGCCGTGGTAAAGCACAGGCAGATTCTCTCCGTGCATCCCGAAAGGATGTGGACGCACATAAAATTTCCTCTGTATCACAGAAGGACAGCGTGACTGTGGTTCCATCCGCCCTGCTGAAAAAGGGGGAACTGGTGATTGTCAAAGCCGGAGAGCAGATTCCGGCAGACGGCGAAGTCATAGAAGGTGCGGCATCTGTGGATGAAAGTGCCATCACCGGCGAATCCGCTCCTGTAATTCGTGAGGCAGGCGGCGACCGCAGCGCTGTAACCGGCGGCACCACTGTACTGTCGGACTGGATCGTTGTCAGAGTGACCAACGAAGCCGGAGAAAGCTTTCTGGACAAGATGATTGCGATGGTAGAAGGTGCTGCCCGGAAGAAGACGCCAAACGAAATTGCTTTGCAGATTTTTCTGGTAGCCTTGTCCATTATCTTTATCCTGGTGACAGTCTCCCTCTACACTTATTCCATTTTTTCTGCAAAGCTGGCGGGAATTGAGAATCTAACCTCTGTAACAACTCTGGTAGCGCTGCTGGTATGCCTTGCGCCTACTACCATTGGCGCCTTGCTTTCCGCCATCGGTATTGCCGGTATGTCCCGACTGAACCAGGCAAATGTTCTGGCCATGAGTGGACGTGCCATTGAAGCCGCCGGTGATGTAGACATTCTGATGCTTGACAAAACCGGAACAATCACCCTGGGCAATCGACAGGCATCGGAGTTCATTCCGGTAGATGGTGTTGATATTCAGGAACTGGCGGACGCCGCTCAGCTTTCTTCTCTGGCCGATGAAACCCCCGAGGGCAGAAGCGTTGTTGTGCTGGCAAAGGAGCAGTTTGGAATTCGTGGCAGAAGCCTTCAGGACAAGAATATGCATTTTGTCCCATTTACCGCCGTGACTCGTATGAGCGGCGTCGACTTTGACGGCAACGAAATCCGAAAAGGCGCAGCAGATGCCATGCAGAGTTATGTGACCCATGCAGGCGGAATGTATTCTCCAGACTGTGATCGAGTTGTCAAGTCTATTGCGTCCAGGGGCGGCACACCTCTGGTTGTGGCTAAGAACCACAAGATTCTCGGCGTTATCTATTTGAAGGATATTATCAAGCAGGGTGTGAAGGAGAAATTCGCAGATCTGCGGAAAATGGGCATCAAAACCATTATGATCACCGGCGACAATCCGATTACTGCTGCGGTCATTGCTGCCGAGGCCGGTGTGGATGACTTCCTTGCGGAAGCAACGCCGGAAGGAAAGCTGGCAATGATTCGTGATTTTCAGGCCAAGGGTCATCTGGTCGCCATGACAGGCGACGGCACCAACGACGCTCCGGCTTTGGCACAGGCAGATGTTGCAGTTGCCATGAACAGCGGCACACAGGCAGCAAAAGAAGCAGGCAACATGGTGGATCTGGACTCTTCACCAACAAAACTGATCGACATTGTTCGCATCGGCAAACAGCTTTTGATGACACGAGGCAGCCTGACTACCTTCTCCATTGCCAACGATGTGGCAAAATACTTTGCCATTATTCCGGCGCTGTTTATGGGACTTTATCCGGGACTGTCTGCTCTGAATATTATGGGGCTGCATTCCCCGCAAAGCGCTGTCCTCTCTGCGATTATTTATAATGCACTCATCATTATTGCGCTTATTCCGCTGGCGCTGAAAGGTGTGAAATATCGTGAAGTTTCTGCTGGAAAGCTGCTGTCACGGAACCTGCTGGTTTATGGTCTTGGCGGTCTGGCGGCTCCATTTATCTTTGTGAAACTGATTGATGTTCTGCTGGTGTTCACCGGCCTGGTATAAGGAGGAGATATATCATGAAAACAATAAAAAGTGTACTGCCAAAGGCAGGTATGATCTTTTTAATCTTTACTCTGCTGTGCGGCGTGATCTATACGGGTGTTGTCACAGGAATTGCTCAGCTTATTTTCCCGGACAATGCCAATGGAAGTATCATTGAAGTAGACGGGAAAAAATACGGCAGTGAGTTGCTGGGGCAGCAATATACAGATGAAGCCCATATGTGGGGGCGCATTATGAATATTGATGTTTCAACCTATACGGATGAAAACGGAAAGGCACTGATGTACGCCGCTCCCTCCAACCTCTCTCCGGCAAG
>JAFEHB010000170.1_pt1 | contig 68053 bp, 95 predicted proteins | sample 9267121 | NCBI WGS metagenome assembly JAFEHB01 (sample SAMN17103336, study PRJNA684904) | human gut metagenome | isolation source: diarrhea sample from child under the age of five | host: Homo sapiens | place: South Africa: Mafikeng, Mafikeng Provincial Hospital | collected 2019-09 | reverse complement strand
GGCGTCTTATTCTTATAGCGAACCTGATAGTGGTTATTATGAAGCACCATCAGACAATTCTAGTGAGGTAAGTGCACCAGCTCCAGCACCACAACCACAATTTAGTGGCGACTATTCTATCCAAGCACCACAAGAAGAAACTGACTGGAGAAAAGTACCACTATATAAAGCTATTGGTGGCTTATTTGGTGGTAATAATGTGTCGTCTGATGGATGGACAGTCGCAGACGGCTATTAATTTGTATTAACATTCACCAACCCGCTAGGGAGTGAAAGGAGAAAACATGAAGGATTTTGAATTTAATTTGCAAACATTTGCAGAAGGTGAAGTAGACGTACCTGCAACGGAAACTGAACCAACAGAAGTTACTGATGTAGCTGAAACAGGTGGCGACACTGCACCTGCTGATTTTGATTTTGGCATTGACGAAAATGGAGACGTATTCTTTAATGGCAATCGAATGCTTTCTTTTGATGGCGATGAAGAAGTAGACCCTGCTCCAGAAACGCAGGACTCTGAAGAAGGACAACCTACTGAACCTGAACCAGAAAATAAAGCACCAGAACCACAAATGTATACAGTCAAAGTTGACGGTCAAGAAATGCAAGTTCCTCTTGAGGAATTATTAAATGGTTATCAACGACAAGCTGATTATTCTCGTAAGACACAAGCATTGGCTGATGAACGCCGTCAGTTACAACAACAATATGCTCAATATCAACAACCACAAGCACAACCACAAGTACAAGAGCCGCAACAACCACAAGTAACACAAGCGGAATATTATAATAAATTAACAGAGTTTGCTAAAGGCGAGGTTGAAAAACATTTAGGGACTGAGTTCGATGAACTTAACCCTGTTCATATTGCAGCATTAGCAGATAGCGTAGCTACTATTAAAGCTCAAATTTATGAACAACAAGCTGTCCAAAAGAATTTCACACACGTGGTAAACCAATTCCGTCAAGACCCTAACTTCGATGAAATTGACCGTTATGCACAATATAAGTTGCAAAACATGCCTTATCAACAAGCAGTAAAAATTCAAAATGCTTTAGATAACTATGATGCTGATACAGTAGCACAATTCATGACAGCAGCTCGTAATGAATATTACGGCATGATGAATGCACAGTATAATCAGCAATCAACACCGCAACAAACGGTACCTAATATTCCACAACCAACAAATAAACCAAAACCTCCTGTATTAGAAGGTGCTGGCAGTTCTGAACGACCACCTATGTCTGCAACACAACAAGTTGACTTTAAATCTTTAGGTCGAATGACGAACGATGAGTTGGTTAAAGTATTCCAACAAACTGGCTTGACCAGATTATAATTTTTTGAAAGAGGTATAAAACATTGGCAGATAAAGATACAGCAGTCCGCTCTTTTACCGTAGTTGGTAAGAAAGAAGACATTACTGATTTCGTCACAGCGATTGACCCTGACCAAACGCTTTTAACTAATAAGTTTGGTAAAACTTCCGTTAAATCTACAGAACATGCATGGTTGAATGACTCCTTACGTCCAGCTATGGAAAATGCTTACCAAGAAGCAGTGGACTTCGACTCTCAAAAAGCAAATCCACGTAAACGTGAGTCCAACTATGTACAAAAATTCTTGCATGGTTACTCCGTAACTGATACTACTCAAGCTATTGCTAAATACGGTGTGTCCGATGAATTGGGCTACCAAATGGTAAAAGCGACTAAAGAAATTGGTCGTGACCTTGAGTACGCTATCGTTCGTAACAAAGCTAAAGTTATGGGTGACGATGCTATCGCTGGTAAAATGGGTGGTATTCCTTACTTCTTGGAAAACTTCAAAGAAGTTACAGCAACAACAGCTGGTGTATTCACATTGGCTAACCATAAATTCGTAAACGGCGACGTTGTTATGTTCCGTGCGAAAACTGGTACTCTTGATACTAAATTGAAAGCTAACACTCAATACTTCGTAAAAGTGGTTGATGCTAATACTTTCAATATCTGTGAAACAGAACAAGAAACAACTGAAACAGCTCCTGCTATCGTAAAACCAGCAGCAGCTATCAATGCAGGTTCTACAGAATTAACTTCTGGTAATGCTATTGATGCTAAATCTGCGGCAGGTGCAGGTGCTCTTACATTTGACCTTATCAATGATGCTATGCAAGCAGCTTGGTCCCGTGGTGGTTCCATTGACTTCGCAGTGATGTCTGGTAAGAACAAACGTGTATGCTCTGGTTTCACTCAAGGCACTACTAAAAACCGTGAACAAACTTCTAAAGAATTGGTAGAAGTTGTAGATGTATTGGAAACAGACTTCGGTCGTATCGATTTGGTTTCCCACCGTATGTACACAGATGATGTAGTGGACTTAATCGAAGCACAATACTGGAAATTGGGTTACTTAATTCCATTCCACGTTGAAGATGGCTTGCGTAAAGGTACTTACAAATCTAAATACATCACTGGTGATGCTACTTTAGAATGTACAGCTCCTATTGCAAACGCTCGCATTTACAACATCAAAAAATAATAAATGATATGGGGAGGGCGACCTCCCCTATTTTTTTTAGGAGGTACTATGAGACTAGGAACACAAGTAGAAGTAGACCCTAAGACTGGAGAATGGAAAATCAAACAAACGTATGATGAGGGTGTAGTACTCCGTGAATGTAAACGTATGCGTGACAGCATGGAGGAAGGTAGAATTCATGATGGCAAAGCTAAAAAGATTGCTATGATACCACGTCATAGATTTGCTACTGATTTTGAATTGATGCAATATCAACAATGTCAAGGTAAAGATAATGTAGAAGCATCTAAATGGCTTAATATCTGGTTAGCTAAAAACCCTGAATTCCGTACTACTAATACAATCTACTCTGAAAATACAGGTAAAATTATTAAATCTACAGCCAAATATGGGGGTATTTAATGATTAGAGTACAATCCGTCATTGAAAGTATTTTATATAACTTAGACGAAGCGTACAACAGACAACATTCAAACAATGAGCTTATTGATGCTATCAACAGTGTATTAAGATATGTAAATTTATCGCTTATCAATGTTGAAAGCTCTTATATTGCCAATAAAGTTCCGCTTAAACCAAACAATGGTGTAGCTAAATTACCTAGTGATTTTGGTAAGTTTGACAGTATTGAAGAAGATACAAATAAGACTTACGAAATTATGGGTAATAAAATTTATATCGAAAATCCTACGACATTAAAATACTATCGTATTATAAACGAAGTAGAAGATGTTACAGATGAGATTGATTTGCCAGCCATTCTGTTTGATATGTTTGTACGTTTTTCTACAATGTTATTAAGAAAAGAACCTGACAAAACTGGTGGTTCTGATGGTATGGCTAAAATGATTGCTGATGAAATTAAAAAGATGACAGCAAGTGATGCTAGTAGACCTATTGAACGACCTATGCAGTTCTATGTATAAGGAGCCGTAATGAAAGTAAAAGAAATGTTGATTTTGGCAAGACAACGACTTGGCGATATGCAAAAAACGGCATACTCTGATATTGAGTTAATCTACTGTTTAAATAACGCTATCGACCGATTGTCTTATGAATTATACAATCAAAACGACCCAGAACTTACAAAGAAAATGACATTGAATGGTACACAGGAAACTAAACGTCCTGATGACTTCATTGCGTTTCAAGGTCAATTCCCTGTTGAATTTGAATACCGCACTGACGGTCCTATTATGAAACATCTTGACCCAGAGTTTGATGGGGAACTTGAAATTGTTTATTATGTAGCAATGCCACATGTTAAAAGTTTGGAAGATGAAATTCCATTTAAACGTGTAATGTTTAATAAACAATTATTGCAATTCTTGTTATATGAAGCTAAACCTTCACTTGAAAAAGAAGGTCAAAATAGCAATACTACACCAGCTGACCAAGGCTAGGAGGTAATATGACAGTAAAAGAATTAATGACAAAAGCGGCTTTGCGAAACCGCTTATCTGATAGTATTGAAAGTGGGTATGATGATGATGAATTGATTGCATATTTTAATGATGCGATTAATTTTATGTGGCACGTACTCATTGACAATAACTATTATGAAGTAATTGGAGACCATACATTTACAGATGAAATTACACCAACTCCAGATGATTGGTATAAAGCTACAAACCAAGCTCCATTACAGTTAATCGAGAGTGGTAAAAAAATTAAATGTTATGGTGAATTACCTTATACTGTAAGATATTATAAACGTCCTAAATTTGTTAATACGGTTAATGATGAATTACCGTGGACAAATGATGCTTTCCCTAATATTCTTGCACAATTAACAATCGTATTTGCAATGAGCAACCACGAATTTGACATGACTGTTGAACAAGACTTTGTGGAGGCTATTATTAATTACTTATAGGAGGATAAATGGACAAACAGAATAACCTACCGTCTACCATAAATGGCGACGGTCGTAAATTTATCTCCTTGCTAAAAGGGTATTTAAACGATATTAAGGCTTCTTTAGAAGACCAAATCAATGAAGCTACAAAGATTTGGAATGGTATTGCTGACAACCCTGATACCATTTCTGAACAAGTCCGTAATATTACCATAGACGAACGCTCAGTTAATGGTAGTGTATCTCTAATTCTAAAATGGGATAGTACTCCTATTAAACAATATGCAGGCGTAAGTATAGATGTTAAAGTTGGTGATTTCCACGATACAGTAGACCAGTTTGCTGATAAACAAGTCCATCAACATTACGACACAGGCAAAACAAATATCTTTACGATACCAAACGTGGAGATTGGTAAAAAATACGAATTCGTAATTCGTGGTAGAGATATTCGTAATGCTCTTTCTGAAAAAGCTAGAGCCCCTGTTACGTATTATTATGTATCTGAACAAACTCACGTTCCTGAAGCTCCATATGAAGCAACAGTAATCTTTGATAAGCGTGGTGCTTACTGGTCTTGGAAACAAAAACCGCAAAATGACTACCAATGGACTGAGCTACGTTTAGATGAACATGTTGGTGAATTACATAATAGGCTGGACTTGACTACAGATTGGCATTCTACTGCTAAACCATATACACGTGTTGGCACTGGCTATATTTACAACAAAGGTGTTGGCAATTCGTATTCCGTACCTGCTAAAGTAAATTACAATAAAGCCGTACCAGCTAAACCGACACAGTTTGTTGTTAAGCCAGTAATTGAAGGTCTTAATATTACCTTTGCTAGTATTCCAGAAGATTGTACAGGAGCTATTGTCTATGTTAATAATGAAGAAAACTTTGTGGTGGACAACAGTCTTAATTACCTCTGTTCTACTGGCACTTACACTGTTAAGGTGTGTTACACTGATATTTTTGGTAATGGCGAAATGTCTGACCCAATAACAATTAGTACTGTTGAAGAAATTCCAGTTGAAATGCTTAATAAAGAAAAGTTAGGCATTAATGCTATCAATCAAGGTATTACAGATATTAACAATGCCAGAAAAGAAATTGATAAGAAGATTGGTGGCTTACAAACATCACTAACAGCGATGAATGGTATTATAGATGCTAAAGTTAAAGATGCTAAAGATACAGCTGAAAGTAGATTAACTGCTACAGCTAATGCCATTAATTCTACAGTATCTAATAACTATAATAATCTAAGTACAAGTATTACACAAGTAGCTAATAGTATCGAACTTAAAGTTAAAGCAGGTGTTGATAAACTAACTGGTCAAGAAATTGTATCTCGTATTAACTTAGCTCCAGATACAGTGAGTATTTCTGGTAAATATATTCATATCACTGGTCAAACGGTATTTGATAATGGTGTTATCGTTGCCAAACATATTGGAGATAATGCTGTTGTAGGAACTAAGATTGCAGATGGTGCGATTAGTACCGATAAGATTGTAGCTAATGCTATTACAGGCAATAAGATTGCCGCTAATGCTATTACAACAGACAAAATTCAAGCTGGTTCTGTAACGTCTAATCAGATAGCTACTAATGCAGTTACAGCTGATAAGATTAAAACTGGTTCTGTGACAAGTGATAAGGTTGTAGCAGGAGCTATCACTGGTGATAAGATTGCAGGTAACAGTATTAGTGGTGATAAAATCCAAGCAGGTGCTATTGATACTAATAAACTGAAAGCAGGTGCAGTTGATGCTGATAAAATTAAAGCAGGTTCTATCTCTGGCGATAAATTAAATGTCAATAGTTTATCTAGTATTAGTGCAAAAATTGGTACTTTAAGAACAGCTACTACTGGTGCTAGAACTGAAATCCGAGATAATTTAATTGAGGTGTATGATGAAAATAACAGATTACGTGTTAGAGTGGGGGTGTGGAATTGAGTTGGTTTAAAAAAATTAAAGAAAAAATCAAATCTTTCTTCAAAAAGGAGGATAAAGTGCCACAGGGTATACAAGTATTCGATGAAAATGGTAGAACTGTTGTAGATATTACAGACAGATTGACACAAATCGTTGGTGTTAAAACTCTAACAAAGATAGAAGAGTCTGGTAGTATTGACGTTCCTTTAATTGCTGGGACGAAAGTTTGGTTTAGTATCAATCTTTATGGTTTATATGAAAATCCGTATGCAATGTGGGTTGACGGCAATACCATTCATTATAAGGTTTTAAAAAGTAAAGAGGGCTATATTAATGCCTTTAAAAATGGCGGATGTGTTTTAAAGATTATATATGGGGTGTGCTAAATGAAATATGTAGAAGTGACTAATGACAATAATATTCTGCAAATTAGTGACCAATATCAAAATATGGTGCTAAAAAAGATTATAGGATTTCATTCTACACAAAAAATTGGTCCGAAAGACAGCTTTTATGAACAGGATGGATATCCAGTTGGTGCATTCTGGACACAGTACCCTAACGGTAGAGCAAGCAATGTATGGGACGCACGTGTTAAAATTACATCTGATATTAATTCTGAAAATTTATTATATGTCGTTGAAAGTATCGTCCCTGTTGAAGATATCCAAATTAACGAAGCCTACGGTACAATACAGAGCTGGGGAAGGAATGGCTTAGTTATGAGTGATAAGGGTGGTCGTAGACTAGAACTTCATGTGAGATTTAAAAACACGGACCATCAGTACGATGGGCATAAATATATTAAAATTTATGTCTATACCAACAATATTATTCACAAAGGTGAAAATGGGCTTGAGATTATGAATAGTAACGGCGATGTGTTATTTAATAGTAACTACAGGTACCTACAAGTAAGAGATGTTATTACCAAACATTACAACGAGGGTGATAAAGAGTATGCGTTTCCTGCATATCAATACCCATCTATCAAGAAAATGGCTGTCGCTGTTTTGTTAAAAGCAGAGTCAGAAGGTAACTATGCTCACTTACAACGTATTAATATAGATGGGAATTCTATTTATGGAACATACCAACAAAATGGTAGAGGTAATAGTTATTCATATATACCTGAACAAAGTACAATAATTTTAGTCGCCGACGTTGGTAATTGTTCTGATATTCCAGTTAGTTATGATAATATAATTTAATAATGGGGGTTTAATGATTGAAATAATGCTGCCACCACCAAGGGATAGCATTCTTTCCTACTTGTATCATAGTGCACCAGATAACGCTGTCTATGATATTATTTTCTGTATTTTAGCCGTAACAATTCTATTATTAATAGATATGCTGTTGCGGTTTGTAATTGAACTTGTTGCGTACAACAAAGCAGTTGGTAAAGAATGTACCGCATGGAATATGTTTAAAGCATTATTCCTTGGCTGGGGAACTGTTACTCTCTCGAATGGGACAAAAAAAAGATTTTTAGTAAGTAAAGCATTCCGTAAGTCTTTATTCTCTAAGGTATCTTTTGAATATCCTATTTTCTTCACTCTAGCAGCTACAGCATGGTCATTACCTGATGTTCCTGTTATGGGATTTAGAATAGATGCATTACTCTCAATGCTATTTATGTTAGCACCGATGTTGTGTGAAATTGTATCTATTATCGAAAAATTAAATGAGTTAGACGCAGAAGCCTTCAAATGGTTTAAGGCGTTACGTGAATTTATCAAGGAAACCAAAGAGGTGATAAAATCTTGAAGCGTATTCTTGAAATGTTAATGTATGAGAATGGTGGTTTATCCCTCACTCGTACAATTTCTGTCTTGTTTGTATTGTTATTTATTGGTGTTACAATTTACTTAGTATTCTTTGATGCTAGATGGGACCATTATGAAACACTTGCTACTATGGCGGCAGGTGGTGGTCCTATGACACAAGTTGCTAATAAATTAATCAACTCTAAATACAATTCAGGCATAGGCACGTATGAAGAAAGGAAAGGAGCTGAATAATGGCAAAGTTTAAATCTACTGTTCCAGTATATGACATTACAATCAACCAAGGTGATGATTATTCTTTGAAAATGGTAGTGAGCGATGGTCAAAATCAACCTATTGATATTACTGGCTATAAATTCACATGTAAAGTTCGTGAAACAGCTGAAAATGATAATGTGATAGCTGAAGCAGAATGCGTAATTAAAGATGCCACTCAAGGCGTTTTAGACGTAAACTTCTCATCTGAGGTAACAAGTAAGATTGATACTGACGGTGAGTATTATGGCGAAACAAGCTCCTACTACTATGATATTCAACAAACTAATACTAATGGTCGTAAAGAAAGAATTGTACAGGGTAAATTCATTGTAAGCCCTGGTATTTCTTTCCACTAGGAGGCTTATATGGCAGATAAAATTATTAAAATTATTCAAGCTACATCTCCTAGTATCACAGTAAACCATAACCGTGATGGTCGTGATGGTAAAGATTTTAAGTTTGAAGACTTTACACCAGAACAGTTAGAGAAACTTAAAGGACCTAAAGGTGATAAAGGTGAAACTGGCGAAAGAGGTTCTGATGGTAATGTAGGTCCTCAAGGTCCAGTTGGTCCCAAAGGGGATGATGGGCAAGCAGGTCCTAAAGGGGCAGATGGTCCTCAAGGTCCTATTGGTCCAGAAGGTCCTATGGGCTTAACTGGTCCTAAAGGCGATGCAGGTGAACGTGGTCCAATCGGTCCTAAAGGCGAACAAGGTAATGTTGGTCCTGTAGGTCCACAAGGTTTACAAGGTATTCAAGGTGTACGTGGCGAAGCAGGTCCTCAAGGTCCTCGTGGTATTCAAGGGGAAAGAGGTCCTATTGGTCCAATCGGTCCTACTGGTTTACAAGGTCCAAGAGGTGAACGAGGTGAACCTTTTAAAATCAGCTCTATCCAACCATCTGTAGCCTCTGTGCATAATAACGCTTCTACATTCTCTGAATATAGCCTAGTTATGGTTCGCTCTAATGATGCTGATAATGGTAAAGTATTCGTTAAAAATGGCAATGTAATGGAATACCTCATTACTATGTCTGGCGTTAAGGGTGATAAAGGTGATATTGGTCCACAGGGTCCAATAGGTCCAACAGGACCACAAGGTCCTAGAGGTGTAGATGGTCCGCAAGGTTTGCAAGGTAATGCAGGACCACAAGGACCACAAGGTAATATAGGACCTAAAGGAGAAACTGGTGAACGAGGACCAAAGGGTGATGTAGGTCCTGCGGGTCCAAAAGGCGACAAAGGTGATAACGGTACGCAACCAGAATTGACATTTACACTAGCTGAAAATGGTGATTTATTTGTAGACATTGCTTACTCTAATCTTGCACCTAGCAATGCAGTTGCACCTAATGCTGTCAATACTAGCTTAACTAAAATGTATGATGTTACATGGGGCGTTGCACAAGCAGGAGCACCTGGTAATGGTAGGGGATATCTTGAATTTAATCCCGCTACTGGCTTCGGTAAATTACACTTAGATATGAAAGTTACTGGTAATGGTTCTGGTAATGGTGGTGTTCTATGTGCATTACCTAATAATTCCCCTGTTCCTAAGCGGTTACTTGAGGTATCTGTTGATGCCAATAACAATAGCGTGTACGTAGAACCTAACCAACGTAATATTAAAGGTTGGGGTGTAGCAGGTGCTAATAAGCGATATATTTTAGATATTGTTGGTTTCTGGGAAGGAGGTCAGTAATGCCAAGAGTTAAATTAGGTAATATTAAAGGACCTAAAGGTGATGCTGGTAAAAGTGCTTATCAATCATGGCTAGACCTAGGTAATACAGGAACTGAACGACAGTTTATAGATAGCTTAAAACCTAGTGTGGACCAATTCATTACTAAAGCTAAATATGAAGCGGATTTAACGGCTCTTAAAGAAGCCGTAGATAGATTAAATCAATAGGAGGTATTATGGATATTCAAAGCGTAATTGTTTCTTTTAACGAGTTAAACAACACTAAAAATGCGATTGCTAATGCAATTCGTGCTAAAGGCATTTCTTCTTCTGGTCGGTTCGCCAACTTTGCTAGTGAAATCAATTCTATTCAAGCTGGCATTGGCGGCTCCGATTATAAAAAATTAATGGATAACTTGAGCCGATATAATGTGTTTAGAAAAGGCGACGATAATAGATTATCTGCTATTGGTACAGTAAAAGAAAGACATGAAGTTGTTATAGATAATAGCGTTACAATTTATTCTTTATACAACATTGAGAATGTTAGAATTTCAGATGGTCAATATAAAAATCGTGTAAAACAAATAGCTTCCAATAAGTCTTATCAATTAACAGCTGATGGTCAAGACTGTGGAAATGTTAGTTATTTCACATTGGCATTAAGTGTAACGCCGCAAGAAGCTGATAATCCTAATGGTTCTGTGAATATTACATATACAACCAACGGCACAGATTATACTGTTACTATGCCGATTAAGGATAATAAAACTGCTAAACCAAATAAGAATACTAATACAGTGTACTGGTTAGTACAAGATATATTTAACCCAGACGTTGATAATAAAGATTTAAGACAACTTGTAAGTGTGCAAGACTTTGATAATCGTGGGGCAACATTCTATGGTCGCTTTAATGGCTTCCTTACATATCAATCCCGACCAGCAATTTTTAACAAACTTGACACTGTAGCTGGTTATAACACAGTTGATGCTGTTTTAACATTTAATAAAAATGGTGACATAACTGAAGCTATCCCTGTTAAACTCGCAAGAAATATATTCGGAGAAACTATCCCATTAGATGGAGGCGGTAATGGTGCTGTATTAGAGTTTGATGGTGGTAGCTTGGTATTCCATTATTCTAATACAAATGGTAAATTAAACACGAAATTTATTATTTCGACAACTGGTGACACAAGTGCAACAGATGCTTCTATTGTTAACAAAATTAAAGAACTTAAAAAAGACCCAAATGGATATTTAGGTATTGCTATGTATTCTGATGGCTCTCCTATTACAATCGAAGAAGCTAAAGCGGCAGGTCTTAGATAATGGCTCAAAAACGTGGCAAAACTAAGAAAATTGTTACCGTTAAATTAGATGATTTAACTGGTGGCATGAACATTGCCAAGTCTCCTGAGTTTATCAAAGATAATGAAGTTGTTCGCCTAGAAAACATGGAATTCGATGTAGTAGGTAGTAAATTAAGAACACGGAGGGGTTTAAGCACCCCTCTAGCTTCTTTCAATTCTCCTGTTACTCATGTATACAACGATTACGAAATGAATGATTTCTTCGTATTTCTTAAAAATAAAGAAGTATACAGATATGAATTTGGCAAACAACCAGTATTGATTGGTAAAATTAATGGAGATGCGGAACGCCCTTCCTGTTGTAAATGGAAAGGCTCTTTACTTATCGCCAGTGGCTCTGAGTTGCAAGAATACAATTATCAAACACTCAAAACGATTGATGGTAGTCCCAACTGCGATATTGTATTTACACGTTCTTCTCGTGTAGTAGTAGCTAAGACTGGCTCTGATTTACTTATTTATTCTGCTATTGGAGATGTAAATAGCTGGAACGAAAACAGTAATGATGCTTCTGCACGTAAAGATGTAAATGTAGGCTATGGTGATGGTGGCGATATTATTGCTGTAGCTGAATTAGCTTCTGATGTATTGGTATTTAAAAGTAATGGCTATATTTACGATGTTCAAAACGAACCAGAAGAATGGTCTATTACATTGCTTGCCAATAACTCTGACGTAGTGAGTAGACACGCTTGTGATAATATCAACTCTGACATTGTATTTGTATCTACTCGTGGTTTAAAATCTGTAAAAAGTTCTCAAGTATATGCCAACTTCAATGTAATGGATATTGGTGACAACATCAACCCAGAATTGAAAAACAATGTTACAAAGCCATTTATTTCTGATTTACGCAGAACAAAACAAATGGTTGTTAGTGGCTCTTGTGGGCGTGAAATGTTTGTATATCATTATTGGACTGGCGGTTATACAAAATGGATTTTTCCATACAATGTAACCTCTATTTGTGAAAATCAATACCATGTATTATTAGCTATGAATACTGATGAAACTCATGGTGCAATTTACGAATTTGATTTTAAATATACAACTGACAATGGCTATTCCATTCATCAACTTATTCAATCTAAGGAAATGAGAGACACTCATAACCTTAATGCATATAGAACGTATATCGACATTCAATCTGAAGAAAACGATGGTCGTGGTTATATTTACATCAATGATGTGCAATTAACACATAAATGGACCACTAAAGAATTACAAGGGGAATTTAAAACACAAATTCTTGCTCCAATTCTTCGTTTCAGATTTGAAACAGACGACCCAATTATTTTTAAATATATCTCTTTTGATATAGTATTAGAAAGAGAAAGTATGGTAAGTGACTCCGCTGCAACACGTGGTAGGAGAAAATCAGCAAGGAGACGAAAGGGTAGAGACCAGAATGACTTCTTGAAAGGAGCTCATAAAAATGGCGATAGCCCTTACAGCTGATATACAAAAACATATTGATGAATATCAACACCGTGTTGGTCGTAGTTATCTTGACGATTGGGATTACCTATTACATCCTCTAGTATGGCTAAGAGAAGATGGTTCTTTCCTTACCTTCGGTATTATAGATGATACACTAGAGATTGATATTGGATGTGGCGTCCCTCTTGTTGAGGGGTGGAAACATATTCATGCTATGGCTAAGAAATTAGGATTAAAACGTGTAGCATCATATACTGATACTCGTAATCCTAAAGCGTATGCAAGATTAGTCAAATGCGAATATGAAGAACGCACTAACGAAAACGGTACATATTACTACTTTACAAAGGAGGTATAAATGGGTAAGTCTAAAACAACTATCCATGAACGCCAACTAACACCTGAAGAACGCCAGTTAATTGCAATGCAAGGCAGATACTTAAACTCTATTCAACCAAGTATTGATGCACTTGTAAATTACGGCACAAACAATATTAGCAATATCGTAACACCTGATTGGCAAAAATTATATAATGACCAAACAGCAGAAATGCAACAAATTAAGAGTGAATTCACTCCTCTTAGCCAAGGCATTTTACCAGACGTATTTGCTAATGCTAAACAAAACTACTTTAACCGTATGTATGAAAATACGATGGGTAAAAACTTAGCTAATTTAGCTCAACGTGGTGTAGTTGACAGTTCCAGATTTAACACAACTACAAATGATATGCAGAAAAACTTTGCATCTCAAATGTCTCAAGATTACGATAATAATTTAAAAACAGCAGCTGGCTTGCTCGACCAACGTATGAAATATGCATCTACTCCTATCGAATACGCTCAGAAAGCACATCAAGCATCATTTGCTCCTGTACAAAATTCTTTAGCATTAGCACAAGGTCAAAACCAAGCTACAAACCAAGCACTGGCAACGCAAGGTCAGTTGAATAATGGTAGAACATTCGCTACACAATCCTCTAGCGGTGGTTTCTTAGGTGGTGCATTATCCTTAGCTGGTTCTATTATCGCATGTTTCCCATCTTACGTAATGGTTACAATGGCTGACGGTAGCGAACAAGCTATTGGCTCTATCCAAGAAGGGGATAAAGTTAAAACACGTAATGGAGAGGCAACTGTTTCCGAAAACAGAAACATGGGTATGCAACGTATCTTCTTACTTGTTACCAATAACCATAAACTCAGAACAACAGATACAGAAGTATTCAATACACCTGATGGTAGAAAAGAATTATCCGAACTTTCCGAAGGTGATAAAGTTGAAACTGAAAATGGTTTTGAACGTATCGAATTCATCCTTGATACTGAGGACAAAGAAGAGGTATTTGAATTAGTATTAGACACTGATGACAATATGTTCTTAGCAGAAGGTATTTACGCAGAGTCGTTCTAGGAGGCATAAATGCAAGTAATCCAAGTTAAAGATAATGACTGGCAAACCCAATTAGGTAATTTGGCTGGTATTATCGGCGGTATGATGTTTAATAACAGACTTGATAGAGGTGCACTTCGTGAAGCTAATAACCAAGCTCAAAAAGAAGAATTAGCACGTCAACAAGGTTTTACATCTGGCTTAACAAATCTTCAAGGTTTATATCAAAACCCTGAATATGCAACAAATAAAAATTTACAAAATCAAGCTATGAATATTCAAGCTGATTTAGCAGGTCGTGGTTATCGCAATGCATTTGGCTTAAATGCTGATACAATCGGTGGTGCACTTACCAATAATGCTGGTGCTATTGATTACATCAAAGGTTACGGTCAAGCTAACCAAGGTTTGAGAGTACATGACCAAAACTACCAAGATTTCCCTAACTACTGGCAAGCATACGGTGGCTTAACACAAAACATTAAATAGGAGGTACTATGGCTGATTACATGGGATTATTACAGGGGTATGGTTTAACTCCTGCGGCAGCCGCTGGTATCATTGGTAATGGTATGATGGAGTCCAATATGGACCCAACTATTATCGAAGGTGGCGGTCATGCAAACGAAATTCCAGTTAATGGTACACATGGCTATGGTATTTTCCAATATACAAGTGCTGATAGACAACAAGGCTTAGCAGATTTTGCTAAGTCTTTAGGCATTTCTTCTGGTAGTCCTGAAGCACAATTCCAGTATATGTTAAAAGAACTTGGTCCAGAGGGTATTAATACATTAAATAGTTTTGATACTCCTGAACAAGCAGCCGTGTGGTTCCACGACAACTTTGAACGTAGTGCTGATACCGATTTATATCCTAGACAAAAAGCAGCTCGTGATGCTTTTTCACAAGCTGGTTCTCCTACGTCTATGACACGGTATCAAAATAACAATCCACAAGCACAAAACTTTGCGTTCGATGACCCTAATGAAAAGTTAGACTGGACAAAAATCAACCAACTTATGAATTACCAAGTAGCTAGCCCTGAAGTAGAAGCCGCACGTGCTACACAAGCAGGACGTATTGCTGGCTTACGTAATTCATCTTACTTTGGTGAAATGGGTACAGCATTAAGTAAAAATAATGCAGACCAAATGAAAGCCTTAGTAAATCAAGCTGTAGCTTCTGCTAATACAGCTAATAACCAACAAAAATTAACTAACGCTGGTCAGTTAGCACAAATGATTGCTGACAGCCATAATAGTTCTAATAGTAAAATGTTAGCTAGTCTTGGTCAAGCATTAGGTGTCCGTTTAGACCCTATGGCTGATAGATATATGAATAATAACCAAATGGCTATGTTGAACATGAAACGTCAACAAGCAGTTGATGACCAAAACAGAGCTTTTGCTCAGAAGAAAGAATTGGCACAAATGCAGTTCCAACATCAAAAAGAATTGCAAGAGTCCAAAATGGCACAAGCACTCGCTGTTGCTGGTATGCGTGCAAGTGCAAGGGGTGCCGCAGGTTCCAAATTACCAGATGGTTCTTATCTTGGTCCTGACGGTCAACCTCATTTAACTATCGCACAACAAAATAATGTTGGTAAAATCTTAGCTTCTGGACAAGAAGAATTTACAGCAGCTTCTGATGCTGACTGGTCTAAAACATCTTATGATGGTTGGAAAGGCTCAGTAGCTAATACAACACAAAGTATTATTGATAAATTAGCCCCATATGCTAATACAGTAGAAGGACAGGATGCAATATCTAAAGTATTAGGATGGCAAAAATATGACCAAGATGCAAAAACAAAAGCATGGGGTACTGAAAAACAAACAGCTTATACAGGATAAAGGAGTTTAATATATGGCAAGATGGACAGACGGATTAGCTAATAGAAATGCTCAAGCCGCATATGAAAATAACTTAGCTCAATATGGTTCCGACTATATGGGTAAAGCCAGTTATGGTGGCATTCTGGACGAAACTTTAGGCAACTTTAGTGCTGGTCTTGATAGACTAGGTTCTGATATGTTAGGGTCCGTTGCGTACGGACTTTCTAACGTTGATGGTGATACAGCTGAGTGGGCACGTAATAAAGTAGAAAATGAAGCTAAATGGATGGCTAATCTGTCTGCTTACCGTAGTACAATGGGAGATACTGCCGACCTATCATGGGGAGACCAAGTAACAAATCCTCATTACTGGTCTGCTCAAGTTGGCAACTTCCTTGGTAATACAGCTCCACAAGTTGCAATGGCTATGCGTACAGGCGGTATGGCAGGCGGTGCAGTTAATGCTGGTAAAATTGGTGGTCTATTAGGTAGAGCTGGTTTAAGCGAAGGTTTAGCTGGTAGTGTTGCAACAGGACTTGGTAAAATTACAAAATACGGTTCTGAAATTGCAACTGGTGCTGGTTTGGAAAACTTACAAAATGCTGGCTCTATTTATAATGACTACAGATTTGCTGGTTATGATACAGATACAGCAGGTGATGCATTTGAACAATCTTTAAGTCAAGGTTGGGCACCTGCCGCACTAGATTACCTTGGTGACCGTCTTAATGTTTCTGGTAAAGTGGGTATGCTTGCTGGTGCATTTGCTAAAGATGGTGGTAAACTTATTGCTAAAGGTATACTTAGCAGTGCTGCTAATAGTTCTTTAGAAGGCTATACAGAAGCATGGCAACAAGCTATCGAAGGTCGTATTAAAGGTCAAGAAGGCTATGAAAACGTATCTATGCTTGACCCTAGCACATGGACTGACGATATGTGGTCCTCCGCTAAAGATGCATTTAACGTGTCTATGTTAGTAGGTAATGCTGGTGGTGCAGCTAGACATTTAGGTAATAAAGCACTTAATAAAGCTGATGAATGGGCTGGCGTAAATGCTGATAGTGATATCATTAATGATGGTACACAGCCACCTATCGCAGTAAATGATACACCTATGGCTGATGCTGGTATTGATATTGCATCTGATGTAAATGAAACTCCTGATATTATCAATGAAACTCCACTTGGTAATGTAGAAATTGATGATATTTCTAACGCTTCCTATTCCCCTATGATGGAAGAAAGTGGCTTCGCAACTGCTGTAAATAAAGCACTCAATAATCGTCCACCTGAAGATTATGCAGATATGATGAATAAACTTCAAGACGAACGTGCTAATATTATGGAATTACATGGCGATAAACCAGCTGACCAACTTTCCCCACGTATGTTTGAAGAAAACTTCGTCAACGCTGGCTTAGAACCAAAAGCGGCACGTTTAGTGTCTCGTAATCTTTATAACGACATGGTTGGTACAAACGAAGTTGTAGAAGATACTAACGAAGTTCCACAAGAAGAAAGTCTAGCTGATAAAGCTGATAGACTTGGTGTAACTTTAACTGATGCGGAACGTGCTAACCTAGAACGTGAAAATCCAGACAAAACATCTGTTCGTGAAGTAGAACGTCGTATTGCTGATACTGAAAAGAATAACGCATACAACGAACAAATCCGTACAGTTGCTGAACATCGTCAAGCGTATAACGAAGATAGATACGGCAATTCTCCTAATAAAACATTCTTTGAAAATGAATACAAAGATAATCCATACAAAGCACAAGATGCAGCTTATCGTGTGCATAATGCTATGGAAGCACGCAAAAAGGATGCACGTAGTTCTGACCCTAAAAAACAAGAACAATCTAAAAATATTCGTAACTACTTAGCTAAAGCTGGTATTAAACCTGCTAATGGGTATTCAGCAGAAGAACTTAAAAATATCACAGAATATGCTAAGCATATGGATAATACCGAACGTACTCCACAAAATGTACAAAGCTATATTCAAAATCGTGATATGGCTAAACAAGTTGAAGATGTAATTAACACATTACCTCCTAAAGATAGCCCTGACTATTTACCAGCTAAACATAACTTAGCACAACAACTAAGTAAACATTTAGTAACAATGGGTGTTAATGGCTTTGATGTAACTGGTCCGCAATTCGAGAATGTGCGTAAAATCTTATCTACGCAAGAACGACGTATGTTACAAGATAACATCGACGAAGCTAAACGTAGTGCAGAAGAAACACGTAGAGCAAACGCTCAATTAGATGAACGTAAACCACAAGATGCACAAAAGTTTGTTAATAATAAACAAGTAGCTGTATCTGAAGGTAACTTCGCCGCCGCTGATAAAGAAATGGCTGATTATCTTAACAGTGATAGAGTAACCGATGAAGGCTTGTTAGAAATTCAGCGACGATTATCTCACACTAGTAGAGAACATAAACCTAAATTTAAACAAACACTTGATGCTTTACAATACCGTGCACAAAAAGGCGACATTCTTGGTGGCAAGGTTGGTAATTACAATGTAATGGTTCGTAAACCTAATTCCGAATGGAAAGCACGTGATGTAAAGGATTACACCCAAACTATTGACCATGATAATCCTACAGGTGAAAATAGAGAACCTATTGTTACTCCATATGAAGAACGTAAAGCATTAAATCCTGCTCAACCAAAACCTAAGAAAGCAAAGAAAGCTCCTTCTAAATCACGTACAGTAGACGTAACTACAGAAGAACAAAAAGCTAAAATGCGTGATATTGACAAATTGGCAAAGTTAAAATCTACGCTTCAACAATTCGGTCAAATGAACGAAGAAGTAGCTAAACAAGCTATCGATGCTATTCCAATGGAAACTAAGTACGGTAAAGAGCAAAAACAAAAATACCGAGAATATGTTCTTCGTCAAGCTAATGAAGATACTGGTGATATTGATTTAAGCGATGATATTCAAGAACCAGAAGATGTCATAAGTAAACATAAAGATACGCTTAAAAGTATTGCCAAAGATATTCAATATATTAAAGATAATCCTCACATGTCTTTACGTGAATACAAACGTATTTATAATGGTATCGTTGCAAAGCGTAATCATTTAGTTCGTCAATCTCCTGAGTTTGTGGATAGTTGGAATAGTATTTTTAAAGATGTTCCTAAATATAAAGTACCTAACGTAACAGCATTAATGCAAGCTATTCGTAAAGGCGAAGTTAAAATTCCTCAAACTATTTTAAGTTCTTTCATTGACAAGCCAAATCACTTCGATAAAAACCTAGAAAAATGGTTCTTAAAAGATTACAATCTAACAGAAGTAACTAGCACCAGAGATTTTGACAAAACACGTAATGCTATCATTTTGCAAGCAATGCAAAAAGCTACTACACGTATTAAAACTATTGGTATGCAACAACTTATGGAAGAACTAGACGACAAGAACGGCAACCATTTATTAGGTCGTTTTGTAAACCGTGCTATTCAAATGTACCCAGTTTATCGTAATCATAATAAATACAAAAGTTTAGCTGGTAAAGTAGCCGCAAAACGATTATTCCCAGAAGGTACATCTGATTTTAGTAGCATGAATAGCCCTCTAGCTAAACGTGTATATGCTGACGTTAAGAAAATTGTACCAGCTGTGATGTCTGACCGTATTGCTAAGGATAGTAAAATTCAAGAAGAACGCATGAAAGATGCTAAAACTAAGAACCAAATCCAATCTGCATTGCGTTTAGGTAATTATGTGGATGGCGTATTAAATGCCCATATTCCTGACGAGCAAGGTGGCACATACGATACTAACATCAAGATGGACATTAAACTTGACGATGACTTTAATGTAGAAGCACCTATTCCAGAAGATGTAGATATTGAAGTATTTAAAGAAGCGTTAGATTATTATCTATCTGATATGGGTATTATTTCTGATGATAATATGGAGGAAGATGGTAATACCGTTAAGTTTACAGCATCGTATATACCTGAAAGTGTATTTAACAACAGTGCTAATATTGCACAAGCCGCTTGGAATACATTAGGTGGTGTAGTTAGACAACACGGTCATGTTATCTTAGATAATGCAAATCTTGACGAAGCAGGTCGTAAAGCGTTACAAACAGAAGATAAGCAAGCATGGAAAACTGCTGGTTTTGAACTTATTTCTAACGATGATACATACACATTAGTACCTATTGAAGAAATCCAAAAATCTGTTAAAGCTCATACTACAGAAAAATCTAAATTCAATCACGAACCTAGTGAAGTGGAAATGGGTATCATGAAAAAGGTTGCTGACCGCTCTAAAGGGTTAGGTAAACTTACAAATGATGAAATGCGTAATATCCTAAAATCTATTATGCACGTAGTTAATGGAGACCCAAAAGCGTATATAACTGTATTAAATTATATTCGCACACATCCTAATTTAGAAATCTATGTAGCAGATAGATTAATGAATAAAAATCCATTGGACATTCCATTCAATGGTGCGTATATGCCATCTACTGGTCGATTATATATCACAAGTGATAATATTACACCAACAAACGATACGTTTGTACATGAATTATTACATAGTGCAACTGACTTTACTAAGACAGCTGACTTAAAAAATGTAGTAAATGATACATTAGACTTAATGAGAGAGGAGCTTGAAAAAGATGAAGGACTTGCAGGCGAAATATACAGAGCAGTTGGCAACGGTAAAATACTTGCATCTGTCAGCGAAAACGACCCACAATCTGTTAAAGATGTTATACAACGTGCCTCTAAAAATCTTAAAAGAGCATTCGGAGTTGTACGTAAAGATGGCTCTAATAAAAGTGAAGATGGAGCAGTTTCACATCAAGGAAAATTTGGACGTAAAAACCTTGATGCACTCGCTGGAAAATCTACACAACGAACAAGAATTAGACAATTTATTCAAAGCCTCAACAATCCAACAAACGACACAAACGGCTTAAAATTAATTAAGGGTATGGCTCAAGCTAGTTTAAATTCAAAGGATTTATTAGATATTCCACAAGCTATTATTAATAGTTCTATGGACACTAAAGATAAGTTATTCTTAGCTGCTATGGTTATACCTAAACTTGGTAATAATCCACAATTAGACCAAAAATACTATTCATTCATTAATGAAATGTTCTCTTATGGTAACACAAATATATTTAGTGAACAACAAATTAGAGAGCATTTTCAGGATGCACTTGCTGATAGAAAACGTGCACAAAAATTAGACGAATTGCATCAACGTAATCGTGCTAATAGCACACCTGAAACACCTGTTGAAAGAGCCTTAGCTAAAATCAAACAAGATGTTGATTATTCTATCCGTAAGAATGATAGAATAGACCAAGCAGAACAAAAGTTACTTGCTGATATTATGGAACATGGCGGTGGTATCATTGAACGTATTAATCCATCTGAAGATGGTATATCTTTTGCATGGTTCCGTAAAATGTTACAATCCCCATCATCTTTAGCACGTAAACTTGTTCCAGAATTAAAACCTATTATTCAAGCCGCTTATGTTGCCGCACGTACAGCACGATATAAACGTAGAGAATATATCGCAGACCTTGATAAACATTTCTTATCATTAGATGAGAAAAAAGGCGAAGATAAGCAAATTAATAAACTCTTTGATGATATTGATAAACGTGGTCGTGAATTTGCACAACCAGTTGCAGTTCGTATTAATGGAGAGTTGAAATACGCTATTATTAAACCTAACGATGAGTTCACAGAATTTGGTTTAGGCGATGATAAACGTATGCGTAAATTCGTTAAAGCTGAACGTGAAAAGGGTAATCATGTTTACGTAGGTATGTCTAAAGATGTATACCAAGTTATCTCTAGTAAAGATAATATTGCCGCATACAAAGATAAAGCAAATGCTAATAAAGTAGCGATTGATATGTCTAAAGCGTATGCTAAACAATTAGGTTATAGCGACAACGTATGGAATGCGTATGTGGGTGTACGCAATACGCTTAATAAAATCCATAAAGACGTTAATGATAACCAAGTTGCACGTGGTAAAGAACCTTCTGCTGATTTATGGGGTTATATCCCTCGTGAACATAAACGATATGGTGTATATCGTATTGAAGTTAAATACAACCCAGAAACAAAAGAATATGGAAAGAAACGTACAGTATTAACATCTTTTGATACAGAACATCAAGCTAACAGATTTGTTGATAGTTTAACTCCTGAAAAGGGTGTAGCTTATGCAACAATTCATCGTGATAGATACCAAGCTGATGCTTCTCAATCTTATGAAGGTTACTATTCCAATCTTACAGAAGAAGAAGAAAACCTTAATAAGGTATACGAAAAAATGTCTACTGAAGACGCCGCAGCATTATTTAACAAGGTACAAGGTAATTACACAGAAACTAAGAAATTTATTGACCACTTCTTGAAAGGCAAAGATAAGTCTATGACTTATGAAGACTTCCAAAATTTGATTAATAATAAAGAACGCATGAAAGAATTAGGTCTTAACCCTAGAAAGTTACAACAAGAAGTTGCACAAGCTAACTTTGAAAAGTTACTTAAAAAGGATAAAGACGGAGTTCTAACGCATGAAAATGTGAGTGCGTACTTATATCGTAGTTCTGGTGCTCAAATGTGGAATAAACATAATCTTAAACGTGCAGGTGTTATGGGTCATAACGAAGACCATACAGCCGCTATTTATCATTATGCTATGACACAAGCTAAATACCAAGGTAATGCTCCATTCCTAGACTTTGCTACACGCTATTACGAAGAGGCTTTTGGTGAAAACTATGAAAAGCAATATGGTCGTAATGGTACTGGTGCTAAAAATGCACGACAAGATATTGTCCATGATTATATCCAACGTGTAATTGGTGCACCAAACAAAGTAGATAAAGTCCTCAATCGTATTGGTCGTGAGTTACCATACATTGGTAATTTTATGGTTAAATACATGGGTGATAACTGGGTTACTAAACTTCTTAACCGTAATATGCAAGCAATGGCTGTATTTAAACTAGGTGTATTTAGACCTACAGCCGCTATCGCACAGTTTGGTACATTAGCTAACGTAGCCGCATTAACAGGTTTTACACCTGAGTTACGTTACGCAATGAAAGAAGCTGGACGTGGTGGTAAAGGTGGTAAATATGGTCAGTTATTTGATGACCTTGAAGTATATGAAGAAAATGCAAACCAAGCATCTGAATTCTTTACAGATGGTTTAGACTATCGTAAATTAAAGGTTCATGGTATTAATGTTGGTAAAGCGTTTGATTTATCTATGAAAGGTTTCATGAAAGCTGACTCTTATACACGTAAAGTAGCCGCTATTGTAGCATACGAAAAATACTGTAAAGAACATAATATGGACCCTATGCAACCAAATAAAAATGACCCAGAAGGTTATCGAAAAGCTATGGAATACGCAAAGGATTTTGTTGTAAAAACAAACTTTGATTATAGTGATATTGATAGCCCTAGATTGTTTACTCAATTTGGGACATTAGGTAAAACATTGTTACAGTTCAAGAAGTTCGGTGTTAAAGAAGCTGAATTTTTATTCACTGCTTTCAAACGTGAAGATGGTTCTATTGACTACAAAGGTTTAGGCAGATTTATGAGTATCACAATGGGTATGGCAGGCTTTATGGGCTTACCATTCATGGGTGCTGGTGACGATATGCTTAAATGGTTGACAGGCAAAGGTTTATCTGACCGTGCGAAAGACCTTGCTTATGAATGGGCTGGTAACGACCAAACTAAACAAAAAATTGCCTTACTTGCTATGATGGGTGCACCATCTATGTTCGGTGTAGACTTTAGCCGTAACGTAGGTTTCGGTGATTTGACACCAAGTAATGGTAGTGATTTGTTAGGTCCTACATTATCTACATGGGGTTCCCTTGCTGACGTAGCTAGAAATAGTCACGATTGGAGAGATGTAGTAGCTGGTGTTGGTCATTCATTATCCCCACAACTTGGTAACGTATACCAAGCGTATACAGGTAATATGCGTGATTGGAAAAATGCGGAAGATAAAGGTGCTTACACACCTGCTGAACGCATGATGAAGCTAATGGGCTTCAGACCTGCACGTGAGTCTGTAGAAAATGATTTAGCTTATAGACTTACTATGGCAAATCAAGAGTTAAAAGAAGGTAAAAAACAAGCAATCAATGATTTCTTGAGAGACCCTTCTGATGAAAACCGTAAACGTCTTAAAGACTTTGGTGTTACTGGTAAACAACTTAAAGATGCTAGAGACTTAAAACAAATGTCTGCTATTGACAAAGCTAATAAATACTTACCTAAGAAATCTTCTGTTGAAGCTGATAAGGTCAAGGAACAAGCTAATGTTTATAACACATTTGTTGACGGTATGTATGACGGATTGGAGGAAGAATAATGGCATTTTACACATTAAATGATATTGCGTATTTAGCCGCACACTGTAATGCGGATAAAGTTACTTTACATTGGAGTGGCGGGGGGTATGAAAATACCTCTCCCTACTACCACTTAAATATTTTAGGTGATGGTCGTGTATGGTCTGATTTTAATAGTTTTGATGTAGCAGGTAAACATACATGGCATCGTAATACAGGTAATATTGGTGTATCTATTCTTTGCTGTGCAGATGCAGGCGTAGATACAGAAGGTAATGTTACATGGGGTACTGTTCCACCAACTGATGCACAAGTTAATAAAATGGCAATGATTGTTAAAACTATTGCTGATGCTAAAGGTTGGGAAATTAATAAAGAGCACTTTAAAACCCATAATGACTGGGCAATTATTGATGGATATTCTATCCATGACGATGACCCTGATATGCGTTGGGATTTAATTGCATTACCACAAGAAGATGGAGACGGAGGTGCTATTATTCGTGGAAAAGCTATCTGGTATCATTACCATCCTGAAGAATGTAAAGATTAAGATTTATATTATCTTTTTAATTGCGTTATTTGCGTTCTGTGGGCTGTTTTATATCCTCCATAGGCAAACACACGTGGAAGATGTTAGACCCACCGTACAGCCTAAAATAATGAACGAGAAGGCTACTGTAGGAACCAAGACTACCGTAGCTTACGTTCCAAAAGAACGAGAACTTGTTTATGTGAATAATGTACCTACATATGTGAAAGAAGATACCGACGTAGAAGCTAATATTGAAAAGCCTGCTGTTACAGTTAAAGTAAATGGAAAAAAACAAAAGTTTGATTTACAACAAAATGAAACTCAAAAGTTTGAAGATGGTAAAGTGGTATTAGACCAAAAATCTACAGTAGAGTTTGATATTAAGGTACCAGAACGTCATGAACTTGATGTATACGGACAAGAAGAATTCCGTGCAGGTAAATTCCATAGCCAAGTTGGTATTGATAAACACAATGGTAAATTAGTATATGGTGCTAAATACGATATTACAGACAAAGAACCTATATATTATGTACGTTATAATCTAGTAAAAATGTACACCAATTAAATATTTGACAAATTGATTTTTATATGTTACTATTACTATAGACATAATTAATCCTCCTCAGCGTGGTCAGGGGTGGGGTTGACACCTCGCCCTCGGCTGTGCTACAATCCTCACAAACCCAGCAACGGTGCGGGCTCAGCAAAGGTGTTGACAACCGAACGCTAGGGTGCTACAATGTGAGTAGTGGCAGTGGTCATGGAACTTACCCTGTCAGAAAGGAGAAAATCATGTCAAGAAAGAAATACAAAATTAACAGAGGTACTGGAGTACACTTAGTAACACATAGTAGACCTATAGAAAAGATTGAAGTGTGTGGTGTATGTGAATTTGGTAAACCTACCAAAAATTACAAAGAAGTTTTCTGTACTAAAAAGAAAATCTTCAAACCAGTGAAATCCTCTCGTATATTCAAATGCTTTGTTCACAAGCAGTAAATAAGTGAACCTCGAGCCTATCTTGGAATACGGCAGAGCGTTACTTCTGAACGGCAAATCATGGCACTAAGAGGTAAACGTATGATGGGTGAGAGTAAAGAAAACGCACTGACCAAGCGTAGTATATAGTGGCGTGTAATCACGCAAACATCGAGGTTCTGGAAAAACCGATGTAAAATAAATAACAGCACCCGTTTAGCGAGCGTGGTGGGAGGCGTGATAGGCTCAGTGGAACAGCTCCCTCGCAAACGTAAGATACCCCGTCCTGATGTGGCAACGATGAGAACCTAAGTGGTAAGGTACTAGATAAAGGCAGACCGAGGCTAGTTCGCAACACAGCGAAAATCGTCGTAAGGTGCAACCCACCAAGCCCCCAACATGGGGGCAGTGCAATCACAGGAAGATACGACAACCAGAAATTTAATACAACAATCAACCACGCAGTGGTTACAAACGAAGTGCGTAGTAACAGATATATAGTAAATGCTCAACATTACTACCAATAAGTGATGCAGTTACTTGGTATTCATAACTGGTGCGTTCGCAGAATATCTTCACTAGCGTTCAGATATTGATTAGTTGGTAATACACATAAAGAAAAGAAAATACGAACAGAAATATTCCTTCTTGGTATTATCTACAACTACAGCAACTAACGATGTGAGTATTTCACCTAGCGTAGCGGTTATACAGTATCAGTATTTTAGGTATTCATAACACTACCACTTAGAATGTAATAACATTACTACAACTTAGTATATAAAACAAAGAAGAATAACATTACTCAGCGTAATATTGAATTACACTTCGTAATACGTTACACTTAATAGACCCCTTTATGGGGTCCTTTTTTATTTGACAAATACAGTATAATATGATATACTAAATTAAAGGAGGTAATATATGGATAGAGAAAAAGTAATAAAAGATATTGAAAGTTATCATGAAAGTTTAGGTAATCAAAGTTGGTTGCCATTTTATCTTGATAATTGTAAAACAGGTATTAGCTTAAACACTATTTCAGACTATGAATTATATAAAATTCGTGCTTATATGGAAGATGATTACGCAGATTTATAAGGAGATAATATGAGTAAATATGTTATACATAAATTACCTGTAGATATTAGTGATGCTAAACGTGAAGAGTATATTCGATATATGAAAACTCTATCTAATCAACATAGCAACACATATTTTGTTTCTATATCAAAATATTGTCAGTATTTAATTTCTGATATTACTAAATCAGCCGAACCTATATTATTATTCCCAACTATACGATTAACAGGAAAAGAGTTTGTTAAATCTATCAGTAGGGAAATATTACAAATATCATACGATAAAGATAAAAACGGTATGTTTATTAAGAAAATAGTAATACATCCTATGTTAAATGGGTTTTCAATGTCAGATGAACTATCGTACTATTATTTTCAAAGTAACAATAAAGAACAGCAAATTAAAATTATTGACAGAAATATGGTACCACTTCTTCCACATATAGGAAAGATTGAACACATATTAACAACACAATCAAGAGTATATGAAGATGAAATTCAAACACTTAAAAATAAGATTGAAGAACATGAGAAAGAAATATATCGTTATATGATTAGAAATATCATTCTTAGTAATTGCGATATAGATAAATATGAGGTAAATATATGAATTTTACAGATTTACATAGTCATAGCTTTTATAGTAGACGTGATGCTTATTCGTCTTTAGAAGAACGTGTAAAACGTGCAAAAGAAATAGGTTATACGGCTGTATCTTTAACAGACCACGGTACTACATCAGGTCTAACTTCCCATTATATTACTTGTAATGAAATGGGTATTAAGCCAATTTTAGGTATGGAAGCATATTTCTCATATGATTTAGGTGTTAAAACACGAGATAGTTATCACCTCATTCTATTAGCTAAAGATACAGAAGGATTATATAATTTACGCAGATTATCTACATTTGGTGCATACCATCACTATTACAAGCCTTTAATTGATTACAATGCATTAAGACAATACAGTAAAGGTATTATTGTAAGTACTGCTTGTGTAGCTGGTCCATTACGTAATGAATTGTTAAGGGATGAGTTTATTGAAATCATGACTGATATTTTTAAAGACGATTTCTATCTTGAAATACAGCCTCATGATTTTCCTCTACAATGGGAATACAATAAAATAGTAGAAGAACTAGGCAAACAATACAATATTCCTATTATTGTTACTGGTGATAGTCATTATGCTTATCCAGAGCAAATGCAAGCTCATCGTGATTTTCTATTACTAGATAGAACATTAAAAGATAAACTTCAACAAACGAGAAGTGCTAGCTCAGAAAAATTACAAGAAAAATACCGTACAGAATATAATCAAATGCGAACATATTATGGTAGCCGTGATTATCATATGTGGACTATTGATGAGTTTAAGAAAATAATTCCAAATCAAGAATACTATGATAATGTAGGTAAAATTATCGATAAGTGTAATGTAGAAATTCCATTTGGTGAAAATCATTATCCTGTATTTCCTGTTAAAGACCCAGCTAAATATGTTAGAGATAAATGTGCAAATGGGTATCGTATTCGTGGTATTGACAAAAAAGAAAACAAAGATATATATGTTAATCAAATTAAACATGAATTATCGGTTTTAACACAAGTTGATTATAATAATTATTTCTGTATTATTCACGATATGTTACAATGGGCAAACCAAAATGGTATTAGAACTGGTGCAGGTCGTGGTTCTGTTTGTGGTAGCGTAGTAGCCTATTTAATGGGTATTACAGAGATTGACCCTATTCAATATAATCTTGTATTTGAACGCTTTACTAACCCAGAACGTGTAACGCCATGTGATATAGACACAGATTTCCAACAAAGTCGTAGACAAGAAGTTGTTCAATATATCCAAGAAAAATATGGTTATGCTTATCCTGTTAGAACTTTTGGGTTTTTAGGACCTAAAGCGGCAGTACAACATGCTGGCAGAGTTCTAGGTCGTAAATCATCTGATATGACTGCTATATCTAAAAATATCAATGATATAGGCGATATTAAAGATAAAGAAGTTAGAGATATGGCTAGTACATCTGTAAATCGTTTAGTAAACTATGGTACACATGCTAGTGCAGTAGCAGTATTCCCTAGCGACCCTGCTCAATGGTGTGCTATTGAATATCAAGACGGACAATATGTAGCGGCAGAAGATTTTCATATCTTAGAAAAACAAGGTATTCTTAAATTAGATATTCTTGGTTTAGCTACATTAGATATTATCGACGATGTATTGAGACGTGTAAAAACTTGTAATCTAAATACTATACCATTGCAAGATGATGAAACTGCACAATTATTACAAGCAGGTAATACAACTGGTATATTCCAAATCGAGTCAGATGTAATGACTAATATTGTTACAAATATCCACTCTAAGAGCGTATATGATTTAGTAGATACTGTAGCTATAGGAAGACCGGGCGTATTAGATGTAGGAATGGACAAGGTATTTATTGCACGTAGACAAGGTAAAGAGCCTGTTAAATATTTACACCCATTACTTGAGCCAATTCTACAAGATACAGAAGGTGTTATTTTATATCAAGAGCAAATTATGCAGATTGTACAAGCATTAGCAGGATATACAATGGGTGAAGCTGATATTCTTAGACGTATTATCGGTCGTAAAGAATTAGATAAAATTAATGCCGCTGTAGATGAGTTTGTAAAACGTGCAGGCGAAAAAGGTATTAGTGAAGATGTTATTCGTCCTATTGCAGAACAAATGATTGCATGTGGTTCTTACGTATTTAATAGAGGTCATAGTGCGGCTTATGGTTTAACTGCATGGCGATGTGCATATTTAAAAGCTCATTACCCAGAAGCGTATTACGCATCTATTTTGGATAGGAATTTTGGCGATAAAGAAAAGCTATCTGTATTTATCAATGATGCTAAAAAACATGGTATAGAAGTGATACCTCCTGATATATATGGAGATATTAAATGTACCACAGGAAGTAACACGGTATGCTTAGGCTTAGGTGCTATTGCTGGTTGTAGTAATCTTAAATCGTTTGAATGTGCACGTGGTAAAGAATTCCTAGAACTTAATCAGTCTATGAATATGACACAGCTAAAAGGTTTAATTTATAGTGGTGCTATTGACGATGGTGGCGATAGAAATGATTATATGCAATATATTAAGTGGTTAAAAGATAAACGTAAATCTAAAGGCGAATATATATTCGATGCCAATAATAAAGACAATCTTAGTAAAGGTTCTATGGAGTTAGCTGTATTAGGTTATACGTTCCATAGTATATTTGATGAATACGATACAAGTATTTGTGTAGGTAATGTTAAGCCAGCAATTATTTTATCTGTTACTGCACGCAAAACTAAGAAGGGCAAGCCATATGCATTCTTAACCGTGCAGACACCTACAGGCGTAGAAAAATTAGTAACATTCGATGTTGATTTTACTATGTTTGTCAAAGGAAATGTATACGCACTACGAATTAGGGACGGTGTGGTGGTCGATGCCTGCTCAGTGAACCGCTTGACAGCCTGAGCGAGTGGTGGTAGACTGAGATTGTCCACGAGGGGAGCGAGCCTCCCCGAACATTTATTTTATTCAAGAAAGGATAATACTATGAAAGAAAAAACAGTAGAACAAATCTTTGAAGAATTAAGAGAACCTTTCCCGCCACAGGATATTCAGTGGAGAATTGGACAAAAATCAAAAGATGGAAAGAAGGCAATGGTATTACCATATGTAACTAACCGTGCGATTATGGAACGCTTAGACCAAGTAGTAGGCGTAGGTAATTGGTACCCAGAATTCAGACCAGTAGATGCTGGTGGTGAACATGGTATGATTTGTCGCTTAACTATCATTATCAATCTAGGTGATGAATTGGGTTGGCGTACATTAACACGTGAAGATGGTGCAAGTAATACTAAGATTGAACCTATTAAAGGTGGTATTTCTGATAGTATGAAACGTGCGGCTGTACAATTTGGTATTGGTCGTTACTTATATAATTTAAAAGAAAGCTGGGTTGTACTTGGAGATTATAATCGGTTTGAGCCTCCTAGTTTGCCTATTTGGGCTTTACCTAAAGGCTTCGCAGGTGCACAAGTACAAAGCAACGACGTTGAGTTCTATGATTCACGAGAAACAAGTACGGCTACAACTGCTCCTACATTTACAAAAGGTAAATACGCAAATAAAGAAATTTCTGAAGTAAGCGATGTAAATTATTTACGTTGGGTAGTTGAACAATCTAATTTTGATGCTGATACTAAGAAGGCTTGTCAAGAAAGATTGGGTGAGTTGAATGGTTAAGGAATTAACTATTGACTTAGATATTCTACATAATCACAGACTATCAATGGCATTAGTACACGGCTTTATTCGTAAAGAAGCTGATGAACGTGGATATATGATGGCTGGTAAAAAATTCATCAAACTTACTGGCGATGAAATAGCTAACGGTATTAACTTAAACAGATTTACTGTATGGCGTGCTCTTAAATCATTAGTTGAGCTTGGTTATGTAGAACGTATTAAATTACAGGGTTCTGTAAATATCTCTTATGCGGTGATATAATGTCAAAGAAGTTTAACATTTTTGATAGAATAACTAGGTTATATATGGAAAAATGTTCTACTGAACCTATATTTGTTAATAGGAGGTTCAATCCCTCCTATTTCAAATTAAGGGCTCATTTCTATAAGCAAGATGAAAATACTCTTGAAAAGTTATTACGTTATTTAGAAGATAAACCAAAGAAAAGCATTATGACACTTACAGAAGTATATCAAGATGCGGAACAATATAGGTTATATCGTATTAAAAAACATAACGAACAAGAAATGAAGTCAGTTAAATTAGAACGTGCTGAAAGTTATAGCTTAGATGATGTATTAAATTTATGAGGTGTATATGAATATTACAGAAACTATAATCCAACAAGTGGATATTATAGATTTCATTGGTAAATATACTAACCTGCACCAGAGTGGTCGATACTGGAAAGGTAAATGTCCTTTACATGAAAGTGATGATACGTCAGAAACATTAGTGGTATTTCCTGATACTAATTCATTCTATTGTTTTAGTTGTGAATGTGGTGGTTCAGTAATTAATTTCCTTTCTGATAAAGAAAAGATTAGTTATCGTGCAGCTACTGAAATTCTAGCTAAAGAATGTAATATTAGTTTAAAGGACAATAAAGAATACCAACTAGAAGCTAGTGAAGAAATGCGTTTCACTAGGGAAGCAGATATGTATCACAAAAATGTTGGTTCTATTGGTGAATATCTAGCAAAGCGTGGTTTAACTAATAGTACTATCAATGATTTCAATTTAGGTTTTCATTCTGATTGTTTAACAATTCCATTACGTAATGAACATGGTCAATACGTTAGTATGGCTGTTAGACAGTTTAATAAGAAGCCTAAATATAAGAATACACCTAACAGTATTCTTTATAAAAAATCAGCTTTCTTATTTAACCTTGATTTAGCTAGAAAGAAAATTAAAGATAGACTATATGTATGTGAAGGCTATATGGATGCAATTAGTGGTCATCAAATGGGCGAGCCTACAGTAGCATATTGTGGTAGTGAATTACATAGAGACCAGATTAGAAAACTGGCAGGCTTTATTCGTAAAGAAATCACGATTGTCATTTGTCCTGATAATGATGAAGCTGGTGTAAAACATTTACCACGCACTAGGGACCATTTTCAATCAATGTTGCCAAAGGCTAATATCCGTGTATTGATTATGCCAGAAGAATGTAAAGACATTAATGACTTATTATGTGCAGGTTATGAACTAGCTGACTTACCTACAGAACATATTGATATTTTTGTTATCAAACAATTAGTTAAACGATATAAAACTATTGAAGAACAGTATGTAGTTGCAGAGTCTTTCCTTAAAACAATACGTTCTCCGATGATTAGAGCAGAAGCTATTCAAGCATTAGGTGAAATTTGGAAACGTGATGTATCTGACTTAAAAGCATACTTTGATAGTGGTGTATCATCTGAACAAGATTTATTAGAAACATTACACGATGCTTCTAGTAGTCTTAATCAATTAAGAGATATTTACAAGCGTGGTACATATCCAACACATTTCCAATTATTAGATAACTGTATTGGTGGTGTATCAAAAGGACAAGTATTCTTAATTGGTGCTTACAGTTCGTCAGGTAAATCTGATATTGCCATTGAATATATATTACGACAGATAGTCCAGAATAAAGCTAACGTAGTATTCTTTAGTTTAGAAATGCCACGTGGTAAAATTATGGAACGTATCGTATGTAAAATACTCAAAAAACGTATATCAGAAGTCAAAGAATTAATTATACAAGGAGACCCATTAGTCAACCAAGTACTTGACAAAATTGGTAAAAAGTTGTATATTGTAGATGAAAATAATTTATCTATGCATGATATTGAGCGTTATATTAATACTATTAACACTCGCAATATTATGGAAGGTGGAGTTGATGTTATTGTCGTTGATTACTTTACATATCTTAAAGGTGCAGGTGATTATGATGGTGCAAGTGAACAAGCCTTAATGATGAAGGGTATTGCAAAACGATACAATGTTATTTTCACTATGCTATCTCAGCTTAATCGTAGTGGTAATACGTATGAAGAGCCAACAATGAACCAGTTAAGAATGACTGGTGATTTAGAAGCATCTGCTGATTATATCTTAATGATTTGGAGACCTGATAGGGCACCTAATTTGTCGTTAGAAAAACAACAAGAACTTCGTAATATTACACGATGTAAAGTAGAGAAGGCACGTGATGGTATGAATGGTCCACCAATGTTTGAATTAAAATATGATGTACAGACTTCACGATTAGAAGAAGTGTTGACAAATGATAATTAATATGCTATTATATATAATATAAGGAGGCTATTATGAAAGATAAAGATAAAAAGAAAAAACAAGATGATGATAATCGTGTAAATGATTATTCTTATTGTGATGTACCATACGTACCAGTAGATACTACACCATCTTGTGATGTTGCGGTTTGTGATTGTCCATGTGATTGTGGGTGTTAATATGCATACACATATATTTAAAAGAACAATGACAGAAGAAAATATCAAAGAACTCAAATTGGCTTTAAAAGACCCATTGATGTTTATTGATTACCCAATTAGCTTTGCTAAAGAAGTTGGTGAATACAAGACCAATAGTAATGAGGACTGGAGTACTTATATGACAAAAGTGTTTGAGTGTAATGACGGTCGTATTATTCTTGTAGAATACAGCGACGTTATTGGTCATACGGGACCTCAAAATATTAAAGTATATTTTTATAAAGAGGTACCAAAGTCACCAAAACATATAGATATAACTTCTGGTCGAGATGCTACATTGCACGATAGGGAATATAATATTTAGAAAGGAAATCAAATGCCATACACACTATATAAATGCCCTGATGGCGAATTAACTAATATAAATGATTGTCTTTCTAAATGCAGATTATGTGGAGAATATGATAGCAATGGTGAACTATGGGTGCCTGCTGGTAGGTGCATGAGTTTACAAACATTGCGTGCTATTTCAGAGCAACGTAAATGGACAGGTAAACCATCCACTACTCAGTTATTAAAAGGTACACGTGAAGTATTCTTAGAACTCACTAAATTCTATCATATTAGTCCAAAAGACTCTGTATTCATGTTATTTGGTACAGAAGTACATGGTGGCTTAGAAAGTCATGTTGGCAACGAACATGGTGAAGTTGCAGAAATACGTATCGAAGATGATTATTCGACTGGTGCATTTGATTATTACACACCTGAAAATGGTGGAACATTAGTTGATACTAAAACTTATGGTAGTTATAAAGCAGCTCACACTCTTGGATATTATATGAAAAGAGAAGAGACTGATTATATCTATAAATCTGGTGCTAAGAAAGGTCAGAAGAAAACAGTTAATGTTTTATACAAAGATGGTCCACATTTAAGGTTTGACTTAGCAGTACAGCTAAATGATTATCGTATGAAAATCGAAAAGAAACTCGGTTTACCAGTAGCTAATATGTGCTGTCAAATCTTAGTGCGTGACGGTAATACTCATGTGGCAACTAGCCGTGGTATTACAGAACCAAGTTATTTAGTCCCGATTAATAAAATCTCAGATATTTGGGTCGAAAGATATATGAGAAAGAAAAGTCAGGACTTAATATATGCGTTAGAAAATAACGTATTACCTCCACCATGTAGACATAGAGAAACATGGGGCGGTAGAAAATGTCAAGATTATTGTAATGTATGGAATTTTTGTGAAGAAGGAAGGAAAGCACATGGCATTCAGTAAAGGTTATTTAAAAGTAGTTACAAACAAGGTAGGTTATGAAGTTGACATTGATGGTATTACACCTCAAGAATTAACAGTAATTTATTCTAATATTATTGCAAAGCATTTTGGAGTTGATGCAGAAACATTTATGGATGTAATGTTGACACACCTAGAAAAAACTATTGATGATATTGAAAGTGAACCAGTATATGAAGACCCAAATGAAGCTGGTTACGATGCATTCACTGGTGAACCAATAGAAGACGAAGATGAAGAATTTGAATGTGATTGCGAATTCGGTGTATGCTATGACCTCAATGGTAATGAAGTAGCATTTGAAGATTTACCAGAAGATGTACAAGCAATGTTGTTAGCGGTGGCGGAGCAATTATAATGGAAACAAAAGACTTTACTAATAAACTAAATACGATTATCGACCTATTCGTAAAGAAAAGTGAACAGTACTCTGACGGTAAAGATATTCTATCTGCGTTCCGTAAAGCTGGTTTAGTTCATGGTGATGGTAGTGTAAAGTCTATGTTCGATGCTATGCTTGTTTATAAGGGTAAACATGATTTAGCTTTAGCTGAGCATGGGCTATCATTACCTGATGCCCAAGAACGATTACATGATATTATTGTTTATTGCGTATTAGGGAGCTTGATGATTGACGAAATGCAAAGTAAAGACAAATTGCAAGGTTCCAAAGGATAGTTGTTGGTATTGCGATAACTATAATTTGTATCAACCAAAAAACCCTAATATTTTATCACCACGTCAAGAAGAACAAAAACTTGAATACAAGTTAGCTAAAAAGGTTAAGAAGCAGTCTACAGCAAGTAAAAGAGGTAAAGCTAACCGTCGTAACGGTCGAAAAGCAGAGAATGATTTGCTTAAATATTTACAAGCATTACACCTCACAGTTCATGCGGTACCTGCTTCTGGTGCCTTTAAGCTAACAAATGCTATTAAAGGCTACGGAGATAGTGAAATAGCTAAACGTATGTCAGGTGATTTAAAGTGGGATATTGGCGATAAGATTTATACCATTGAAAGTAAACGTGATGTAAATACAGATGGATTATACAAGAAAGCCGAAGATGGTCAAATCCATTATACAGGCTTCGCTTATATGCTACGTCAAGATTTATTTGAAGCGTTAATCAATAAGGTGGAACTTGGTGAACCGATACCTAAAGAACCTAAAGGTCTTAAAAAGATTGAAAAATACTTTAATCAAGATAATAGTGATATGGTTGTAATTAGTAGACCGTATTTACCTAGATTATTTTTTATAAAAGAGGAGTTATACGATGCCATCAAAAGAGAAACAACACTTTAATATTACACTAGATGAAAATGATATTGTAAGATTTGATACAGACATTGCTAAAGCAGACGTATTAATTAAAGTTATTGCTACTGCTAATGCGGCTACTATTGATATTCTTACACAAGCAACTGGTCGTGATGATATTGCTGATATTTTAATTCACGAAACAGAAGTTGCATTTGAAGAAATGAAAAAAGGTGGTGAAGCTGATGAAAGTAATTAATGAAACATTTGATAAAATCCTAGATTGCCAATCCATCTTTATCTCTGCTGTATATGATGATGAAGATAAAAACCTTATCCTTGGTTATAACGTCAAAGGTTCTTTGGCTAATGGTCGTACAGAAGTAATTGCTAAATTTACAAGCAAAGAAGAGGCTAAATCTCTTATCCAACATTTAACTGTTGATTTGCAAGTATGTACACGACCTAGTTATTTTAAAGAAAGACCGCAGGCGTAATCATGGTGCAATACGAAGACATTAAAGAATTATCTGATGAAATTAGTGATATGTATAAAACACTACAAGATAATGATGCTGACACTGCATTTTATTTAATGAAAGAGTCATCCCTTTTGTTACCTAGCTTTGAAGAATTATCTCATGAGTTACTTAAATTATTGAGTAATTTAGAAAAGACTGCTAAAGCTACACAAGCTAAAGTAAGTAGAGAAAGTTCTAATAAGGTAACAGAGGGAGACCGTATTGCTATATCTGACCCAGTTGTATTAGATGTATGGAAGAATTACGCTGACGTGCAATACAAACAACGGTTAGTACAAACACAAATTGACTTTTTGAAACGTATTTATTTTGACTGTAAACTTGTATATGAAAATGTATGTAGACAAAATCGGTCAGTAGTTGGAGAAAAGTTGGTGGGTAGAGCATGACACAAAGAGAATATGATTATATAAGTTCCTGTTATGAAGTACCTTTTATTCAATTTTGTATGGAAGAAGCAACTAAACTTCATATTATTACAGGACAAAAGGTTCACTTAATGTGTGATGCTGTACAAATGCAAGCATTAGTATTAACATATGATGGGCAGGTGTTAGGTAAATATGAGTACTAAAAATAGAGAAATTAAACTAGGCACACATATTAATACACCTGATGGTGAGATACGTATTGGTCTAGTAAAATATGACCCAAAGAAAGATGAATATTTTTATTCTGTATTTGGTAGTAAATCTAAGTGGTATCATGAAAAGGATGTAACAATATGCGAAAAACAACCGAAACTACGAAAGAAAAAATCATTAACTTCTGGAAAGAAAATAAAGAAGTCTTAGGTGAATTTATTGCTATTTTTGCCTTTGGTTTATTGTCATTACTTCTTTCTATTATTAATTTAGACCAACCACACGGCATTCAAATTATGTTGTGTATTATTTTATTTAATACATTGTGGGCTCAATTCCACGCTCAACGTGCATATTATGCTTTAAAAGAAATGAAAGAACAGGAGAAAAAGAAATAATGTTAATTGCACAAGAAGAAAATGTAGTAAGATTATTACGACAAATGAAAGACCTAGGTTTTGAAAGTTTTATTATCTTAGATGGTAATGTGAATATTTTTGGTTCTCATGTAGAAGGGCAGATTATCCATTTACCTAAAATTATTATGACTACTCTATGTACCTTTTTATTACGACATAAACCACCATATACAATTTCTAAAATTATTGCTGATATTGAACATGATGTTGTGGGTCCTGATAAAGGGTTTAAATGGCATGATTGTATTCATAAACCAAATAAACTTCGTTTCCGTGAAAGTAAACTTGGTGAAATGGTATTCACATTAAATGGTGTTGTACGTTGCAATAAAGGTGATAAAATTATCATTGGAGTGAATGGTGAGCAATACCCATGTGATAAAGAAATTTTCAAGTTGTTATATGATGAGGTGTAATATGCAAGTAATTAAACGTGATGGAACACGACAAGAGTATTTAGGCTCTAAGATTGAAAAAGCAGTAGAGCAAGCAATGTTCGCTACATATATGGTAATGGAACCTACTATGTTGGCAGAACCATTCCAAGTATCTCTACATGTTTGGGATGTTGTCAAAGATTTAAAACGTGATGTATCTATTAGTGAATTAGAAAAAATCATCTATCGTAAATTAAATGATGATGGATATTCTGATGCCGCTATTAACTACATCGAATACAAAACAAAACGTGATATTGCACGTAGTAAACATAAACTCACTAAAGAGTTCTTAGATAAATACCCTGATTACCCAGAAGAAATGGATGAATTGGCTAAGTTTGTTTATATTCGTACATACTCTCGTTGGTTGCCAGATAAGAATAGACGTGAAACATGGAAAGAAACGTGTGCACGTGCTGTTAATGGTAACTGTTCCTATTTACCTACAGAAGATGGTGAGCCTGAAAAACTATTTGATAATATGTTTAATTTACGTCAACGTGTTTCTGGTCGTATGTTATGGATGGGTGGTACTGAAGCATTAGATAAAACTCCATTGGCGGCATATAATTGTTCTGGTATGGTAATGGATAGTATTGAAGCGTTCCAAGAATTGTTCTACCTACTTATGGTGGGTACTGGTGTTGGTTGCCGTGTATTAAAAGAAGATATTGCTAAACTTCCACAATTTGATACAACTAAAAAATTATATCATGTAAAAACTCCTGTTCCTCAAGGTACTACACTAGAACATACCAAGGTATCGAACTATGGTCATAGTATTATTATTACTGTAGGCGATAGTAAAGAGGGTTGGTGTGAAGCATTAACTGCGTATCTCGTTACTATGGCTGATGATGTAACTAAATCTATTTCTATTGATTATAGTTATATTAGACCTCAAGGTGCACCTCTTAAAACATTTGGTGGTTATGCTAGTGGCTATAAATCTTTACAAGAAATGTTTGAAAAATTACACAAAATTATCTGTAAAGAAAGTACCGATGGTAAATTACGTCCATTGAATGTTTCTGATATGTGTAATATTATTGGTCAAAACGTAGTGGCTGGCGGTACACGTCGTACAGCAGAGCTTATTCTATTTAGCCCTGATGATGAAGAAATGCTGCACGCCAAGGAAAACTTAGACCCAGAACATTATTTCCGTTACATGTCTAACAACTCCATGTTTCTAGAAGAAAAACCTAGTAAAGAAGAATTGCGTAAATTAATGTTATCTATCAAGGAAACTGGGGAACCGGGATTTGTGAATGTGAAAGCGGCTAAAGAACGTCGTTCTGATTTTGCTATTGTCAACCCATGCTGTGAAATTATGTTAACAAATAAAGCTGTGTGTAACCTTACAAATATTAACGTATCTAAATTTATTGACGAACGTGGTAATGTAATGATACCTCAACTCAAAGAGGCGTGTAAGTTATCTGCTCGTGCTTGTTACCGTTTAACAGAACCTGAATTAGAAATTCCTAGCTGGTCTGAAATTCATCGTAGAGACAGATTGATTGGTTGCTCTATTACAGGTTGGCAAGATGCTGTAGCTGGTACTTTAAGTAAATCCGACCAAGAAGCATTACTAATGCTAATGAAAATGTGGGTTAACGATGCGGCTAATGAATACGCAGATGAAAATCATCGTCCTCGTCCTGTATTGTATACTACAGTACAACCAGATGGTACAGGCGGACTAATTAGTGGTTGCTCCGCTGGTGTTCATTACAATCACGCTCCATATTATTTCAGACGTGTACGTATTTCTACTAACTCTCCATTATACCAAGCTGTTAAATACCTAGATGGTTGGCAAATTGATAATGAAGTTGGTCAAGGCGATGATGGTAATACAAAAGTAATTACATTCCCTTGTAAATCTAAATCTACTATTACGAAATATAATGTATCAGCTATTGAACAATTAGAACAATATAAGATGATGCAGAAATTCTATGTAGACCATAACACATCTATTACTGTAACAGTTAAAGATGATGAATGGGATGATGTAGTAGATTGGTTAGACAATAACTGGAAATACGTAGTTGGTATTTCTTTCTTATCTCTTAATCAAGATTACTATCCACTAATGCCTTACGAAGAATGTACTAAAGAACAATACTTAGAATTAAAATCTAAAATGGCTCCGTTAGACCCAGAATTAGTCAATAAATATGAATTTGAACTACAAACCGTAGGTAAAGATTTTGAAATTGATGAAAGTGGTGAATGCGAGGACGGTCATTGTCCAGTGCGGTAGCCTTGCTCAGCGAGGGGTTGACAGCCGACCCCTCCTTGTGCTACACTAGAAGCATAGGAGGTAGCTATGAAACATTTATTTAGAGCAAAAGACACAACAGGAAAATTAGTATATGGTGATGTTGTATATGGTACCCCATATGACACATATGATGAAAGATTAGAGGAAGATTACGCTCATCTATTCATTACAGATTTACGTTATTATGAACGATGGGAAGTTATATTCGATGAAGATGGGTATGCTGATGATGAGTATTATCCTGATTGGGATATAGACATGGTTGATATTGACTGGAATACATTAGAATTTAATTTGAATGGAAAGTGGATAAAATACGAGGTAGAACATGAAAGTAGCATTGATTAATCATACACCATTAGCTATACCTGTCCATGCTATGGGACAGTGTTACGGCGTGAACACAACAGAACAATCTTTGGTTCGTGCAGTAAGCTCTGGTCATTTATCGTTATTAGAACATGCATATGCATCTTTTGATATTGAAATGTCTCAAAAATGTTTAGCACAAATCACACGTCATAGACAGTTATCTTTTACCGTAAAGTCTACACGTGGTACAGATTTCAGTGATGGTGGTTATTTTGATTCGCAAGAACATGATTGGGGTGATATTCCACATCACACAGTAGTGGCAGATTGTATTAATAAAATTATTGAAAAACAAATTCAAGAATACCAACTACTAATTCAAGATGGTATTCCATATCAAATTGCAGCATATGTATTGCCATTAGCTACAAATGTTACTATGACTGTTACTGGTAATCTTAGAGCGTGGTTGGAGTATTTACCTAAGCGATTATGTAAACGTGCTTCTCCTGAGCATCAAGCTATTGCACGTAGTATTTATATACAATTAAATGAAATTTATCCTAATATTATTAATTTAAGCAATATGGGCATGTGTGAAGGTTGTAAGGAAACTTCTTGTGATTTTACATCACATAAAAAACAACCTAAAACACCTGTTAGAAAGGAATTAGCATGAATACATTAATTATTATGATTGTAAGTATTTTAACATTACTCACCGTAGTATGTGCTATTTTAACTAAAGTATTATCTGTTGTTACAGTTATTGGTGCAGTATGTTGGTTATTAGGTTTGTTTGGTGTAACTGGCACTACTGTAATTTGGCTGTTTGTAGGCACAGTTGTTAGCGGATTATGCATCTTAATTTTACCTATTCTTATTGCGATAATCGCAGAATTAGGAGGTCATAATGGAACCGATTATTAGCCCTTGGACAATATACTTTATTAACCTTCTTCCCAGTATTTCTCAAATGTTAAACACATTAGCAGTGGCTTGTGCTCTCATATCTGTTATTGCTATAATACTTAGAGCTTGTTGTACTGATGACAGTTGGGAAACTAAAGAACAGCACCAACGTAATGCTGAGTTCCGTGATAAATGTATAACATGTCTGAAATATAGTATACCTGCTGGTGTAATCGCTATTGTTATAAATATTTTTATTCCAAGCCGTGATACTATGATTGCCATGATTGTGTCTAGTTATATTACACCAGATAATTTACATGGTGCTAATGAAGTTATTAAAGCAAATTTACAAGATTATATTAATATGATTGTTGATGGTATTAATAAGGTGAAATAATATGAATAAAAATGAACAAAACAATTACAAACAACGCTTCTTTAATGAGTATGTAGAGCTTAAAGATAAGTATACTAAGCTCCATAAAATGTTAGTAAAATATGATGCAGGTAAATTAGATTTTACGCCTACATGCCCTATTTATTTATTACGCAGACAAGAGGCTTTAATGTCTCAATATCTTAACGTATTAGAAATTAGAGCAATTATTGAAGATGTGGAATTACCAGAATAATGAAATCACCATTTAGAGCAAAGAAAAATAACGAATGGGTATATGGCACAGTACATGTAGACCAGCAAGGTGTTGCACATTTCTTATCACCAGCCGCTATACGTAATATTGATGATTACGAAAATGGTGAATTACCAGAAATGATTTTCAAAGTCGAACTTATGGCTGTTGAGTGGAGCACACTTGAAATTAATATCGGTGTTAAATATATCCCATATGATATGAGTAATCCTAAGAATAGGATTGGAGGTGGCTTGTTTGAGTTCGTACCTTTCAGATTATTTTGATGTAATTAATCAAATCAATCAGCACTATCGTAATAATAAACCAATTGATAATTTAGATTATTTATTCCATAAAGCTGAGTTTTTGCGTTCCGCATCAGAAGATATACGTACTACAATGTATACAACGTATCATAGTATAGATGTTATGGATGATGATTACGCCATGGAAGGGATGCGACATGGCAGATTATCACGTGATGGAACACAAGTTGTTTTGTGTTACGAAGATGGCGGTATTGTTAATATTGTATATGAATGCCAAATACCACAATCAATTATAGACTTGACATTCACTGATAGGCATGGTAAAATACAATCAGAAGTTACAGTTATAGCTTTTATTCAGCGTGTTAATACATTGTTAGCTCGTGATACAGAATATCAGAAGAATAGAAAGGGGTATCTAAATGAGCGATGCGGTAAAGAATGTGTACAATACGATACAACAGAAACCGATGAAGTACAATGTAGCGGTCTTCACTAACATGATTGAAACAAAGAAAGAAATATATTTAAGCAAACGTGATTATTATGCAGAAAAAGACGATTTCCTAAACATGAGGTATTACGAAGCCAAAGCAGATGCTTGTAGGGAATTACTGCATACTATTAGTAAAACTTTTTAGAAAGGATGATTTTATTAAACAGGTAAGATTATTTATTATCACAACAATTTTGGCAATATTGCCACTTATTACTTTTGCATATCCAGTTAATGTAGAGCTTACAGCTTATACACATACTGGTTCTGTAATGGCTAACGGTGAATATCCCTATGTAGGAGCCGTTGCATCTAATGACTACCCACTTGGCACTACGGTGTATATTGATGGTAATCCATATACGGTAGCAGATAGAATGGCAGATGGTGTATATGGGGTTATTGATATTTTTGTAGATAGCTACGATGAAGCTATTAATTTTGGTAGACGATATACCACAGTTTATATTAATTAAGGAGTAAAACATGAACAAAGTAATTCTCGAAGGCGTTATGGCTCGTAATCCTCAAACCAAAGAAGTTGGTTCTGGTAAAGTATGTAACTTTACTGTTAAATGTGTTGACGAAGTAGAAGTAAAAGGTGAAACTAAACAATTTACATCTTTTGTAAACTGCGTAGCATGGAATGAATTTGCAGACCAATACGTAAATGCAGTCGAAGGTGAACCAGTTAATGCAGAAGGTCGCTTGCAAACTCGCTCTTATGAAAAAGACGGTCAGAAGCATTACGTTACTGAAGTCAACATTAATAAATAGGAGGGTATATGAGATTATTTGAAAGAGTATCTTATATTCCTGATGGCATTCTACCAGAACGGAAAACAAAACAATCCGCTGGTTATGATTTGGCAGTAGTTGAGGGTGGAGTTATCCCCCCTCACTCTACTAAAATCTTTAATACTGGGATTAAGGTATGCATGGAAGATGATGAGGTATTATTAATTTTTGTACGTTCGTCTACAGGTATCAAGCGTGGTATTACACTTGCAAATGGCACTGCTATAATCGATGCTGATTATTATAACAATGAAAACAATGAAGGACATATCATGTTAGCATTACATAATAACACAGACGAAGCTATCACGATTGATAAAGGTGAACATGTTGCTCAAGGTGTGTTTGTAAATTATTTAAGTACTGGTGAAACAGTATTAAGAGAACGCAAAGGTGGTATTGGTTCTACAAATGGCTAAAGATTACGACCAATGGTATATTGATATTGTAAATGCAGCCGAAACGCCTGAGCGAGGAATAATTACTGTCCGTAAATTAATGGAAAAACGTGAAGAATGGGAAAACGCAACCTCATATCGTAATGATAAAAAATGGTTTTATAAAACAGGACAACATAATAAAAATAAAGAAAAAGCAGAAATTGCTGACCCTAGTAAATATTTTGATAAACTTTCACGCACAGCTTCTATTAATAAGATTATGAAAGCGGTCAATTCATACGCTATGATGTGTAAACCAAAAGCATGGAAGGCTTTTTGCAAAAAGGTCTTAGCCGGTGAATACTATGTAAGGCAAAGTGGTTACTCTAAAAAGAAAACCAAATCGATTGATAATGGGCTACAATACTTGTTGCCAGAATTACGCAATTTTATCTTGCTTTATATAGAACAAGACCCTACGATTGATGATGATGTGAAGGAGTATATTAAGCGTGTTAGCAAGAAAAATAAAAAGTCTAAACGATAGTTATGAAAAACATATTATGCAAGTACGTGTAGATGCAGACAAAGGTGCATTAGCTGTATTATCTGACGTACATGAGGGCTTAAATAATAGAAAACAATTACAAGAAGCAGTTAATATGCTTGTTGAATTAGGTCCGAACTGTAAAGTGATTTTAGGTGGCGATAGTACTAATACTACTACAAAGAATTCTAAAGGTAATGTATTAGAAGAATGGTGTAGTGGTGATAAACAAGTGTATAATCTTGTAGATGATATTAGACCACTATATGAAACAGGACAACTTATTGGTATTATCGCAGGTAATCATGGTGCACGTGCGTACAATGAAGCCTTTATCAATGTTGAAATGATGATTGCAAGTTTATTGGGCGACCGAAACTTGTATAAAGGTGAATTTGGTATTGTATACTTTAATGTAAACAAGAACTGTTACGTTCATCACATCTTACATAAACACAAAAAGGCTAAAAATCATTATGATTATTTTAATGCTGATGTAACATGGTATGAACATTTCCATGAACCGTATGCGGTTCCTAAGTTAGTTATTGAACATAATAAGTATGTTAAAAAACCAGTAGCTAAAGAGATTTGGGAATTACATCAAGGTTCGTTCCAAGTATATCCTGATTACTGTAAAGCAAGTGGTATTCGCCCTACTGTTGGTGGCTTCTATATTGCTGAAATGAATGGTATTGAACACCAACGCCAAGTTATCCCTTATTTAGACCATCAACTACAATCTTTAATTGAAAGGGGTTATTCTTTATGAGTTTGTTAAATACAGCTTTTATCAATGTTGGTTTTAAAACTTATATCCCCCTTGATAGTATCGACTATATTTTGGATAGCAGGGAACAACGATATAAGCGTTTAGTAATTGCAATGAAAAAAGAAGGAATGATAAAATTAGATGCTACTAAACGAAGAAAATGTCGCAGTCTTATTGTTACCAAAGATAAGATGGGTATTCTATCTGCGTTCCCTCCAGAATATCTATTAGGTTTAAATGTAGATGATGAAATACAAAATAAACTATTAGAACAAGATAAAGTCGAAAAAGCTAAAGGTCGTATTCGTTATTATAAATGGGGGTATGAACATGGATATAAAACAGAGGAAGAATATAGAAGAGCGTGTGAAGAAGCCAAGACCCTCGGAATACAAGAAGAAACCGAAGCCTAGTGCCCAACAAGAATTATACGCTCGTGTAAAAGCTGAAACTGGTAATACAGCATTAGCTAAAGCAGAGGCAGGATATTCACCTAACTATCCTACAAAACTACTAGAACACACTGAGACAATGGAAATTGCCTTAGAAAAACAAAAACAAATAGTCCAAAATAAATTCATGAAACGTGCAGAAGAAATGGCAGACCAAATGTATCACTTAGCACTCAATGCTCGTTCAGACCAAGTTAAATTCCAAGCTACTAAAGACCTACTAGATAGAGCTGGTTTTGCTCCTGAACAGAAAACGATTAATGAAACACGTTTTACTACCATTGAGTCTCGTGTTACACAAGATATGCTCGCACGATTTAATCGTATTAAAGAGATTGAAGATTAAAAATGGACATAAAAAAAGCCCCAATTAAGGGGCTTATTTTTTTATCTATCTAACATACGTTCGATAATTTCATCGTCATTAATCAACGATTTCAGCTGTTCTTTAGCTAATTCGTATAGACCAATTTCTGTCATACCACGAACAATGTCAAGTACTTCATCAGCTGGTAATCCTTCTTTAGCACATCGACGAACAATTTCTTTATGTACTTCCACACCGAGTAAAGCTAATTCATAGATTGTAGTATCTTTTGTAATAGAAGATTGTACACCATGATTATCGTATTGGAATGTAGCACGAGCGTGAGTATCTTTTACATTAATCGCTTGTAGTTTTTCTTTTAAATTTGTTTCCATATTATTTACCTCCAAACATTAAATTGTGTACCATTAATTTTAATTGTTTGATTTCATCTTTCATTGTTTCAATATCGCCATCTTTATTTTTACCAGTTGGTTCATATTCAGAATGGCGACCGAATTTAAAACTAGCACTTACGTTAGTCATTCTTTCAGCACCTAATGTAGTACCGAAACCAATCAAAGTATTTTCGTTAGGACGATAGAAAGCACCAAGAGCTACTGTATTCTTATCACGGTAATTACCTACAGATACAGCATAACTTGCTTTGTCATTCTTATTAAATTCAAGTGGATGTAAACCAGCTAATGCAGCACTTGCAGAACCTACACGTGTTACACGGTCATCAACTGTTTTAATTTTATTATCCACATTCTTCCAATTAGATTGTAAATCAGCAATAGCAGATGTATTATCTTTTACAGTCGCTTGGATAGATTGAATATCCTTATGATTGACAGCAATAGCTGTAGTATTGTTCTTAATTTGTTTACCATTGTTAGCTACATCACCCTTAATTTGTTTAGTTACATTACCAAGTGTATTAATTTCATCAATTGCAGCATATAATTGAGAGCCATTTACGGCATCTAAACTATCAGCTTGAATGCGACCAGCTGATACATTTTGCAACTGACGATTATAGTTGTCAATATGGCTATATGTTTCAGATTTTTTAGAGCCAAAACTTACTGTAGAGTTAGGTTTATCACCTGCAAATATATGAGTATTACCATTAATTTGCATTTGACCAAATGCTACAGGTTCATATGTTTGGCTATTTGTACCGATAGCCACAGAATTTTGAACAGGAGCAGAAGCATTATTACCGATAGTAACTGCATCCACACCACGTGTCATTGTATGCGTACCGATGGCAATCGCACCTTGGTTATCTACTACAGAGTTAGCACCAATAACTACTTGTTCTGCATGATTACCCATATAATGATTTTCGCCTAAGCCATAAGATTGGAATGGAGCGGTCAACGGACTACTAGCAAATGCTGTTACTGCTGTAAATGTTGCAATGATTGTTGTTAATAAAATTTTGTTCATACATTTCCCTTTCATTAAATACCATACGCAAAATCATTCTATCTATTCTTTGATAATCACCACCTTTCATAGCGTATTATTATTGAAATCAAACATAATTGGGTCTTTACCATATGTATTATCCCAATCTTTTAGTTTATCATTAATTGGTTTTAGTAGTTCATCACAAATACAACTACTATCAAGATATAAATCATCAATAGATAATGCACCTTCGATACATACAATAAAGTCGTATTCAACTTCTCCTAATGTTTGGCTTGATAAATTATCCCATGCACTTTGTAACATATATTTAATATCTCTAACGAGAGTAAAAGGGACTTCTATATCAAAAGTAGCTTCAATTTCATTCAAAATATATTCAGCACTATAATATATCTCTTGATTGTCAAAAGGTACATTATTAATATAGCCTTTAAATTCTTGTACAATATTACTTTTCATATCTTTTCATTTTGCATGCATTACTGCATACCCTCCCATATTTACGTTCCTTAATCGGTGGTAATTTAACACCACATACTGCACAATGAGTAGCTGCTTTTGCACCAGCCTTTAATTTTTGCCCATCGTTAGCATGTTCTTCATCGTATTTTGCCCATTTAATATCAAACTTTTGTTGCCAAGTTAATTCATCTTTAGGTGGTTCAAAAGTTCTTTTTGTTTCTGGATTTTGACAATCATCACATAATGTTTGATTGCCATGTACTTCAAATAATGTATTACAACAATGACATTTCCGTTGCATTTAATCCCCCCTTTGTTTTAATGTAATTAAGAAAGTAGTACCTCCATTAGAATATGTCTTATACATATATACATACATATAATATGCACTATTACTCCATCTGTATGTACAGTGGTTCCTATCAAACATTGCTGCATCCATACATGTGGCAAGTTGTCTATATGATGTAAAACAATCATTTCTATTTATCATATTTAACTCCAAAGTCCAACTTTAAATGTAGATACAGAAGAGCATGTACTTGTATACATACCTTTATATAATATATCTGCGTTATCTCTCCAAGTTATCTGTTCATTTATATTATACAATCTCATTAGATTAGGAATACAAGGATAAGGTTTTGTCACAGATATAAATCTATTTGATACTCTAATCATTATATCACCTCCAACGATTACTTATATATACTTTATAAATATTACTAACACTATATGCAGCTAAGTACATATCTTTCATTCTATATTCATACGGGTCTTGAAACATTGTTGGCAATGCGATACATTTTTTGTATTTCTTGCCAGCAATCTTTATTTTATATGTATTGTATTTATTTATCACAACGCTCACCTCTGAATAAGTTGTAACCTAAAAGGTCTAATTACATCAGAAGCATATACTTCACCATATATATAACAAAAAATTCTTAAAGGTTTATGATAACCTTGTATACATTTTTTATCATGTAAACATTCATTGTTACGTCTAATATTTTGCCTTTTACGTAAATCTGTAAATGCTATTGGTTTACTCATATCAATCATAATGTAATCCTCACTATTGCATATCTACCTATACATGCGTAACTGTATTCAAATACATGTTGTATATCTGTTTTATAAGTTGCAGGCGATACAACAGTACGTCTATAAAACACACTCACTTTCGGTTTTGAACGTGGAGATAAAACAAACTGTCTCCTTAATGATGTATCAGCCTTTAACATATTTAACTCCTATTACCATTCCTTGACGACATTTACTATGATTATAATTATGAACCAGCAAAGTTTGAATAGCAATAAATGAAAAACTATTTCTATATACTTCATCAGCAACATATTTATAATATGATAAACAGTTAGGATAGTTCATAATTCTAAATTTTACTCCATCATTTTTTACAAACATGCGATACCCCCACTGCACAATAATCACGTTGTACTATATATGCCTGTTTAATAATAAAAAATACTTCATCCCTTGCTGTATAATAATATAAAGCGTTATTATCTACTTTCTGGCTCAAATGATGTATTGTTTTGTACCAAGTAGTTTCTATTAAATACATTGTGTCATTCTTTTTTAACATAATACCACCTTATACGGATTAATTTTAACAGCAAATCCAGTAGCTGAAAATTTTGCTTTAAATACTATCGCTACATCTCTTTCACGTTGAGTGTATGGAATTGATAGATATGCTTCAGATATGCTATTAAACGCAGGTATATATGTTGTAATAGTCATCACGACCGTTTTGTTTGTATCTATCATTCTTGACCTCTCTTTATTTTATAACAACAATATTGTCTTGGTTCGTACATAATACTAAAGAAGGAATTGTGCATATATAATAAACTCTTTTTATGGATTGTAGAAAGTGCTATTATTGACAACTCTTGATAATTATTAAACATTCTTGTTCTGTATAACCAGAGCATATCATCATCTTTAATCATATTATTTCTCCAATTCTATATGAAATATACCACCCATATCGATAGTATAATTATTTGTTAATTCCTGTTTGACAAATGTATTGTCCGCACACTTATCTTCTATATCAAAAAAAGTAGCACCATGTGCATGTAATTTTAATAATGCACTATTCCAAGGGACAAATACTACTGATATTAATGCATTAGATTGTATCATTGTTTCACCTTTGTGTATCTGAACACACGAACGCATTCACGTCTATAATCAAATTTGAATTCATTATCAATTTCACAATCCCAATTTCTTCCCAAACTGGTCTCTGCCTTTTCTATGAGACTCTCGTTAGTAGTACTAGCGGGTCCCATCATTGTATTTACATGTATCCGTTTATCTATCACATCTATACACCCATGTTCCCCTTCTTTTATAATTAATTGTCAATAAATGAAAAACTGGTCTTTCAGTACGTATCGTTGGAGTCAAACTTGCATACCGCAACTTATATATTTCTTTTTTATATACAGTAGATTTTACTGGTATTTTAATATTTTCTAGCATATTATTTACCTTTCGTAATATTAAAAATCATATTCTCCTCTTTGAGATAGTTACGTTTAAACCAATAAAATAAGCTATATCCTTGAATATGGCAGTTATGATATCCAAATTTTTCGTTATAATAAATATTATTGACATATGCTGTACAGTAAGCTATTACTCTACCATTTCGTATCATATTTATAACCTCTCTTTCCTATTGTATCATATTCAGATTGAAATAGAAAGAACAAACTATCACATACCTTACGGTCTGTATACCTATCTACCCAATGTAATGCTTCAAGTTGATTTCTTTTTATTGTGAATGCAACTATAATTTCAATATCTTCTATCATAATTTCACCTCATCGCTCTTTTTTATAGGGGAGCCGAAGCTCCCCACTGGATTATTGGGAAACTTCAGCAGAATTTACTTCTTCAGAAACTGTTTCTTCAACAGGAGCTTCAGGAGTTATTTCTTCTGTAGGTTCTACTGGTGCTTGAACCATAACTACTGGAGTTGGGTTAGTCATTTTATAATGTTCGTAGAACTCAGTACCCATTTCACGGTCAATTCGTTTTAATTCTTGGATTAACAAGTAAGATGTTTCAGCACCACGTTCGATGTATTTCTTAGTGCGTGCTTTAATTGCCATAGAAACGATTTGTTGTAAATCACGTACTTTAACAGTACCAGCTTTAGAAACAAATACAAATTTCTTAGCAGTTTCTTCATTCAAAGTAATTACTGGAACTTTGATAGCATCTACTGCATCTTTACCTACGTTAGAAACAGAGAATTCTTCGATAGCACGAGCTACACCAGATGGAGTTGCAGCATATACTTTAGTTTGTTTCAAAGAGTTGGAAATGAAACGTAATTGTTCTTTATCAGATAAAGCGGAAACATAATTTACGATAGTCAAGTTCATTTGTTCAACAGTTGTAGCCATAATGATTATACCTCTTTCATTGTATGATTAATAATTGTTTTCTTAATATTTTGAGTTCGCAATCTGTATTCATCAATGCTATCTTTAGCATAAAGATATACAATATCGCAAGGTTCTGTCTGACCGATACGATGTATACGGTCTTCAGCTTGACCCATAAGAGATGGAGACCACGGATATTCAATGAATATTGCCGTGTGTGCTTTGGTTAGGGTAATACCAACAGCACTTGCCTGTAAACTACAGACAATCAAGTTTGTGTAATTAGCATTCGGACCAGAGTGCATCTGGAAATTATCAATATTCTGTTGTCTATTTGTTTTTGATTGACCACCGATGATGTATTTAGCATCAGGGAACTCCCTTCTTAATCTTTCTACAATGTTTCGGTGATGAGCAAATACCACAAGGGACTCACCTCTTTCTAATACTTTACGAATATATTCAATACAATAAGGAAGTTTTTGTTGTAATACTTCTCTATCGTATTTTTCAATCTCCTCAAACGAAGTTGGTTCTGGTTGAGATATTGTACAACACGGAACCATGTGGACAGTTTTAGGAGGAAGATTTTTCTGTACATCTTTCTTGATACGTCTTATCCACACTTTCTTCATCGCTTCATTGAGCTTTGATAGATTAGAATGACCATCATGTGATGTACCCCAAGGCGATATATAACTTCCACAGAAATCCTGTAAGAACTTATCTTTACCGCCAAATTTATATGTCAACCCTGCTATCTCTAATTGACAAAGCAACTCTTTAGGTCTATTCAATACTGGTGTACCAGTAATCATGATACGATATCGAACACCTTCAACCAATTTCATCGCTGCTTTAGTACGTTTAGAAGTGGGAGTTTTTAATACATGACATTCATCAAATATTACTTGTTGTATATTAAGGCGTTTGAGTGAAGCTAGAATTTGGTCCAAACGCTCATAATTTGTAACGATAACTTTGGAGCTCAAATCGTCAACATTAATATCGATGCCAGCCCATGTTTTTAACTCTCTTTTCCAGTTCTCTTTTAGAGGAACAGGGCAAACAACAATAGCTGGGAACTTATTACGTTCCTTAATTACAGTACAGACTTGGGCGGTTTTACCTAGTCCCATATCATCACAGAGGAAGATGGATGATTGACTAAGCATCTTGTTAACCCCCTGTCTTTGATATGGGAATAATTTCATATACTACGCTTCCAATCTAACAGTACCAGTGGTATCATCGTACACACCTTTAACTGTTCCTACTACAGAATAAAGAATATCATCAAGAGAGCCACTTAGATGGTCGAAGTTTGTTACGAAGAATACGCAAGATTTATCTTTTGTATTTTCAGTCAAGTCCCATACAGAACCATTTTCACCTTCAATGAATTCCATCATTTTGTTCATCTTTTCTTGGTTCATTGGTGTTTTACCACCATTCGCAACACATTTAATCATTGTGTATGTAGTTTTTACTTTTTCTTCTGCTTTTGGTGTTTTATATCCAGATACATAACTGGAATATCTTAAACTATAGCGAGTAAAGTATGGTGATTGTACCCAACCATCTAATACTACATAATGATGACCAAGTTCTGCATAATGTTCAACTACTGAAACACCATAACCCTCAGCCAGTTTAGTGAAATTTGCTAACCAGTCTTTCTCTCCAACAGGGGGAACTACTTCGTATTCATAATAGTGAGTGTAAGAAGCATAGCCACCACAACTACCGTAGTAAGAGTAAGTGTTTTTGCGTTCTTCATAGGAAGCGTTAGAGTATTGAATACCAGTTTCGGAAGATGTATTCCAATTACCAAGGATAATAGCACCTTTCTTGCCCAAGATAGCGTATTTATTAGTGCCCATAGCCTTTTTGATAAGGTATTGAGTACTTTCTTTATACAATTTATCTCTCAATGGGTATAATACTTGTGCACCAAAGTACATTGTATCACTGTAAGGTGAAAGCATGCCTTCTTTTGGTGTAAAATCACTCATTACACCATTGTGAGAGAAGCCAACATCAGTGAATACATCAGTTTCACGCATTTTATCAAGGTTATCACTTAACACGAAAGGATGGCAACATTCTGGGGAAATTTTGCCAGACGTAGCAATTCGGAAGTGAAACACTCTATCCTTGTCGGTAGGTAAATCCTTGACAGCGTTCCAAAAACTTTCAAAATCCATAAATCCTTTGCGGATGTGTACTTTACCTTTGGCATCGTCAAAAATCATAAACCCTGCTCCGTCTTTATTGTTAGCAAAGCAATTTCTAAATTCTTTTTCTGATAACTGCAATCCTTTAGCAGCATAAGCAATAACGCACATTATTTAGCCTCCTTCAATAAGCCCATTTCTTTCATTAGAGCTCTTAACTCTGTATATTTTTTGTTTTTTGCCACTCTGGCAATATTAGACCAGCCAATATATTTTACGGAATTCATATTAGCAAGGTCAGTGATTACATCTACAAATTGGATATAAGCATGAATACGACTTACATCTTGTGTAGAGCGGAACATACGGAATTCAATCGTATGGTTTGGTCGTAAGTTTACAGCACGGTATTTTTGACCACTTTCTTGAGCTACTTCATAAATACGAGTTAATTCTTTCACAGTATAACCGTATTTAGCACACCAGTTACTATCTTCATCTGTACGACCAGAGAATTGCATCAATGTTTTAAAGTTATTTTCAGCAAAACGAACTACCTTAGCAATAGCTTCATTTGTTTTGAAGAAATCACGATTAACATGAATGTGTAAACCAGAGTTAGCTCCAGATTGTCCATTCAAACTTTGAACTCGACTGAAGAATGCACCGTAATCAATATTTTGCATATGGAACTTAGGTGTACATGGATGTGTTACAAATTCCATACCATTATGTAAAGAACCATCGTGTTTAGCATACACGATTTTGTTCAAATCAGCGATGATGTGATTAGCACGCTCATCGCTCTCACCACATCTATGGAACTCCATTTCTAAACCTAGGAATTTCTTGCCTTCACCATTGAATACTGGTTTCGGTTTAAAGTTCCAAGCATGTAGACCTGTCAAAGGAGCCGCAGATTGAGAACTGTAATACTTACCGTTAGAAGCACGGTAGAACGCATTGCGTTTAGCCTTACTAAACTTCTGACCTAAGTCTTCAACATAAATGAAATCATCTTCTGTTTTACCATATGTACCATTATAGCACAATAATTGGTCAACAATAGAAGGATGGAAGTATACTTTATTATCATTCATAAAGCCTTCTAGCATTTCATATTTAGCACCGACGATACCAGAAACTGGACATGTAACAATGTAGTTGTCCACTAGAACAGGATGGATGCCAGATTTTTTAACTACGTCCCTTTCATCTGCAATGTAGAATGGAATACCAGATACTTTACAAATTGCAAAGTCAGGGAAGTCAACTAATTTATCTAGTTCGTCGAAGCCTAAGTAAAGGTTTTCATAGTCTTTACCAAGAATAAGGTGGAAGTTTTGTGGGTTGTACCAATTCCCACTAACGAAAGATTGCATGATAAATTCTGGCTTATCAGCAATATTCATCCAAATATTACCATTCTTAGTATGAACTTCAATAGCATCATCTTGTAGTTCTTTACCAGTAATAGCACATCGTTCATCTACTTCGCCTAATATACGAGTGTCGTTATCAATCGTGAAGATTTTACTGTCGATAGCGGCACAGTAATAATATACCACGTCGCCACGAGTTAATACAGTAAGGACATTACCAAAACGGTCTTTTAATACTTGACCTAATTCATACTTGCATTTTTTATGTGTATCATCAGAACAACCATAATTGATAACAGTACGACCTGTAGTTCGTTCAATTACTAATGGGCTTTGGTCAGGTGTAATATATTCACCACTGTAAGTGTCTTCATATTCGCCTTCTAAGAAGAAAGAGCGTTCACCATTGCGTACACATAATACGCCGTATTTATCTTCGTGATTATAACCATCACCAATAACAGTCCATACAGCGTTATTAGCACGGACCTTAATACCTAATGTAAGCATTATAACCACTCTCCTTCTAACATTCTATCAATATCAATAATATTAGACGGTTTACGTCTAAATTCTTTTTCAGAGTAAAATGGGTTAGAGTACACTTCGATTGTACCATTTACCCCTTCTTCTATACGACCAACTTGTGTTAAGCAATCACCTAAAGAGCTTGTTTTCATTGCATAGAACACTTTAAAATATCTTGTTACTGTTCTTTTAGGCATTAAAAATACCACCTTTCTTTTGCATTAAACCAAGGGAATTGTACCACATAGGGTTAGTAATTTCTTTTTTATCGCTGAAATAACGCTTGATATGTAATACATCAAAACCTTTCAACTGTTTTTGCCAAACATCGTTTTCAGTAGTAAACAAAGCTACTTGACATTTAGGTAAATCCTGAGCCAATGCTGTCATTGCAATTAAGCGTTCAACGAAGCCAGCTTTATGTTCACAATCGTTGTAATAACGAGCTGCACATAAGAGACCGTTGATGAACACCAAACCAATAGTAGTAGTTCCATCACTACTAATAACAACAGTTGGTACATCCTTTTTAGCTTTATCTTTACATAATTGATATAAGCCTTCACCGTAGTAACTAATACTACGTAAATCAGTTCCAAACCGTTTTAGGTTTTCATGGAAGCTATCTACTTGGAAATTAGGAATAGCAATTAGGCTCACGTATTGTTTATCAAGGATAGTACCAATACGAAGCGTATTCTTATCATGGTTAGGACTACCAACAATGTATGGCAATGCACCATACTTGATAGCTTCTGGGTCTAAGTCTGTTTGAACCAGTAACACTTCTGGTCTATACATTCTTGCCACGTGCAAGCGGTATTCACCTTTTTTAAAAGACTTCATAGTTTCTGAAGCTCTATCAAGTTTAGAGGTTTTGTAACCGCTAAACTCAGTAAAGGTAATTTCACCCGATTTATTTTTGTATACAGCAAATCCTGTTTCGGAATTCACTGTTAATCCTAAGTTTTTCATTTTCACACTCCTAAACTTTTACAACCTAAAATACGAGAACCATCTCGTACCACCTCAGCAGGAACTAATAAATCAGTTCTTTCTGGGTAATGTAGTTTAAACAAAGCACTCACAATATACCATACACCTTCTTTAGGCTCTGGTAATTGTGAACAGCGATAAACAGTTTTGCTAATACGCTTGCCATTAATACGACCCTTAATAGTCGTACTTTCATCAAGTCTCCATTCTTGACCATTAGAGGCAGGGATAACTTCGATAACTTCGTTATCCTCACCTAAAATAGTGATTTCATGAGGAGTTTTATTAATCAACTCCCCTTCGTAAGAGAAAAAGTGCATACTGCCTCCTTATTTTTCGATACTAAACCAATCTTGAATTGCAAAACTTAACTCGTTATTGCGTAATTCATTGAACGACATGAAGCCAAAATCCTTGTCGTTCCAGAAGAAATCATCAGATACGGAATACAAGCCAATTTCTGCACTTTCCATAGCAACTTGTACAGCTTTATCACCACGACATACAGCTTTATTATAGTCTGTATTTTCAAAAATCATATCCTGTGGTAAACATACAGAGTTAAATAAGAACACACGTTCTTTATTATTGAGTTTCATTGCTTTTTGACAAATACGCTCAATAATTTTTTGAGTAGGTTTTGTTACAGTCCACATACTATAAGCTAATTCAACGACATTATTACTAATGCCATATTGATTAGCTAAAATAGTGAGTTCTTCACCATTTAAGTCTGTGGAAATTTCACGACCAACAGAAAAATCAAGTTTTTGTTTTTCGCTTAACCATAAAGCAAAGATACCGAAAATTGTTCTAGCCATAATAAGTTCCTTTCTAAGCGTTTATTGCTTAAAGACTATGTATATGCAATATGCAATATACAACAAAATTCCAAGACATAATAAATCCAGTCCCATATATCACCTCCTAAAATACAGCGTATATAATAGCAAGACCACCTATAATAATACAGATGCCTGCCATTACAAGAAATACTAGCCACCAAATATCATTGTGCATATAAGTATACCTCCCAGTCTATCTTCCAATAATACTTCCAAGGTTTACGATATTTACGGTCTACACCAATAAAATTTTCGTATTTACCACCTTCTCTAGTTAAACCAACCGACATGAGAGTATAATATAGACATTCCTCTGGTGTCCATAATGGTGCAGTATCACCATCATAACATTCTGCATGATTATTATAATAATCAACGTACATATGCCCATTTTCTACAGAGAGGCACGTAACGTCATAATCAAATGTATCGTAAAAGTCACGTACGTAAATTTCGTAGGCAACAGCAAAGATACTGTTACCTAATGGTAATACACCACTACTATCAAAGTATTGCATAAATGCTCTGATAATTAAAAGTTCCAAAGGATTTTTAGGTTTGTAACTCATTCTAAATCCTCCACATAACCAGCTATGTAGCCACATTCGTCAGATAGAGGGCAACCAGAATAACCTTCTAAATTTAATAAACTTTCTGCAAATAACACCATTTTATCTTTATCGGACAATGTTTCATCCAATAAAATAATGTGGCAAATATCGTGAATATATAGCTCCATGTCTACAGAGCCTTCCATACTTTTATTAAGGATTACGTTAATTTTTTCTTTCGTTGTCATGATATACTCCTAGTCTAACCAAATAACCCAACCATGAGATAAACAGTATTGTCCCCAAATAACTAGCAATACAAATACGCCAGTGATAAATAATATATCTTCAACTAACGCTTTATCTTTTGACTGCTTTCTGTGTAGCTCTTTTAATGTCATTTTAACCTCCACAATAATCACGCCAGTAATTGTCCAATTCTTGGACATCAACCTTAAACCAGTATGCAATGTGTTCTACATCTACTGGGTCGTATTCCACGACAATTTTTTCACCACGTTGCTTTTCAGCTTCTAGGTGTCTAGTTGCATGCTCATATAATACACGCTTAACGTCGTCAGAAATCATAATACCTCCTAGGATTACAATCCTAAAATTACTGCAATTTAAGAAAGACTGGGAAATTAATCCCAGCCCAATTCTCCTTTAACAAAATATTGGTACTCAAGCATTATCGTATGCATTGATACGCATCTTTCGGTTGCCAAACACTCAAGGTCGTCAAGACCCAAAGTATCAGGCAAATCTTCGCCCATATGGTCTGCTACAATACGTGCCGCATCCAAGAACAAATAAAAGTCAGTACCAGCAGGATATGTTGCAGAAAATTCGGCTTTCATTATGCCACCTCCATACCTAAAAAATCACGCCACCAATTATTTAATGCGTCAAAATCCACATTAAATAAATCGGAAATGCGAATTACATCTTCACGTTCGTATACGATAATGAGCATTTCATCACCGTTTTCATCGAATGTGTAGTCAGTAGATGCACTTTCATACAAAGCATCTTTCGCAGCTTGGCTAATCATATAAGCCTCCATTTCTCGCCGCTTTTTTATGGCGATACCAAGCACCGATAAAAGAGATTTGATGTGTCTATCCAACGTGGTGCCGTCCGTTGGGGACAACCTCACTATGCCCCATCTCCGTGGCTCGGCGACAAAACCCAGCAACCATGCGGACTGGCAGGCTCTCACGTCAAGCACCACAGCCACTCAAGCAAACGTATGTTCGATGATACGGTCTAGCTATCGTGCGTGAAATTAAATTGCATAAAATTAAATCGTGCGTGTAAATATATCGTGCGTGATTAATCTACTATCAATTAAATTGCATGAAATATAATTGTGTTTTCTATTAAATGTAAATATAATAAAATATCACATATATATTATTTTGTCAATAGCCCTAGAATTCATTATTTTAGCCTATAAGGTGTGTCTAACTATTTTTAGGTATAATCTATCATGGAATATATAAAAACGCCATACAGTTCAAATAAATGAATTTTACACAATACAATTAAATAACACGATATAATATTGTATGGTAAACTAAAGTTTACGATTGAATTGTACACAATACAATTCTATGCAATTAAATAGACATAAAAAAAGCTACCCTACAATAGGATAGCCTAAAATTAAATTGTACACAATCGAATAGATAATACACACGATTAAATTGTATCAAATTAATAATCATCACGATTGAATGTGATAAAATTACATTGTATGCAATTAATTGGGCATGATGCCACAATATACAATACAATCGAATACCATTATATTATATAAAATTAGATTGCATAAAACACAATTGGGGGTAAAAAAGAATTATCAAATTCCATTGTATAAAATATAAACGATATAAGATATAACAGTATAAGAGTATATAGAGTAAAATAAAATTGCATAAAATGTATTGTATGCAATATAATATACAGTAAAAAGAATTGTATCAAATTTAATTCTATATAATACACCTGCAATCACAAATGTATTGTACACAATTAAATATAATACAAGATAAACATATGTTCGATTTTAAAGATAATAAAAAACACCAGATAATCGAATACAATTCAATTGTACACAATTGACTGGCGGGGTAAAGAATAAAATAAAATTCCATTGTATCAAATATACGTATATAGTAATATAAACATATAAAACTAAATTGTATACAATTAAATAGATACAAAAAAAGGGTAGCCTTAATAGACTACCCTCTAAGAGATATTATTTTTTGCTTGCTAATAACTCAGCCATCATTGCCTCAAGTCGTTCAGCTCTAGCCTCAGCCTCAGCATTCTTTTTCAATAATGCTTGCATATCTGCTTCTAATTGTGCTGTTTTAGATGTTTTTACAGTTTTTTGTTCCTTTTCTTTTTCAATTTCTACCGTAGACAAGTATAGTCTATCTGCATAGATTTTACAAGATACACCTTTTTCGCTTGTAGCAGTAATAACACCGCCACCACGAACACCCTTTGTATTGGCTAACGGCACAATAAAATTGCTACCCTTGGCGGAACGTACTACATCCGCTAAATTAGCTTTAATAGTTACAGTGATTTCACCTGTAGTCTCATCAACATCACAGGTATAGAGTTTGTCGACTAATTCCAATTTTTCGCCCTCTTGTAGCTTTTTAGCGTTAGCTAGTGCAGTTTTGATGTCGATAACTTGAGTGTTTTGTTTTTTGTTAGTCATTTTAGACCCCTTTTCTACCGCCGTTGCGGTGCTTATAAGATGATTGGTAACGTTTATTGTTACCCTGCAAGCCTTGTCGCTTGCTGTGACTACACTATCGCATACCTCCGCTGATATAGTGCAATGCGTTGTATTTACCCCGCTTTTTGCGACATTACCCCCCTCACTATATATTGTTCGTTGTGATACAGTGAATTTTCTCTATCTGCTTCAACTATTTTCGATATACCCTACCTCCCCTATCAGGGGGTGGGGCTTCGCATTCGGCGTGTGGGCGTGGGACATAGAAAATAGAGACTGCTTTCGTACAAATTTAAAACCCTCCAAATACCTTTTCGCAAACCTATAGGTCGAAGAGCACCCAATGATGAGCAATACACTTCTCCCTATTTTTTATAAAACTAAATGAAGATAATATGAAGTAGAGTTGACTGTACGATATAACGAAATTCAATTTTTATAGACTACTGAGTATACTGCTCTGTGGGTCTACTGAAATACACTAGGGGGTGTCGTAAGTACCCAAAAAATGGCAAAATACATATTGTATGGTTTACTAGTTCTTGTTCTCTTTCTTTTCTTTCTTTATATATTTCTTTCTTTTCTTTCTCTTTTTCTTCCTCGTACTTACGTACTCGTCAGAAAAATACGTTATCAGCTTTCTAGGGTAGGGCTTCCAAATACAGCAGTACTATAAACCGATAACGTGTATTGTTTTTCATATTCCAAATTAGCTTGTGGTAATACCAAGTATACTCAGCAGCAACACAATAAAGGTGAAACTGTAATTTCCACCGATAGTAGTGAAAGGGCAAGAAAGGAGATTGGTAATGGCAAACGAGATTGAACAGTTAGCAGAGATATACGACAGATGTGAAAATGATTTGGTATTATTCCGACAAATGTTCTTACCAGCTGAACACGAAGTAAAGCCTGCTTGGTTTCACCGTAAATGGGGAGAGGTATTACTGAATGGTAATCGACATTATGCAGTAGAAGGCTTCCGTGAGTCAGCAAAAGCGTTAGCATTAAATACTATCGTTCCTACACCAAACGGTTACACAACTATCGAACACATCCAAACTGGTGACTGCGTATTAGATGAATTTGGTAAACCTGTAGAAGTAGAGTATATCTCACCTGTATTTAAAGACCATCATTGCTTTAAAGTGGTATTTGATACTGGAGAAGAAGTGATATGTGATGCAGAACACTTATGGACTGTATTTGATAAACACAAACGTAGAGACAACACACTATCTACTTTAGAACTGTATGCTCATCAAAATCTTGGTAAACCTAGAAATGGTTATCAAGAAAAAGCATTCCGTATTCCATGTACATATGCTGAGTACGAAGAACAAGACTTACCTATTGACCCATATTTACTTGGGTATTGGTTAGGCGATGGTACAGCTTCTAAACCAGACATTACTGTTGGTAAATCTGATATTGAAGCATTTAAAAAGAATATTCCTTGGTTGAATTACACAGTGCATGAATACCGTGATAACGTATTTACAGTAACATTACACGGCTTTAGGAAACTTCTTGTCGATAATGGTTTATTGAATAATAAATATATTCCAATGCCCTACTTATTTGGTTCTACCCAACAAAGATTTAACTTGCTGGCTGGACTGATTGATAGTGACGGTACCATTGCCAAAACTGGTAGTAAAAAGGGTACAATTACATTTACGAACTGTAATTTAAAACTTGCAGAAGGTGTGAGAGTATTAGCATCTAGCTTAGGTATGAAAGCGACAATGACTAAAACTACACCTAAGTTAAACGGTAAAGAATGTGCTGTAGCTTATAAAGTTTCATTTAAGCCATCTGTTAAGTTTTTGCGATTAGAACGTAAAAATCAACACATACAAACATCACAAGATAGACGCAGTTTAATGCGTACTATTAAAAGTGTTGAGCCTGTTGACAGTGTTGATTGCAAGTGTATTAAGGTTAAGTCTGAAAATGGCTTATTCCAAATTACACCATCACATATTATCACTCACAACACGAGTTATGTATTAAGGGCTTTCCCAATACATTGCTTGGTATTCCCATCCAAGAAGAAACAATACATCGTATTTATCATGGCTAACCAACGGGCAGCCAGCCGAAGGCTTAAAGATATTGCTGAAGAATACACCAGTAATGAGTTAATGAACCTGAACTTAGTTCGTATTAAAGAGCAGTCTGAAAAAGCATTTGAGATTATCGTTAAAGATAAAAACGGTGAAGAAATTACAGTACGTATGGAAGCGTATGGTAAAGGTTCTAGTGTCCGTGGTTTGAATAACAAAGATAGACGACCTGATATTATTTTGATAGATGACCCTCAAGACTTGGAGGATAGTCTTTCTGATACAGTTCAGAAATCTGACTATCAATGGTTCTTATCTGATGTGTATTTCCTTGGCAAAAACACACGGATATTCTTCATCGGTAATAACCTTGGTGAAAAATGTATTATCGAACAGGTAATATCCAACAAAGAGGAATTAGGATTTGATGCGGAACGCATCCCTGTATTAAACGAAGATGGTCAATCTAACTGGGAAGAAATGTACCCAGTAGAAGCTATCAACGATGAACGTGAAAAGTGGCGTAAATTAGGGCAGTTAGACATTTGGGAACGTGAAAAACTTTGTATTGCTATTTCTCCAGAAAGCCAAATCTTTAAGAAAGAATACTTTAGGTATTATGACCCTAACACGATACAACTTGAAGAGTGTTCTGTATTCATTGCATGTGACTTGGCTATATCTGAAAAAGAAACAGCCGATTTCACTTCTGTATGTGCTGTCGCTGTAAACTCAGACAACCATTGGTTCCTACTTGAAATTGATTATGGTAGGTGGGACCCAACTAAAACGATTGATACCATATTCCAAATGGTTCAAAAATACCGACCAATTTATGTTGGTATAGAAAAAGTCGCTTATCAAGCGGCTCTTATTCATTTTGTGGAGAAGGAAATGATTAAACGTAACACTTGGTTTACGGTAAAACCTTTAGAAGCAAAAGAGAAAAAAGAAATCCGTATCGCAGCTTTGCAACCAAGATTTAAAGCTGGTACATTATGGTTCCCTATGGGGCAGGATTTCCTAGTAGAATTAGAGAGTGAGTTCTTATCATTCCCTAAATCTCTACACGATGATTTAATTGATAGTTTAGCACATATTTCAGCTATTGCCAGTCCGCCTGTAGGTACATTCGGTTCGGTAAGTACAGCTGATATACCGATGGGAGGTGCAATGTAAGATTGGCTGAAGATTTTACAGTTGAATTAACTGGTCAAGAGGCGGATAAAGCCTTATTGAGTTTAGTTAAAGCTGATATTGCTGATGCTGAGGCGTATCAACAATCTATTATCCAGCCTACTGTGCGTGAGCGTTACAATATTTATTACGCAGATAAAGAATATTACTCTCATAAATTCCCAATTTTGAGTAAAACTTCTTCTTTGGTATCTACAGACGTAGCTGATACCATCGAATGGGCATTACCATCTTTGATGAAAGTATTTACTGGCTCTGATGAAGTAATTACCATTCAAGGTGTTACTGAAGAAGATGACCAAAACGCAGAGGTAATGCAAAGTTTATTGGTATACCAATTACAACGCCAAAATAAATTCTTCCCTATCCTGTATAATTGGATGAAGGATGCTCTAATTACTGGCATGGGTATTATCAAATGCTATTGGGAACGTACAGAAGGTTATACTCCAGAAACTGCACAGCTTAATGCAGATGCATTAAAGCTATTAGCACAGACTGGTGTAGAAATTACTAGCGTTGAAGGACCTGATGTGATGGGTGATTTCACTGTAACATGGAATTCTCCGTATTATATCAAGAATAGTCCTAAATTAGAAAACATCTTAGTATCAGAATTCCTATATTCTCCTGATGCTAAAAATCTCGAAGATGCGAATTTCGTAGCACACCGTAAAAAGGTTACTATGTCTCATCTTCGTCAAAAAGAGCGTGAAGGTATTTACGCTAATGTAGACATGGTTCACCCTGATAATGGTCCAGTATCTTGGATTACAGACCAAGTAGAAGATGTAATTGGCGACCATTACACTCCATTACATAATAATCAACAAGATAAAGCTCGTGAAGAAGTTACGATTTATGAATGTTATACTAAAATCGACTTTAATGGCGATGGCATTCTTGAAGATATGATTATTACCATTGCTGGTGATGTTATTCTTCGTGCAGAACCAAATTACATGGGTAGACACCCATTCTTCTCCATTTCTCCAACTAAAGACCCTCATCGTATTTGGGTAAAACGCTCTTATGCAGAGCTAATTGGGGAATTACAAGATATGAAGGTAGCCCTCACTCGTCAAATCGTACAAAATATTGCATTAACTAACGACCCTAAAATGATTTTAGCAGAAGATAGTATTAATATCTCTGACTATATTGAAGGTCGTAAGGTAATTCGTAAAAAACCGGGTTCTAGTATGGGCGATGTAGCTATGGCAATGCCTGTCAACCAATTATCCCCTCAAACATTCCAATTCTTGGAGTATTTAGAAGGACAAAAGGAAAACCGTACTGGTATTACACGGTATAACCAAGGCTTAGATGCTAACAGTCTTAATAAAACTGCTACTGGTATTAGTGCTATTTTGGGACAATCTGCACAACGCTTGGAACTTGTGGCTCGCATGTTTGCGGAGACAGGGATATCGGAACTGTTTCGTTTTATGGTTAGCCTTAACCAAAAATTCGTAGACCAAGAAACTGTGGTTCGGCTAACAAATAAACAGTTACGTATTAGCCCTGATGACCTTAATGGTAATTTTGACTTAGTAGTTAATGCTGGTATTAGTATTTCTACTAAAGAGTCTACTATTATGACATTGCAAACAATGCTTACAGCGTTAATGCAAACACAAGCAGCTGGTATTCCTATTGTAACACCACAAAACATTTATAATCTATTCAAAAAATGGATTGAAAGTGCTGGCTTTAAAAACTACAACGATTATGTTACAGACCCAGCGGTTGTACAACAGCGTGCTGTTATGGATATGCAACTTAAACAACAAGTATTAAGTAGCTTGCCACCTGAAGCATTACAAGCATACATGACATTTGGTGTATTACCACCACAATATTTATTAATGTTACCACCTGAATTACAATTATTATTTGGAGGCGAAGGCAATGGCACAGAACAAAGTGGATTATTCGGAGCTGTCCAAAGTAACGGCTCACCTGCAAGCGGAAATGCAGGACAGGGATTTAGCTTCGGCGGTCCAAACCTTGCTCAAGGATTGGTTGGTGGCGTATCAAGGACTGATAATCAATCGCCTCAAAACGTGCCCCGTCAAGGAAATGGAGCACCAACGGAACCTTCTGGTGGCATCGGAGGCTTTTAATGATTTCTTAACTGCTGTAATTGCAAATGGCGATATGGCAGAAGCTGACCTTAAAGCGATTTTGGAGGCTGAGGCTTTTAATAGTCAAACAGGCTTTTATCCAGAATAAACAAAATAACCACGATTGGGGGTGATAATTTGATGACTGAACTCGTATATGGCGTAGTATGATGGAGGTGGTCCAATTATCTCCCTGTTCAGGGTTAAGAACAATTTTAAGAAAGGATATGTAAAATTGAAGATTTCTTACAGTAACAAAAAGTTGCCCTTTCAATATGACATTAACTCAGGAACATTCACCCAACTGACTCCAGTGCAACAAAATAAAGGTGAAAGTTCTACAAATAATGAATATAGTGAAAGGCAGAGCTTCACACCAGAGCAACAAGCATTGCTAAATGCAAAGCCTAGCCCTAGTGCAAAACCACAGCATCAGGTTATGACAGCTAACCCTACTCCTAGTCAACCACATATGGATTTGACACCACGTATGGGCTATGCTCCAATTGCAGAGCAGTTGGCAAAACAAGCTGGCGTTCAAGCTGCTGTTCCTAACTACCAAGATTTCATGAAGCAAAGAGAGCCAATTAATCAAGCGAAAGCTCAATATGAGGCTACTCAAGGCTACCCTAAAGACGGCATGTATAAGCCATCACAAGATTTTACATCTGTGAGCATGGCACCTAAATTCCAAAGTGATGGTAGTAAGGAATTTGCAGCCAGCCATCAAGGCTTGTCCAACCCTAATGCTATTTATGATATTTTGCAACAAGGTAAGGCTTTGGAGGATAAATTCCGTAATGCAGCTGAAGGAAACTACACCCCATTAACAATGGGACAGATTGCTCAGCAACGTATGGATGCAATCCCTAAAGATATGGCTTGGGCACGACAAAATCCATTCTCTAAAGAAATGGGTTATCAATGGGCAGATGACAAAAAACTTGGAGAACTTGGTTGGGGTACAGATGACATTACGTCTATGAAAGCACGTACTGAATTCCACCCACAAGAGATTGAAGAGTTATATCGTCAAGGTGCTATTCGTGCTCCATATCGTGAATATTTAGCAGAGCAAGAACGCTTGCGACAACAAGCAGAAGCTGAAGCCGCTAGAGTAGCACAAGCTAGAGCGGCGTCTTATTCTTATAGCGAACCTGATAGTGGTTATTATGAAGCACCATCAGAC
>JAFEHB010000168.1_pt1 | contig 68363 bp, 91 predicted proteins | sample 9267121 | NCBI WGS metagenome assembly JAFEHB01 (sample SAMN17103336, study PRJNA684904) | human gut metagenome | isolation source: diarrhea sample from child under the age of five | host: Homo sapiens | place: South Africa: Mafikeng, Mafikeng Provincial Hospital | collected 2019-09 | reverse complement strand
CTGCACCAGGCAGGTTATGAGGTAGACACGTGTAATGACGGAGAGGAAGCACTGGATTAAAAAATTTATGAAAATGAATAAGTGGAAAGTTGCATGTCCATTGACATGGCTTTCCACTTATTTTTATGAATTCCTATGCGCCAGACGAGCAGACAACAGAAATTGGCATCTTACCCGCGAATTTCTGCATTTCACATCATGCAGACTGGACGAATGCTGTAAAATCATATATAAAAGAAATAGGAATAACTGGGGGTGAGATGGATGAAATGTGAGGTGGAACAGATTGATCCAAAGCAGGAAGAACATGTTATGGTATATTGCCACAACAGGGAAGCATCCTGGGTGCAGAATGTTCGGGAAGCTGTATTTGGACAAACATCGGTATGTGGATATAAAAATCACGTTTTGTATCAATTGAAATTATCTGATATTTTTTATGTGGAACAGCAAAGAAATCAAAGGAGAGGGCAGGCGTAATGGAAACAGATATGATTAAAATCACTCATTTAAAGAAAAGCTTTGGTGATGTAAAAGCAGTCAATGATCTGAGTTTTCAGGTGAAAAAAGGAGAGCTCTTTGCATTCCTTGGTGTAAACGGGGCAGGGAAGAGCACAACGATTTCGATCATCTGCGGGCAGCTTCGCAAAGACAGCGGAACGGTTCAGATCCAGGGCACAGATCTGGATAAGATCGGAAGGAAAGTTGGAACAATGCTTGGCGTGGTATTTCAGGACAGTGTGCTGGACAAGCCACTTACCGTCAGGGAAAATCTGAAAAACAGAGCAGCGCTTTATGGAATAACAGGAAAAGCGTTTGAAAAAAGATTGCGGGAACTAGTGGAGATTTTTGATTTCGGAGATTATCTGAACCGGCCGGTCGGAAAACTGTCCGGCGGACAGAGAAGAAGAATTGATATTGCAAGAGCCTTGCTGCATCGGCCCGAACTTCTGATTTTAGATGAACCAACGACAGGACTTGACCCACAGACGCGGCTTTTGATCTGGGATATCATTGAAAAACTTCGAGTGGAAGAAAAGCTGACAGTTTTTCTGACTACGCACTACATGGAAGAAGCTGCAAATGCCGGTTATGTGGTGATTCTGGATAAAGGAAGCATCGTGGCAGAAGGAACTCCTTTTGAGCTGAAAAATGAGTATGTGCAGGACACTATGTCTGTTTATGGTGTGACAGAAGAAGAAATCAAAACACTGGGCAGAGAGTATAAAAAGATCCGGGATGGCTATCAGTTAAAAGTGAAAAATACCGCAGAGGCTACCCGGCTGATCGTGGAACATCAGGAAATATTCCGTGATTATGAAGTGGTAAAGGGCAGAATGGATGATGTATTTCTTGCTGTAACAGGAAAAACATTGGGAGGTGAGCACAGATGAAGGCAGTATTTGCACTTATAAGTCGAAACAGAAAATTGTTTTTTAAAGACAGAGGAATGTTTTTTTCAGCTTTAATTACTCCGGGAATTCTGATTTTGCTGTATGCTACATTTCTGGCAAACGTATACAGAGATTCCTTTGTGTCCGCGATCCCGGACATGATTACAATCTCAGACAAACTGATTGATGGAACGGTGGCCGCACAGCTTGCCGCGGCTCTTCTGGCAGTCAGCTGTGTGACTGTGACATTCTGCGTGAATCTTACGATGGTACAGGACCGGGCAAACGGAACAAGGAAAGATTTTAATGTATCGCCAATCAGCAAAGCACATCTTTATCTTGGGTATTTTTTATCTACTGTAGTCAATTCCCTGCTGGTGAATGGGCTTGCGCTTGTATTATGCCTTGGCTATATGTACAAAATGGGCTGGTATATGAGCGCTGTAGATGTAATCTGGGTTCTTCTCGATGAAATTTTACTGGTACTCTTTGGAAGCACGTTGTCAAGCATCGTCAGTTTTCCACTGACAACCCAGGGTCAGTTATCCGCAGTGGGAACGATCGTAAGTGCCGGGTATGGATTTTTATGCGGAGCTTACATGCCGATTTCAAATTTCGGCAGCGGCCTGCAGAAAGTACTGTCGTATCTGCCAAGTACCTACGGAACTTCCCTGCTGAAAAATCATATGCTCCGTGGAATCTTCAAAGAGATGGAGAACAATCAGCTGCCAGAAGAAATGATTACTGCGATTCGTGATACACTGGATTGTAACCCGAAGTTCCAGGGGTCTGTAGTAAGTGTAAATCAGATGGTGATGCTTATGGTGGGAAGTGTTGTGGTATTTGGAATTATTTTTTTGTGCATGACAGCTCTTCCGGAGAAAGATGGGAAGTAAATATATCCTTCGACTATAGAATGAATAAAAAATGAGAAAAGAGACAGTTATGAATATTACAGAAAGAGAGATCGATGACCCGGAAAAAGAGGGCGTTATACTCGAATATGTAAATTTTACGAAAGAATTTGCAGAAATAAAAGAGTATGTAAGAAGCAAAGGGGAATCTATCCGGGGATACACAGAAAAGAAAGACTGTGTTTCCATAAGAACAGAAGATATTTTATATTTCGAGGCAGTGCAAAACAAGGTGTTTGCTTATACGTCAAATAAGTTTTATGAAATTAAAAGCAGACTGTATCAGCTGGAAGAGAAAATAACAAGAAAATGTATGTAGCGTGCATCAAAGACAACGATTGTAAATGCGGATCGTATTGTTTCGGTTCGTACCGCATTAAATGGGCGTTTGTATGTGCGGATGGAGGCTTTGAGCAGATTGGAAATGGCCTTGCAAAAACAGGAGCAGATCCTCTGCAAAGCGCTGCATACGGATCTTGGAAAGAGCAAGACGGAGAGTGTGATGTGTGAGATTGGACTGGTGCAGGGGGAAATCCGCTGGATGAAGCAGCACTTAGGGCGGCTTTGCAGACAAAAACATGTCAGAACACCTCTGGCGCAGTTCGCTGCGAAAAGTTATCAAAGCCCTTCTCCTTATGGCAATGTGCTGATTATGAGCCCGTGGAATTACTCTGTTCTGCTGACGTTAGAACCGCTGGTAGATGCCATTGCGGCAGGAAATACTGCGGTGGTAAAGCCAAGTGCTTATGCACCGGCCAGTGCAAATGTCCTGAAAGATCTGTTAGAAGAATGTTTTCCACCGGAATATGTTGCCGTTGTTTTAGGCAGACGGGAGGAAAATCAGGCACTTTTACAGGAAAAATTTGATAAGATTTTTTTCACAGGAAGTGTAGCGGTCGGAAAGCAGGTCATGGAAAGTGCTGCAAGACATCTGACGCCCGTGATACTGGAACTTGGCGGAAAAAGCCCATGCATTGTAGAAAAAAGCAGTAAGATCCGGCTTGCGGCAAGACGAATTGTCTTTGGAAAGTTTATCAACTGCGGACAGACCTGTGTGGCTTCCGACTATATTCTCTGTGATGCATCGGTGCATGACGAACTCGTGGAGGCGCTCCGGCAGGAAATCAGGAAACAGTTTGGAGATCCACTTTTCAATTCAGAGTATGGAAAGATCATTAACGAAAAGCATTTTGACCGTTTGCTTGGTCTGATAGATCAGGATAAAGTGGTCTGTGGTGGAAATTTTGACAGGAAAGATCTACGGATCGAACCTACTGTGTTGGATCACGTAGAATGGGAAGATGCGGTCATGCAGGAGGAGATTTTTGGTCCCATCCTGCCAGTATTGACGTATGAAAAACTTGAGGATGCACTCTCCTGGATCAATCAACGCCCCAAACCGCTTGCCCTGTACTGCTTTGCGGAAAACAAAAAGGTGAAGAAAACGGTTCTGGAGAGGTGCCGGTTTGGCGGTGGCTGCATCAACGACACACTGATTCATCTTGCTACCAGTGAGATGCCGTTTGGCGGTGTAGGAGAAAGCGGTATGGGCGGCTATCACGGTGAGGCCGGATTTGCGGAATTCACACATAAGCGCAGCATCGTGGATAAAAAGACATGGATGGATTTTCCGATCCGCTATCAGCCGTATACAGCAAAAAAGTTGAAACTGATTCGAAAATTTTTATACAGCATACCATACAAGGGATAGACATCTCCAAGAAAATCCGATATAAAAGAGGATAGGGAAAAGAAAAGGGGGGACTAATGTGAAGATAACGATCATCAATCCATCTCCGGACGAAGAGGAAGAAATCATCATCAAATGCCGTGTGCTGACGGATGACATCAACCATCTGATCTGCAAACTGAAAAACGGGGATCGGAAAATTACGGGATACGATGCAAAAGGAATTACTCTTCTGGCACTTCCGGATATTTTTTATTTTGAGGCAACGGACAATAAGGTTTTTGCCTATGGACAAAAGAATGTTTATGAAGTTAAAGAAAAACTGTATCAGTTAGAAGAACAGCTGGTTTCTTTTCCATTTATGCGGGCCTCCAAATCCATGATTCTAAATCTGGACAAAATCCGGCATCTGTCGCCTGCTTTTGGCGGCAGATTTGAAGCGTTACTCGAAAATAAGGAAAAAGTGATTATTTCCCGGCAGTATGTGCCGGTTCTGAAAGAACGACTGGGATTGTAGGGAGGCGAAAACAATGATGAATAAAATAAAAATTCTTGCAAATATTTTTTCAAAAATTACCGTGTGCGTTCTGCTTGCATCCGCAATCTATATTACCGTGATGTGGGGTCTGGATGCCCAGATCAGTGTCATGATTCTCTGGCAGACTCTGCTGGTTTCCGCTGTATGCTCCATCCCGATTCTGATGTACCCGGATGAGGAAGGAAAAGAAGTATCCAAACAGGGCATGATTGCACGGCAGATCATCTATTTTATCTATGCCAATTGTGCTGTCCTGGGACTTGGCAGAGCGTTCGGATGGTTTTACTTCAGCAAAGCTAAAATGGTCGTGCTGATGGAGGTTTTGATTATTGGAGTTTATGTTACGGTGAATCTGATCGTATATGTAAATGACCATATGGTGGCGGAAAGCATGAACCAGAAACTGGAAGAGATGAGAAAGCGGAAAGATGCATAGAAAAAATAACTTTGGACAGTTAAAGACAGCGTATGCCGGAAGGACATGAAATCGCTGGTATTGTAGAAACAAAAGAAAAAATTTGAAAAATTTCAAAAAATATCGTTGACAAACAGAACAAAGCGTGCTAATATACATATTGTCAGCAGGACGTAAGAACTGCTAGAAAACAGATATGGGGTCTTAGCTCAGCTGGGAGAGCATCTGCCTTACAAGCAGAGGGTCACAGGTTCGAGCCCTGTAGGCCCCATACTTCTAAAAATATAGTATGGCGAGATAGCTCAGTTGGCTAGAGCACGCGGTTCATACCCGCGGTGTCGAGGGTTCGAATCCCCCTCTCGCTACGAAAGAGAGAGCTCCTGCGAAAGCAGGGGCTTTTGTTGTTTTACGTTCGGAGGGGGCTGCCAGTGGCGGGCCCTGCAGATTACAATACCATGGAAAATGACAGGGAGGCGCTTATGAAATTATTCCACTTATCCGATCTCCACATCGGAAAGCGAGTCAATGAATTTTCGATGATCGAGGATCAGAAGTACATTTTGTCGCAGATTCTGCATGCTGCAAAAAGAGAGAGACCAGATGGCGTACTGCTTTCCGGAGATATTTACGACAGTACGATTCCAAGTGCAGAAGCGGTTCAGGTTTTTGACGTGTTTCTGACAGAGCTTTCCACCAATCGGATTCCCACTTTTATCATCAGTGGAAACCATGATTCCGCCGAGCGTCTGGCATTTGGATCCAGCCTGATGGGAAAAAGCGGGATCTATTTTTCAAAGGTATACAATGGAACGATAGAGAAAATTCCGCTGCAGGATGCGTATGGCACGGTGTGGATTCATCTGCTTCCGTTTTTACGGCCTGCGGTGGTGCGCCATGCCCTGCCGGAGCGTGCGGAAGAAGTAATGTGTACAGCGGATGCAGTTCGGATTGCATTGGAACAGGATCTGGTTGATGAACAGGATCGAAATGTGATTCTGGCCCACCAGTTCGTAACCGGGGCAAAACGATGTGATGCAGAAGAACTGCAGGTTGGCGACTTGGATCAGATTCCGGCAGAATTGTTTGAAAAGTTTGATTATGCTGCACTGGGGCACATCCACAGCCCACAGAAGGTGGAAAGAGACACGGTTCGCTATTGCGGTTCGCCGCTGAAATATTCTTTTTCGGAAGCAGGACAGGAAAAAACGATTACGGTGATCGAATTAAAAGAAAAAGGAACGGTGGAGCTTAGAACAATTCCATTAAAGCCCTTGCACGATCTCAGGAAAATCCGGGGGACGTATCTGGAAGTCACGGCAAAAACATTTTATGAGAACAGCGACTGCGAGGATTACCTTCTGGTGACGTTGACGGATGAAGAAGATGTGCCGGATGGAATGGCAAAACTCCGAACGATCTATCCGAACCTGATGCGCCTGGAGTACGATAACAAAAGAACCCGGTCTGCTGCAGACATTGGCACGGCGGAACGAGTGGAGGAAAAATCAGAACTGGAACTGTTCCGGGAATTTTATGAATTACAGAATAATCAGAGCATGACCGCACAGCAGAAAGCGCTGGTGGAAGAATTGTTACGGGGGATGAAGGCATGAAACCAAAGAAATTAGTCATCAGTGCATTCGGACCGTATGCGGACCGGATGGAACTTGATTTTGACCGGCTGGGCGGCGGTCTGTATCTGATTACGGGGGACACCGGCGCGGGAAAAACAACGATTTTTGATGCCATCACGTTTGCGCTTTACGGGGAAGCGAGCGGTGAAATCCGAAAAGGCGAAATGTTCCGCAGTAAGTATGCAAAACCGGAGGTGCGTACCTTCGTAGAGCTTACGTTTACGTATCAGGGAAAGGACTATACGGTAAAGAGAAACCCGGAATATCTGCGCCCGAAGGACCGCGGACAGGGCATGACGATGGAGAAAGCGAATGCAGAACTGATTTTTCCGGATGAGCGGCAGCCGGTTACGAAAACTTCGGAAGTGACAAAGAAAGTGACAGAATTTCTCGGGCTGGATCAGCGTCAGTTCCGACAGATTGCGATGATTGCGCAGGGAGATTTCCAGAAGCTTCTGCTGACAGGAACAGCGGATCGGAGTGAAATTTTCCGGAAAATGTTTCACACAGAGATTTATCAGGAGCTGCAGAAGAGCCTGCGGGAAGCAGCAAAGGAGCGCTGGAAAATATATGATGAAAAGAAACGCAGCATCAGCCAGTATCTGGACAATGTTGTCTGCCCGGAAGAGGCAGAATGGAAAACAGAGTTTGACCGGCTGAAGAAAAATAAATTCGACGGCCAGGTTATGCGCGGTATGGAACTGCTTGCACGCTGCATCGAATGGGACGATGAGAAATTAAAGGCGCTGCAGGACGAGCAGAGTACGCTAAATGAAGAGATCGAAAAGAAAAACCAGCTTTTGGGAAAAATAAAAGAGCGACAGACGAGACAAAAAGAGAAAGAGCAGAAAGAAAAAGAATGGGAGACTCTGCTTCCGAAGGAAGAAGAAAAGAAAAAGAGAAGTGAGCAGGCAGAGAAAGAGGCAGAGATTTGTAAGCAGTTGGAAGAGCAGATTCGGGAAGAAAAAGTGTGTCTGGAACTGCTGCGAAAAGTGCAGCAGGAGCAAAGTGCAATGACACAGCTGCAAAAGGAACTGCAGGCAGCAACAGAAGCAAAAGAACAGCTTCAGACAGAGCAGGAGCGTGCCAAAAAAGTCCTGGAACAGAAGAAAGCACGGGAAGAACGTCTCTCTGATGCGGAGGTGAAACTTGCACGGACGGGACAAAAAGAAGCGTATGCCGCAGAGCAGATACAGCAGATGGAAGCATACTGCGAGACAATTGCAGGCGCAGTCAAAGAGGAAGCGGCAAACAAAGAAGAGGAAAGCGTTCTTTGTAAAAAAATAAAAGAAACAGAGGAGACAGCGGCCAGGGCAGCCGAAGAGGCAGAAAGGCTGGCCGGGCAGGATCAGGTCTGCGAAAAACTGCTGGATGAAAAGAAAAATCTGGAACAGAAAATCCACACTTTAGAAGAAACGAAAAAACGGCTGGAGAGAACGACGGCTGAAAGGACGCAGATTGCCGCGCAGGTGACACAACTGCGAAAGGAAGAAGAGAACTTACAGGCGGATATCACGACAACGGCAGAACATCTGGCCGAAAGAGACGGAGCCGCGCTGCTGCAGGAAAAATACCACCAGAAGCTGGAAACGCTGGAAAATCTGCTGGAAAGCTGGGAGCAGGGACGCAAAGAACTGGAAGAAAAGCAAGGTGCATACCAGCGTGAAATCAAAAAGAGAGATGCTTTACGGGAAACATATCAGGCGATGGAATCTTTATTTCTGGATGCACAGGCGGGAATTCTGGCAGAAAAACTGACAGAGGGAGAACCATGCCCGGTCTGCGGCGCTATTCATCATCCGCAGCCTGCCAGACGAGCAGAACATACGCCAGATAAAGAAACGCTGGATCACAAGAAAGAAGAACTTCGGATGCAGGAGGAAGCAGCTGCGGGACAAAGCGAGGCTGCGGGCAGCTGCAGCAGACAGGTACAGGAAAAACGTGCACAGCTAACGGAATGGCTGTTAAGAGAACTGCCAGAGAGTCGGAAAGAACACGAACAGAAGCGACTTTCACAGATGCCGGATGTTTTATTTCAACAGGAAGCGGTCGAGAAGGCAGAGCAACTTCGGAAGGAAGAAGAAACACAGAAAGTACGTCAGATGGAATATGCGGAACTGGAAAAAAGACAGACAGAACAGCAGAAAAGACTGGAAAGCATAAAAAAGACCATTGCAGCGGAACAGACACAGCTTGGCCGGGCAGAAGGAACCAAAAGAGCACTGGAAGAACAGTTGGAAAAAGAAATTGCGGAGGCGCAAAAAACGACTGCTTTTATGGAAAAAAAGAATCCTGCGCAAAGAAAGGATCCGGGGGAGAGCGAGGACAGAAACTCCCTGGCTGATCAGATTGCCCAGGTGATTTCCTTCCGGAAAAACAGACAGAAACAGTGTGAGGGAGAGATTGCTGCCACGCGGGCAAAGGTGAGCCGCCGTGCAGAATGTATCGCACGGCAGAAAAAAGCGGAAGCTGAGCGAAAAGAGGATCATGAGCGGCTGCAGAAGGTGCGGAGCCGTCTTGAAGTACTGCAAAGCGATCGGAAGAGATGGAAGAAACAAGAAGAGAAACTGCTGGAAAATCTGGAAGAGCAGAGAGCGATCTGGGGAGAACAGGATCAGCAGAAAACAGGAGCGAAATCCGAAGGCAAGCCTGGAGATGGGAAGGAGCAGCTGAAGGATCTGGTAAGTGCAGAAACGGTGAAAAAACAGATAAATGAATTTACGGGATCGGAAATCGCAGAAAAACTTGTAGATGCGGAAAGAGAACTGTGGATTCGGTCTGTATGGGAACAGCACTGGCTGAAACAAAAGCAAAAAGAACTGACAGAACAGAAACAACGCATTCTTGCAGAACAGGAGGAACTGAAAAAGATCCGACAGGAAATCCAGGAGGAAACACAGAAAACGGAGCAAAGAGAACAGGAAATTCGCAAAAAAGAGCTGCGGGAAACGGAACAAAAGGCTGAAAGAAAAGCACTGCTGGAAAGGATCCGGGAAAAAGAGGCGCAGCTTGCGGGAAAAGAAGAAACAGAACTTCTGGAGCATATTGCAGCCTGGGAAGCACAGAAAGAACGGCTGGAAGAAGCACAGAAAACAGCAAAAGAGGAACTGGATGCCATACAGAAAAAACTGACGGAAGTGCAGGCGGCGCTTACGGCGATTCAGGCGTTAGAAACAGCGGATTCACAGGAACAGCCGCTCCCGTCAGAAACAGAATTACAGGAAGATTTAAGGGGACTTTCCGAACAGAAACAGATTCTGGATCAGCGTTATAACGAGCAGTATCACGCAGCAAATACGAATCAGAACACATATGATGCCATTCGGAATCAGCAAAGTCAGATGCAGACCGTGGAAGAAGAGTACAAATGGGTCAATGCGCTTGCGGATACCGCATGTGGAAATGTGAGCGGAAAGCAAAAGATTGAACTGGAAACGTATGTGCAGATGGCGTATTTTGACCGGATTCTGCGAAAAGCCAATGTGCGTTTCCTGACGATGAGTCAGGGACAGTATGAGCTGAAACGGCAGGAAGACGGCGGAAATATAAAGAGCAAAGCCGGACTGGAACTGAATGTGATTGACCACTATAACGGGACGGAGCGAAGTGTCCGCACGCTTTCCGGCGGAGAATCTTTCCAGGCTTCCCTTTCCCTGGCGCTTGGCCTGTCGGATGAAATCCAGTCGTATGCGGGCGGCATTCAGTTAGACTCTATGTTTGTGGATGAAGGTTTTGGATCGCTCGATGCAGAGTCTCTGAACCAGGCCGTAAAAGCACTGGAAGGTCTGGCAGAAGGAAACTGTCTGGTCGGAATTATTTCTCACGTACCGGAGTTAAAAGACAGGATTGAGAAAAAAATTGTTGTGACGAAAAACCGGAGCCGGGATGGAGTAGGCAGCCGGGCTGTGATAGAATAAACGGCACAATCTGAAAATGCACCAGAAGTGTAAAAAAGTGAAAAAGAAATGTTACAGCTTGCGGGTTGCCAGTGAGCTGTAACAAGAATGCAGCAAGAGATCAGCTGGATTCGAGAGAATTCCTTGTCAGAAGGAATAGGAAATGCTATAATGGGTCCGTTGGGCAAAAAAAGTTGAACAAACAGAGCAAATCCGGCGAACTTGTGCCGGCTGCCATAGAATGGAGGAAACAAATGAAAACATCAGATTTTTATTATGATCTGCCAAAAGAACTGATTGCACAGGATCCGCTGGAAGACCGTAGCGCTTCCCGCCTGATGCATCTGGACAAAACGACAGGCGAATACAAGCATGGCCATTTCCGTGATATTCTGCAGTATCTGAAACCAGGCGACTGTCTGGTTATCAATGATACGAAGGTAATTCCAGCACGTCTTTATGGTTCCAAGGTCGGAACGGATGCGGCAATTGAGATTCTTCTTTTAAAGAGAAAAGAAAATGACATCTGGGAAACGCTGGTAAAACCGGGCAAAAAATGCAAGGTCGGAACCGTAATCTCCTTTGGAGACGGAATTCTGACAGGCGAAGTAGTCGATATCGTGGATGAAGGAAACCGCTTGATCCAGTTCCACTATGAAGGCATTTTTGAAGAAATTCTGGATCAGCTTGGTGAAATGCCGCTGCCGCCATATATCACACATAAACTGCAGGACAAGAACCGTTATCAGACGGTATACGCAAAACACGAAGGCTCCGCAGCAGCTCCGACCGCCGGACTGCATTTTACGAAAGAGCTTTTGCAGCAGGTGCAGGATGCTGGTGTAAAGATCGCCCATGTAACCCTGCATGTCGGCCTTGGCACCTTCCGTCCGGTGAAAGTGGAGGATGTCACCCAGCATCACATGCACTCTGAGTTCTATGTGGTAGAAGAAGATCAGGCAAAACTGATCAACGATACGAAAGCAGCAGGCGGCCGTGTGATCGCAGTCGGAACAACGAGCTGCCGTACTCTGGAGTCGGCAACCGGCGAGGACGGCATTTTAAAAGCCGGAAGCGGCTGGACCGAGATCTTTATCTATCCGGGTTACCGCTTCAAGATGATCGACGGACTGATCACCAATTTCCATCTGCCGGAGTCCACACTGGTGATGCTGGTATCGGCACTGGCTGGAAAAGAGCATATTATGGCAGCTTATGAAGAGGCTGTAAGAGAAAAATACCGCTTTTTCTCCTTCGGCGATGCCATGATAATTGAATAGACTCCAAATCTAACTTTTGTTGGTTTTGAAAAAGGGCTGAAAAAAGAAGCCAGGGAGTTATTTCCCTGGCTTTTCTTTGTATATAAAGGTTTGAGAGAGCCCGTTTCGAAAGATGACGGTTTCTATTTTTCCTGCGCGCATGATGATCGAGTCTATGATGGAGGAGAAGAAAGCCTTTAGTGTTTCCGGGGCCAGAGATTCAGCGAGCTTCGTATAGCAGATATACTGCCGATCGGCTAATTTTTGATTCAAAATGAAAGTAGAAGCCTGTTTTATAAATTCGTTATCGTCAATTGATTGCTCATGATTTTCCTTTGCGATTGCCTCGATAGTATCATTGATTTCTTGAATGCAGTCTGTGATCTGCTGCTTTCTGACAAGGTATTCTCGCTCAGAAATAGAGTTCTCTGAATACAGATACAAATCGTTCAAACGATCCAAAGCACGACGTTGCTTTTTTAGATCGTTCATCATTCGCTTTAACTCCGGGTCAACTTTCGGCTTGGTTTTTGAACGAACAGCGGTGAACGGGTCTTTCTCTGGACGGCTTTTGAGCTGAGTAAACAATGAATCAAGGTCGTCCTGTTTAACGTGATCTATACTCGAAAAGGTGCTGCCGCAAAGCAAGCGGGATTGAAGCTCTTCTGTGCTGGAAATTTCGTCAACATTTTTTTGAGCATTCAGGATATTTAGAATATAGTTCAATAAGAACTCGCCGAGAACAACGTCAGATGTGTATTTTGCATGGCAAGCGCTGGTTTTCCTGGCATTAGAGCAACCATACTTTGAAGGGTGATAACCGGACACATGACGTTTTCCGGGAGATGCAGTGAAAGCAGAACCACAATCTGCACACAAGACCAATCCGGCGAAGACATGAGTTGTTTTCTTTGTGATTTTTCGTCCCGGAGCATTTCGAAAGCGAGCATTTCTGTCAAGAGTTTCCTGAATCTTGTCGAATCGTTCGGGAGTTATGGAAGCTGGGTGATGGTTTTCTACGACAACCCATTCAGATTCGTCTTTGATGGCCGCTCTGCCTGGAATTTTGTAGTAGTTATAACGATATATGCCCTTATACCACGGGCTACGCAGTATCGTCCAAACGGCAATAGGGCTCCAAAGATTTCCATACCTAGAACGATAGCCGAGGTCGTTGAGTTTCCTGGAAGTATAGACAACAGATTTTGATGTTTCGTAGGTTTCGACCAGGAGATTGTAAATACTGTTTTCGTTTGGATCCAAAGAGAATGTTTGAGTATCTTTGTCGTAGGAGTACCCATATGGAACACGGCCGCCGTTCCACACTCCATTGGAAGCCCTATTAATCATAGTCGCAGTAACACGTTCGGAAGTCATATTACGCTCCAACTCAGCAAAGACCAAGATGATTTTGAGCATCGCTTCTCCGATGGCGGTACTGGTATCAAATTGCTCATTTTTGGACACGAAAGTAACGTCCAGCTTTTTGAGTTCTTGATACATCTCTGCAAAGTCCAGAAGGTTTCTGGAAATTCGGTCGATTTTCCATACAAGCAAATGAGTGAAATTCCCTTGCCGGATCTGCGCCATCATTTTTTGATATGCTGGGCGAGCCGTGTTTTTTCCTGAATATCCTGCATCTTCGAAAATCTCATAGTCCTCAGTGTTTAGAACATATTTACAATAGGCAGTCAAGTCTTGCTTCATCATAGGGAGCGAATCCTTGTCAATCTGATATACAGTAGATACACGGACGTAGATTGCTACTCTGATATCCTTTTCTGCGCCTGAATCGGGCGCTTTAGCCTTATAAGCCATAATTTCCCTCCGTAAAAAGAAATAGCCCCTACACGGGGCTATACTTGCTTTATCTGCGGCATATATTTATTCAACGCCGCCCAAACCACCTGCTTGTCGTCCCGGCTTGCGATTTGATAGCACGCCAGAAGACGTTGCAATTCTTCGATCAACTCCTCTTTTTCTGGAGCTGTCTCTTTTTCACATTCTTGCATAATGACCTCCAAAAGATTTTATTCGGTTGTGTCATCTGTTCCCTTCTGCGCCTTGCGCCAGGAAAAATATGGAAATGCGATTATCCCCTTTTTTTCTCCAGAAACTTATCTGGAGCCGACATGTGAGTTCTCAGGAAATCTTTGCAGAGTTCTTGACGCTCAACCGGGATGCTCGAAATGATCCCCGCCCACTCTTCATCAATTCCGTAAACACTCTCGAGCTTTTTTCCATGAGTTTTGTAATAATCAATCATAACGTCAGAGAAGTCATCAATAGAAACGCCAAGGTACGCAGCTATCTTCTCAACTGCTTCGAGCGACGGAACTGATCCGGCTTTCCATTTTCCTGTACTTCCGGTGCTGAGGTTTAAAGCCTTCAGTACGGCAGTCACCGTAGTTCCTTTTTCATCGCAAATTCTTTTCAAATTTTCGTAAAACATAATTTCCTCCTAAAAACTCACCAAAAGATGCAAAAACGCTTGACGAACGCACCACAGTGAGCTATACTAACAAATGTAAACTACAAAACATAATCATTTTGATTATTAAGACGCACTATTAGTATACCAACAAATGTTTGGTATGACAAGAAGAAAAAGGAGGTAAGTCATGGAAAAAAAACTTTCTCCGTGGTGTAAAAACGCCAAGATTGCAATGATTAAACAGGATATCACCACGACAGAGATGGCAAAAATGCTCGGAATGAACCGAAGCTACTTGAGCTCGATCATTAACGGGAGAATCTACAGTACAATGGCCGTAAAAAAGATCTCGGATTTTCTCGGGATCCAGGATAGTGACACAACTACGGTATGACTACATAGTAACGCACGAGAGGACGTTTTGACATGGAAAAACAGTGTATGAACTGTGGCGGAAGTATCTATTTTCAATGCAGAAAAGAAGCCGCAAAATACAATGATCGGCTGAGTAGCCGAGAAGGAGCTTCGGAAATGCTGAACATTTCGGTTTCGAGCTTGAGCAATTATGAATTAGGGCTGACACCGGTTCCGACAGACGTTGTGGTTCGAATGGCCGATCTTTACGGCGCACCGGAACTGGAAGCGTGCTATTGCAAGAATGATTGCCCGATCGGACGCCGAAAAAACATCGCAACTCAGATAAGAGGGATTGAGCAGATAACCTGCAGCCTTTTGAATCACGCCGACGATGATACTTTGCATGAAATCAAAAAAGAACTTCTGAGTATTGCAAGCGACGGAAAACTGGATCCGGGAGAGGAAGAATCCTTGCGCACAGTCGTGACAAAGCTGTCTGAGTTTGCAGATGACGTGATGGAACTCAGGATGTATCTGAAAAAATACGGAGGTATGAAGGATGGGACTTGCTGAAAAACTGAGAAAGTTGCTGGCTGATGAATATGGAATCAACAGCGACGAAGAGCTTATAAAGGCTATGGAAAAGCAGAAACCAGTTGACTTAGGAATCTTTACACAGGGGGCTTATGATGAAAATAAAAAAGTTGGTTAAGGTGCTGACGATGATCGCGATCGCGGCCGTAATTCAGATCCAGGCAAATAAGCTGGCAGCTTTTGAAAGACACAGCGTAGACGCAATCGGGTCTGAAGTGTGCGCTTTCCCGATTGTCCTGATTACGGAATACAAGGTTTTCTGCACACCGGGGGAGAGCCTGGTCGAATATGAAGAGGAGGAATGAGCATGGGACAGATGACGACAGATCAGTACCTGGATCAGATCCAGGGGCAGTTAATGAAAATGTTGACTGAAAAAAAGGACGCCATGCCGCCTGGATTCAATCAGCAGAGATTCGCCCTGAACTGTATCACGGTAATCAGGGATATGATGAAGGATTATAAGAAAAGAGAACAGCTCCAGACAGTTGATATCAATTCGATCGTGCTCTGTATGATAAAGGGAGCGTACCTGGGACTGGATTTCCTGAACGGGGAATGTTATGCGATCCCTTACAAGGGCGAAATGACGTTCCAAACCGATTACAAAGGCGAGATTAAAGTCTGCAAGCGGTTCAGCGACGATCCGATCAAAGATATCTACGCAAAAGTAGTCCGGGAGGGAGATGCCTACGATGAAGGAGTGGAGGCAGGCGTTCAGAAACTGAACTTTAAGCCAGTTCCATTCTCGAACAAAGATATCATCGGAGCATTTGCGGTAGTCATGTATGTGGATGGAACCATTAAGTACGATAGTATGAGCGTGGAAGAGATCCGACACACAAAAGATGTCTACTCAAAAGCGGCGAATAGCCAGGCATGGAAGGAATCTTTTAGCGAAATGTGCAAAAAAACGGTCATCCGCCGATTGAGTAAGCTGATCGACCTGAATCTGGATAAAGTGGAAATGATTAAGGCTTATGAGGAGGGATCCGGCTTTGAATTTGAAAACAGGTCATCTGGCGGCGGACAGCGGACAGCACAGCTTCCGGGATCCGAACCTGTGGTAAATGCATTTGCGCCGGAACAGAAAGCAATTGAACAGAAACCGCAAGCAACAATGCCAGTTCAGGAATTTCAGGGAAATCAGGAGAGCGAACCGATTCCCGTAGATGCGGAGCCGCACAGCATTCCGAATGAAGCATTTATGATGCCAGAGGATTTTTCAGATGTAGAATTACCATTTAAGTAATTATAAGGAGAGCATGGGAATGAATGAATTACAGGTAGTAGTAGAGCAGACACCAGGAACAGTGACATGGAACTATGAGGAACTGAAAAAGTCGATCACAAGCGCGTTAGAAGTTTACAAAAAAATGAATTATGACGATTCTAATATCGGTCAGGCAAAGAAAGACAGAGCAATGCTTAATAATCTTTCTAAATCGGTGAATGCCAGAAAAATTGAAATCAAGAAAAAATGTCTGGAGCCATACGAGCTGATTGAAACACAGGCAAAAGAGCTGATGACAATTATCAAAGAACCGATCGACGTTATTGATGAGCGCCTGACAGAGTATGAAACTGCCAGAAGAAGAAAAGCAAGAGATGTGATTCGGAAATATATGTATGATTCTTTCGGCGGCATCGAACAGGAGATTGCAGATAAGGCGATGAACGCAATCTACGATGATCGCTGGGAAAATGCAACAGCAAAAAAAACAGAGTGGCAGACAGCTATTGATGCAAAAGCAGATGCAATCCGATCTGATTTGCAGGTGATCGCTGGCATTGAAGAAAGATTCAGAACCTACGCCGTGATTGCATATAAAATGAACCTGAGACTTGCCGATGCAATGCAGAAAGTCCAGGAGTTGAGAGCACAGGAGGCGGCTATCCTGAAAAGACAGCAGGAAGAGGAGGAAAGAAAGAAACGCGAGGAAGAGGAACGCCGCAGACGCCAGGAGGAAATCGCCAGACGCGAAGCAGAGCTTGCGGCTCAGAATCAGCAGCCAAAAGTCACTCAAACTTCAAGTCATACAGAGCAGCCTAAGTCAGATATGACGAAAGAGATTGCTGATATTGAAAGAAAACCTTCTACCAGTACAGCCTCTTCGATACCTATCGAGAACCAGAAGCCGGGCGGTAAATCAGCCGTGCCACTTATCAAAATTATTGGTTCGCTGGAAGATTACCAGAAGGTAATTAAGTACATCAAGGCAATGGGAATTGACTATGAGGAGGTATAAACATGAGTTTTGAATTAACATCAGAAAATTATTACTCCGATATAGCCAATTATGAGTATATGTCGGTGTCTCAGTTTAAAGATTTTGCCGGGACTTACGGAAAAGTGGGATGCGAGGAATGCGCAATGGCGAAAATTCAAGGCAAATTCCGGGAGCCGAACAGGACAGCTCTTCTGGAAGGGAGCTACGTAGATGCTTTCTATGAGGGAACATTGGATAAGTTCAAAGAGGAACACCCGGAAATGTTCACGCAGAAAGGAGAACTAAGAAGTAACTTTGCAAAGGCTGAGCGGGCGATTGCCCGGAGTATGAGAGATCCTCTTTTCCAGGAGTACATGAGCGGTGAAAAACAGGTCATTATGACCGGGGAACTTTTTGGAGCAAAGTGGAAGATCAAGATGGACAGCTACCATCCGGGAAAGGCGATCGTCGATCTGAAATATATGCAGTCACTCACAAAGTTCGGATACGTTCCGGACATCGGCTATTTAGATTTTGTCAGATATTGGGGTTACGATGTTCAGGGTGCGATCTATCAGGAGATCGTCCGGCAGAACACCGGGAAGAAATTGCCGTTCTACATCGCCGGGATCTCAAAGGAAGAGGCGATCGACATTGAGGTAATCTACATTCACGACAACTACCTGCAGGAAGCACTGCGAAGAGTTGAAACCTGTATGCCGAGAATCCTGGAGGTTAAGAGTGGAAAAGTGAAGCCGGAACGCTGTGAACAGTGTTTGTGGTGTAGAGATACAAAGGTTCTGAGAGGAGCGATTGGGATTGGAGACCTTACAGCAAGTTTATGATCTGAATGAATTATGCAACGAAGAGGAGGTGCCAGAAATGGCGTGGATTGCTGTGGATCAGAGCCTGATCGGAGGCAAGTTAAGGAATTTTGCCAAAAAATCTAAAATATCTCAAAACGAGGCAATCGGCATTCTGGTGCGGCTGTGGCTGTGGGCACTGGACAATGCGGATCAGGACGGAAAAATCGTCGCCGGGGATATGAGCGATGTTGAGGAAGCGATCCGCGCGGGATTTCTGAGTGAGGAAAAAGAACGGGTTTCGGCTATTACACAAAATTTGCTCGATTGCGGATGGATTGACACCAAAGATGGCGAGCTTATCCTGCATGATTGGACGGATTGGAGATCCTACTATACAGCACTCCAAGAAAAAAGAGCAAAGCGCGCGGAATATATGCGGTCATACAGATCAGGAAACGGGAAAGACCAGGAAGCCGAAAAGCCAAAGGAAGAAAAACCAGAAAAGAAGAAAAGTAAGTCGAAGCGGAATGAATACGAAGCGGATTTTGAAAAGTTTTGGGCAGCATATCCAAGAAAAGCTGAAAAAGCGAATGCGTACAAAAAATACCAGGCGCGGCTTAAAGATGGTTTCTCGGAAGCGGATCTGCTTCAGGCGGCAGTGAATTATGCAAAAGAATGCAAAGCCAAGAGAACGGATCCACAATACATAAAACATCCGAAAACTTTTCTGAGTGAGACAACACCGTTTGTAGATTTCCTGGACAAGAAAGCTCCTGCGCCGGTTCCCAAAGAACAGCCAGTGGAAGTACCAAACGGAGAGGAAAACGGAATGCCGAATCCGTTCCGAACAAGCGAAAAGGGGGAGGGTGAGCCAGAATGAATGTAGAATCAGCACTTCCACTCAATCATACACAAGACGAAATCAGTCCAATTAAGGACGGGGATTTCGTCGGGGAAGATGGTATGATCCGTTGCGGAGCCTGCGGCAAAAGGAAACAATTCAAGATCAAGATAGGCAACCTGGAGAAGGTTGTTCCTTGCATCTGCGATTGTCGCGCTGCAGAGCTGGAAAAGGAAAGAAAAACGGATGAGTACCAGCAACGTATGATTACGATATCAAGAATGAAAACAGCCTCGATGATGGCGAATAAGTACCAGACAGCGAGCTTTTCTAAATATAAAGTTCGTTCCGGGAACAAGCGGGCGTACACAATGTCCTTAAAATACGTGGAGCGCTTTTCGGAGATGAAAAAGAAAAATCAGGGACTTCTGTTCTACGGAACAGTTGGAACCGGGAAAAGTTACACTGCCGCTTGCATCGCAAATGAATTGTTGCAGAACTGCACCCCGGTAATTATGACATCATTCGTGAAAATCCTGCAAGACATCCAGGGAACCAAAGACGAAGCGAGCTATATTCAGATCCTCAACAGCGCGTCGTTACTCATTATTGATGATCTGGGGGCTGAGAGAAGCACAGATTATGCGTTGGAAAAGGTATACAACGTGGTAGACAGCCGGATCCGAGCCGGAAAGCCGCTGATCCTGACGACGAATCTTGACCTGAGCGATATGCTGGATTGCCAGGATATCCGCTACAAGAGAGTCTACGACAGAATCTTCGAGGCGTGTTATCCGGTGCAGATGTCCGGCGAATCATTCCGGCAGATGGAAGCGGCGGAACGCTTCGATGCCATGGAGGCGTTACTAAAATAGAAGGAGAAAATCATGATTGCAATCGGAAAAAACATCAAGAGAATCCGCGAAAGCATGGGACTTTCGCAGGAGGCATTCGGGCTGCTGATCGGTAAGAGTAGTAGCCAGGTGAGCAGCTATGAAAAGGGAAGCGAAGTGCTGTCATCGACCATCTACAAGATTGCGGAAGTTGCAGGTGTGGATTTCAACACCGTCATGGGCGACGAACCGGAAAAATGGGAACCGGAGCCGAAATGGGACGCTGAGCTTAGAATCTACAATATGGATGACCGTCTGGAGGTGATCCGAATCCTGGCCAAAAACGGATATGACGTAGGTCAGAATAAGAGACCAAAAGGAAAAGGGAATGCAGTAGATTATTTCGTGCACGCAAAAGATCTTGCGACAAATGCGGACACGTCGAAGTAGGAGGCAGGATGGAAGTTAAATTTACAATACTCGGGGAGCCAAAGGGAAAAGGGAGACCGCGGTTCTGTAGAAATACAGGCCATGCGATCACACCGAAAGACACCGTGAATTATGAAACGCTGGTAAAAACAGAATACGGTTTGAAGTATCCAGACTTCAGGTTTCCGGATGGTACGATGCTTGATATGAGAATTAAGGCTTTTTATTCTATCCCGCAATCAGCATCCAAAAAGAAAAAAGCAGCAATGCTGGCCGGAGAGATCCGGCCGACAAAAAAACCGGACATGGATAATGTCGTTAAAATCATCGCTGACTCACTGAACCAGATTGCTTACCGCGATGATACCCAAATCGTTGATTGTCAATGCAGGAAGTTCTATTCAGAGCATCCTAGGGTTGAAGTCATAATAAAATCAATCAAGCCGGAAACGGCAGAAGGGAGCATGAAATGAGAAAAAACTATGAGGAGATCTCGCTGCAGAGGATGTCTTCGAAGCGGCAAGAAAAGATTTCGATCGTCTCTTGCAGAAGCTCTTCCGTACCATGGAGAACAACGAATCAAAGGAGGGCAGTATCACTCTTAAAGTCAATGCCCAGACGGAGAAAACCCCGGCACGGGACGAACACGGAGTTTATTTTGAAGCTCACAAGCCGACGATCGAACATGTTATCACGACTACCGTCCCGCTCAAAGATAAGGCGAATGGTAAGAAAAACACCGGAATGAATCTGGTATGGGATGGGGAGCTTGGAAGATACGTCCTGCGGTACGTGCCAGAAGAGGGCCAGAGAAGCATGTTTGATGATGATTTTGAAGAGAACCTGAAAAATGAATCACCTGGAATCACAGAAACGGCACCGGAACTGCCAGATCATCACGGAGCAATTGACGCAGATTTCCGCGAGATCCCGGACGACGATGATTATGAGTACGAAGAGTAGAAGGAGGAAAACATAATGTACTTAAAAGAACTGGTAGGAAAAATGGCAATCCGAACAATGGAACCAACCAATCCGTTTGATCCACTGTGGTCTCTTAATGACGTTTTGCGGGGGAAAATCTGGAGTCCGACATTTGAAGAGAGGGGGTTAAGAGAATACATGGACGAACCATCAAAGATTGTCAACGTAGAAGGCGATCAGGTGGTTGTCGAGTACAAAGGGGAAAGAAAACTTCTGGATCCGAAGTATATTGATGGTAATTGGATCGAATATGAGAAGCTCCTGCACCCGGAGGAAGAAGAGCAGAAAAAAAATGAGGAAATTGCAAAGGAAGTCAAGGCGGCGGCTGAACCGCTCAGAAGATTCCTGGAGGAATACTATGATTCGGCGGTCAGCGTCACGGTGACGACTGATAGAGTCGAAGTAAAAAGAGGAGAATTTCAGACATCGTTCTTTACGACAGGAGGTGAAGAGAAAGAAGATGAGTAATTTCCTGTTTGGCTACGTATCAGATCCGAAAGATGGCCCCATCGACGGAGTAAGCCTGGAAACCGTCGGCGTGTATACGAAATTCCGCGGAAAAGGACTTTTTCAGGCGGACAAGCACATCATCCGTCAGGAAAAAACGAATGTAGGTATTAAGGTTGCTGCATCAACAGGGGTGCTGAGCATCCACGACAGAAAGAGAGATCAGGCGATTGCGGTTCCGATTGCGGAGCTTGCGGCGATCCTGGAAGAAGCTATGAAAACGAATGAAAAACTGAGAAATGAAAAGGCAAAAAGAGAGGAGAAATAAAAATGGTTTGGAAAGTGACAATTGTACTGTGGGTATTATTTTTTGTAGTGAGATGGCTGGTAACCGTCACGTTATCTAAAGAGGACAAACTTAGACTGGCGTTCGGGGCTGGCATGAAAATGTCTCCGATGAAAATTTTGATGGTGCTTCTGTTTCTGGCGGCGGTTGTCATGACGGTAGTGACGGTGATCTGGTTCTTATTCGTGAGATTATAAGAATACAAGAAAAATCCCCTGGTGCCACAGACAAGCAGAGGATCTTCTAAAAATTGTTCGCACACAAAATTATAAGCTGAAGATCTTAAAAAGTCAATGACACTAGGGAGGTACAGAAATGGCGAAAAAGACACCGGAAAAGAAAGTTATTCTCAGCCAGGACGAATTGCGGGAAATTTGCCAGAGGGCAGTGGAGGACGGGGTTTCGAAGTATATCAGCCTCGAAGACCAGAAAAAGAAAAGAGAGTGGAGAGGGCTTCTCTTCCGAACGAAGAAGCTGCTTGAGAACTACACAAAGCTGAAAGATTATGCAGAACAGGCGGTTGTAACCTTAGAACAGGCGGAAGAAGTGGATGAGACTCTTGTAAATATGGAAGTCCTGACAAAGTTTAAGTTATTTGAGGACGATAAAACGATTCATCGGCAGCTCAGGGGCGTGAACGCTGTGAAAATCATGATGGCTCATGTTGACCGAATGCTTAATGTTTACAAAACGAATTGCCTGAACTCAGCACAGGAGGTTATGCATAGAAGATGGTTCGTGATCGAGTACATGTACCTGGAAAGAGAGGGCGGGAAGAAAACCACGAAAGAGATTGCAGAGATCTACCAGACCGACTTGAGTAACATCCAGAAGGATGCAAAAGAGGCCAGAAACGACCTCACAACCCTGTTTTTTGGGCTGGACGCCATGGTTTTATATGAAATCCGGGACTGATCCGGAAATGATTTCCTTTTTCTTTCCTTTGCTTATTCGAAACGCCAGTGATATAGTGTAAATTGCAATCGGAAAAGCAGTCCCGCAAAGATGATTGCTAAGACACAGTACACGTGTCGATTCTTCCCATGCGCTTATCCCGGGCACAAGGGCTGATGCCCGGGAAGGTGAAAATGGAAACTGGTGTTTCCCCGCTTGTAACTGAACTACAGAGAAAGCCGCGTCGAAAGATGCGGCTTTTTGCTGTGTAAAAACAAGAAAGGAAAGTGAATCATGGAAAAAAGAATTGAGGTAATAGAAAATTTTCCGGTGCAGAAAATAAAGAACGGTTTTGGAAATCCACGTAAGATCAAAAAGAAGAAAGCCGAAGAGCTGCAGCAGTCACTTGACACGCTCGGAGATTTCGGATTGATTTTGCTGGACGAAGAAGACAATGTTATTGCCGGAAACCAGCGTGTGGAATTAATGAAACGAAACGATCCAGATGCGAAAGTCCTTGTGAAAAAACTGTATGGCTATACAGAATCGGAATTAAGGGCAATCAATATCAAGGATAACACCCATGCGGGCGAGTGGGATATGAATTTGCTGTCTGAGTGGACGGCGGACTTAACTCTCGACCTTGGCATCGAAGCGAAAGAAAAAGGCCCGAAAAACAAAAACCTGGACGCGATGGAACATCTCCGATACGAGCAGTATGATTACGTGATGATCGTATGCAGAAACGAAGTGGACTATCTGAACTTGATCCGCGACCTGGGACTGGAAGGAAAGAAAACCATCGTAACTCCGACCAGAAAAATAAAGGCAAGAGCAATTTGGTACGATGATATAAACGTCAAGTTAGAGGCGAAAGAGAAGAAAGAGGAAGGATGGGGAATAGATGGAACATAAGGAGCTGCGATTTCAAAGATTGCTCAGTAACGATGAGGTGACAAATGGAGAACCGGTTTATTTATTCAATGCAGACCGGTTCGTAAGAAATTTTGTTGATTTGCAGACAGAATTTCGCAAAATCTATCCGAACACCCGGATCGCCTACAGTTATAAAACCAACCATATCCCGGGTATTTGCAAGCTGGTAGACACACTCGGCGGATATGCGGAGGTAGTATCGTCTACGGAGGCCGATCTCGCGTATTATATGACAGCACGCAATACAGGCCGTGTTATTTTCAACGGGCTGATCCCAGGGAAATATATGGCGGACATCTTAAAGTTTGACGGCAAAGTCAATGTCGAATCCTGGGAAGGATTGAAATGCGTTCTGGAGAATGCAGAAAAGCAGGTGAAAATTGGCATCAGGATCGGCGAAGAAGACAGCCGATTCGGTTTCCTCGAGTCAGAACTTTTTAAGGTTTTGAGTAAGATTACGGAAGCAAAACAGACCGTTGCCGGAATACACTGCCACGTGGGAGGAAGCAGAAGCTTACAGACCTGGAAGAAAAAGACGGAACGCATGCTGCGGATCGCAAGGGATGTAGAAAATATCCTGGGATATCCGCTGGAGTATATCGACCTCGGCGGACACCTATTCGGAAGAATGGATGAAGAACTTAAAAAACAGTTTGGCGATGATATACCGACGTTCCGGGAATATGCGGAAACGGTAGCTACGCTGGTTCGGGATACGTATGAGAAAAGAAAATCCATGCCGCAGTTGATCCTGGAGCCAGGAACCGCACTGATCGCAGATGCAGTATCCATCCTGGCGACCGTCCAGAATGTAAAAATTCGAGGGATGAAGAGAGTGGCTACCCTGGATGTAAGTTCTCATGACTGCGGAATGATCGCAGATTATAAAAATTTGACGGTTGAAAATATTTCTGCACCGGATCTGAAAAGCGATATTCCGATTGTAATATGCGGCTACACCTGCATGGAAGAAGACTATATCAACAGAGAATACATGGGGCGGTTAAAAACCGGGGATCGCGTCCTGATTCATAATTGCGGAGCCTATTCAATGTCGATGAAAGGGAATTTTATTTTTCCTATGCTCGCTATGTATATGGTGAATGATAATTATGAAATCCAGGAGATTATGAGAGAACGCGGTCAGCTTTCGGACATAACCGCCCGATGTGCAATAGGAGGAAGAAGATGCGCGACTTGACGGTACTTATTACTGGCTGTTCGAAACATTCGAAAGAAATCGTGGACTGCCTGACACAGAACGAAGATGGAAGAAAAGTAAATGTTGTGGCGGTGAATATGGATGCAAACAAACTGCTGCATCATGGAACCGCTCACCAATATATTGCCCCCCCAATTACGGATGCAGGTTATATCCCGTTTTTAAAGAAGGTGTGCAAAGAAACCGACACTGATATAATTCTGCCGTATATCACAGCGGAATTGGAGCTTGCGGCGCGGTATAAGACAGATCTGGAACCGATGGGAGTAAAAGTTTCCGTGGCGAGTCCTGAAACACTGGACATCCTGAATAATAAGGAAAAGTTCGAAAGATATTTCCCAGGGCATTTCCCGGTATCACATGTCGTTGAAGATTCACACACAGCAAAGGAAATCTACGAACGCTTTAAGAAAAATGGAAAAGAATTATGCTGTAAGATATCTGGAAAATGCGGCGGTGCAGGGTTTTGCATTGTTGATGATAAAAAAGCATATGACATTTCCCTTTTTAATCGTTGCGGAGTGAACCGTTATATTTCCGGCGATGATCTTTTCAAAATTGTAGAAGCTGGCAACCGGGTTATTTTGCAGGAATATGTCCGAGGAACCGATTACAGCGTATGCGTGCTGGCGGATCACGGAAGAATCCTGGATATGGTCGGCTACGCTGGATTTGATATGGAATTTGGCGCGGTAGTCAATGGCCAGATCGTAACCAACCGGAACGCATTTGAGATTGCACGAAAGATTGTAGAGGATCTCAAGGTTGACGGAAATGCATGTTTTGATTTTATTTTGGAGGGCGGAAAGTCCAGAACAGAAATGAGCCACATGCAGAACGCGCCAGTGAAGCTCCTCGAATGCAACCCGAGAATCAACGCCTCGATCGGGTTCTGCTGGAAAGCCGGGGTGAACCTGGTTTATCTCAGATGCAAACAGTTGATGGGAGAACTGGAAGAGAAAGATTTCCTTGCCGGATCCAACATCAAAGAAGGGCTGCGGATGCAGAAATATTATGAGTCAGAATATTTCTTTTAATATTTACTGCATGTCCTACATGCGGCCCCACGCGATCATGACGAAAAATGTATTTGAATACTGCACCTACGTCGTGAGAGCTGAAGAGGAAGAGGCGTACCGAAAAGCCGGGGTAGAAGATATCCTGGCAATCCCGGAAGGAAAAGTTCATGATTTTATGTCAACGTTCTACTGGATTATAGAAAACACTCCAGAGGACGTTATTTGCATCGTGGACGATGACGTAAAAGAGATGCTGTACCGGATGGACTACAAAGCCCCGATCAGAACGAAAACCGGAGAGCTGGATCAGGAGAGGGCAACGGCAGAATGTGAAAGAATCGCCCAGATCCTGTATGATTTGAATTTAGGACTTGCCTACGACAATCCTCAACCAGCTCCCTACGTATACCATCAGGAATGGCAGTTCAAAGCAATGCCGGGGCATATCCGGTGGGTGAACAAAGCGGCATTCAAAGCGAAATATAATCCAGAAGATCCTGCGACCAGCGATATTGACATGGCCATGCAGGAACTTTTGCTGAACCGGGTTATTTTACAGCCGGTTTATTATTGCACACAAGCGATGATGGACACCAACGACGGATATGCAGAACCGCGATCCGTTCATGAATCCATCCAATATGCAATGATGAACAAATGGGGGCAGTATTATGATTACGATTTCAAAAAGAACACAGCCAAAATAAATGTACAAAGATGACAAATATCCGGGCATTTATGCCGTGCTAATGCTGAAAATGGAAGAATGGTTTTGAAACGCTTGTTCGATGTACGGAAGGGCGGTAAGATGAGAATAACAAAAGAAACCACAACACCAGGAGGAAGAAAAGCATGGGATACAATCTTAAAACAACAAATGGCTATGATCTCTTTGAAATGAGTTCAATGATTCAGAAAGCGATTCGAAGATGCGATATTCCGCACGCGGCGTATGCTGCAAACGAATTGAGCGGGAAGTACAGAAAGTACCTCTGGAAGAGATTGCTGACCGTATCGGCGGAAGACTGTTACGGAATCATGACAAAAGAAATCGTCGCCTTACAGCAGGCAGATGAGTGCGTAAACAAAAAAGCGAAGGTCGGGGAAACGAACGATCTTTTCATTGCAAAAGCAGTCATTCTTCTCTGTATGGCGAGAAAGAACAGAGATGCCGATTACGTGGCTTGCAACTTCATGTGGGGAGATAGAAACCTGACGGAAGAGGAATTTGATGAGTTCGTTGATTACCAGCAGGTGGAAAACCTGAGAATGAAAGATGCCAGCGACATTCCGGGATATGTATATGACGTTCATACCTGGAAAGGGAAAAGAGCCGGAAAGACGGAACTCGATATGTTCCATGACGAACAGGAGGCGCTCCAGCCAAGACAGATGAATCTTTTTGACTATGGAGACTGGGGCGGGTATTTCGATCATATGAAATCGGAAGGAAATCTTGACCCGAAAACAAAGCGAGATCTTCCAGAATTTCAAAGGGGCAAAGAAACAGATCCGACACATAACGGGTATACCTGGACGCCGGAAACGTACGCATCAATCAGAATGAAGTAAGGGAGGGCACGGGATCATGAAGAAGAAAACAGAAATTGTAAAGGAAGCGATCAAGGCCGGGGATTTCAAAAAGGCTTTAAAGCTGGCGAAAGACTTTCGAATCAACGTAACAAAAGAGCAGCGAGAAGCGATGGCACGGGCGTATGAATGTATCGTGCACCCGGAGTTCTATCGGCAGATCGGGATTGACATTGCAAAATCCGTTGAATCCGGGAAGAAAACTTTAGTTCTGTTATACGGAGAATAGAATAAAGAATCGCCCTCTAATCGGGGCGTGAGTTGAGAAGAATAACATAGACGACAAATACACCACAAAAGGACTTTGGAAGCCTACACGAGGCTATACGGAGTCCTTTTTGCGTTGCAGAAGAGAGGTGGAGGTGTGGCGAATGAACAAAACTTAGTACAGAATAGAAGCCGAGAGGAAGCCGAAGCACTGAGTAGGAAAGGCGGAGTTGCATCCGGGAGAGCGAGGAGACAAATGCGAGACCTCCGGGAGTCCATGAGAAAGATTCTTGAGCTTGATATATCGCCGAAACAGAAAGAACAACTGGAATCCTTGGGGATCAATTCAGAGGGGTGGTCCCTGGGAGATGTGGTAAATATCATGGCTGTGCAGACCGCTATGAAAGGAAATGTGTCCGCTATGGCATATTGCCGGGACACGGCCGGATTCAACCCGGAACTTCAGCTACGTGAAGCTCAGTTCGAATACGAGAAGAAGCAGAAATCTGGTGAGGGGGTCGAGATCGAGGATGTATCCGATATCGTCGAAAAAATATGGGGCTACGATCAGTGGATCAGTATGCTGAACGATGGAGTTCCTGTATTGCTCACAAAACAAGTCCCTTACCGGTTTTCTGATATTCATTTGGACTACATCCGTAAGTGTCAGGACAACACGTACAATATCCTGGAGGGCGCTGTTCGATCAGGAAAAACGGTCGATCATGTCCTTGCTTTTGCGAAAGAACTATGCGATACGCCGGATAAGTTCCATCTGGCAACCGGATCCACGATGGCGAACGCGAAGCTGAACATCGGCGATGCAAACGGGTTCGGCCTCGAACACATCTTCCGGGGACAGTGCCGATGGACGAGTTACAAAGATAACGATGCACTGGCAATTCGAGGCCCTTATACAAATTTTAAAGAAAAGATTGTTATCTTTGCTGGCGGCGGATCATCTGCCAGTTATCAGAAGATCCGCGGTAACTCCTATGGAATGTGGATTGCAACCGAGATCAACTTGCATCATGATAACACCATCAAAGAGGCTTTCAACCGTACCATTGCGTCACATCGACGTAAGATTTTTTGGGATCTGAACCCGGAGCACCCCAAAGCTCCGATTTACGCCCAGTACATCGACAAATACGCGGAGAAAGCTCAAAAAGGCATCTTAAAGGGCGGATACAATTATGCCCACATGACATTATTCGATAACATCAATATTTCGGAGGAAAGGCGCGAAGAGATCATCTCACAGTATGATCCTGATAGCATCTGGTACATCCGGGATATCCTGGGGGAAAGAACCATTGCGGAAGGCCTGATCTACAATAAGCTGGCAACATCCATTGCGGCGAAAGATGGCAAGTTCCGAATTGAGAAGAAAATTGCTCAGGCGATGGCACGGTCTGGAAAAATCATACACATCAACGTCGGCGTGGATTTCGGAGGTAACGGCTCCGGCCACGCTTTTGTTGCGACCGGGGAACTACAGGGATATGAAAAGCTCATAATTCTGAAGTCTCGACGCTACCTGGAAGGCGAGTATGATCCAGACACCGGGAAGAAGATACTGGACATCGACCCGAAAGCACTGGATGAGCTGTTTATTCGCTTTATTGAGGCGGTCACGAAAGAATACGGATTCATCACCAAAGTCTACGCAGACTCGGCGGAATCGGTGCTGATTCGAGGCTTTCGAACGGCATTGGTACAGAGCGGACATGGAGACATCAAAGTCGTGAACGCGATGAAGAGCAAGATCACAGATCGAATCTTTGCTACCACCGCCCTGACGGCGATGAACCGGCTGCTTATTACTGAGGATTGTGAGAGTTTTGAACAGGCAGCGAGCATGGCGGTTTGGGATCCTAAAAGCCTGGAGCTGGAACGTCTGGATGATGGAACCAGTGATATTGATACCCTGGATTCTTTCGAGTATTCATTCGAACGCGACATTTCAAAATTCTTGAGGAGGTGAGAATAGTGTGATAACCGATTTTTTGAGGAGAGTGATAGGAAGAATGTTCCCGAAACAGAACTTAGAACGTAATTTGAACGTACAGATCGCAACATCCGGGGTTATGGACAATGCCATTTCTCTCTGGCTGCAGATGTACGAGAACAAGCCCCCATGGCTGGGCGGCGAAGAAGATATCAAATCCATGAATCTCCCGGCGGCGATCGCTGAGGAGTTTGCACGTCTGATCCTGACAGAATTTGAGTTCAATCTCGAAGGAAGCGCCCGGGCGGAGTTCCTGAACCAGCAGTTTGAGAATTATCTCAACAATTTCGACAACATCATAGAGATGTGGGGAGCTCTCGGAGGAATTGCCATCAAACCGTATGTTTCCGGCACGGATCCGGTAACCGGAAAACCGGATGGAATCCAGCTTGATTTTGTTCAGGCGAACAGATTCTACCCGACGGCGTTCAATAGCAACAAAGAAATCACCGGAGCTGTGTTCATCGACACGCAGAGGGTAGGAGATTACCTCTATACACGGCTTGAACATCACAGCCTTGAAAATAACCACTACACGGTGGTTAACAAGGCCTACAGATCTGAGCGGCTCAATACGATGACGACTGAGGATGACCAAATCAGCGTGGAGCATCCGTTTATGCAGGAAGTCCCACTGGAGACAATCAAGGACTGGGCGGGGCTTGCTCCACAAACGGATATGGACGGCATCGAAAGGCCGTTCTTTTTGTATATCAAAGTTCCCCGGGCGAACAATGTAGATTCTCATTCCCCACTGGGAGCATCTGTATTCTCTCGAGCCGTGGAGGTAATCGAAGCGGCGGACAAACAGTATTCCCGGATCCTGTGGGAATATGAAGCGAAAGAAGCGGCAGTTGATGCAGCATCCGACATTTTTGATATTGACAAAAATGGTAACCCGGTTCTCCCTAAAGGGAAAGAGCGGCTCTTCCGAACCTACGACACGGAGGGAAAGAACAACAACGCCATGCTGCAGGTTTACAGCCCGGAGATCAGAGACAGCTCCATGTTCCGGGGGCTGAATGAGTTCCTACGACGAATTGAGTTCCTCTGCGGACTGGCATACGGAACTCTTTCCAACCAGGAACAGGTTGACCGGACGGCGACAGAGATTAAGGCATCAAAACAGAGATCCTACACTACTGTAAGCAACATGCAGAAAGCGTGGGATAGAGGCCTTGATGATCTTATCGAGATCATGAATATGCTGTGTGATCTGTACGATATCGTCCCGCCGGGAGATGTCCAGAAAACGTGTTCCTGGGGCGATGGAGTCCTGGAAGATACAGAGGTCGAATATCAGAGGCGATGGTCAATGGTACTGGCTGGAAAGCTCAAAATTGAGAAGTTCTACGCCTGGTACTTCGGCTGTACGGAGGAAGAAGCAAAAGAATACATCCCGAAGGAACCACAGTACCCGCCAGATGAATAGGAGGGCGACCAATGCTGACACCGGAATATCTTGGATCATGCACGGACTACTTGCTCGGCATGTACGACGCATTGAATCAATCCATTGCCGAAGACATCGCCCGCCGGATCGTAAAGACTGGACGGATGACGGATTCGGCAAAATGGCAGATCCGCCAGCTCAGAGCCAACGGAGAACTGATGCAGGATATCGTAAAGGATGTTGCCCGGATCTCTGGGAAGTCTCAAAGAGAGGTAAAAAGAATCTTTCATGATTCCGCCAGAACCGGAGTCCGATACGATGCACAGCCGCTTCTGAAAGCTGGATATGATATTGAACTGAGAATATCCCCGGCAATGAGCCAGATATTGGAGGCGGCTATCGCAAAGACGAATGGTGATATTCGGAACCTGACCATGACCACCGGATCCACCGCGGGCGGGTTATACCTGGAGGCAACCAACCTTGCCTACATGAAGGTAACCTCCGGCGGTTTTTCATATTACGAGGCAATTCGGGAAGCGATCAAACAGTCCGCGAAAGACGGTGCGTATGTGCTGTACGGACGCGGAAGATCGCAGCTCGATGTTGCTATCCGGCGGTCTGTGCTGACCGGAGTGAACCAGACATCCGGGAAGTTGACTGAGTTGTATTCAGAGGATATGGGCGCGGAATATTACGAAACCACAGCCCACTCAGGAGCAAGACCTTCTCATGCCGAATGGCAAGGGAGGGTTTTTAAGATTCGCGGATCAGCTCCGGGCTATCCCAATTTTGCGGAAACAACCGGATATGGGACGGGAGCCGGGTTATGTGGCTGGAATTGCAGACATAGTTTCTACCCATTCTGGCCCGGAATATCAAAACCGGGATATTCGGCGGACCGCCTGGAAGAATACGACCGCGCGAAGTACAAGTACAAAGGAAACCTTCTGACTGACTATGAATGTAGCCAGATACAGAGGGAATTTGAGCGAACGATCCGTGAAAAAAAGCGGATTCTTGCCAGCTACGATGCGGCGATGAAGGAATCGGACAATGAGGCGCAGATCAAGTGCATTCAGGACGATTTCTCATCCGTCAGCGTAGAGCTGAAGCAGAAAGAAAAGGAACTCAAGAATTTTTGTCGGACGACCAACCGAAGTTATGACAGTACCCGAACCCAGGTGGTAGCGTACAAAGATAGCAGCGGAAAGATCGTCAATTTTGGAAGATCCACAGCTCAAAAGGCTGTATGGGCAAATAAAAAATCAAATTAGGAGGTAGTAAATCATGAATTTCAAAGAAGCATTTGAAGCAATGAAACATGGAGAAAAGGTGAAACTTCCTGGTTGGAATGGTTACTGGTGTTGGGACATTGATAAGCAGACAATTATGATTCATTGCAGACCAAAAGATTCCGACAAAGGACAGGGAGAAGTTCTTGATATCCGTGAAACGCAGAGAGTGGAATATACTTTCATGCACACACAGAGGGATGATTGGATGATTGCTGATGAAAAGAATTGTGGTGTTCTTGGCGGTCAGTCAACATTTGGCTTTGGAGATGCTATCCGTTATCTGAAAAGAGGACTTAAGGTGGCTCGTAAAGGATGGAACGGCAAAAAGCAGTACATTCAGCTCGCCACTGGGATTTCTTATAAGACGCCGGATGGGGAGATCGTGAATTGCGAGCATGATGCTATCGGAAACATGGCTATCGCATTTGTCGGAACATCAGGAGTACAGATGGGATGGCTTGCAAGCCAGGCTGATATGCTTGCGGATGATTGGACATTCGCCTGAAAATATCGCTATGAAAGAGGCTGTTTGACAATGGCAGCTTCTTTTATTTTGCCCTGGAGGAATGGCATATAAACTACTCAGTTCCCCATCGTGCCGGGATATAAATGCACGATAGCAATGCCGGAGTGAACCGGAATCTAAACGAAATCAGCGAAATCAAACACGGGAGGTAAGTAAAATGGCTTACGAATTTTTAAGAAAATTGTTCAAAAAGGACGAAAACGGCGCGGTTATCCCAATGACCTACGAGGAACTGGAAGCTGCGATTGATGCAGACAAGGGTATCAAAATCGCGGATCTTTCCGGCGGCGGGTATGTTGCAAAAGACAAATTCGACGCGAAAGAAACCGAGCTGAAAGGAATCCGAAAACAGCTTGATGATGCCAACACTCAGATCAAATCTTTCGAGGATCAGGACGTTGACGGAATCAAACAGAAGGTTGCCGACTGGGAGAAAAAATACAACACCGATACTCAGGCGTTGAAAGACCAGATGGCAGCTCAGAACCGTTCCCATGCCGAGGATATGTTCCTCGCCGGATATAAATTCACCTCAAAGGCCGCCAGAAAAGGCGTGCTGGACGAGCTCAGATCCAAACAGTTCCAGTTAGATGAGAAAGGAACTTTCCTGGGAGCAAAAGAGTTCATGTCCTCTCTTATGGAAGATGAGGACTACAAAGGTGCTTTCGTTACTGAAAATCCATCGGGAGACACCAACCAGGGCAACGGCGGAACTAATCCACCGGAGGGAACAAAACCGAGATTTTCCACCGGAACCAACGGCGGGAATCCACAGGGCGGAGACACAAACCCGTTCCTGCATATGGGCTTTACTCACCTGAGAGAGCCTAAGAAAGATTAAGGAGGAAAAACAGAATGGCAGCATTAAACTATGCAAAACAGTATCAGCAGGGGCTTGAGCAGGAGTTCCCATACGTACTCTACTTCGGCGCTCTGTTTGCGACCCCGAACAACGGTAGATACCGCTGGGTGAACTCGAATGTGATTGAGATCCCGACGATTTCCACAACTGGCCGTGTCGATGGAGACAGAGACAACATCGGCCAGAAAAAACGTAACTACAACAACTCCTGGACACCGCTGACGGTTTCTCAGCACAGAACCTGGTCTACCCTGGTTCACCCGCGTGACATCCAGGAAACCGACCAGGTAGCCTCTATCGCGAACATCACCCGCGTTTTCAACGAAGAGCAGAAATTCCCGGAGATGAACTGCTATCTCGTTTCTAAGCTGTACGCAGATTACACAGCGAAGAGCAAGAAAGCAGACGAGACCCCGCTTACCACTGAGAACGTACTGGACGTCTTCGACAAGATGATGACCGCGATGGACAACTCCAGAGTTCCGAGATCTGGACGTATTCTCTACGTTACCCCGGATGTCCGCACTCTTATCACCAATGCCAAAGCGATCGTAAAAACCCTGGATGTTTCCAAACGCTCCGAGGCTCTGAGAAGAGCGATCACATCCATCGACGAGGTGGAGATCCCGGACAGCGTTCCGAGCGACATGATGAAAACGGTTTACGATTTCACCGAGGGTTGGAAGGTAGATTCTACTGCGGATCAGATCAACATGATCCTGGTTCATCCGCTGGCAGTTATCACTCCGACAAACTACGAGTTCGCGCAGCTTGACCCGCCGTCCGCCGGATCTGAGGGCAAGTGGGAATACTTCGAGGAGTCCTTCGAGGATGTTTTCCTTCTGCCGAACAAAGTTGACGCAATCGCGTTCAACATCACGAAGCACGCCTGATGCATAACGGATGGGAGCCAGAAATGGCTCCATCTTCCGTAGAAAGGAGAAACAATGTTAAAAGCAAGAAAGGCAAACCGGGTTGTTAGAATCCCGGATGAGAAAAAAGACGTCTACATCAAGCTGGGATACACCATCACCGACATGGACGACAACATCGTACATGAGCATGTGGAACCGACCCAGCGACTTAAAGATCTCGAGGCAGAAAACGAGACGCTGAAAGTTGAAAATGAGACGTTAAAGGCAGAAAACGAGACGCTGAAAGTTGAAAATGCTGCTATGAAAGAAAAAAAATCTCAAAATGAAACAGCATCCGAACCAGCGGAAGAGAAAGCTCCAGCAAAGAAATCTACGAAAGCCGCTGCGAAATGACAGGAACGCCGAATACGGCGTTTTTCCTGCTTAGACGATAAAATCCCCGGGGAGGTGTGAAAAAATGCCACAGGAGGCTATACGGGAGCCATACGTAGATTACGACTACTACTCCAACGAGTATATGGGCGATCTGGATTCGACGCAGTTTTCCCGGAATCTGAAATGGGCTACGGCTCTTATTGATGAGATTACCTACGGGAGAATCGCAAAGCTGGATAGCATCCCGGATTGCGTAAAAGATGCGGTATGCAGTGCGGTAGAGAAATACGACCAATATAAGCAGCTCAAAGATCAAAAACTGAAATCAGAGAGCAACGATGGCTATGCCGTGTCGTATGCCGATGCTGAAAAAATGAGCGCTGTTCGGTCGGAAATCATCGCCGACATGAAAATGTATCTCGCCGGGACAGGCTTGATCTATCGAGGGAGGTCACGAAAGTATGATTACCAACCAGGACATCACAATTTTTAACCTCCGCATAGACAAAGAGTCAAGGCGGGAGGTTTTCATCCCGACCAATATTTCAGAAGTGTCCTTCGTGAATCTAAGAGCCTCATCCGGGACATCCGAACGGGCTGAGAATTTGCAGTTCAAAATCAGAATCCCAATTCACGCGAGATTCCAAGACGGTCGGACTTACGTTCCTGAAGCGAAATATAAGCTCATGGATGACAAGGAAGCTAAGAAACATTGGACACTGCAGAAGGGATGCTATATCATCGCCGGAACCGTGTTCTTTGGCGATGACTGGAAGTTCGATGATTTTGATTTTTCGAGCGGCGTGATAACGGCCGCCAGGATCCGCGATTTCATGGATCTTCTCAGCTATAGCCATGATATCGTCAATGTAACTGAGTACGCGGACAACACTACGAGGGGATCAGATGCCGTAAAACATTGGAGAGTGGGTGGACAATAATGGCTCTTAAACAGATCAAGACTCCGAGAGGATGTATCATTCAAGGCGACAAAGGAAAGGCGGAACTTAGATGGGACTCATCATTTACTCCGCGAGCGAACCAAAATTTTAACCGGATGCAGAAATTTGTTGACTCTGAGGTGCTGCGAAGATGCAGCCCTAGAGTGCCTTTTCAGACGGGTATGTTGGAAAAATCCGGTAAGCTCGGCACTACGGTCGGCAGTGGAGTGGTTGAATATATTGCTCCGTACGCCAGAATGCAGTATTACGATACCGCACAGAGCAGACCGTACGATGCGAACAGAGGAGCTAAGTGGTTCGAACGAATGAAAGTTGCTGAGAAGCGGGAGATCCTGGACGGAGCAAAGAAGTTGGGAGGATAAATGGCAAATTCAATCATCGAGGGTATTGTCGAATATATTTCGGCGTGCCCTCTTTTAAGCGACGGTGTGTTTCGAGTTGATTCCCTGGGGGATCAGGCGGTCGAATACACGGTCGAAACTGGCATTTTCGAACCGGTGATTAAAAGATATGTCAACGGGGTCGAAACAAGGCAGTATCAGTTTAATTTCGGCAGCCGGGAATACTATTCTATGGATCGGGTCCAGAATATGCAGAACAGCGCATTCTATGAGCGTTTTGCGGATTGGATCGAACAGAACAACAGAAAAGAGATTTTCCCGGATCTCCCGGAGGACTGCTACGCCGAAAAAGTAGAAGTGCTGTCCAATGGATACATGTTCGATGCATCCATGCGGAATGCACGATATCAGATCCAGCTACGGCTGGTATATCAGAAGGAGGTAACATAATGCCAAGAGGAAAAGCAGTGTTAAGACACATGATTGCTGATTATCTTAACGTAGGCACAGAATCCAAACCGGAGTGGGCGCTTATGGGAACCGGATTTACTACCCTGGACGAAAGCCCGGGAGCACAGACGGAATCCGTAAAATATGTCAACGAGGTCAGCTCATCTTCGACCGTGACCGGATATGAAACAAGCTTCCCTTTTGAGGCTGAACATATCGCGGACGAAAAAGCGGTTGATGCCCTGTACCAGGTCGGCAGAAACCATTATATCGGATCTGATGCGGAGTTCGAATATGTCCGCGTCGAGATGTGGAACAAGGCGCAGACCGGAGACAACGTTTTTGAAGCGAGAAAATTTGTTGTTTCCTGCGAGGTATCGGACTATTCCGGCGAGAACAAACAGGTTGTTAAAGGCAATCTGAATGCGGTCGGAGATCCGGTACTCGGAACGTTTGACACAACGAGCAAAACTTTTACTGAGGCTGCTGCGTAAGCGGCCTCTTTCTTTTAGGAGGTAGACTATGAGCAAAATTGAAATTAGTGGAGTAGAACTCGAGCTGAATCTGCTGGATGCAGACGTTGTTGAGGAGTACGAAAGACTCACCAAAAAAATTGTTGCGAGAATCCAGAACAAGAAAGCCTATGAAGGTAAATCCAACGCAGAGGCAATGAGATACCAGTGCAGATGCGTGGACGAGTTTTTTGACGGTCTTTTCGGTCCTGGAACATCGGAAGAACTGTTTCCGAAAAAAGGAGACCTTGCGACTCGAATGGACGGTTTCGGAAAGGCAATGGGAGCAATGGAAGATTCCCGTAACACTGTAAAAGAAATTGTTGGAAAGTACACACCGGACAGAGTGCAGAACCGTCAGCAGAGACGCGCAAATAAAAAAAACTTCAGAAAACAGGTGAATGAACGTTTCCAGGATCTTCCACCGTTTAACGAGGATGCGGAAGAATGAATATGCTCGTAGATCTACTTCCTGATACAGTGGAAGTAGACGGGGAAAAATACGAAATCAATACGGACTTTCGAATTTCGGTATTATTTGAGCTTCTGATGCAGGATGACGAAGTGACAAATGAAGAAAAAATCATTCATGGACTCAACCTGTATTATCCCGTCGTACCGCGGAACATCCATGAAGCAGTTGAAAAAATGCTTTGGTTCTACCGATGCGGGAAAGAAGCAGTTGAAAACGACTCTGGATCGGATTCTTCCTCCGGCAAACATCCGGAAAAGGTATATTCGTTTGAATATGACGACTCATATATCTACGCTGCGTTTTTGCAGCAATATGGTGTGGATCTGCAGGAGGTCGAGAAACTACACTGGTGGAAGTTCCGCGCGATGTTCATTTCCCTGGGGGAAAACACAGAGTTTGTAAAGATCATGGGATACAGAAGCATAAAAACAACATCTAAGATGTCAAAAGAACAGCGAGAATTTTACCGTAAAATGCAGAAAATCCATGCTCTTCCTGTTTCTGAGAAAGAACGAGAGGCAGAAGCGATCCTGCGTGAAGCATTGATGAACGGCGATGATATTTCTGGCCTGTTGCAAGGAGGAAGTTAATTGATTGAATCTTGAAAAAAAGAGACTTATTCAAGTCGTTTGCCCAGAATGCGGGTATAAAATGCCTCTGTTCTATTCAAGGGAGGCAGAATGCAAAGGAGTGCAAGTGGCCTGCAAAGGCCGCAAGTGCTCCTGCATTTTTGAAGTCAAAATAAAAGACGGACAACAGATTAAGTAGAGCCATCATGAGCCGATAATCCATTGTTTGCCCTTAAAGTGAGGTGAAAACATTGGGCTATGATGGCACTCTAAAATTTGACACGTCGATTGATTCGTCCGGTTTTCAGGATGGAATCAATAAAATCGGGTCGTATGCATCAAAAGCTCTGAAAGCTACGACCGCGGTCATCGGCGGGGTTTCCACTGCAGTTGCCGGGATCGGAACGGCAGCGATTAAGACGGGCGCCGGATTTGAAGCCGGTATGTCGAATGTTGCGGCGATTTCCGGAGCAACCGGGGATGAATTGAAAAGCCTGACGGACAAGGCGAAAGAGATGGGAGCCAAAACAAAGTACTCCGCTGCCGAGTCAGCCGATGCGTTTAGTTAAAGGGGATCATGACGGAATCAATGCGAAGTTATGATCTGTGACGTCTGCAATGAACCTATCAAGTAGATTGCAGATAATGAGTGAGGAAAGAAGCTGGGAGGTGGTTTGCAACCATAATCAGACGGTGAAGGCCAGATTTAAAAATCTGGTCAACGGCAACGCGTAGGAGCTGATCCTCTGGCTGAGATGCCAGAGACTATAAAGTTCCCAAGAGGCCTCACTATCGGATAGGGCGTTCCGTAGAGGAACGCGGTAAAAAGTTACGCTGGGCTGCATTGTAATGATGCAGAAGTAAGGATAAAAAGCCTTACGATAACACCCCCGATATGGCAATGGCTGGTTGGAAAACCGGAGATATGCTCAACGGTATCGAAGGAATTATGAACCTGGCGGCGGCATCCGGCGAAGATCTGGCAACGACATCAGACATCGTTACGGATGCGTTGACAGCGTTCGGACTATCGGCGAGTGACTCGACGCATTTTGCAGATGTTCTTGCCAAGGCTTCTTCAAACGCGAACACCAATGTCGGACTGATGGGCGAGACTTTCAAATATGTCGCTCCTCTTGCTGGCGCATTGGGATTTTCGGCAGAGGATTGCGCTACCGCAATCGGGCTGATGGCGAACAGCGGAATCAAGAGCAGTCAGGCTGGTACGAATTTACGTGCAATTCTGTCTCGAATGGCGAAACCGACCGATGAAGTCCAGGCCGCCATGGACAAATTGGGACTCTCACTTACGGATAGCTCCGGTAATATGAAGAGCCTCCAGGAAATCATGGTGGATATGCGAGCTGGATTCGCCGGGCTGACCGAGGAACAGAAAGCCAACATGGCGGCATCCCTCGGAGGCCAGGACGCAATGTCCGGTCTGCTGGCGATCGTAAATGCATCGGATGAGGATTTCGCGTCCTTAACTGCATCAATTTACGATTGTGATGGAGCCGCGGCGCAGATGGCCGAAACGATGAATGACAACCTCGAAGGTCAGATTACGATTCTGAAGTCTGGTCTTGAGGGTTTAGGCATCTCCCTCTATGAAGAGATGGAGAAGCCGTGCAAAGACATCGTAAAAGAAGCACAGCGCATGGTTCAGGAACTCCAGGAAGCCTTTAATGATGGCGGACTGGATGGACTGGTAACCAAGACCGGAGAAGTAATGGCGCAGATCGTGACGGAAGTTGCGAAGGCTGCGCCAAAAATGATTTCGGCAGCCCAGGATCTTGTCGAGTCTTTTATCGACGCGATTATGCGCCGCAAATGGACTCTGGCGACATCTGGAGCAACCATGGTTTCGGAACTTGCCCAGGCAATCATGAATTTGTCTGGCGATATGTGGTCGGCCGGAATCTACCTGTTCACGAATTTCCTACAGGCAATGGTGTGGCATTCGTCCGATTTAGGCCGCTCGTTCGGCGAGATGTTAAAAAAAATCGGCGATGCAGTAAGCGAAAATCTGCCGACTATCATTCGAGCGGCGAAAGATTTTATTACTGGCTTCTGTGATGGACTCTCGGAGGAGTTCCCGAATGCAGCCGCGCTGATGGACGGCTTTTTCTCGACTATTTTTGACAAGGTCGAAACAACTGTCGGCGAAGCGAAAGAGATTCTGAAAAAGTTCCTCGACGTATTTAATGAACAGGATCCCGAAACCCTCCGAAAGCTCGGCGAACTGATCGGAGATATTGTCCTTGCGATTGCTGGACTTAAAACGGCAAAAACCGCAGCCAGTGCAATAACTGGGCTGTTTTCTGCATTCCAGACGCTCCAGAGTGGAATTTCTGGCCTGGTTGGTGGAATTGGGAAAATCGCGGGTGGAATCTCTGATTTTGGATCCAAAATCCAAAGCCTTTCCTCTGTAGCCGGATCCGTACTCTCTCAGGTAACATCATTCATCGGATCTGCGGTTTCTGCAGTTGCTAATTTTTTTGCAACATTCGGAGCGACCATTGCTGGAGTAGGAGCTCTCATTGGCGGCGCGATACTTGCAGTCAAGAATTTCGCGGACATGTTCCAAAACGGATTCGATGTCGTAAAAGAAATTCTGATGGGAGTCGGAATTGCGATTGCTGCCGTCGGAGCAATCATTCTCGGAATACCGGGAACGATTGCGGCTGTAATCGCTGCTATTGTTTTTGCGGTTGCCAATTTGGCGGTTGCAATCAAGAACCACGGCGACGATATTCTGAATGCCGGAAAAGCTGTTATCCAGTGGTTCTCTGAACTCCCAGGAAAAGCGGAAGATCTGTTCTCCCGGATTATAACGAGTGTCCAGAATTGGGCTTCAGATATGGCCGAGAAAGCATCGACCGCGGCGAAAAACACGATTGATTCGGTTTCCAACTGGTTCGCTGAATTACCTGGCAAAATCAGCACGTGGCTGCAGAATGCACTCCAGAATTTGGTTGACTGGGGAACGAACATCTACAACAAGGCATCAGAGGCGGCGAAAAATGCAGTAGAATCTGTTTCCAACTTTTTCTCAGAATTGCCGTACAAAATCGGCTACGCCCTGGGTTATGTGATTGGAAAACTGATTCAGTTCGGGATTGACGCGGTTAATTGGGCGAAAACAAATGTCCCGATCATCATCGAAAATGTCGTAACGTTCTTTTCAGAACTTCCGGGAAAAATATGGACGCATCTAACGACGGCGTTCAACAACCTGGTAACCTGGGGAGCGAATATGCTGAACAAAGCCCGTGAGTCTGCGTACAATGCTGTAATGGCGATCGTAGATTTCTACGCTCAGCTTCCAGGGAAAATATACACATGGCTACAGAATGCACTCCAAAACCTGACGACCTGGGGATCGAATATGTGGAACCAGGCGAAGAATGCAGCAAGCAACACGATTAATTCTGTGGTGGACTATTTCTCACAATTGCCTGGACGAATTGATACCTGGCTGGAAAATTCAATTTCTCGAATTGCTTCTTGGGGATCAGAAATGGTGAATAAAGCCAGAACTGCAGCAAGCAACACAATTAACACTGTGGTGAATTTCTTTTCTCAGTTGCCAGGAAAAATATGGAATCACCTGACCGCAACGGTGAACCGAGTTGCGTCTTGGGGAGGAAATCTTGCGGCAAAAGGCCGTGATGCTGCTTCGATGCTGGTGAATTCAGTCATTAACGGGGCATCTTCTCTTCCGTCACAAATGGCTTCGGTTGGGCGAAACATCGTAGTTGGAGTGTGGAACGGAATTTGTAATGCCGCTGGCTGGTTCCGTAGCCAGGTACAGAGCTTTTTCCGTGGAATTGTTGATGGAGCCAAGGGAGCTCTCGGAATCCACTCCCCATCAAGAGTATTCCGAGATGAAGTAGGTAAGTGGATTCCACCGGGAGTTGGTGAAGGTATGGATGCCGCGATGCCAGCACTCGAGAAACAGACCGACGAAGAAATGGCGGCACTGGCTCGGAGGATGCAAGCCACGGTGAATGTTGAAACCGGAAAAATCACATTTGATAAGAATACCAACCAGGTATACAAGATTGAGCAGGAAAACGGACAAGCATTCGATGACAGTAAAACAGAAGTAGTAATTTCTGGCGAAACCCATGTGCATGTTGACCTGGATGGAAAAGAAATCGGAGATGCAACAACACCGATCGTAGATCAGAACATGGGCAGAATTGATACACACAAAAAGAGAGGAGGTTGACCATGCCGGGAAAGGTAACAGGGGTGTCGTTTAACGGCACCCATTCTTATGATGATTGGGGTCTCAAATTGAAAAATGTCGAGATTGACCTGCCAGAAGCAAAGACGGTTTACGTTGATGTTCCTGGCATGAACGGATCTCTCGACTTAACGGAAGCTCAGAATGGTGGAATTGTCTACGGAATGCGAACGCTACGATTTACTTTTGATGCCCGTGATTGTAATTACCCACGCTGGGCTGGACTAATAAGCAGAGTTGCTACAGCAATTGAAGGAAAAGAGTGCCAGATCATCATTGATGTTGATTCTGGCTATTATTATACAGGCCGTTGCCATATTGACACCAAGAAAACGAACGAAGTGCTTTCTGAGGTATCCATAGAGTGCAACTGCTATCCTTACAAGCTGGACGTTACCTCGTCGAACGAGCCTTGGAAATGGGATACCTTCTGCTTCATCGACGGCATTATTCGGTATGTCCCGGATGTAAAAATTGCAAGCACGTCATCGTGGCAGGAAATCACACTGATTGGATGGCCGTACAATGAAACACTCCGGGTTATTTCTGACAGCAATGATCTGAAAATAAAATACCGCAATACAACGATCAATATTTTTTCGGGCGAGAACATTCTGTACGATATTGACTTGCAAGAAGGCGAGAATAAATTGTACTTCCAGGGAACCGGTACGGTAACAATCGTTCATAAAGGGGGTATGTTGTAATGTATACGATCAAAGCCTTTGTGGATGGGAAAGAATACACGTTACACAATCCAAAAATCCGTAATCTGATCGTAGGTGATCCCTATTATCAGAAAGGTGACAACGTAAATGGACAGGCTTCTTTTTCTGTCTATCCAAAGCATCCCTATTATCAGTATGTCAAAAAGTTGACCACAGATATCGTGATCTATAAGGATGACGTTGAAAAATTTGCTGGGCGAGTACTCTACGACGATCAGGACTCCAAAGGAGTGAAAAAGGTGTTCGTCGAAGGGGAACTCGCCTATTTCTGCGATAGCGTGCAGCGGCCGAACGTATATCACAACATTTCTGTAAGAGATTATGTCAGCAAGATCATCGACAACCACAACGCCCAGGTAGAAGGACGTAAACAGTTCACACTCGGCCGGGTGACCGTGACAGACCCGAATGATTCCCTGTATCGCTATGCGAATTGGGAGTCAACCAGGGATACCCTGAAAACGAAGCTGGTTGAACGTCTCGGCGGCCATCTTGTGATTCGCAAAGAAAACGGCGTAAGATATTTGGACTATCTGAGCGACGATGACTTCTACCGTCAAAACACGCAGGAAATTCGTTTCGGGAAAAACCTGCTGGACTACTCGGAAAACATGGATGCTTCAGATCTGGTTACTTGTGTTATCCCGCTGGGAGCAACCCTGGAAGAATCAAGCATTGAAGGACTGGATGAAAGACTGACCATCAGCTCCGTGAACGGCGGAGTTGATTACGTTTCGAGTAATGAAGCGATTGCAGCCTACGGAAAGATTTATAAGACGGTCACTTGGGACGATGTGACGGTTCCGGCAAACTTGTTGCGAAAAGGAAAAGAGTACCTGAAAAGCACACAGTTTGAGAACATGGTACTCAACATCAAAGCGGTTGATCTTAACTTGATAGATTCAGCCACACAGGAATTTGAAGTCGGAGATCTCATCCGTTGCGTATCTCCGCCGCATGGGTTGGATACCAATATGCCGCTCTCCAGCATAACCGTATATCTCACGGATCTTTCGAAAAACACCGTAACTCTAGGCTCTGAAAAGTCGAATAGCACCTATACGTCGTCAAACGCCGAGAAAGCAAGCAAACTGGATGAGACAATAAAATCTATACCGGGCAAGCGAGAAATCCTCCAGGAGGCGTTACGGAACGCTACAGACCTCATGAACGACATGACGAAGAGCGGTTACGCGATCCACGAAAAAAATGAGTTTATTGTGGCAGATGCCGCGGGAGCGAAGACGGCAACGAACCTATGGCGCTGGGGATTGGGCGGACTGGCTCATTATAGTCATGGATATGATGGCCCGATTGATGGTATTGCCCTTACTATGGATGGACAGATCAACGGCAAGATGTTGATGGCAAATTCTGTGACGGCAGAAAAAATTGATGTTGAGTACACTGAAACCATAGAAGGCGCTATATCCGATGCAACTACCAGCTCCAATAAGTATACGGATAAACAGCAGAAATTGCTAAAAGAGGAAGTCAGCACCGCAATCAAGAACACAGAAAACCGCGTTGTTCTGTCTGCTTCATCCCTGAAAGAATATGTTTCGCGAAAAAATTATATTGTCAATGGCGAACAGGAAACCCTGGCCATTGGCAATTTTTCAATTTCTGGAGCCGGGGCAAACGCGAAGGTAGAACTTACAGAATTCCTGAACATGAAGTGCTTAAAGGTCAGCTTCTCTACGTCGACAACGGTGCAGATCAAACAGTCCATCGGAACTCTCGAAGCGAGTACCTACACGATATGCTGTGATGCGGCTTTCGAGGATGGAAAACAGCCAGCAAACCTGCAGGTTGGATTTTCTGACTCTGCCGCAACGAATGATCTGTCGTCTTATTCTCCGGGAGCTTTCCAGGTGTTTAAATATAGTGTGAAAACGTCGGAAGAAAAAGAAAAAACGGTGGCAATTACAGTCCATGGAACTTCCGGGACGGCGCTGTACCTGACGAACATTCGCTGCCTAGAAGATCTGGCAGAGATCGTTGATAATGTAAACTCGAGCCTAAAGATTGAGATTGATAATGTGGCAATCAACGTTGATAAGAAATTCCGGGATTATTCGACGACGGAAGAAACGTCGTCCATGATCCAGACGAAAATTAATGAAATCAATCTTGCAATAAGCAATGCATACGCCACAAAAGACCAGCTCACTGATAAGTACAAAGATGCCATTGCCGCGGCTGAAAAAGCTGCAGGCATGGCAGAAGAAAATGCAAAGCAGGATACGGCGGATAAACTGAAAAGTTATTCAACCACGGTACAGATGAACGCCGCAATCAAAGTTGCGACCGATGAAATCACACTCGGGGTCAGCCAGACATACGTCACACAGAAGACGTATGAGTCCGGGATCTCGAACGCTGCGAACGATGCAACGAAAAAGGCGAATGCCGCGGAGAAGAATGCCAAAGATGATACCACCAACAGACTGAAAAGTTATTCAACCACGGTACAGATGAACGCCGCAATCAAAGTTGCGACCGATGAAATCACACTCGGGGTCAGCCAGACATACGTCACACAGAAGACGTATGAGTCCGGGATCTCGAACGCTGCGAACGATGCAACGAAAAAGGCGAATGCCGCGGAGAAGAATGCCAAAGATGATACCACCAAAAAGCTGACCGCGTATTCGTCAACCAAGGAAATGAATGCGGCGATACAGGTTGCCATTGATGGTATCACATCAACTGTTACTCAGAAGATCTCAGAAATTCAGGTCGGCGGCCGCAACCTGGTGAAAAATTCTTACAAGCTCGACGGACAGTGGAGCGCCGCGGGCGGATTCGTTGGAAGCACGAAGGTGGTAGAAGATACGGACGCGTTAAGCGCCTATCACATCGAGACAAGCTGCACGACGGCCGGATCGGGACCACATTATCCGGTATTCTCCAAAAAGTCGAACAGAGTGGGCAAGACGTACACCTGGTCGTTCTGGGCGAAATGCAGCGTCGAAAAAACCGGAAGTGTTGGCCATGAATGCGGCGGACAGAAAAAAATAACGGTGACGACGGAGTGGCAGAAATTCTCGCATACCTGGACTTATACAGACGGTCAGTATTCATCGTTTACCTTTTACCTCGGCTTCAAAGTCGGGGAAATTTTGTATATCCGCGATTTTATGGTCGAGGAGGGAAACAAGGCATCCTCGTGGAGCCCGGCTCCAGAAGATTTTGATGCATCTGTTGCTGCAGTTGATGGTAAATTTGCAAGTTATTCAACTACGGCTCAAGTTGAATCAAAGATAGAACAGGCGAGAAAGTCCATCACTGCATCAGTATCAGAAACATATGTTACGAAAACCGTGTATTCGAATGGGATTTCGGCAGCCGCGAAAGACGCCTCGGATAAGGCTGCGGCTGCGGAAAGCAATGCGAAAAAAGATGCTGCCGATAAATTAAAAAGTTACTCCACAACCGAGCAGATGAATGCAGCGATTAAAATTGCAACGGATGGGATAACATCCAATGTCAGCAAAACGTACGTTACCCAGACGACATATGATGCTGGAATTTCTTCGGCAAAAACAGATGCTACAAATAAAGCAAATGCTGCTGAGAAAAATGCTAAAGATGCTACGGCGAACAGCCTAAAAAGTTATTCTACGACCGAACAAATGAATTCAGCCATTAAGCAAAAAGCTGATTCGATCGAAACAGAAGTTTCAAAAAAAGTCGGAAGCACTGAAATTATTTCAAAAATAAATCAATCACCAGAAAGCGTAGCAATAAATGCATCGAAGATAAGCCTGAACGGAGCGGTAACTGCTAATTCTAATTTCAAAATCAACACAGACGGTTCAGCGGAAACGAAAGCGTTGAAAATTACTGGAGGATCGCTTGAAATCGGCGGAAATTGTGAAATAACAAGAAAAGGCGATGTGTTCGCCTTGTCGCCTAAATTCGTTTCTGGTATGTATCTCAGTAACGAAGTCAGCATAGGAGTGGAACTATCAAAAAAAAGCTACTCTATGATAATGGGATATGTCGGAAAAGATGTTTTTGTTGGAGAATCTACATCTACGCTACGAGGGTATGGTTTTACAGCCAACAACGATATTTATGCGTATGGAAAACTCGGATGCATGGGAGAAAAAACAAGAATAATCCATACAGATGATGGACGTAATGCTGAGATGTATGCATACGAAACAGCATCTCCAACTTTCGGCGACATTGGAACAGGAAAAATTGATAATGATGGCTATTGCTATGTGTACCTTGAAAACGATTTTCTGGCGACAATAGAAAAAAATATGAAGTATCATGTGACACTTACTGCAAAAGGTCCCGGAGAATTGTATGTCGAATCAACAAATGAAAATGATGGTTATTTTTTGGTAAAAGGTACGCCAAAGCTTGAGTTCTATTGGGAAGCGCGAGTAAGGCAAAAAGGATGCAGGGATACAAGGATCGAGGAATCCAACATTCCGGAAAAGGAGGATGTAACAGCAGAAGATCAGGAGATGATTAATGAGCAAATAAGAAATCAAGCGATATTGCTGTGCGAGATGGAAAAAGACGAAAATGAAGTGCGGGATGAGCAAAGTAACTTGATCGAAAGGATGGAGGAATTATCATGAAACGAGTTATTACGGGTTTTAATGTCATGAATGCAGCACAAGGTCAGCGATTGGGCTTTACGTACACAGAAATGACCGATAGTGGTAGAACTACCAGTGACAACAACAAAGGCAGCATGACGGTGCTGGACGAAGAGGCACAGTCACACATTGAATGGCTTAAGAAATTTATTAACACGTGGATAGAGGAAAATATTTAGGGGGGAAAAACGAAATGAACCTTGCAGAAATCATGGAAAAAACCAAAGCAAAAGTAAATGAATCGGTTACGCGTACGCTGGAGGAGGCAAATCTTCCGGCGTACCTTGCCGAGGGAATTATCCTGGGTGTCCTGGCGGACATCCGGGAAAGAAAAGCTGCTGAAATGCTGGCGCTGGCGAATAATGACATCCAGAAACTCCAGGAAGAGAGAACAAGATTGCTTGCTGAGCTGGAAAAATTAAAACCGTCAGAACCGGAGTCAGCGGAGAAAGGAGAAGCAACAGAAACGCCAAAAGAAACGAAAGGAGCAAAAAAAGATGGCTGACATCTCAAAGGAAGTAGAACAGCTACGGAACGCGGTTTATGGCGAGGAAGTCCGCGGGGCTTTTATTTCGTGCATGGAGAAAATCCATAATGAAAACGAAAGCTATAACGATATCAAAACCGAGGTTGCACAGTCTGCGGCTACAATGAAAAAACAGGTTGAGGATATTAACACAAAGTCCGCAGAGGTAAAAGAATCAATCAAAAATCTTGCTACTGCATCTGCGAATGCAAAGGCCCAGCAGACTGCGACAGAAACTGCCACAAGAAATTCTAAGGCCCAGCAGACCGCTACGGAGGGAGCGACACAGAGCGCTAAGACTCAGCAGACTGCAACCGAAAAGGCAACCTCGAATGCAAAATCTCAGGAAACCGCATTGCAGAAAGTTGTTGATTCAGCAAAACAGGTCAATTCCGATATCCAGGCATCCGTAGCGGCGGCAAATTCGGCCGCGTCTTCCGCGAACCAGGCAGCCAGCACAGCCAACATGGAAGCTGGAAAAGCTGCAAGCGCTACCAAAGTTGCGAACGATGCTGAATCAATACGTTCACAGGCTGAAACGGCACGAAAAAATGCCGAAACGGAACGGGTAAGCGCTGAAACGGCACGTGTCAAGGCTGAAACAGCACGGAATCAGGCTGAAATGACACGGGCATCTAACGAAACGACACGCTCTCAAAACGAGGCAACCCGAATCCAGAATGAAAAGGATCGCCAGACCAACACGGCCGCCGCGATCGCCAAAGCAAAAGAAGCAACAGATCTACTTGTCAACCAGGCAAACACCATCGCTTTCCGGATCAATTCGGAAGACGGCGGATTGGATGCCGTTATATTAACAGCATAGGAGGTATCTAATGAGTAACGAAAATTCGCAGGTAGTTAATTTCCCACGTGACACAACCATGCAGAAATTGGTTCAGGTTCAGAATAGCCAGATGGCCGGAGCCACAGATGTCCAGTACAAAGAAAAAGTAGCGGCGGCCACTTCAAAAGCGGAGGTGGACGCTCTTTTTGTTGAATGGTGGAAATATCAGTATATCCCGGAATTATATTCCAAGTCTGATATGCTGGAAAGATGGTTTGGGAATGTCCTGGAGGACAGCCGGGTACACGGCGTAACTACACCGCGGTATGCCAAGAGTACAAGCGTGATCGGGGAGCTGACGGATGACTCTACCGGGCTTGTATGCACACCATCCACAGAAACAACAGCCGGATCCGATCCTTTTGCACACCTTCCGCAGTTCTGGTGTCTTGAGGTTGCGGCAGAGAAAAAAGCAGATGGTTCCCATGAGATCCACTATGTGGAGCACATCGACAGTACAGGAGATGTACGATCCGGTGAATATCTCTGCTGGGTATTGCAGAAAAACACCTGGAAGAGAGAATGGCAGGATGCAGACTACAAATATCTGAAAACACGTTGTCATCCGGCGCCGGGATACAAAAGATGGCCGGAGGGTACGGACAGAACCGGAAAAGTCCATGAATACATGGCGCATCCGAAATACTATGCCGGAATCGGATCAGATGGCAGAATCACCTGCGGAACCTGTCTGAAGCCGATTAACAGAATAACGCATTCCACTGGAATTTCGAAGTGGAGAGCCAGAGGAGCACAGTACAGCGGAGCTTCTGGATCCCTTCCAAAATTTCTCGATGCGATGGTACGCCTGAAATACGGGCGGAAAGGAAATTCCGGAAAGATCGAGGGCTGCTCGTCTTATAATTTCCAGTACACCGCGGCGGTCAGTGAAACCGGAGTAGAACGCATCATCCTGACAACAGCCCAGTCGGCAAATCTGTTCGTCGGATCTGCGGTAATGCTCGGAATCCAGAGCGGAACCGACCGAAACACTGCAAGCAACTATTCTGTATTCGATGGCAAGTTGATTACAGCAATCGAGAAAGTGACGATCGAAGAAACAGAATATTCTGCGGTCTACGTGGATAATGGCGGCGTAACTTTTGATACAACCGCGGGCAGCAGCTATCTTTCAACCTCACCGTACTATTCTGGCTGGAACGATAATGTTCTCGGCCGAGACGGAAGCCGATATAACCCGGCATCTGGAAAAGAGCCTGGAATGATTCAGGGTGTCGAGTTCATGAATGGATCCTATATGATCTTGAGTGATGAGCTGTGGCAGTGGGGAAAGGATGCGGACGGAAATTATACGTTTGATTGCTACAAATGCTACGACCAGTCGAAAGCAGGATCTGCGATCAACGATAATTATAAAAAAATTATCGGGGCGCATCTTGTCTTCCCGGCGACTCAGGGAAACCAGTGGAAGTACATCACAGATAACATCATTGATGACGATGTGCTGTGGCCTGAAACTGCAAATGCAAGTGGTAGCGGTGTTGGCGTTGGGGCTGGCTTCGGCTGCATTCCCGCCGCGTCTGGCGTTCGCTCTCCGTGGGTGTTCGGCTCCCTGAGCGACGGCGGCAGTGGCGGTGTCTCGTGCCGTCACTCGGACATTTCGGTCGGTGGCGCGAATTGGCCCGGCTCCCTCGGAGCACCTGGTAGTGAGGGTTAAAACGGGGTGAATTGCGCAGCAAGAGGGGCAGTCAGCCCCATTGTTGTATTTGCAAATGCAATAAATTAAATTTTAGGGTTATACGGTGTGTTGGGGCTGGCTTCAACTGCAATCCCGCCGCGTCTGGCGTTCGCTCTCCGTGGGTGTTCGGCAACCTGAACGACGGCGGCAATGACGGTGTCTCGTGCCGTAACTCGAACAATTCGGTCGGTAACGCGAATTGGAACGGCTCCCTCGGAGCAACTGGTACAGTAATGGTTTCTGTATTGAAAAAATTATTGCACCGTATAATCCTCGCTTATGCGCGAAAATAACTTGAAACCAACGAGGCTAGTACCGAAAGGGAAAGTCACGGCAGTAACCAGATGATTATAAGGAGGTTGCAAAACGAATGAAAACGTATTGCAAACCGGCTCAAATAGATGTAGAGGACTGGAAGCAAAATGAAAAGGCGGTTTTTGAATGTTTTCGAAACAAAAGGAGCCGAAACGATTTTCAAAGACTGCTTTGCAGAACCGGAACAATCACAAAGAAAGAGCTTGCAGAAGACCGGCTCAATAAGAACCTGGAACGGACGATGGCTGCAGAAAGTGCAGTTGCAAAAATCCTGACACAGAGAATCATCAATCGCGAGCTGAATTTGAAACCTATCCGGCAATTCCAGAGGGTAGATGGCCTAACCCATAAGCTCCGCGATATTTGCCAGGAAAGTCCAGAACAGCAGGTTTTTGAGTATATCGCAGTATATGCCCTGATGCCACTATTTCGGGCAAAACTTCTGCCTGTCCAGTACGGGAGCATTCCGAAGAAGGGCGGCGTTGCCGGGAAAAGAAAAATCGAACGGCTCCTGCGGAAGAAATTCCGTTGGAAAGTTTCGGTTATTAAAGGCGATGTCCAGAAAGCTTATCCGTCGGTAACTGTAGGTCTGACTATGAATATGCTCCGGCGGGATGTCGGAAAGAATAAGGTTCTTTTGTGGTTCCTGGGATCTCTTATGAGCAACTATCCCGGGAACCATTTGTGTATCGGCGGGTATCTTCCGGCGTGGCTTTTCAACTACGTGATGTCCTATGTGCTCCGGTTCCTTTACGAGCAAGCTCAGATTCGCCGGGAAAAGCGACATCGGCTCGTATATGCGATTGTATGCTATGCGGACGATTTCTCAATCTATGGCGATCTTTCTAAGTTGAAAAAGGCCATGAAGAAAGCCACTGTATGGGCGCAGGATAAACTGGGGCTGACCATAAAGAAAGTCTGGCAGTTTTACCACATCGCATCCTTGGAGGAAGAGGAGAAGAATCTGATCGAGAGAAAGAACGGCAGCAAGAAAAGAACTCCGGGAGTCGATATGATGGGTTATGTAGTCCGGAGGAGATACACGATCATCCGTGGGAGAGTATTCCGGAGAATCCGGAGGCAAGTGCTCAGAGCCTGGGAAGATTTCAAGACGAAAGGATTTATCCCATGGTGGAGAGCCTGCCGGATTGCAGCATACAAAGGCTGGATAAAGCATAGCGACAGTTTGAAATTCCGGATGAAATATTGTTTTGATAAGCTATTCAAAATGTGTTCATACAGTGCAAGTAAGCACGGAAAGGAAGTAGAAAATGAGAAGAGAATCTTACTTATCACAGCCCTCAGCAGTTGAGGTCTATCCGGTGTTTTCCGGAACAGATGTTATCATGCGCAAAAACATTGAGCTGGTGGATAAAGAGGACATCCAGGATGGGAAAAAGAATAAGTACAAGGTGTGGGAGTGCGAGGAGGTCCAGTTCCATTACCAGGGCGAAGTAACCCAGGAAGAGATCGAATCTGATTTTGATTACTGGTACGCAAAAGCGGATGAGGTTCCGGATCCTTCCAGTGTGGAAGATCTGAGCCTGGAGGATGCCAGAAAAGCGAAATACCAGGAAATCGCATCAGCATGTGAGCAGACGATTTACGCCGGAGTAGATGTGAGCACATCTTCCGGAGTAGAACATTTCAGCTTGACAGAAAAAGATCAGCTGAATCTTTTCGGAAAGAAAATGCAGTTGTTAGCTGGAGAGGAAAAGCTGGAATACCATGAGGACGGACATCCTTGCAAGTATTTCTCGGCTGAGGACATGCAGAACATCGTCAATAAAGCAATGTTCTATGTATCGTACTACACAACATATTGCAATGCTCTGAATATGTGGATCAAGTCGGTAACGAAACCTGGAGATCTGGATCAGATCCATTGGGGAGCAAAAGTTCCGGAAGAGTTTCAGAACGAAGTTCTGAAAGACTACATGAAAACCATTGCATCCGGAGGTATTGCATAGTGAAAAAAATCATAAAGTACCTGACGCTCTTCCTGACCGGAGGAGTTTTTTATTATTCCCTGGAAGTAATCTTCCGGGGATATTCTTTTCCGGCGATGGCAGTGTGCGGAGGCTTATGCTTCATCATTTGCGGAGTGATTAACGAGAGATCACGATGTATGCCATTGATTCTCCAGCAGTTGATAGCTGCATCCGGGATCACAGCGATTGAGTTTATTTTCGGATTGATCTTGAATGTATGGCTGGGGCTGAATATGTGGGATTACAGCAACATGCCCGGAAATATACTTGGCCAGATATGTCCGGAATTTACGCTGTTGTGGTTCTTTTTATCAGCATTCGGGATTTTCCTGGATGATCTGATCCGGTGGCTTTTATTTGGCGAAGAGAAGCCTCACTACCATCTTTTCAGGAAAAGGAAGGGCGATAAATGACAAAGTTACAGATTATCTCCAGATTATGGTCAGCGATCTATGATCTGATTTTCCTAGTTAAAGGGACGCCGACTAAAACTCTGGAGGAGATCGAGACGGATCTCGACATCATCGAGTACGCATGCCGGAGGTATGCGGATGATCCGTGAGAGGAGGAGCCATGAAAAAGATACGGGCAGAGCCGTAAAGAAAAATCGCAAAAATTCCAGAGAGGAGAACATAGCGAATGGAGTTATTGATAGCTGCCGGAGTCCCGTCGGCATTAACCGCGTTCTGTTTCTGGCTGATTGAAAGACGGATGCAGAAGAGAGCGGAAGAAGAGAAAGAAGAACGAAACCGACGGCAGAAAGACCTCGACGAAAAAGAGAAGCGCCGGGAGGATCTGCAGTACATCACCCTCGAAGCATTGGATGGCTGTTTGAGCCTCTCTGAGGCTACAGCAAAGGCGGTGCAACGTATCCCGGACGCAAAATGCAACGGCGATATGCATTCCGCACTCAGCTACGAGTTGGAGAAAAAACACGATCTCGAGAATTTTCTGAGACGGCAGGGAGTTGATCGTGTCGTCGAAGAGTGAGCTTGCACACCAAAGAAGCCTTATTTTAGCTCACTATAGTGTGCAATGAACAAATTACCATAGACGTACATAAAAAGCCCACACGGGGCTATACGAGGCTCTGACGGGCGAATAACAGGAGGTTAGAAAAATGGAAGTGTTAAAATTTCTGGAACAGATTCCGCTGCCGATTCTGGTGGTGGCACTTGTGATCCTGGTTGCGATCACAGTAATGATGGCATATCAGTATGCAAAGATGCGCGGTATGGATGGCATCCGGGGGGATGTATACCAGTTGATCCTGAAAGCCGAGCATGTCTATAACGAATCCGGCCAGGGAAAACAGAAACTCAAGTGGGTTGTAAGCCAGGCACGCGGACTCTTGCCGAAGTGGCTGCAGGTTTTCGTAACAGAAGAAATGATGATGAGGGTAATTGATGAATGGTTCAAAGGCGTGAAAGACCTGCTGGACGACGGGAAGGTAAACGGATCTCAGCAGTAGTTGTAAAGATGATCAAAGAGCGGGTATGATGCCCGCTCTTTTGCTATGAAAGGAGAATGTCATGGCAATTTTGAGAAACATGAACACGGACGCGGCGTACAACTGCTTGATCGCTGCCGGAGTAACGGTATACGGGGCTTGCGGGGCGATGGGTAACATCTTTGCCGAATCGGGGTTTAATCCCCGGAACCTGGAAGACCTGTGTGAGGAACGCCTGGGGCGTAAGTACACAGACGACACCTACACCGAGGCGGTAGACAGTGGGGAGATCTCTCGGGAGTTGTTTCTGCATCCGATGGGAGACAGCCGCCAGTATGGCTATGGCCTGTGCCAGTGGACAAGTGCTGGCCGAAAAGCTGGATTGTATGATCTGGCGAAAAAGAAAGGGGTTTCGATCGGAGACCCGACAATGCAGATTGAGTACATGATCTCGGAGCTGCAGAGCAAGTACCGAAGCGTTTTTTATGTGTTGAAGACTGCAAAAACAGTACAGGAAGCATCAGATGCGTTCCTGACAAAGTTTGAGCAACCTATGGACACCGGATCCGGGGTAAAAAGCAAACGAGCCTTTTATGGTGAGCAGTATTACATGCTCTATCAGAGCGAAAATGAGAAGGAGGAAGAAACTATGAGCTTAATTTCAAACAGCGGCCACGACGAAAACGGCAGATATTCCGGCGGCAGAGCGGGAGATCAGACGGGAACCGAATGGGCACTGATCCCGTGGTATTCCCGTCCATGGAAGTGTGTGTTAAGATACCCGAACTCAGCAGTCCGCGCGAAAATCGCAGAACTTGCTGTAAAAGCCGCGAAAAATGATCTGGTTGGTTACGATCAGAGTCAGCGAGACACCTACTGGCAGCATTTGAAAGCCAGCAACTACGATCCATCGCAGATCACGGTTGCTTGTGAGGCTGATTGCTCCGCGGGAGTCATCGCCAATGTCAGAGCGGTCGGCTATCTGCTTGATATTGATGCCTTGAAAAATCTGAAAGCCACCTATACCGGAGATATGCGAAAAGCATTCAAGGCAGCGGGATTCCTGGTTCTGACTGAGAGCAAATACCTGAATGGCCCGGACTACCTGTTAGAGGGCGATGTCCTGCTGAACGACGGAGCCCATACGGCTACCAACGTCGAAAATGGCAGATATTCCGGCGGAACATCCGGGACAAATACAAATACCGGATCCGGCAGCAACAATGCCAGAAACAACGTTTCTGACGGCCAGAAATGGCTTAACAGCAACTACGGAGACAAGCTTCTGAAATTCTGTGGAGCAAAGCTGAGCGTGGACGGAGACTACGGTACCAAATCCAGATGGGCTGCCCTGGCAGTTTGGAAGGATCTGATGAACCGCAGATATGGTGCTAAGCTGGATCCGACCAACAAGAATTTTTTCGAGTCCTGCAAAAAAGTTGCTTCAAAAGCCACCGTCAGCCACGGAAGCCAGGGAACATTTACGCTCCTGGTCCAGTTCATCTTATCCGCCAAAGGATTCTATTTCAGCGCCATGGACGCTCTCTGCGGAGACGGACTGACTGCCGCGATTAAATCCTACCAGAAGTCCAAAGGACTCGAGGCGGATGGATACTGCGGAGCCAACACCTGGTACGCACTGTTCAACTGATGAATCAACTGACCGGTTGCGATCCTGAAACGTGATCGGTCAGAAGTAACTCGTAAACCACGCAAAAAGACTTTTTTACCGGAATTTCCCGGTGCAATTCCATACATGCAATTTATACGCCACTTCGCCCTGGGTATCTTCGGATGCCTGGGGCTTTTTTATTTGTAAAAATGCAAAAGAACGCAAAAAAAAGGAGCCTGCATCACTGCAGACTCCTTTATTTTTTGATGAGTGATGGGCAGCTGATGTCGAAGGAAACAATGCCGCCCATCGAGGGAGACCTCTCAATTTGTTATATGAGACAAGAAGTGAAAGGTCTTTTAAAGAGTATCACAGAAAACACAGTTTGACAAGCGAAAAGTTGGCGGAACATGAAAAAATATTTTTTGAATTTTCTGAAAACGCTTGACATACGGAACTCATAAGTATAAAATAAAGTTGTAGTTAAGGAACTCAAAAGGAGGTGGGAATCACGAATGACCACACGCATAAGAAAATGGGACGGCCGATCATTGGAAAATTAAAATGCTATGATATCAAAGTCCGCGTGGATGAAGATATGCACGGCAGCCTGTTGAAGTATTGTGAAGAACATAATACCAAAAAGGCCGAGTTTATCAGAGAGGCTATCAAAGAAAAGCTGGAGCGTGAGCTTCGGGAAAAACGTACAAAAAAATAGCTGGTTGCCTCTGCCTAGGAACACAACCAGCCATGTACGCGAGAATGAAGGGGTCTCTTCAGAAGGAACCCTCCAGCCCTTCATTCGCTGAAATTATAACACAAGCGACGGGTTCCTTCAAGTAAAAAAAGGAGGAATTTTCCAATATGACAAAATTAGGCGATGTTTTGGAAAGATTCAGCACTGCAAAAGGTGCACTTGAGAATGTGGCTGCGGCCGCCGGAACCAAAGATGAGGATGCGTTCGTTACGAACATGTATTGCAACTTAAAGCTGATCCTCGAAGAACTCTCCCGGATCGAAGATGATCTCAGCATGATTAACGGGAGGCGTTTTGGATGAGCAGAGAAGAAAAATTAATTTTACCAAATTTGGTAAAATTGATCTGTGACGAAAAAGAACGTGAAATAGTTCCTGCATACCGCACAGAAACAGGAGAGTATATTGTCAAGGGAATTGACTTGTACAATGCGCTGGAAACAAAAACTGCTTTTACACAATGGATAAAAAGACGCCTCAGAGAATGCGACGCTATTCAGAACGAAGACTATCAGGTGTGCTTTCTACCGAATTTGGCGAAAGATCAAAGAGGCCGCCAGAAAGAAGAATACATCATCAATCTGGACACCGCAAAGGAAATGGCTATGCTGGAAAGAAACGAAAAAGGCAAGCAAGTCCGCCGATATTTCATCGAGGTCGAGAAGAAGTACAAACAGACAGGATCCGTGGAAAAGACGCTGGCACAGTTCATCCGGCAGCAGACTGAGTTCAACCAAAAGATGCTTTCACTCATGGAGACGCAGACACCGCAGATCGAGTCCCAGGAACCAGCTCAGAGCACGGCAACGAACCCGTTCAACCCGAATAAAGATCTTGTCAAAGAGCGGCTGGCAAAACTCAACGAGCTGGTTACTGAAGTGCAGGAATTACACGGATTAAAGCGAAATATGACGCTCCACTTCCTGTACGATACCATCGCGGAGGATTGCGATACAAACCTTAATAGCTACTTGACGGTCTACAAGACGGAAACCGGGAACAAGGAAGCATCCGTACTGCACGTGATCGCGGCTTCTGACCGGTTCTATGAACAGGCTCTTAAAAATTTCGACTATGCGATCAAGCGGAAAAAAGTATTCGGATAACAAATAAGATCCAGGGTGTAGAAATTCCTACACCTTGGGTGATAAGGCTCCCGCCGGAATGGTGGGGGCTTTTCTTTTGCTGACTTTTTCTCAATTTTGGGATGAAGTTTCTCTTCCTTGTCAAATTTGGCAAGGAAGATTTTAATTTTGCCAAATTTGGCAAAAAAGTTTTCCTTTCCAAAAGTGGAAAGGAAGATTATACTTTCGCTAAATTTTTAGCAAAAGTCAACCCAGCATCTCTAAAATCTGTCAATAGGAACATTGCATAAATAACGCAATACATTAGTTGTGCATTATTTCACATTCTGGCAAAAACAAATCCCATGAACCAATTATCATCAAAAGCTCAAAAGGCAATCTGAGGCATTCCAGGGGCATTTCCAGGCGTTTCGGTCGGAAAGCAAGACCGAAAAATCAGTCTAATCATACACAGTTATACAAAACGCTGCATTCAAAGCATCCAGAACGTACATTTTCCACAATGCTCTGTGGACAGTGTGGAAAAACGTCGTTTAGTGCGTTTTGCGTAACTCTTACAGTAAATTTACGCGTAACATTTTTGGAGTGTTTTGAAGCACTTTGATACACCATCAAAATGCTACTGTTTATGAGAATAAATATATACGTAAAATGAGACAAAACGTCAAAAATCCGGTCTTTCTTCTTATATAATGCAAAACGCCAAAAACGCTACTTTGTAACTGTTACTGTGACTCTTACAGTAACTCTTACAGTAACTGTTACTGTAAGAAATCGAGCATATATATGTTTTTTAATTCTTTTTAATCTTTTAAGGTTTTGAAAAAAACATTCTCTCTTTTCTTTGGTTCTTTCTTTTCTCTCTTGCGATTTACTGTAACAGTTACGCGAAAAAACTTTTTGAAAAAAACAGAAAATAACGCTTGACAGAACGCATAGTAGTGAGCTATATTAAAGCCATCAAGAAAACAACAAACAAGAAACACTTACGAGACAGGAGGAAACACCATGGAATACAAAAACGTTCAGGACAACAGATACAGAACGAGATTCATGAGAAGCACAGAGGCGCTCATGGACAAACTCACGGTTAAGGAGTTCATCGCATACCTGGAGAAAAACGCAGAGCAGGGAGAAAGCACTTGCGAATACGTCGGCGGAACAGTGACGGATTGTAAGACATACGTCCTGGAAGAAGAATGCAGCGATCTGCGCAAGGAATTTCTTGTAACAGTTGACGGCAGACTGTTCTACTGGAGAACGCTCATGGATAAGATCGAGCTGATCGACGCAGAAGAACCGGAACCAGAACAGAAAAGCTCGACCGGATCCATGACAACAGAGAAAAAAATCACAGTCCTGAGCGGAATGGACGCAGAGGAGCTGCTTAAATGCTTCGGGCATTATGCCGGGAAGAACATCCTGGAGATGACAGAAGAGGAATGCGAGTCCTACATGCTGGTAAAGACAGAAATTCTTGAGAGGATGAACTGAGAGGGGGAAGTAAGATGCTGGATAGAGAATTGACCGACGCAGAAAAGAGCGCGAGAAGCTTGATTTCAAAGCTCCCGACTGAGCAGCTCTTGGAACAGTGGGAGATGACAACCACAATGACCGATCCGGGAACGTCAACCGTTAGAGGCTGGCTCATGGATGAGCTGGAAAAAAGAAATCCAGAAGGCTTTGATAAGTGGCTGGATGATGACGAATGCAACGACGAAGACCTGCGAAAATTCATTTTGGGGTAACCAGGGAGGAAAGAAACATGGCAATTATCAGTTTCCCGGTTGAGAGAGTCACCGGAATCATCGAAAGCAATGCTTATAGCAATTTAAAAAATTTCATCGCCATCTGCGATGATAACCGCACTCTGGAGTTCTACGCGGGTACCGCAGAAGAATGCCAGGAGAAAGGTTTCCTGAATCCGGGAGAGTTTGAAAAGCTCACCGAGCAGATCCGGGCGAAGCGCCTGAAAAACGCGAAACCGGAAAAGAAGCCAGCTCCGGCCGCTGAGACTCCGGGAAGGATGAGGGTATGAAAGATTTAAAACCGATGCTGCTGACGAATAATCAGCGGAAAATGCACGGATTGCCGCTGTGGAGAAAGAAGAACCGTAAAAAGAGAATTTACACACGTTGCGAGGCAGATGAGACAATCACAGCATTTATTGATTATTGCGATCAAGAGTAAGAGGGAGGATGAGACAATGTTTGAAGTTTACGTGATGAAAGGCACAATAGCACATGGCGTTCTCAGAACAGGGAACAAGGAAGAAGCAAAGAAACTGACTGAAAAGCTGCTGAAAAAGGGCGAGGATGCTTTTTGGGAACGAATCGCGTAGAGGAGGTGATGAAATGGCGAAATTCAAGCACACAGAGCGCACGAGAAAGATTTATAACTCGATCATCAAAGAGTACCGGGAGATAAGCTCGGACAGCGACCTGGTGGCGCTCGGGATTGATTACAACGATTACCGTAGCTCAGAACTTGGCTTACTTCTGGACAGCCTGAGACTTAATGGTGAAGGGATGACAAGCAGTAAAAGAGTTGCCGAGTGGATGAAGAGACATAGCTGCAATGTTTACCGGATCGCGGATAATTGGAAAGTTCAACTGTAGGGAGGAAAAAGATGGCAGAAGAAATGACATTGCGAGAGTTTCAGCGCAGATACCGCGCTCATGAATTTGAGTCTGCCGACCCGGACGTTCAGATCGCGGCCGGGTGGTATGACTGGTTTTGTGGAGAGGACGAGCTTCCGGTTCGCCTTAAAGAGATCTGGGGTATTCTCGGCGGGATAACTAGCGATTACGTACTGGACAACTACAGAGTGTGGTTCAAAAATAACTGGCCGACGGTCGGCCCACTCTACGACGATGTAAGGTTTGAGCCGATGGATCAGAGCCGGAGAGATGAGCTGTTCTTCCTGGTTACCATCGGCGACACACGAGAAGAAGCAAAGTACGCGATCATTACCGGGCGGAATGATTACGAGGTGGAAAGATCAATTGATGATGTCCGCGAAGTGCAGAAATTCATCAACCAATGGGAGGAGGAGCTGCACAGCGTGGAGTTTTACGCGAAGAGGGAACAAAAACGTCTGGAAATCGAAGCTCTGGAGAAAGAATACGCAGAGGCGGAACGGGTAACAGATGAAATTCTGAAAAAATACGAGGAAGTGATGAAAAGCTGATGCCGGGAGAAGATGAATATTGGGAAAGAGTACGTGAAAGAATGGAGATGGGCGAAACCGAGCCGGAACCAGAAGAAAAAATTCTTTCCCTGGATGAGGAGCTTGAGGATCTGGAAAAAGAATATGGCTGCAAGCTGGAAGAATTGGGCGAGCCGGATCTGGAAGAAATCGTGTACAGATTGCGGGGCGAATATCCAGCCGAAGCGAAATACGAACCTGATTGGATCGCCATTTTTTATCGGTTCGATGCAGCGTAAACAGAAGGTAGAAGTCGTCCTCTGCAAGGACGTGAGTTGAAATGAGAAAGAAAGAACTAACAGCAGTTGCGTTGATACACATTACGATGATTGCGAAGTAGAATTGCTGGACGACGAAGAAGAGGAGTGATACAATGGGAGAAAAGAAAAAAGCAGAGTTAAAAATTAATCAGAGGCATATTGACATCCTGGAGTTTTCAAAACGGTACATGCGGGAGAACAACTACCCGCCGACCGAGCGGGAGATTATGGCTGGGGTGGGCTTTAGATCAACCCAGTCGATCGCAAAGTATATGCGCGAGATGCATCAGCTCGGCCTGATCGTGATGAGAAAATCCCCGAGAGCTTTTTATATTCCTGGCGTGCGATATGTTTTTGAGGACAAGCCAGTGGTTCTTGATAGCGAGGAGGCCGAAAAGGCATGATTCGAAAGGTTGAGAACATCATCTTGAAGAAAAGACTGAGGAAGCGTGCAGAAAGCCTGAAAAGGCAAAATAAACGCATCAGACGGCAAGGGGATGAAAACCGGATCTTAAAAAACCAGGCAATGAGGGCGGCCCAGGAGTTGGATGAGTTGAAAGACTCACTGACTACTGGGTATTGCCCGTTTTGTGAGATCGAGCATCTCTTCGTATGGGATTTTGAGTGGGGACTGGTTTCACACTGTCCACGGTGCGGAGCCAGAATCATGCAGTGTCAGATGTGTGAAAAAAACTCTGCCGGATGCGATTACGACATGCGAACCGATACGTGTTCGGAAATGTAGAATGGAGGAAACATGGGAAAGAGAATTGTGGCTATTATGGGAAGCATGGATAATGATGTAGACATGGTGAGCTACGTAAGAAAGCTCATGAGGGAAAAGAATCTCACCTTGACGGATGTCGCGAAGATGTCCGGGGTCACGAGGCAGGCTATATTTGATTCACTGACGCGAGAAAATACAAATTACTATGCAGTCAAAAGGGTTCTTCGGGCGGTCGGCCTGGATATTGAGGTAATCAGAAAAGACGGAAAGGAAGTAGAATTTGACCAGAACGCACTACAGAAAGCTCTCGATCAGGAACAGCCTAGACTCGGAAAATTGAAAAATATTCTTGCGTCGGTTGGCTATGAGCTGGCTATTATGGAGAAAGATGAGCAAAATTAATGATTAGAGGTGCTTTCGAGCGCCTCTAATTTTTTTTTGAAAAAAGATGTAAATAACGCTTGACGAAACGCATGATAGTGAGCTATACTAAATCCAACAAGAGAACAAACAAGAAAACAACACGAACGGAAACGGGAGGAAAAACAAGATGACAGAAGAATTAAGAAAGGCAATCGAAACCTTAGAAAATGAAGGGCTTTACATTTGCAATCAGTATAATGGTTGCTTCGGAACAGAGAATGCCGAATACGAACTGTGGAATAGAGAGGAGATCGTGGAGGATCACTTGACCGCAGAGGATATCATCGAGAAAGCCAATGAAATTCAGAGAAGCGAAGGAGAAGAGAAAATGAGAGTAAAGACATATGCAGAATCAGGAGAGTGGTTCGGAAGAATCGAAGAGCTGGTAGAAGAAATCGAAGAAAATGGATATGAAGTTCTTGAAGCAAATGCGGAAAGCGTTACTTTTGAGGACGATGACGAGGAACAGTACGTAGCATGTGTCGGTGGAACAGAAAGAACGATGTACATTGAAAGCATCAGAGAGGCATAAAGGAGGTAGGGAGATGAACAAGAATCTGGATCAAAAAATTCGCAGATACAAAGCGATGGAAAAGCACCGGATGATGGTGCGAAAGGGTCAGCTCAAAGCGGCAAAACTTATGCTGAGATTGCTGAGAACCGGAAGTGTGAGCTTGGGACTGGATGACGATTCGTGGACTGTTGAAATAGCGTGTGAGGAACTTGGATGTCGCCTTTTTTATGATAGTCGTGGAAACAGAGTAACAGCATATTTGTAAGGAGGAAAAGAGGGTATGAATATTATCAGCGAAAGACAGGAAATCGCAGCAGTGATGAATTTTGGAAAATATCCGGTACTTGGATTGAACGTGGACAATAAGCCTTACAAGGAGTACGACAATTTTATCGTTGGATCCAAAGTAAGAGTTGCCTGGGATCGAAAAGATCCGAAGTGGGAAGGGATGACAAGCAGATGCAATCTTGTGGTAGATGAGGGGAAATATAGTCTCGACACTCCGGGATGCTGCTTATCGGCGAAGTACACAGTGAATGATTTTGCCGGAGATATTGAGAATGCCAACACGCCATTGGTTCACGCAGGACAGATCGTAGCGGTGGCCCACTATTCAAGACAATTTGGAGAGAAGTTCTTACGGATGATGAGAGTTTCGAAACAGATCAATACCCAATGCATGACAGTAGCAACCCTGAAAGATCTTAGCGATGAAGAAATGAAGGAAGTAAGAGACTTCATAGAGTGGAGGAAAAGATGGTAGATAGAAGCAATCTGAAATTAAACGACACAATCGAGCGAGAAATTGAAATCTGGCGTGGCACAGTTCACGGTCAGGCAGTCTGGTCGATGTACCACAACGGAAGTAGCTACGAAAGCATCTGCGACCTTATGGGTATCAACTACGAAGAATTTTGCGAGGAGGCGGAAGGATGAAGAGAGTTTTTATCCCAATCGGTGTAGCTTTGAAACAGGCTCGGGATGCATACGGGTATCCGAAAGACTACGGTATCTGCGCTTGCTACGATGTCGAAAACATGGGCTGGTGCAAAGATGAAGTGACAAGATGGTATCATTTCACATCTGTAGACGGTAAACCGGCCTACACATTAAAACGATAACAAGGAGGAACAGGAAATGCAGGGAAACGCAGAAAAAATGGTAATCGAGGAGAAAAAAAGATTCATGAGCCTGAGCAAGGAAGTGATGCCCTTGCTCAGAGAAATCAATGAAAAGCTGGAGAAATACGGGTACGTGAAGTCCACATACATCACGTTAAACCCGGAAGACGGCTATATGTCATTCGAACCGCGCGAAACGGAGTGGGAATTGAGAAAGCTTAAAGGTGAGCACGAAGCGAAGATCTGCCTGGATATCAGAGAAAAAGTGGAGCTTGAAGAAACGGAGGCGTAAGAAGATGAGGGTAAGAGAGTACGTTGCAATTAACGAAGAAACAGCAAAAATGGCGAAAAGCCTGATGTCGTTCGATGAGTACCAGATGGGATCCCGGACGGCGGAATACCGCAATGATGTGAATGAGGTGTACGACCTGGCAGAGGAGGTGATTCGAGAAAAAGGTGATGAATACCGGGAAAGAGTTTGGGGACTGGCGGTCAGATATTCCCGAAACATGGGAAAGTATTACAATGAACATTCGCGGATCGGGTGCATGTGCCCGTCCGTGATGATCTCAGGAGCCGGAAACTTCCCGGTCAAGAAGAAAGAGAAGCAGAATAAGGCATGGGACAAAAACTATGAGTTTTACTGCCAGTGCCAGGAGATCAGAGGAAAGCTGAAAAATATGCTCTATTCCAAAGAAATTATTCGAAGCGATGATGAAAGAGCGGTTGAGCTGCTGGAGGAAAAGATCGCGGAGCTGAAAGAAAACCAGGAAAATATGAAGGAGGTAAATAAATACTTCCGCAAAAATCATACGCTTGATGGCTGCGAGACTCTGACGGAAAAGCAGACCGCGGAACTCCGGGAATATATGACAAAGTACAGCTTTGATGCAGCTCCGTATCCGGGATGGATGCTCCAGAACAATCTGGCGAACATCAAGAGATGCCAGCAGAGAGTGGATGAACTGAAAAAGACCAAAGAGAAAGGCAATTCTGAGGCCGATTATGGCTCATTCAAGGTAATTGAAAATGCAGACATCATGAGAATACAGATCGTATTCGATGGGAAGCCAGACGGGGCAATTAGAGGCATCTTGAAAGAAAACGGCTTCCGGTGGGCTCCTTCCCAAGGAGCATGGCAGCGCCAGCTTACATCAAATGGCAAGTACGTGCTGGAAAGAGTCGTGGAAAAATTAAAGAAGGAGGCGTAATCTCATGGGAAAGAGAAATCAGGGTAACACAAAGTATTCCGTAACGAGAACGGTATACAAGGCTGTGAAAAAGTACGATCATCAGCAGTTTGAATCGTTCTGTACGAGCGTGTATAAGTGCGGATGGGAAGACGGAAGAAGGTCGCTTAACGCAATGGATTCGGGAGAGATTGAAGCAGCTATTCGGGGCGTGAAAGGCGTCGGAGAAGTGCGGGTACGGGACATCATGGCTGCAATCAATGAAAAGTTTAAAGAGAAAGCCGAATCCGCAGAGAAAGAGGAAGGAGCTGGAAATGAAAACAATTATTGAGATCATCGCCCTGTGCGGCGTGTTCGTTGGAGGTATGGGATGGTTGATGAACCGTCCCACTCGTCCAAAAGATCCAGAGGAAGACAGAGAACAGATGGAGTATCTTTCGGAATGGAGAAGAAAGCATGAAAAAAGAGATTAAAAAAGCAATGGGCGTAAGCCCGGTTACTGGCCGAATTTATTACGGGAATCTCCGCGGGGATGAATGGGTCGGCGATAAAGAGGATGTGACAGATACGGCTGTCAGAGCTGTATTCGAGTGGTTTATCGAAAAATTCGAAGATGTATGCCCGGCGGATGGTCAGTATACACTTGAGTTCCTGGATGAGGAGTATGCGCTTACAATGAAAAGAAAGAGCTTCGAATATTCTGCGAAGTGGCAGAACAGGGCAGAGCATAACGATTACATCCACGCAGAATGCTCTAAATGTGGATTCCAGGTCTATAATATCGAAGCGGTTGAAACGGGTAGATGCAGCACAGAATACAAGAAGGTAAAATGGAAATATTGCCCGAGATGTGGTTCGAAAATGACGGTATAAATTATTTGATTGTCCAGAGGTGATGTTATGAAAGAAAATACACCGGAACAGCAGTTAGATTTGCGCTGTAGTCAGATAATCCGCGAACGCGATCATTGGAACTACATAAACGAAAACGGCTGTAATGATCCGTTCTGGCCGGATGGTTCCAATATGAATCTGACAAGAAATCATATTATTTTTTACAAGAGAGATATTGCAGAGTTATGCGAAAAAACTGGAATGCCGCTTCCAGAAGAATACTTTTTGAAGATTCCGCCGGAAGTAGACGATAATTATATGGCAAGTCTGAAACAGAAGGAGCGTGTTGAACGATTAAAACAGCAGGGAAATGAATTAAGCCGGAAGAAACAGAGGTTTGTTGACGATGGACAATTAGAGTTTTTCTAGGAGGAATAAAGATGCGAAGAATCAAAAGAGGTATTATTAAACACTTCAACTGTGTGCCGTGGCTGATCCTGGGAGTGCAGATCCTGCGGGATGGAAATATCAGCCGTTGGCAGTATGGAATGTGTTGGATCTGCGCGCTGGTACTGATTTGGGTGTATACTCCGAACGTGCCCAGGAAAAAATCAACAGAGGGAACAACACCCGTTCGGATTTCTGCGAAAGAGAAGTTTGGAAATGGAGGTTCTTGGAAGTGACAGGAATGTTTATTCAGAGAGAAGATGGAAAGCTTAAAAAATTCAAACCATACGCAAAAATAATCTGCGACACAAAAGAAGACCTTGAATTTGTGAAAGCGGCAGTAGACTTCTATTCAGGGTGGCGAGACATCATCGAAGAATTTTAGTGGACAAACAAACGTTTTAAGTGTTATACTAAATTGAAAAAGTTACAGGAGGGGCAGAATGAGTAGAAAAGTATTAAAAATGTTATTGGTATGCACCGTAACAGCGGGAATGGTAACAGGTTGCGGAGCTTCTGACAGCTTAAAAGAAGGCGTGAAAGATGGCATTAAGAACGCCACAGAAAGCGTTTCTACATCATCGGTTTCTGAAGAACCGGAAGAAACACCAACGGAAACACCGACAGAGGAGCCGACACCAGCCGTAGAGAGCGATTCTCAGGTGGCAACAGAATCAGAGACACCAGAAACCGGGAATCCGCTTCTTGATGCAGAGATGCAGGTGGAAGATGTGATGAACGGAGTAAAGACTGAAAAGATCGGCGAGTATGCCTATGTGGTTGTTCCACTGGAAACCATGAAAAATGTAACCATGGAACAGTATGCGGACTTCTGCGAGCAGCGAGTTGCTGACAGCGGTTATAACTGGGTGACGATTGATTTTGGAAACGGAACCGGACTGCAGTTTGCCGGAAGCGTGTCGATAGTATCCACGTACGGAAAGCTTGACAATGAAGAGTGCATCGAAGAGTCATACGGAACGATTATGCTGACCGGAGACAGAACCTACGAGTATTCGGAAAGCGAGCAGTAAAGAGAAAAAGGAACGAGCGGCCAGGGTATCTCAAAAGGGAGATGAAGAGCCGCTTTTCCTACGGCCAAGAACCAACAAAAGTTAGATTTCGTTCTTGTCCCGTTATCATAGGGGATGCCATGATGATTGAATGAAAAGTCTAATCCCCCAGCTATGCTGGGGAGAATAGAGTAGTCGGAAG